>Ga0066192_1000039_pt1 | contig 22982 bp, 21 predicted proteins | sample WorMetvacBELIZE1_FD_58707 | JGI IMG/M metagenome (GOLD analysis project Ga0066192, IMG submission 58707) | Marine gutless worms symbiont microbial communities from Max Planck institute for Marine Microbiology, Germany - Olavius vacuus BELIZE.1... | ecosystem: Host-associated > Annelida >... | reverse complement strand
AAGACATACGATTGCAGCAATGTAGTTGCGAGGGTTCGAATCCCTCCGTTTCCTCCAAATTATCAAGCTAATATTATATTTCACATAATAATTATTGAGACCAGCGCTTCAATCTTAATTGAAGTCTAATCAATCCCTCATATTTGCCTTTTAAATTGATTTTTAATCTAATTTTGGTTTAGATTGTTTTTTATGTATGCTATGTTGTAAGTTCTTCAATCAAAGGAACTTTTTAATGAGAAATTTTGCGTTGGCCTTTGTTAGTGCAATGGTTTTGACTGCTTGTAATTCAGGTGGTGAGTCGTCTTCGTCGAAAACATTTACTACAACAGAAAAAGTAGAAAATAGACCAACTGTACCTGTGTTTTCTCCTTGGGGAAAATCAGAAAATCCTGATCCAAATTATGTCTGTCGCGATGGCAATCTGTGGATGGATTGTTCAAGTGAGGAAACGCCTTATTCAATGGTGTGGATAAATCGTAGTAGTCACGGTATGGGTACAGAGGATTATAAAACTGATGTTGCAAATTTAGGAAGCGGGATTAGCCCTGAAGAAACTGCACATTTTACATCTCACCCAACTAACCTTTACCTAGTTTCTCCAATGTGGAACTACTGGTTCGATGAATATAATATTCTCGATGAAAATGTTTCATACTATATGGATGAAGTATTCAAGCCACATGAAAACAGTATTTGGGGCCATACATATAACATCAACTATCTCGATCAAAATCTCCAAGATTCACTCGTTGAAAAAGCTCTAAACATCAAAGCAGACGGTGGTGATGGTATCTTGTTTGATTGGTGGCACGATGGGGCAGATGGTAGAGGTGATACCGATCCAGACAATTTGTTTACAAGAGAGCAGACACAGCAGGCCAGAATCGACATCTCAAGAAGTATCCGTGAAGCAGTTGGAAGTGAGTTCATAATTATGGGCAACACTAACTGGTATGTAAATGACCCTACAGCTCAGTATTTATCGGGTGTGTTTCTAGAGCTTTGGAAAGATGATGAATTTTCCTATCCAACTTATAAAGAGGATGGCCCATATTCAATAGAAGAAATGGAAAGTGTTATTGAGTATTGGGATGAGAATTTATCTGGTCTTAAAGTTATTGCTTTTGAGCCGTGGAACGTTGGCGGTTACGATCAACGTTTAAGTGATGAAAACATTAAGTTGGCGTCTCTATTTACCGCTATGGCAATTGTTGTACCAGAAAATGGTTACATTCTTTATCCTGACCCGCATGTGCATACTCATGAATACTATGATGTCTTCAGTACTGACCTGGGTAAACCAATCGGTGGCCGCATTGAAGTCAAGGAAGGTGTTAGTTACAAAGAATTTGAAAAAGGATATGCGATTTTCAATCGAACAGATTCAGTAATGACCTTTGACTTAAATGGGGAAAATGTGACTATTGAATCGAAGTCAGGCAAGTTTATTGTAAATTAACTTAATTTTTATCAATTAGAAAACCCTAAGATTGAAAAATCTTAGGGTATTATTTATATAATAAAATAAAAATAATATTCATATGACAATCGACAATCATTCACACACTGATAGACAAGAATTTATCGAATTTTGTGTCCGATACAAACTCGCGATTAAGAAAAATGACAGATTGAACTCAACAGAGCTACTAACGCATTACTTTCCTACAAGTAGAAAAACTTTGAATACGTACTTAAACGGAGAAGGGAAAATTCCAAAATGGGTAAAAAAGTTAATGCTCATACATGATGGCGAGTGTACAAGGCTTTGCGACTTAGCAAAGGCGAAAAGCCATATTGGAACTGAAGAAGAGCAGATTGTGCTGATTTAAGCTGCTAAGCTGCGAGATTCTTGTTGATGAAGACCTGCTTTGCTGCTGGGCATAATGAAAAGAACTTTGAATAAGTTTCCTCATTTTTCAATTCAGCATTGATCTCATTGCGCGAATACGAATGATGGTTAATCAGTTGGTTAATTGTGCTTGACGATGCGTACTTTTTTGTAAAATCAATGATTCTCATGTTGTATGAGGGATCTCCATAAGAACCAAGCGCTTTGCTTTCCCACAAACTGATGTCATTGTATTCTACCTTAGGTATTAGATATCCGAATGAGCCATATTTAGGTAATAGCATGCAGCTATAACCATCACATTTCCCTTTAAGTTGATGGTGTTTCTTTGAATTTATCGCGAAGAAACGTTTGTTAGGAGCACAATCGTAAGATTTCACATCAAGCTTTAGCTTGTGTGGGTGGAGATCTAGATAAAAGTCGGCCCCATCTTGTCTTGCTCCGCCGCCTAAAGAAAACATAATGTCTCTTTGTTTTTCTTGTTCTTCTTGAGACATATATTTTGAAAATACTCTAAAAGTAGTCAATTCAGAAATTGAACCCATTAGGTCAACGTGAACATTATTTTTATATCCACGGTCTCTGTTCGAATTTCTTACTTTTTCGTTGCTACGACGACGCGCTTCACCCATAAGAGCCGCAATTGCCCAATCTTGTGGAGTTATTTGAATTAGCATTATTATTCTTTTTATAATTTACTAAATAATAATGCATGAACCTATTCTTAGACAATTTACGCTGATGGATAAAAAAACCCCGTCGAAACGGGGTTGTGAATTTACTATTTTCGCAAACGCCTAAATGAAAGAAGCGCAAGAGCAAAGAGAGCAAAGATGCCAGTCGAACCACCACTAGACTCGTTTGTCTCATTTGGTTCATTAGGCTCCGTAGGTTCGGTCGGCTCACTTGGTTCATTCTCAGAGCCAAAGTCTAGGACAATAATGGCTGGGTCATGATCAGATGAACGATATTGGTCATTGAATTTCGGCAAGTCACCAGAATAAGCGGTTGTGTACTCAAACAGTGAAGATTCTACAGCGTTGATGTTCCACACGAAGGCGTCAATAACATGTTCATTTAGATCTTCATCTACAAGAATGTAATCTAGTGTGCCAACAGTGTCATTGTATGAATAGCTGATCACACCTGGTTGAAACTCTTCGATTACATCAACATATCCATATGAGGTATCAATCACCATGCCGTCAACACCGTGAAGCGGTGTGCCAGAAGTGGAATCACCACCAATGTATGTATCACGAGCGGCTTTAGTAATGTATCCTTCAGGAGCAATGTCTCGATTTGTTAAAACAATCATTGGATCCTCGTAGCCATAGCTATTCAAATCACCCATGATTATTTTGTGTCCGTCGATTTTGTTTAGCTCTTCAGCTAAATGGAATGCAGCAGAGACTCTAAAGTTTTCACAACTACCTTGAAGGTTTGCATCTTCGATAACTTCTTGCTCATCTTCCCAACAAGTCGATCCTTTTGACTTAAAGTGGTTAGTTGAAACGACTATTGGCTTATCTGACGTATCAATGTCAAATACTGCTGTAAGCGCATCACGCTGATATGCACTGTCATAAGATCCATTACCAAGGTCTACATGCTGTTGTGGCATATCGATAACAAGAGTTTTATTCAGAGATACTTTTGATGGTCGATAGATGATTTTATTTGTAATTGCATCTGTACCGACCCATCCTTCGTCACCTAAATCAGAAGGAACGGCCATAACGTAATGTAGGTCACTAGGCAAATTTGAATTCAATGAATCTACAATTACAGATATTGCGGAATCATCATCAAAGCCATTGTTCTCAATTTCAATTAGACCAAACACGTCAGCGTTCATTTCCAATAGTGCTGTTGTGATTTTTGCTAACTGAACGTCAAAATCAGCTTGTGATTCTGCCCCGCGACTATCAAACGATGGATTGTCCGCTCCACCGAAAGGAGAGTTGAAGAAGTTCTCAACGTTAAAAGTGCCAATCGTCAACTGACCATCTTCTAAATCGATAGTTTCTATACGGTCATTGTTAACAAAGGTTGACCTATCGGCTTCATTTTGAACGTAAAGACGGTACTCACCATAAGAGTATCCAACAACACCTGACAAACCTTCTTCAGATAGGTTGGCCCCAATGCGGATATAGTCATCTGTTGTTCCTGTACCATTGTCAGACCCAAATTCAGGATACCAAGGCACTTCACCATCAGCGGCTTTAAAGGGAGATTCTATAAAGATACGGTTAGTTTCATTTCTCAGGTTCTGAGCAATAGCTGACTCTGAGCCTGGAGTATTGTGTTGGTTTGGGTGATAGTTTATGTCGCCATGACTCATAACCATATTGTTTCGGTATGGGCCATAATCAAAACTAAAAGTTCGAGTTACATGCATGTCTGATTTATCGTTCAGACGTACAAGCATACTCTCATAGCGCTCCATAGTGTCAGCAAAGTCCTGATCGCTTGGGATAACTTCAATTGTTGTAGGCTCAATCTTTACGCCTGTTGTGCCTGTAGGTATAACTGAATCTGCATTAAGCTGTGTCCAGTAATAGTTTTCAAATACCGTTGCGACAACTTTAACTTCGTCTCCAACACTTAAGTCAGAAACTTTATTCGAGTTAACGAAGATTCCGTCAGGTGTTTCAGGATTTCCATCACCATTAGGATCTTGAAGGAAGAACCCACTTGGGATGTCGTTACCAAGTTTAACGTCTTGTACGTGTGTGATGACGCCAACGACTTCGTAGTATTCATTGGATTCAAAAATGCCATTTGATGGATCTACAAATGGTGAGTGATCGCCTTCACCTTGAATCGCCATTATGGTTGTGGGAATTGCTTCAACAGGTTCAGGTAATTCACCTTCAGGGCCAATTACTCCGAGTGTAGAAAAGTCATCGGCGCGGCGGAAGTCCCAGTGAGACTCATCCCATGTTTGTGTAGGCTCATAAACAAGGCGTGCCATTGTTGTATTTTCATTGTATTTATAACAATTACTAGCATCATTAACTGGGCCAACAAGATCGATGGTTTGACCATCCTTGCTAATTCGAATGTCATCATCACCGTTGAAGTTGGCAATGTAGTTATCAATAGCGTCCAGTTTGTCTAAGAATTCTTGGTCATTACCACTGTTGCCATTTCCAACGACGTAAGTAGTAAAAGGTTGCAAAACAACGCCATCCAGACTGTGGCTTTTATCGAAATCACCCTCGCAATTGGAGCGAACCTGTATGTCGTATCCGTCAAGTGATATTGCAGAATCGCCCACATTCGCGATTTCTATTGCTTTATGATACCCAGAACCTTCAACAGTTTCAGAGATAATAATGTTTGCGTGAGCATGACCACCCCAAAGAAGAGGTAGCACGATTGCTAATGGTTTAATTTTCATAAGTTCCCTAATTGAAAAATAACATCACGAAATGTAATATTATAAATAATAGATTAACAGTCGTGTAAACAAAAAAGCAATACGTGGTAAAATATTTATTATTTGATATATTATGCAACTTAAAGGTATAACCAAATCTGTTGAAAGTATTAATTAAAACATGTACTTAAATTATCTAGTAATCTCCACAAAAAAGATTGGTCAATTATTAAACAAAAAACAGCTTGTTAATTAAATTTTAATTTAAATGAAATAATAAATATGCCATAGTATTGTAGAACTAATAAAAACAATCTCTTTAGGGAAAGTATGAAACATAAACTTAATGTAATGAGCGCTGCAATTGTAGTCGCTCTACTTGCTGGTTGTAATTCAGATAACGACGTTATTACAGCAGAGAAAGATGAATCAGCAACGCTGAAGATTCTGCACATCAACGATCACCATTCTAAGCTTGACGCTTCTGAGGGTACAGGACTTAACCTTGGCGGTGTCGAAGTGGAAGCTAATGTAGGTGGCTTTCCTATCTTGAAAACAGCAGTAGAAACACTATCTGAAAAAGGTGATACTGATGCTGTCATCAAACTTCATGGTGGTGATGCCATTACGGGAACAATGTATTACAGTCTTATGAAAGATGAACTGCCTGATGCAGAGATGATGAATGAGATCTGTTTTGATGCATTTGCTTTTGGTAATCATGAGTTTGATGACGGAAATGAGCAGTTAGCTAAATTCATTGATAAGCTACACTCATCAACAACTTGTGCTCCAACGCCTGCTTTAGCGGCAAATGTTCATGTTCCTGATACTAATGTCTTGGCAGGAAAATATGAACCATATACGATCCTTGATACTGCTGCTGGTAAAATTGGTATTATTGGTATCGATATCGCGGGTAAAACAAAGAACTCATCATCCCCAGATGAAGATACAACCTTTGGCCCAGAAGTACCAACTGCACAAATTTACATTGATGAGCTAAACAAGCAAGGTGTAGAAAAAATCGTTCTCCTAACTCACTATGGTTTAGATAACGATATAGAGATGGCTGCTAAGCTGAATGGTGTTGATGTAATCGTTGGTGGTGACTCACACTCTCTAATGGGTGATTTTTCAGAAATTGGCCTTGCGCCACATTCCGATCAATATCCGTTAGTTGTTGAAAACCAAGACGGTGATAAAACTTGTATTGTTCAAGCTTACGATAATGCTCGTGTACTTGGTGAGCTAAATATTACGTTTAATGCTGATGGTACGGTTGCAAATTGTAATGGTACTCCACACTTACTGCTTGGTGAATTAACTGAAGATCAGGTGGTAGCAGGTGATGGAGAAGATAAACAGGCTCTATTGGCCGATGCAAGGTCATTCATTGCAGTAACTCCAGAACTCACTGAGTGGACAGAAAACGAAGAAGTTGCTGAAAAGCTAGCTGTTCATAAAGAAGCTGTTGACGAAGCTTTTGAGAACGTAATCGGTGAAGCAAGTAATAACCTTTGTAATGAGCGTATACCTGGACAGCGACACTCTTCTGGTGCTCCTTGTGGTGATTCAGGTGCAGACCGTGAATTCCTTGATGCACATAGTAGTGTAATGGGTAATATCGTAGCAAAAGCCTTTAATGAAATGTCTAATCGTTCAGAGTTAGCAATTCAGAACTCAGGTGGTGTGCGTGACACGATCTTGGAAGGCGATGTGACTGTTGGTGCTGTGAATACCGTTTTACCATTTACAAATGTACTCGTAAACTTGGACATGACTGGTGAAGAGATTGTAAATACACTTGAAGATGCAATTGATTTTTCAATGTCAGACTCAGATGGTGCGTTCCCTCTTGCTGACAACTTGCGTTTTGACGTGGATATGAACCTTGAAAAAGGCCAGCGCGTAACAAATGTAGAAGTGAAGAACACATCAGTAAACAGTGCTCAAGAGCTTTGGGAACCGATTGTTTTAACTGAGATGTACGTTGTTGCAACAAGTGACTACATTGCTTCAGGTAAAGATGGCTACGAGTCAATGAAAGACGCATTTGAAGATCCAGACCGAATGGAAAATACTGGCCTATTATACACTGACTCTCTGATCAAATATGTAGAGCAAGTAGAAGCAGAAGGCGGCACTCTTGATGTTCCAGTGGTAGGTGATATGTCACTACAGAATTATGTACCACTTCCACAGCACACCCACTAAAACAAAAAGTGGTAAAGAAAAAGGCGCTCATCGAGCGCCTTATTCAATTCTAACATTCTGCTTGCGCATCTTGTAATTTCCACACTTCTCTCGTTTTGAGAAACGACTCTTCAGAGAAATAAAACCAACTGTAAGGCCCGATCCGAGAGAGTCCTTTAGCAATATCTTTAAACCACATATTCAAATGCCTATTAGATGATACGTGGTCTTGTATCTGCTTACTAATCTCTGGTTGGGGTATCGGGTTTGAGTCTTCCTTAAGTCGATCAACTGAAAACTCAACACGCATTGGAGCTGATTCGTAAAGACACTGTATGGTTAAGCTTATGTCATTACGGTAAATATCTAAAATTGAATGAAAAAAGTCTTCAAAAACCTTAAGGGTATCATGAGATTGTTCATGGGCAGGGATGCCAAACACTTCATATAACGAAAATGTTAAATTCTTTTCAGTAGATGACTCTATAAAACGATTTAGTTCATCTCTTTTTTTGGTTGTCATGCTCTGGCCTTTTCGCCAGAAAAGCCCACTCATTAAAAATGAAGCTTTAAGTCTGTGTTTTAACAATCCATAGAGATCATCGTAGTTGCCTTGGGCCGAATTTGGATGGCGTTTTGAGATTGTGACCAATCCATTGTTCATTTTCGCAATTTCGAACAGATCAAAAATGGTTAAGATAGATATTTTACTCATTAAAAGCTCCAAGAATTAAGTGCGACTATAATGTCGCACTTATTGAGTTAACTTGCATTGGCTTTAGGTATGCCTAGATGCTTGTTTCTGCGTGTGTATCGGCCAAAGTAGCCAGTACCTTGAAAATCTTCTTCAACTCGCGGCTTCTTACAAACGCGAGGTTTGTTTGCGTTAAAAATTGAGGATTTCGGTTTCTTTTTAGACTTAACCTTGGCTTTATTGAAGGGATCTACGCGAGAGGCAGATTGGTCGTCAATTGTCATCGAATTTGCTTTCTGTGAAGCAAGGTAGTCTTGTAGTTCTTTCATCTGTTGTATCTCCTTCTTATTATTTTACCCTGATATTATAACTAAAAATAAATACTTTGCAAGCAGGTTTGAATGCAAAGACATAGTTGATAGAATAGGGCATTCGAATAATATAGGAATAATAATGAAAGTAAAGTGCATTGTGTGTATCGCGGTAAATGGCGGGATTGGTCTTGATAATAGGCTTTTGGGGCACATTCCTGAGGATTTGAAGTTCTTTAAGGATACAACGTTAGGATACCCATTGTTTATGGGGAGTAAAACTGCAAGATCACTGCCTGGCGGCTGTCCTCTTCCTAAAAGAGATAATTATGTTCTTTGTAGGGAAGGAGAGGTTGCAGAGTTTTCAAGTAAGGGTTTTAAGCCAGTGGTAGCACGGACTGTACCCGAAGCGATTCAAAGCATATTGAACCAAATAAATTCTGATTTGTTTATCATAGGTGGCGCGTTTATCTACAAAGAATCGCTTCAAATGGTTGATGAGGTTTTTCTAAACATTGGGCATGATTTGCCGCTTAACGCCGATACATTTTTTGAAGGTATAGAGCCAGATTCAATAGAAACTGACTCAAGGTTTCGCGTTCTCAGTAAATCACACGATACGCTAGCAAATTTAACCAAGTACCATCTAGAATCTCGGCATTAATCTAGTTTAATAATAGTGAGATTGTTGGTTTTAAATGCCTTTGTATCGATGAAAGTTTGATTTCCGATGGTGACAGGGCGTTTAAATGGTGTATGGCCGTAATAGATATGATCTATGCCGTCTACGACGAACTCTGACGAAGTTAGTCGCTCTGGATCGTGCTTAGAGTACCAAGCCGCCTCTTGTGCTAATCCCCTGTCCCATGTAATGAACTGCTTTTGATTTTTCGTTAGAGAATCAGGGATTTTTGACCAATCATTTTTCCATGCATTGAAAGGTAAATTAGCATGAGCAATGCCAACTCTCTGACCAGATAAAGTTTCTATCTCAATGATGTAAGGAAGCTTACTCACTTCATCTTTGATGAGTTGGTCAACGTCAATTCGATTTGCCTCGTTTAGTTCTGCATACCAAGTGCCGCCATTAGCCATCCAGTTATACCCAGCTTCTTCTCTCTCATATTTGTCGCCATGTGTTAGGGCATCTAAGGCAAACTTGTCATGATTGCCCATAACAGAGTAGAACCATTTTTTACGAAGTAGCTTGAGAACTTTGTTGCTTTTTGGCCCACGGTCGATTAAATCACCTCCGCATACAAAGATATCTTTTTCAGGGTCAAACTTCATCGATATGAGTTTTTCAAAAAGCAAATCAAGGCACCCATGAATATCGGTGCCAATGAATACATTTCCTGTAGCCTTTAATGTTAATTTGTCCATATGTCACCTTAATCTGGTAAGTCCCATGAAGGATCTTTTGCTGTCCAATGAAATGTCACGCCAATCATAAGAACAAGTACTCCAAAAGCTCCGAAAAGCATGGCGACATTCATAATGATATGGCTTGAGAAGTCCATAGATGTTAAGAGTGGAACTGAAGGAACACTGACTGACAGAAAGATTGACGTTATGCCTAAAAATAGGAATCTTAAAGATGCGTTCTGATACAGTTTCCAGTCTTCATGGTTTTCGTAGCATGCCGCCACAAATAGGCAGATGCACCCATATAAAAATAAAGCAATTGTAAACATAGTTATCCTTATTATTATTTATAATATTGCCTGTAAATTTTGCAAAGGCTAAAATGGCAAAAGCAACAAGACGATATCATGCCTACCGATCAATTAGAACCTTTGAGTCCTTCAGAAAGAGAGTTACAGAAACATTCAGACTGGAGGCGTCTGATGGTTCCTTGGATTCGCCTGAAGGACAACTGCAAAGTAATCAATAGATCGCTGCAAAAATGTTTTGCGTCTGATTGAACTCTGTTGGTATAGAAATCATGTTTGAGTGATTTGCTACCTTTGTTTGATAACGGGCACCAGCATCGCGGTAATATTGCGAACTTTTGTAGTTGGTAGGGCCGACATTATAGTATGCAAGCGCACATCCCCAACTGGTTTGATCGCAATGGTCGTCATAGTAGTGCCTCATGATTCGACCAGCACACTCAACATTATCTTTAGGGTCATTAAGGTCTAGTTCAACACATTCATTTTGCCAAAACTGAGGTCTGATTTGACCTGGCCCAATTGCTCCGACACTAGACACAACATTATATCTAAATGAAGATTCAGTCATGATCAGTCCTGCTAGCATTTGGTATGGAACATGGCTGTATACAGAAGACATTAAAATCCAATCTGCAAATTTATCAGCACGCTCATCATTAATTTTAAAGGCTTTTTGCAGTTCATCACTAAGGTGATCAACCTCATCACTGTAACTTGGCATAACTGGGCGTTCAGATACGACTTCAAGAGGTACTTCGTATCGAACGTTTGCTTGTTTTCTTGCGTCGAACTCAGAACCCACATTGCCAATGAATGTATTAAACATAGGCACTGATGCAACGGCATAAATGCCTAATGTGATAATCGTGTACTTCATAGATCCCCCCTCCAAGAATTGCATTTATTATAACAAATATAATATGTAATGCAAGTGTTGCGCGAACTATCTAAAGGTGAGAAAATAGAAATATAATAATAAAAACAGGCAAGAAGCTATGTCATCATACAAGATGAATTTTCGCAGTATTCCTAATTCGGAATTTAAAGATAACGAGTTAACGAGCAAGTACATCGATGTAATTCACGGCACGTTAGTGAACCCGTTCACTAATGAGGCCGTGGGAGAAGTTGAAGCAATAAGAATTGATATTAAAAAAGCATTAGAGGACGGAGGTTCGATGTTGCTTGGATATGTCATGGATTCTCATTATGAGATTAGTTCAATTGCAGACGTAATGGCTAAGACGACCGCTTTTGATATGATGGAAGACAGTAAGAGCTGGACGTTGAAAGACGATGTTTTCACAATGATGCACACAGAAGGCAAGGACGACAATGTCAATGTTACCTATATTCGTGAAAATAGAATTATGCCTGAGTTTATGGGCCAAGGTTTAGGTTCGCTATTACTTAAAGCTACAGCTCAACACGTAGGTAAAGAGGATGGGTTAGTATTGCTTGAATCACTGCCGTTGCAATTATGCTCAAACATCGAAAGTGCTTCAGAGTACAAGCTGGCTATTCGAGAATCTGAAGAGGAAAGTAAGGCCAAGCTTAAATCTTTTTACGAGAAGAATAAGTTTCAGCACGTAGTGGATGAACGACACGACTGGATGGTCGCTTCCACAAGGGAGCTGAGTGAATTGAATACAAAGGTTAAAGTTTCTGTAAATACTGTGTCGGATACACAGGATATGGGTAAGCAACAGTATCGAGTTCATGAAGATGAAGTTAGTTATGGTTGGTAATAATAAGGATAATAAAGGGGCGTTGGCCCCTTTTTTGAGGATTTATGATAAAAAATATCACTGCTATTCGAACAGAATCAGATTTAATAATTCGAGAAAATAGTGCAACTACAAAAATAAGAAAAGATGTACTTATGAGAACCTTCATTTCAGTGATTTGTCTGGTTTCGTTACCATTATTGCTTTCGAAGATAGTATTTGTAGACGGGCATGCATTTCACATTTTGGCTTTTATTGCTACGACATTAGGTTGTTTGTGGCTTGTTGTTGAAAGTTTGATTGTTCTTGGTAGGGCATTCATTGTCAAAGAGATCATTTTTGATAGAGAGTCTGTGAAAATGTATGACAACTTTTCTGTTGGAAGTGAAATGACGCTAAGAAATAGCATTTCTAGTAAGTCGATTGCTTTAGTGGACTTTGACACTTCAATGACTGAAAAAAACAACTATGGTTTGTTAATTCTAGATTTGGGCAATAGGGACGTAACTTTGGCTTTGAACGCAGAATCTAGCCAATTTCCACTACTGGTTGAAGAAATTGAGTCTTTTTTATCTGATAAAAATTAAGGAGGCATTGCCTCCTTATATCATGAAAAAGTAAAATAACACTTCTTAACATCACCAAATTCCAAATTGTGAAACGGTGAAAATGCCTCATCTGATCTCATTGCGGCGATGAAATCAGATGAACGCTGCTCAAATTCACAATCGTCTTTTATCCCTAGATCATTCTCAAAGTGAGAACCAGAGAATAAGTGAACAGAATTTGGACGATGATTGTGAATGACAAACGCAGTTTCATAATCATCAACATTCTCTCTATCTACATGAACATTATACTTTTTGGCTAGATCGCAAAGCTTCTCATCGAGAGCGTCATAAATTTCCCAACCTTCTTTGCCATCAACTTTAAGATTATCAATTTTTGCTGAGCGGTTAACTGAACCGCGAATGTAAAGTCCCATTGTCTTTCCTTTTTATTATAATTTAAACAATGTTATCAAAATGGCCCCAACATGTCACCTTTGGGGCCTGCTATCTGTTATTTAGGGCTTAGCGTAAGGTCGTGTTCTAATTGGTGTTCAACATGACCTGGTGACTTAGTACCGCTTGAAATCAATTTGTACATCATAGGGATAACGAATAGAGTAACTAGGGTAGCAAATGCCATTCCAAAGAAAATGACTGTGCCTACTGCTATACGGCTTTCTGCACCTGCACCTGTCGAAATAATCAATGGTACTGAGCCTGCTAGAGTCGTGAATGCAGTCATTAGGATTGGGCGCAATCTACGTGATGATGCATCAAGGATAGCGTCTTTAAACTCTAAGCCACGATCTCGCAACTGGTTGGTGAACTCTACAATGAGTATTCCATTTTTAGTTACCATGCCAATTAGCATGATCATGCCGATTTGGCTGTAGATGTTCAATCCTTCACCCATAATAAACAGACCTAAAAATCCACCAAAGATACCCATTGGCACTGTTAACATTACAACGAGGGGGTTAATGAAGCTTTCAAATTGAGCTGCTAGTACAAGGTACGCTACTAGTAACGCTAAACCGAAAACCATGAACATACTGGATTGATTTTCTTTGAAATCTGCTGATTCCCCTGAATAACTGATCGAAATGTCACTTGGAAGTAGATCTATTGCTTGTTCATCTAAGAAATCTAGGGCATCACCCAATGTGGCATCATCAGACAAATTAGCCATCAGAGTAATGGATTTTTGTTTATTGAAGTGTGAAAGTCTAATTGCACTAGCCACTTCTTCAACACTAGTTACAGAATCCAGTGTTACAAGATCACCACTATTTGTTCTTAAATAAATTTGTGATAGATCAGATGCGCTGTTGAATGAATTCTCATCACCACGTAGATAAACATCATATTCTTGCCCACGTTCGACATAGGACGTTTCAGCTCTACCACCAAGCATTATCTCTAACGTATCCGAGATGTCGTTTACACTTACGCCTAGTTCGCCTGCTCTTTGCTTATCAATTGATACGACTAACTCTGGAGTTTCTTCGGTGTAATCTAAAGTAACGCCTTCCATGTAAGGTGATGCTTCAGCGATATTTTGAAGCTCATTCGCCCACTTGTTCAATTCACCATAATCTGCACCTCCCATAACGAACTGTACTGGCTCGTCTGACCCGCCACGGAATCCTGGTAAGAATGGCCTAACTTGTATGTCAGGTATGTTCGAGAGAGCTTCACGGGCCATTGTAAGAGCTTCAGTTGCTGATACGTCACGATCATTCCAGTCTTCGAGAACCATAATCACAAAACCAGTTTGATCTCCAGCTCGACCACCAAATGCGGGTGTTTGAATGCTGAATGATTTAAAGACACCTTCACCAACTAAAGGTAAGAGTCCTTCTTCAACTTTTTCCATATTAGATGACATTCTATTGTAACTTGTTGCTTCTGCACCACGAGCAAAAGCTAGAATTACACCACGATCTTCTGTTGGAGCTAGCTGAGTTGGGATTTCTTTGATCAGTAAGTAAGTACCACCAATGCAAGAAACAATAATTAGTGGAGCAATCAGGCTCACTTTTAGCGATTGTGATAGTAAGGTTCGATAACCTGATTCTAGTTTAGAAAATTGTGCGTCAATAAACTTAGTAAAGCGACTTGGTTCTTTTTGTTTCTTGAGCATCTTACTGCCAAGAACAGGAGTTAAAGTTAATGCTATCAAAGATGAAAAGATGACAGCCATTGCAAGCAAGACCGAGAACTCAGTAAAGAGAAGGCCAACCATTCCATCCATAAATGAGATGGGTAGGAACACCATAACTAGAACAAGGGTAGTTGCAACCACAGCAAATCCTACTTCTCGCGTCCCTTTATATGCCGCCGCTAGTGGGGTTTCACCTTTTTCAATGTGATGGAACATATTTTCGACCACCACAATAGCATCATCAACAACCAAGCCGATTGAAAGAATAAGGGCCATCAAAGTTAAAAGATTAATTGAGTAACCAAGAGCGTATGCAGCAATGAAGGCTGATATCAATGATACTGGTACTGTGATCGCAGGAATGAGAGTGGCCCGACCTTGACCAATAAAGATATATAGAACTAGGACTACTAATCCGCCAGTCACATAAAGTGTTGAGAATACTTCCTCTACTGAGCGTTCGATAAATACTGTTGAGTCATAGTCGATGTTCATGCTGGTGCCATCAGGAAGGAACTTTTGAACGGCTTCAACTTCTTTTCTCACATCACTGGCAACATCGAGAGGATTCGCATCAGATTGAGGAATGATCCCCATACTAACGTTTACTACACCATTACTTCGATACGTAGAGTCTTCATTTTGCGCTCCAATATAGACGCTAGCGATATCTTTAAGGTAAATCGGCGTTCCATCATCTGATCTGCGTACAACCAAGTAATCAAAATCGACTTGTGACGTGTATGCTCGATTGGTTCGCACTGTCATTGTCAGCATGTCATTCCTAACTTCACCACCTGGGCTTTCCAAGTTTTCGCTATGAAGTGCGTTGACAATATCTGATGCTGTAATTTTTCTACCTGCCATAAGCTCTGGATCAAGTTTTACGTACATTACTTTGTACAAACCACCTGAAACATCAACAGAACTCACGCCATTGATTAGACTAAATCTATCTAAAAGAACGCGATCAATATAATCAGTTAATTCAGTACGATCCATTGTCGAAGAACTGAGATTTATATACTGAGTAGCTTCACCACTCCCGTTGTCTTTGAAAACAACAGGGTCATCAATCTCTTCAGGAAGTGACCTCTGTGCGCGTGCGACAGCATCACGGACATCACTTACACCTACATTGAGATCATAACCTATGGCAAATTCAACAATAATGCTTGAGTTACCATTCCTAGTAGTGGAAGTTATGTTTTCTATGCCACTTATTCCAGATAACTGTTCTTCGATTGGAGTCGTTACTTGACTCTCAATTACCGTAGCTGAAGCACCATCATAAGTTGTACTAATCGATACAATGGGACGCTCTACGTCTGGCATTTCCCTTACGGCCAAACGTTCAAAGGAGACCAGACCAAATAAAACCAATAATAAAGATAAAACAACCGCAGCAACAGGCCGCTTTACTGAAACATCTGAAATTAACATTAGCTGTCACCATTTCCAGAAATGGTTTTAGAATTAGCGTGCGTTACTTCGGCTTCCCTTACAAGTTGTTGATCATTTCTCATATTAACAAGACCTTCTATAACAATTCTGTCACCAACATCGATGCCTTTTTCAATAACGACCTCATTATCAACACGAGCACCTAGAAAGACTTCTCTTTTATGGGCCATATTTGAATCATCGACGACATAAACAAAGCGCTTGGTGCCTGAATACTGTAATGCTTGAACAGGAACGATAGGGGCGTCTATTGATGGGAATTCAAGTTCAGCGGACATTAGCATTCCTGGCTTTAGTTTAAGCTCATCATTATTGAAGCTTAATCGAACACGTAAATTCAGAGTGTCATTGTTAACTCTTGAATCTATACCCACGATTGAACCAAAAAACTCTTTATCACCCCATGCATTTGTTGTGGCAGTAACATCAGCACCAATTTGAATTCTTGGCAGATGTTTTTCTGGAACTTGTAGGTCTAGGTGCATTTTAGAAAGGTTATCAAGAGTAAATAGCTCACTGTTAGTATCAACCATCTCACCCTTACTAAAGTCTATGAAGCCAACGGTTCCAGTAAATGGAGCAGTGACATACATGTCATCGAGATTAGCTTGAGATGCATCTAAGCGAGCTTTAGCCATATTAACGTTGGCACGAGCAGCTTCGACCTCAGTTAGACTTATTGCTTCTTTAGCAAGTAGAACCTCAAGTTCTTTGAGTTTTCTAATTTCATTTTGAAGATAAGTTTCAGCCTCAGATACTGAAGCTTTTGCGTGTGAATCGTCTAGTGTAACCAGTCTTTGTCCTTCATTTACTTTCTGATTAGAAACAACAGTAATGTTAGACACTTTCCCGTTAGTCTCAGGTGAAAGAACAACGGACTCTTTGGCATTCAGTGTGCCAATTACTTTAATAGATTGATTAACGCTATAGGATTCAACGTGATCAGAAATGATTAGAGTAGACTCTGAATCATCGGCGTTGGCATTGCTTGCTCCAATAGCAAGTAGGCCACTTACCAGTAACGGCAATGGTTTTAAATTCATAAAAGTTACACTTATAAGTATGTAGTTAGATGGGTTGAATTGATTGTATCAGCAAAAAAAAATTATTCACGTAAAGGAATGTAAATTATTAACGATTTTGCGAAAAGCTTGCACCAAAAATGTTACTGGAGATTATGAAGAGTAATTTAAGTAATAATAAATATCTGGTCATATTGCGAACCATAAAAAAAGACCCTTTTAAAAGGGTCTTTATATATAAGAATCAATGGCTTAGAGTTTATTAGAATGGAATATCATCTTTGAACTCGTTTTGAGGCTCTTGAGGCATTTCACGCGCTTCAAATCCAAAATGGCGCAATAAGTCATGGCCTTCTTTGATAAACATGTTAGTCCACTGTCCAGATTGTTGCTTCTGAACTGACAGAGCATCGTAGTGTGGCTTGCGCTGCTCAGCAGGAATACCTTTGATTCTTTTCATTTCGTCAGAAATGGCCTTTGCTTCAGAATCTTTAAAGAACTTAGCACTTAGCATCGTTCCCTTTAGAGGTTGGTTATCTTTATTTAGATTCTTTACGTTTAAAGTTGCAACAGTTGCCCATAGAACTTTACCTTGAGTGTCGCGCTCAAGATCATAGATACGTGCAGCTTCTTTTTCTGACTGTACGACTTCACCTTTATGGTTAACGAACGCACCAACATCATTAGTCCTTGCTTTAGTTATGTAGTAGCCATTTTCATCCATCTTTCGAATTGGTGAAGCAAGGCTCATCCACTTCTTTGAACCATCAGGCGTTTGATCAATGTATAATTGAGCACGATGTGAAGGTACGTTTTTTCCATTAACTGATTCATACAGTGTTACAGGAAGGCCATTAACGCCTGGAACTTGCTCATTGACGATGACTCGAATACTTCTACCTGGTGAGTTAGAAGGTGTGTTGAACTTAGCTAAGATTCTCTTACTCATTGATATACTCTCATATTACTTATTATGAATATTATATATCATATTTAACATTCTAAAAACGTCTTTTAGGAAAAAAACCATCTTTTTTGTAAGATCTAAGGTGGTTTTATGTAAGGGTTATGATGAGGCGTAGAGTTTTTTTGAATTTCTTTGTTGACCAGTAAAAGTAAACGTAATAATATATCTCGTGAATTAGACAGTGAAACTCACTGTTGAATCTTACGAAAATAATAAAGAATAATAAATTAGGATAACTATGTTTAGTAATACTACCATCATTGGCCGCTTAGGCGCTGACGCTGATTTCCGCTCTGTAAATTCTGATCGTGATGTTGTTAACATGCGTGTTGCAACAACTTCATTTTGGAATGGTCAAGAGCACACTGAGTGGTTCCAAGTTGCAGTATTTGGTCAAAAGGGCAAGCTTAAAGGTCTTGAAGATCATGGCATGCTTAAGAAAGGCGCTATCGTAAGCGTTTCTGGTGAAGTACGTCTTTCTCGTAATACTAATGCTGAAGGTCGTGAGTTTGCGAATCTAACGATCAATACTAACCAAGCGAGTCTTCGTGTAATTAGTTCACCTGAACGTGCTGCGCATGATCCAGCTCAACAGCCAGCTCAACAGCCAGCTCAACAGCCAGCTCAACAGCCAGCTCAGCAGCCAGCTCAACAGCCAGCTCAACAGCCAGCTCAACAGCCAGTTCAACAGCCAGCTCAACAACCAGCTCAACAACCAGCTCAACAACCGTATCAGCAGCCTGCTCACCAAGAACCTGCGCAGCAGCCTTACCAGCAAGCTCCATCGATGCCAAGCGGAGATGATGACATTCCATTCTGATCCATCTAATGATAGTTCTGTAATGTTGTGATTCTAAACAATAAAGCCCGTTAATTCGGGCTTTTTTTGGTTTATAATATTTATTATATTATAAAAAATCCAAAAAAACAGCTATATTTATCTTGACTAGTAATATTTTTTTAAATATATTGTATTTACTAGATTGGAAATCTAAATTTAAGAATAATTATACTAATAAGCGGAGTTAATAATGAATAACACTATGGCTATGAATAGCTCTTTTTCGGATGAAATCAAACCAACGAAACGTCGCTCAGAAGAACAAATCCGCTTGGATAAGCGTGCTGCGCAAAATCTTTACCGCATTTGGACAAAGTACAAGCAAGAGCATAAAGTAACTCAAGATGAGTTTGCACAACTAAAACTAGGTTGGAGCCAAGGCAACTTTTCTCAGTATCTTAATGGTAAAACTCCTATTGGTCGTAAATCACTGTTGAAACTATGTGAAGCGTTTGGCTGTCAACCTGGAGATATTCGCGAAGAATTTCGTGACAATGAGAGCTACAATGCTGTTAATACTCTTTTAGCGATTGTAAGCAAACACAATATCAGTGAAGAAGATCAAGCTGTAGTAGATGGTATTCGCAATACCATGGCAGCATAATTTCAAAGTTTTAATGAAAGGGCCGTTATGGCCCTTTTTAGTTTCTGGTTGTTTTGGTATATTATCTAAAAATATTTGGAATAATAATGAAAAAACTAATCCTGCTAAGTTTCATGTTAGCTACGCCAACGGTGTTTGCAAATACCTGTAATTTCAAATCTATTGATGGTCAAGAGTTTGAGTTTGGTCATATCAGTGAGTATGATCAATTTTTAAACAAGCAAGCGCAAAGGCCAAGTGACTCATATCCATATTTTTTTGCTAAGGATATGGTCACAAATCTGACGGTTGACAGTTACTATGGTCGTAACTACAAAGTCTTAGATGCTCCATTTAGCATCGTTTTAGCACCAGATATCAATGATCCAATAAATTCACATAATGTTCGCTTTTATGAGGCAATTGCTGATAACTGCAAACCATTCTTTGTTCGAATCGACGAACATGATTCGAGGTTCAGTAAGTACTTTCAAATGAGTGATCATAAAATGGATGGGCAATTTCCATTTGCACTTGAACAAAACGCATTGGACTCAATCCACCTGAAAAGCTTATCTCAAGTAGAATCTCATGTAGGTAAGGATCTATATGTACTCAACCACTTTGAGAATGAGCCATACATAGCTAAAGATCACTATTATCAAGAGAATTTAACGGAGTTAGTGCCACTTTCTCCATATAAGCTTGTAGAGGTTGATTACAACCCGTTCGATAACAAAGGTGACAATGTTTCCGAGTTCTCAATGACTTTGGAAGATAATGAAGGCAATAAATTCAAAGCACCGTACATAAAAGAGCGTTTAGCTTTTAAAGATCCGTTAGACACAAAGCGTGTACGTGCTAAGTATCATAGCCTTATCAAAGAAGGCAAAATAGCATATGGAATGAATGTAGCAGAGATTACAGTTTCATGGGGCGTTCCTCAATCAGTCCATTATGAAGGAATCTACAGAAATCCAATGACTAACGCTGAGTTCTCAGTATCTGATTATTGGCCTTATGGTGGTGATAAAGAAGATTTCCCAGAAAGGTATACCGATTACTCAGGAAAAATTCAAAAATGGTATTACCCTGGCAAACTACTAGAAAATGAGTTCTTGAAGATTGATGCAGATGGGATTATGCGAAAATACATGCAGCATGAGCGTATACATGAAAACGTAATTCAGCCGAGAAAGTTTGCTGAAGTATTATAAATAATAGAAAACCTACTGATTAGCAGTAGGTTTTTTTGTGTCATGATATTTGACTAACTAAAAATATTAGGTATATTAAATAAAGGATTAGTTAGGAGAGTTTGCATGTCGGCATTGAGTATTACAAGTCAAAAGTTACTATCACAATCGAAAGTGAAGGGTGGTAGATATCTTGATGATTCGCAGTTCACTCTTCTTTTTAACGAGTATAGAAATGGCAGTATTGAGGCAAGAAATGCATTAATTGAGTGCAATATGGGCCTTGTAAGAAAGTATGCTTCTCAGTACATGGAGTTGTCACCGTATCCAGTAAATAGCGCTATCTATGCAGAAAAATATTCAACACTGATGCAAGAGGGGGCACTAGCTCTTGTTCATGCATTGGAAAAGTTCGAACCTGGAAAGTCTGCGTTTAGTACCTATGCCCACTGGTGGATGAAAGAGTATTTTGGTAAAACAACCATGAATGACAGTGTGGTGAGAATTCCATCTAATCGCGTAAAGCGAACGCAGATGGTTACTACTGTTATGAACAATTATCAAAGAACTTATGGTGTTAAACCAAGTATGGTTATGCTTTCAGAGCTGACTGGCCTATCTGTAGATCATGTAACAGATGCCCTTGTTGATAGTTATGCAAAAAATGACACTTTATCAATGGATCAGCAGCTTGGTGAAGATGACTCAAACTCTTCAATGAGTAACTATGATCTGATTACCTCTCAGATCACTCTCTCAGAACTTTCAGAGCAAGATGAATCGGTGAATGATAATTTTGTCACTTCATGGCTGAAATCAAAATTATCTGAGCTTAATGAAAGAGAGCAACTAGTTGTTGAATCCTACTTTGGTTTAAATGATGATCCCATGACTTTTTTAGAAATTGGAAAGATGCTTGGTGTTTCCAAAGAGCGTGCAAGACAATTGCTCGCATCTGCTAAAAACAAAATTAAGAAATCGGCTGAAATAGAAAGTGTAAGTTCTCATATGTTTCTATAATGCCTTGAGGTTTACTGAAAAATAAACTTTTTAATATGGCTTCAACCCTTGCTGTATAAGGGTTTTCTTAAAAAGTGCAAAAATTATTTTAAAAAAATTCAAATTTTACGTTGACATGTGTCGGTTTTTGGATTTATTATATATTTAACGAAACGGGCAAGCCCCATTAATTAGACTTTTAAGGTATTCACATGTTTAGCACAGATATGAAAATTACAAAATTTGATAATATTGAATTCCGTGCAATCAATGTATGTGAAAAATCGTAACTGCCATCTCAAAAAGTAATCTTTGAGGTGGAAGCCTCAAGGTATAGTAGAATTCCCTACGACCAGCGAGGCTAAAGCCAAGCTGGTTTTTTCGGTTTCTTCGAAGTTAGATAATCCTCTGCTTTAAGAGGGTAGATTAAGAAAATGTGCCGCGAATCAATCGCCAACATTTGTCTAAAATTATTTTATAGGAAATTAAGCGTGAATATTTCAACGATTAAAAATTGTGAAAAACGAACAGATGTGAAAATGTTTAATAATATTTTTGCTGATGAGGCACGCTTGCACCTTTAACTTTGCATTTTGCTTGGAGTTAAAGGTAAATATAACCTTAACTCCCTATTAAAACGCCTTGGGAGTTGAAATACCCAAGGCGTTTTTTATTGCTCTTTAATAATTTGGAAATTCATTTCTGGTGTATGAAAACTGATAGTTTTCATACAAATAATATAGCATTTATTTGTATGAGAATTATGGCGAAATAGCTCAGTTGGTTAGAGCGGTTCTCTCATACGGAACAGGTCGGCAGTTCAAATCTGCCTTTCGCTACCAGATTTGCAGACTTAGCTCAGTTGGTAGAGCAACTGCCTTGTAAGCAGTAGGTCGTCAGTTCGAACCTGGCAGTCTGCACCATATGCGTCATTAGCTCAGTTGGTAGAGCGCTTCCTTGCCATGGAAGAGGTCGCAGGTTCGAACCCTGTATGACGCTCCATTTTAATTTATATTCGAAAGTGAATGTAATTACAGATAATGCACTTGTAACTCAGCGGATTAGAGTACCTGACTACGAATCAGGAGGTCGAAGGTTCGAATCCTTCCAAGTGTGCCAGATAATGCGGTGGTAGTTCAGTTGGTTAGAATGCTCCCCTGTCACGGGAGTGGTCGCGAGTTCAAATCTCGTCCATCGCGCCAATTATATCGGTATAGCTCAGTTGGTAGAGCACACCCCTGATAAGGGTGGGGTCAGTGGTTCGAGTCCACTTATCGATACCAGTTTTAGGGTGATTAGCTCAGATGGTAGAGCGGTAGGCTGTTAACCTGCTTGTCAGTGGTTCGAG
>Ga0066192_1000038_pt1 | contig 23230 bp, 25 predicted proteins | sample WorMetvacBELIZE1_FD_58707 | JGI IMG/M metagenome (GOLD analysis project Ga0066192, IMG submission 58707) | Marine gutless worms symbiont microbial communities from Max Planck institute for Marine Microbiology, Germany - Olavius vacuus BELIZE.1... | ecosystem: Host-associated > Annelida >... | reverse complement strand
TTTCCCTTGGGGAGTTTTGGGAATTGCCATATGACTTGGCGCGAGAGCCATGGCGCGAAGCGCTCTAGCCTTGTTTGGCGACTCATTCCTTGGGGAGTTTTGGGAATTGCCATATGGCTTAGCGCGAGAGCCATGGCGCGAAGCGCTCTAGCCTTGTTTGGCGGACCTGCTTGCTTCTGGGGTTATTCTGAGGATCGCCAAGACATCATAATCCTTTTTATAGTTTATCCGCAATCTAAGTGGAAAAGGAAGCAAGGAAGAGCGAGCAAGCATGACAATTCCATCTGCCATCATGAAACAGCTCTCTAAGCCTCGCGTCATACGAAATTGCGACGAATGGCTTTCAATGTGTCTATCATGTCCGAAAACATGTCAACAAGCTCGGGATCGAAGAGCACTCCCGCTTTGCTCTTTATGAATTGTATGGCCGCTTCGGGTGTCCAGGCATCCTTATACTCACGTTCGGATGTGAGCGCATCATACACATCGGCAATGGCCACAATTCTAGCCGAGAGAGGTATTTCCTTTCCTCGCTTACCACGACCGAATTTAATTGGTTCGGCGAATATATCCTTTATTTTTCCAGGATAACCTGAACCGTCCCATCGCTCATGGTGGCTAAGCAGTACTTCCTGGGAAATCTGATCCCAAAGAGACTCAGTTTTGGGGAAAAGCCGTGCGCCGAAAACCGTATGCTGAAACATTTGCATCTTTTCATGTTCTTCATAATGCCCGTTCTTGGTCAGTATATCCCTTGGTACTCCCGCTTTGCCGATATCATGCAGCAGGGCGGCTGCCCAGAATATCTCTTTTTTCCTTGTTCTTTCGGCCAAACTCACGGCGTGGGATTTGGCGAAACGATCGTAGAGTACTACGGCATATTCGCCAACGCGCCTAGCGTGATTTCCTGTCTCGTAGGGATCTTGCAGTTCAGCAATGGCTACCATTCTCATCACCATTTCCCTAGTCATGGAGGCCTTTTCAAGGGCCAGAACAGCATGATCGGCCAAAAAGGATACATGTACCTTGTCCATTGTCGAGAACGGAACAGTTTTACCGCCATGTTGAGCATTTATAAGCTGAATCACACCCAGATTCTGTTTATCATACCCCATTAACGGCAATACGAGCTGGCTCTTGGTACGGTAATTGGCCAATTTATCAAAATCAGGATTGAAGGAAAAATCATATTCTCTTGGTAAATCGTACACGTCATCAATAAGAAGAGATTCACCGGTCAGCGCCACGAAACCCGCCAGGCTTTTTTTGTTCAGGGGTATGCTTCGATCGGCATATGAAAACTTATCCTCGCTTTTTCCTTCGGGAAACAAAGTGTCATTTTCGATGTAGCTGAAAAAGAGTTCGTCCTTATCCCGAAGATAAAGCGTACCAGCATCGGCACGAACAAATACCCGGGCCTCGTGGAGAACTCTTTCCAAAAGGACCGAGTAATCATGGATTTGGTGTAGCTTTCTGATGATTGTGAGAAGCTCTTTAGTCTCGGGTTTTGCACTCATTTCAATAAATCCTGTTTTTGAGTTGCCGTTCATTGACATTATCGGATCGAACCTGAATTTCTGGCAATAATGAGACACTTTTTGCAATATACCCAGTGTTTTTCTTGTTCGAGCGGTGATTTCGGTGATACAATTCCCTTGACGGAATAATTTCCAACTGCTAATCTCATTCCAACACTGTAAAGGAGCAGGATACAGTGGTTTGTTGTGCCCAAAACGTCCTTAATAACGGACGCTTCATTCTCAGTTCACTCCTAGCGCTGCTCATTATACCTCGCCGATCCGGCAGGGGGTGGCATTACGGTGTGTCGGCAGGAGGCCGCTAAAGGGCAGCTAGTCGAAACGGAAAATGTACAACCTCTTGATGGGATCGGGCGACCTTAGGTGGGTCGCCCTTTTTTTGAAGCGGGTACACAGCAGTGAAGGAAGGATGAGATGTCAGAATCAGAAAAAATAATCCTGTTTGATACCACCTTACGAGACGGTGCCCAAACCAGGGGAGTACATTTCTCGGTAGAAGACAAGATTAAGCTTACCAGAGAACTCGACGAGATGGGTTTTGAGTACATCGAAGGCGGCTGGCCGGGATCGAACCCCAAAGACATTCAATATTTTGAAGAAATGAAGAGCATACCACTTAAGTATTCCCGTCTTAGTTCGTTTTCTTCTACTAGGCTCAAGAACACAAAACCGGAAAAGGATAGGATACTCGCGGAGCTGGTGAAAGCCGAAACGCCCATTTTCACCATTTTTGGGAAGTCATGGGATCTTCACGTGTATGAATCTCTGGGCACCACCCTACAGGAGAATCTGAACATGATCTATTCCACTATTGAGTATCTCAAACCTCTGGGCGATGAGGTGGTTTATGATGCTGAGCATTTTTTCGATGGTTTTAAGATAAATCCCGAGTACGCTATCAAAACGATTCAGGCTGCCGCGGAAGCCGGATCCGACTGGATTGTGCTCGCAGATACCAATGGTGGAGCTTTCCCCGAAGATATTCGAAAGGCTACAAAAGCGGCCATGGCCGCTGTGGATAAGCCCATCGGTATCCACACCCATGATGATGGCGATTTGTCTCTGGCCAACACATTGGTGGCCGTGGAACTGGGCGCCAAAATGGTTCAGGGAACTATCAACGGTTTGGGTGAGCGATGTGGCAACGCCAACTTATGCAGTGTGATACCGGCATTGAGTCTCAAAATGGGATATACGACGTTGAAACCCGACAAAATCTCCACTCTTACTCAGCTCAGTCGTTTGGTTTCGGAACTATCCAACAAGCCTCACCAGGAGAATCTGCCCTATGTGGGGGAACAGGCATTTACACATAAGGGCGGAATCCATGTGTCGGCAGTCAATAAAAACCCCAAGCTCTATGAACATCTACCACCGGAAGTCATCGGCAATGAACGGCACACTCCCATTAGCGATCAAGCTGGTAAATCAAATATCCTTCGGAAAGTGAAGGAATTGGGCATGAGTGTAGGTGATTCCTACGCGAAAGACATTGTCACCAAGGTAAAGGAGCTTGAGGCCAAAGGTTATCATTTTGAGGGTGCCGATGCCTCTTTCGAACTGCTCAGCGATGCCCTTACCGGTCAGCGCAAGCAGCACTTCACAGTCCATGGATTTCGGGTTCATTCATGGGAAAATGAGAGAGGGGAGATTTGGTCTGAGGCCACCATCAAGCTGTCCGTACCGGAATCCGTGGCGGGAGATGGAGGCCATAAATCGACCTTCGAGCATACAGTTGGAGAGGGGGTTGGTCCGGTGGCGGCCATGGACCGGGCGCTCCATAAATGTCTGGAGAAATTCTACCCGTCGATATCAGATATTCGCCTGACAGACTACAAAGTACGCATCCTGAATGAGGAGGCGGGCACTACCGCTATCACCCGGGTGCTCATAACCAGCACCGATGGAAAGAAGCACTGGGGCACCGTTGGTGTATCAGAGAGCATCATTGAGGCTTCATGGCGAGCATTGGTAGAATCTTTGGAGTATAAAATCAAAAAGGATGATGAAGAAACATGAAAACTCGCAGAATTACGATTTTTGACACAACACTGCGCGATGGCGAACAGTCACCCGGCGCATCAATGACGGTAGAACAAAAAATAGAGATGGCAGAAGCCCTGGATCGCTTAGGGGTGGATCGGATTGAGGCGGGTTTTCCAGTTTCGTCGCCCGTGCAGTTCAATGCCGTCCAGCGCATTGGCGCGGCGCTTAAGAATGCAACTGTGGTGGGACTGGCACGATGCCGGAAAACCGATATCGATGCGGTGCGGGATTCCCTGGCCGGATGTCCCAACAAAATGATTCATGTTTTCATCGCCACCAGCCCGCTGCACATGAAGCACAAACTCCAGATGAGCGAAGAACAGGTACTCTCTTCCATCACCGAGCATATCAGCTATGCCCGAAATCAGGGATTTGAACTCATCGAATTCTCACCCGAGGATGCCACTCGATCAGATTGGGATTTCATGATAAAGGCGTTGAAAACTGCTGTTGCTGCCGGCGCGAACACATTGAATATCCCCGACACCGTAGGATATGCCATGCCGGATGAATTCGGCGGTTGGATGACCAGACTGAAAAACGAAATTCCAAAACTGGGGGACAGCATCCTCCTTTCAGCTCATTGTCACAACGATTTGGGCGTGGCAGTTGCTAATTCTCTTGCTGCCATCAAAGCGGGCGCCAACCAGGTTGAGGTAACTCTGAACGGCATCGGAGAACGTGCGGGAAACGCCTCGCTAGAAGAACTGGTGATGTGTCTGAATGTGCGCCGCGATCTTTGGGGTATTCAGACCGGCATCAAAACCGAATTTCTTTATCCCACCAGCAAACTGCTGCAGAACATCACAGGTCTGCTTACCCCTCGGAATAAACCGATATTCGGAGACAACGTGTTCAGTCATGAAGCGGGTATACACCAGCACGGTGTACTCAAACACCGGGAAACCTATGAGATTATGGATCCGGCGCATATAGGCCGGAATCGTGAATCTCTGGTTTTGGGACGTCATTCCGGCAAACATGCGCTGAAAGAGAAGCTGAAGCAGTACAACATCGTACTCCATGGGGATCAAATGGATGCCTTCCACCAGAAATTCATTGTTATTGCCGACAAGAAAAAAGAGGTGTATGATGAAGATCTCTTTAACTTGGTTTCGGAGGTTTTGGGCGACCTTCCTTCCGGTTGGCGCTTAGAAACTTTCCAAACCTGGACAGGCAACAAGCTTATCCCTTCAGCGACAGTTGTCATGAAGAAAGGCAAAAAGACCAGTGTGGGGACCCAGGTGGGGGATGGACCAGTCGATGCTGTTTTCAAATCAATCGAGGAATGCACTCAGACACCAGGGCGTCTTACCGAGTATGCTATCCAGGTTGTCGGCAGCGGCAAGGATGCCCAGGGGCAGGTGAAGCTTCAAGTTAATTTCAATGGCGTTACAGTTGACGGCAAGGCCTCTTCCACCGATATCATTGAGGCCTCCGCGCTGGCGTACATCAATGCGCTCAACCGGAGTGAGTTGATGGGGAACAAGAAGCTCAATCAGATATAGCAATGATAAACTGTTGGCGAACTTATTGCTGGTTTTTCAGTGAATTCATAGCTCCCTTCAGTCGTTATAGGAAGTAGAGTATTGAGTTATGATATTGCTGTATTAGCAGGTGATTATATCGGTCCTGAGGTGATGCGCGAGGCATTGAAGGTTCTTGACGCCGTGGGTAAATCCGAGGGAATCGGGTTTAATTACACAAAAGCCCTCATCGGGGGCGCTGCTATTGACGCCACCGGAAAACCACTGCCCGAAGAGACTCTGCAGCTCTGTAAGAAATCCGATGCGGTGTTGCTCGGCAGCGTCGGCGGACCACAGTGGGATCATCTGCCCCCGGAAAATCGGCCTGAACTGGGTGGGCTTCTAGCAGCGAGGAAGGCATTGGAGCTCTTTGCCAACCTGCGTCCGGTGAAGCTGTATCCAGAGCTTCTTTCAGGTTGTCCGCTGGATTTTCACGGTGATGCGCCGACACTGGACATCCTGACCGTACGCGAACTTACCGGGGGGGTGTACTTCGGCGAACCTAAATCCCTCAGCGATTATCAGGGTATTGATACCATGATTTACCACGAAAATGAAGTGCGTCGCATCCTGAAAGTTGGATTTGAGGCGGCGGCTAACCGCAAAAAGAAGCTTTGCAGTGTCGACAAAGCGAACGTGTTGCACTCCAGCATGCTTTGGCGAAAAACAGCCCAGAAAATGGCCCCCGATTATCCGGAAATTCATCTTTCCCATATGTACGTGGACAATGCGGCGATGCAATTGATACTCAATCCCAGTCAATTCGATGTGATTGTTACCGGCAACCTTTTTGGAGATATACTTTCGGATGAATCGGCGGCACTCGCCGGATCGTTGGGCATGCTCCCTTCGGCCAGCCTCGGTTCCTTGGTTCATCTTTTCGAACCATCGGGCGGCTCAGCACCGGATATCGCCGGCAAGGCCATTGCCAACCCCCTGGCGCAGATTCTTTCCGCTGCCATGATGCTGGAGCATTCCTTTGCTGAAATGAAGGCCGCCAAGCGAATCCATAAGGCGGTTGAACAGGCCCTTCGTGATGGCTGCCGCACCCGCGATATCGCCCTTCCCGGAAAGGAAGCCATGGGAACAATGGCCATGGGTGACGCGGTGGCCGAACGGATTTAAGGGACCAGGCGGGTCCTGGAATCAATTCTCAGCTTACTCATTGATCCTTACAGGTCGCATCAAGATATCGGGCTCGAACAAACAGGTAGTCAGAGAGGCGGTTGAGGAATCGTTGAGCATCAGCGAGTTCTCTCATCCCTCTTTCTCGAATCAGAGCGACGAGGCGTCTTTCAGAGCGGCGGCACACTGCCCTGGCCAAGTCGGCCCGGGCGCCGGATTCACTGGCGCCGTAGGTAACAAAACGTGGTGGTAGCTGCAATTCATCCATCATGTTCTTCTGCCAGCTTTCAAGCCTTTGGATATCCTCTTCACTCACCAATGTGAGTTTCACATAGGAGGGGTGAGAAAGCGGGACGGCAATCATAGCGCCAAGTCTCAACAGGCAGCGCTCAATCCAGTCTATTTCATCTTGTTCGCCGATTGTGGATAGCGATGCCTTTAAGAGCCCAAGACAGGAGTGAAGCTCGTCTATTTCCCCCAGTACTTCGATACACAGATCGTTTTTGGGATATCTGGAACCATCGGCGAGACTCGTTTCACCGGAATCCCCCCCCCGTGTCGTTATTTGAATGAATGGGATCATAGAAATATGATTATAAACAAAGCATGATAGTTCGGATACCTGAAGAGCTTCCCCTGCGCGCTAGAATTCCTTATTTTATTGATATAGTAACCGCTGGGGTATCGGAATACAAACTGAGGCAGTAATGAGCGAAGACAAGCGCAAAGATGATGAAAACAGCGACTGGCGAGAGTTGTTGAAGAATGCAAAAAAGAATGACGAAAATCTCGGGAAATCCCCATTCAAGAAATTCCCAGGAGGAAAATTCCGTTTTTCCATCTGGTATATCCTTCTGGCGATTTTGCTCATTGGCATGTTCGACCTATTCATGTCTCGGGGAAACGACAACACGATACCGTACAGTGATTTCAAGAATCTGATTGTCGAGGGGACGATTAAGGAGGTTCATTACTCCGGCACATCACTGTTGGGATACTCCCAGGCGCGTGAAAACCTAGTGGAGAGGGATACAAGAACTCGTTATTTGCCGAACGCTTTTGCCACGCAGCGTAACAATCTCCAAACCTGGAGAACCGAAAGAGTCAGTGATGATACGACATTGCTTCCCCTGCTGGAAGAAAAGGATGTGGTGTATAAGGCGATTCCAGAGGCAAATAATTACCTACTGGATCTTGTCATACGGATTCTCATACCCATCACGTTGATGCTCTTCATCTGGCGATTCATTTTGAGAAGGATGGGCGGTCTTGGGGGATCCAACGTGATGAGCTTCGGTCAGAACAACGCGAAAATTGTTGCGGAAAAAGATCTTCTTACCCGATTCAAGGATATTGCTGGCTGCGACGAAGCCAAAGATGAACTTGTTGAAATCGTCGATTTTCTTAGAAGTCCGACAAAATACACCAATATCGGTGGCAAGATACCCAAGGGAGCTCTTCTGGTAGGTCCCCCAGGAACCGGGAAAACGCTCTTGGCAAGGGCGGTGGCCGGTGAATCCGAGGTGACATTTTTCAGGATGTCCGGCGCGGATTTTGTGGAAATGTTCGTTGGCGTGGGCGCCGCCCGCGTGCGGGATCTTTTTAAACAGGCCAGGGAAAAGGCGCCTTGTATCATTTTTATCGATGAACTCGATGCTATTGGCAAGAGCCGAGCGGGGACTATTGCCACCAACGACGAACGGGAGCAAACCCTTAATCAGCTATTGGTTGAGATGGATGGTTTTGATTCCACGAGCGGCGTGATTATTTTGGCTGCCACTAACCGGCCGGAGGTACTGGATCCGGCTCTTTTGCGCCCGGGGCGATTCGACAGGCAGGTAGTGGTGGATAAACCCGATCAGATCGGCAGGGAGGCCATACTCCGAATACATTCTGAGGGGGTGAAGCTAGAAGAAAATCTCGATCTTGGAGAACTAGCCAAGGCAACGGCCGGTTTGGCGGGTGCTGATTTGGCAAACATCGTTAATGAAGCGGCCCTTTTGGCGGTTCGTTTCGGGCGGGAACGGGTATCCAGGGAAGACTTTTTTGAGGCTATTGAAAAGTCAGCTATCGGTCTTGAAAAGAAAAATAAACTCTTGAATCCCCATGAGCGAGAGGTAACAGCCTATCATGAAACCGGCCATGCTCTGCTGAATGTATTTACACCGGATCAGCATCTTGTGAAGAAAATCACCATTGTTCCCAGGGGTTACGGCGTGATGGGATATATGCTTCCGGTGCCGGAGGAGGAACGCTCTTTCCAAACCCGGGAAGAATTGCTGGGACGGATTGATGTAGCTCTGGGCGGCCGAGCCGCCGAGGAAATTATCTACGGCACGATATCCACCGGAGCGGGTAACGACATTGAGCATGCCAGTGATATTGCCCGGGCTATGATTACACGAATGGGAATGAGTGAGAGGTTTTTCAATGTATCACTTGATCACCGGGGTGGAGGCTATCTGAATAACGAGGGGGGATTTGGCCAGAGCCGTGATTATTCCGAAGAGACTCAGCGTTACATAGACGATGAAATCACCCGAATTATAACCGATTCCTACCAGCGGGTGATGAACCTGCTCACCAAACATCGCAAGCTGCTAGAGACAATCACCAGCGCTCTCATGGAAAAAGAAACTCTCGAGCGAGACGAGATTATGGAGATTATTCGGAAGGACAAGCTCGGTAACGCTACCTATACCGCTCGCAAAAATGCCGATTTGAAACCTTCGGATAGGGCCAAAACTTCCGGAGATGCCCGGAATGAAGCGATTAAGGAACGCATGGCAAAAAGGCGGGCCGAGGAAGAAGAGGCCGCCAGAAAGGCCGAAGAGGAAAAAAGGGCAGCTCAAGAGGCAGGCGACGATGGGTCAGCGGAATTATCCGCCGATGACATCGGAAATAGCGACAGCTCTGATAATTCTGAGAGCGAAAAAACTTAAATAGCGAGGACTATTGACTTGTGGGGCCCCCGTATTGGTTTTATGATGCCAGTGGAGGCTTCGTCGTGCAGTTTAGCTGGCAGTTCTTGATCGATTTGGGCATTCTTAGTTTAGCGCTTGTGATTGCAACCTGGATGCGATCCAAATTGAATTTTTTCCAGCGATTTCTCATTCCCAACGCGCTAACGGCAGGTTTTCTTCTTTTTCCCCTATACAATTGGGTATTCCCTCTTCTCGGTATGAGTACTGTGAGTCTGAAAAACATTGTATACCATTTCCTTAATATCTCCTTCATTGCCATGACGCTCCGGGTGAGCAGTGAAAAAAGGCGATCGGGGCAGAGTGTTATTGCCACAAGCACCATGGTGCTCACTCAATATGCGATTCAATGTTTTGTGGGAACAATTATCACTCTCATCCTTATCAAGACAATACTGCCGGGATTGTTCCCCGGGTTTGGTCTTTTCGCGACCCTCGGGTTCTCACTCGGGCCAGGCCAGGCTTTTGCCATCGGTTCCGGATGGGAAGCCATGGGATTTAAGGGATTGGGTAGCGTTGGGCTCACTTTTGGAGCTTTGGGCTTTATATGGTCGAGTTTTGGCGGCATTTTTCTGGTAAACTATGGCCTGCGCAAGGGATGGATTACCCCAGAGGAAAAAGCGAAGGTAGACGAGCGGAATGTTCGCCAGGGTGTGCTCCATCGAGGAGAAGCGGACGGCACGTCGAAAATACGAAACATCACCGTTCCCGAAGCCATAGACCCCTTGGCATTCAGCGCGGGAATGGTACTGGCTATCTATCTACTCGCTTATTTAGGACTTAGCGGCATTACAATACTTTTAAGATTCCTAGGTCAGCCAGGTATACAGCTATCTACTAACCTATGGGGCATTATGTTTATTTTTTGTAGTGTGACGGCAATGTTCGTTAAGGGATTCCTCAAAGCCCTAAGGATTGAATTTGTTATCGACAACCAGAGATTGACCCGCATTAGCGGATTTAGCGTAGATTTTATGGTAGCTTCCGCCATAGCCGCCATCAGCGCCGCCATTGTGGCCCAGTACTGGTTTCCGATTGTCCTTATCGCGAGTATAGCGGGACTGATCACTACCCTCAGTCACATATGGCTTTCTAGTCGAGTTTTTCAGGATCATGTGTTCTATCGCACGGTTTTGATATACGGTGCGGCCACCGGCACTTTGCCCACCGGGCTGGCCCTTCTCAGGATTATCGACCCGAAGTTTGAGACTCCCGCAAGCCAGGATTTCATGTTTTCTGCCGGGCTGACTTTCTTGGCTGCCATCCCCATCATCCTTACGGCGAATATGCCGGCTATCGGGGCTCTTGAGGGATCCCTTATTCCAACTTATCAGGTATTGGGCCTCTATACACTGTATTTGATTGTCTGCTTCATCGCGTACCTACTACTCTCAGGACGGCGAAGGTTTCAAGATCCTTCAATAATCTGGTATCAACCTTGATAAGGCATTTCACTTGCTCAAGGCCTTCGCAATCACAAAGCGGGATATGAGGGAAGCGGCGGCCAGAAAACCGGTGAAAAGCCCATTGTGAAACCGAAACACGATGAAAAAGGCCATTACCAGTGTAACCCGGCACACAAAATGAGAATTTTTTGCACACAAAATGAGAATTTCAGAAATATCACTCAGTTTCAGTTGTAGCGGGCGCTGTGGGCCATTGCACTCTATCGGGGAAACCAGTCTGAGCAGGCACATCTCTTAACGCCTGTCTGTAGGTCTGCCAGTTGGTTTTAGCTGCGGACGCTATTGGATAATCCGGCATAAGCAGGTAGTCCGATTCAACCAGGAGTGAGTCACGCCTCTCGCGTATACGCCTCTCTTTGACTGTCCGGGGTACCACCCAAGCGTTACTCTGCCATGCGGCTTCGGGGTCTGTTGGCTCTACTGTAGTGAGGGTGGAATCCGGCTGCTCACCTAACCTTAGCTTGCGCTTTTCTCTCGTGGACTTAACCCAGTAGTCGGTATTCGTATAATCGTGCTTCACTATGTACTTACCATTTTCCCAAACTGCGCTCTGGTTAGCCCCGACGGTAATAAGCCTTGCGGCCTTCGCCGCGTCTACACTCATCCTTTCACCCTGGGTGGTGAAAAATCGCACATCGCAGCCACTAAAAATTTCGGCGTTGTCGGGGTAAGGAAGCGCACCCTCGGGGGCCTCCCCACAAACTATGCTCTGTACTATATTATTCTTTACTGTCGCGTATATCATAATCATCTCCTCTCATGCTGTTCGCTTCCAAATTCTAAAGGTTCGGTTGCGAGAACGGGTTTCCACATCATTGGTTTTTGCAGCATTAGGCGAGATGGAGCTAGACGAGTCGAAGCTAATCCCCGTATAACCATCCGAACGCCCTCTGCCTATGCCTGTAGCACTCCCGCTAGAGACGCCACTAAAAACTCCAGTAGGTGTACCTATCCTGCCCGCATAATTGTTGGTTCTTCCAAGGTATCCAGTTATGCGTTGCATCGCGTCTTCTTGGATCCCTGAACCAAAACTAGATGCCTGCCCCCCTGGGGTTCTAAAAAATACACCCTCAGTCTCAAACTGCGCCTCCCAAGTCCCAGGCCAAAGCATGCCGCTGGGAGTAAGCCCCCCTGGATACTGAGCATAGAGATAGCCCACAGGATAAACTATATCCAAGATATTAGGCATCGGATTCGGTCGTCGGTTGGATTCAGTTTCTAAGCTGGCCCAGGCGGTAGATTGATCCACTTTGATATCTACCAGGGGAACCTGTTCGTCTGTAACTGCTGGCTTTGTGGCGGCCTGTGCGGTGCCTTGGGTTCCCTCTATCAGCTCAGTCGTATAATGATCAATCAAGCGTGCTGGCCAGATCATATTGTTACCATCGGTAATCGAGCCCTGATTCCTATAGGCATGCTTCACAACCACAGTGACCCATTTTATCTTGTCTATTTCAGGTCGGGCAATTGCGCTTATATCTACATCCATCGAATCGTCAATTCTAATTGGTTTTCCGGCACCATCGAAGGCAATACCGGATCCTATCGTCGCATTTGTTCCTGAAAACGTGACCGATAGCCCAGCGACAATACTTTTTCCGACGATGGTTTTTCCGAGATCATTTAACCCCCTTTCAGCGTCATTTTGAAGGTCATCAAAATCACTTTTTTTCATAACATAATTGAAAACAAAGTTCCGTTTATCCATTTTTCCTCCTAGTTAGCTGCCTGCAATATGTACCTCGTGGTTTCCGCAAAAAACCATTCCAAAAAATCCTCTATTTCCTGCCTTTCTGTGGCTGTCAAATCGTCAACTTCGAAAAGCAGCTCAGTCTCATCTGCTATTTTTGCAACACCAACCTTCGCAAAATCCCCGGCGCCAACATGAAAGAAACCGACCGTCCTATCCGTTTTTCGCCAGCGCTCGGGTACATAAGAATTCATAAATCTTTCAAGCGCCCCGACATCATTTATACCTTCTCGAAGAATCACAAACTCTATATCTGGCCCCAGAAACCAATCCAAGAAGGCGCTGATGCTTTGTTTTTCTTGTGGGATCAAATCGAACACATACAAGACCAACGCTGCGGTTCGTCCAATCGGGGTGACTCCAACTTTGGCCTTGCCAACAAGGAAATAATCCCGAGTCGCATCTTTTCGCAACCAACGCCCGGGCACGTATGAATTTAAAAATTCCGCCAGTTGTAGCTCTTCACCGGTCGAAGAGAGCTCATCTGCTGCAGAGACGAGCCGCATCCGGTAGCTATCATCAGTGTCAAAAGGAAAACGAGGCAGGTTTTTGCTTTTGCCGTGAATATCTAGTCGACTCGTAGTATAGGCAAAAAATTCCCTTTTTGATTTCGCTATATCGTCCGCGACCTGTTGGGCAATACGCCCAGCAATTCGATATAGTCTTCGCCGATTCTTCTGATGAATCCCAGGCGGTGAAAGATCTTTCTCAATCCAATTCCAAATGGCTCCCATCATTCTTCCCTGTTGACCACAATTGACGTTGGCTCTATTTTGGCCGCCTCATCAACCATTATGTCGCTCGTAGGTTTTTCAAATTCAAAATGATCGATATCTAGCTGAGAAAGCACATCTTTATAGAGAGAGTGCATCGTTACGTTCTCGCCGATTCTACGGCGCTGGAGCCAAATCCTCAGAGTGTTTTGAACTTGGACCTTTGAGGCAGAGCCTGAGAAGTTGAGTACGAATTCCTGATTTTTCGGTGTCGCTGATTTGATTTCGATGTTGCGAGTTAGTAGATAAGAATCGGCGAGTGCATCCCTAAAGGCAGTAATAATGGCCTCGGTGATTGAAGACGCATAAGACGCTATCACCACATCCAAAGATCCTGAACCTCGAGGCGCTCTGATGACCTTCACGTCGTCTATGCCTTTGATCGAAAGAGCTATTGTTTCGTATTTGCCAATTCGATTATCAGTGCCCAGACTATCCCATTTGGCTCCGATTCGCTTGCGATAATCCTCGTCAAATTCATCATCACGCCCTTGAGTGGTTATCCAACCAGAGGGAATAGTGAAACCACTAATACCATCCAGTACTGCAGTTGAGCGTATGAGTGTACCAGGCAGAATATTGTAAACGGCACCAGGAAATTCAGCTTCCACGGCAACATTGTTTCGACCAGCCTGAAAGGTAATCTCGGCGGATGTTTTGTATCTTAGTCCTCCATTTGTAACAAACCACACGCCTTGGGAGATATTGCCGCTTTTTGTAGCAATTATCTGAATCACCCCCTTGGTTTTTCTCGCCTCTCTCCGTAGCACACCGAGTTCTCGCCCTCGCAAATCTAGCATTGTTCCGGTAGCTCGCAGGTAGGTAAACTGACCACCGTAGAAATTCATCACATCTTGATAGAGTGAATACACGCTCTTGGAATACGTCTCAATCAACCCCCTAAGAACACCACCCTCCTTAAAGGAGCTCAGCCCGGTTTCTTCCCTGGCGATAATAAGAACCTGGTTGCGTATTTCTTCTTCCGATTTATCAATCCAAGTCACCAAGATTCTCCTTGAGATCAAAAAATAACTCTAACGGTGTTGTGCCATCAAAAAGCACAAAGGATAACAGGTAGTGCCCATTTGGCAGTCTCTTTGTTGAAACTGAATCATAGGAAACTCGTTCATCATTAAACGCTGCGGCTCTAAGAGCTGTTTCCACGTCGAATGTGTCAGGACCTTTGAGAGCTTCCCCAAGGCCTTGGCCAAATGTTGGTGCCCAAAAGCATGCACCGGGGCTTAAAATCACTTCAGTGCGGATATCCTGGGCAACTAGGTGCCCGCCGGTGGCCGCTTCGACATCACCATCGGATGTGAAAATTACGTCGCCATGACGATCTAGTCGGATATCCCTTCCGAACTTCTCTAGTTCAGCCATGCCTCACCCTTGTGTTTTCTATACGTGAAAAGTCTGCAACGCTTCTACCGAGAAGGGCGGCCCTCAGAGCACCTTGCAGAGCTGATGGAGAACCGGACCCAGGCTCTGCAATTGGCACCGGCGATCTAACAACCGACAGTATGAGTGATAGGATTTCCGTGTTCTTCTGGAGGTTGGTTTTTAACTCCTCTATTCTTATCAAGCCGCCATGAGCACCGCCATTTATCTCAATCTCCTTTCCCTTCACCTTAATTGTCTGGCCGCCGCTTGTGATTAAACACTCATCCGGCTGAAAATCTGCTGCATTATAAAACTCCCCCCAAACGCCCTGTATATAAGGGTAAGAGGGATTCATCTCCACATAGCCTATTACCACAAGAGTGTCAGCCGGCAACGGCGCATATATCCCTGTACCGCCAGGGCCAGCCCAAATCGGACTAACCGGCACATCTTCCAAAACCCTTTCAGTCTCCTCAAGGCTGCCTGGTTTCAATACACGAACCCTTGCCGAATATGAGTTCTCCCCGGCACCTGAACCAAAAGATAGAACCTTTCCAATTTGCGGGCCCTGGCGATGAGGAAACGCAGTATCAAGCCAACGAGTTACAACCTGGGGGAGATTCAAAAAAACACCTCCATCAAAGAATTCCTTGGCGAAATTTCGTATCGAAGACCTGTAACTCGGTGAACTTCCTGATTTACTCCTATTAGATCGCCATATCCTAGCGGAACAGGGAAGGATTTTAGTCGCTTATAGCCCATTAAAATGACATTCTTACCCCTTTCAAATTCAACTTTTGGGTATCCGGCTTGCCGCACTGGCTTTAGATTAAGAGCGCCTTTATTATCGAAGAATAGATCGTATGACGCATCTGAAAAATCTTCGAGGGCGGTAGCCAAAGAAAGTAAATTACCCCAGCCGTCTCCAGAGCAGTGGAAATGTTGAAATTCAACTTCTGGAATATCGGCAATAAAATCTTCTACGGCACTTTGCTCTGCAAGCTTCTCAAAAATATAGGGAGCCATCTCCTTTCGCAAATTGGCAATCGACGGCGCAAGATTGAAACCACATTTCAAAAGATCGCCTCCTCTTGCACGACCTTTTCCAAGAACGCTTCCGGTGAATAACCTTTCACCATCAAGACCGATAGAAATACTGCCACCGGTTTTTGTTGACTGCCGATTTTCTCCGGAAAGAACAACCTGACAGTAGGGGAGACTCCGAGAATACTGCTCCAACACGATATGGGAAGGAAAGATAATTGTACCCTCAAATCTTACCTCCAGCTCATGGCGATCTATTTTCATTGCGATTGCCCCAACTGGATATCCGATGCCTCGTTATCCGTGAATACTGGCGAGCTAGGTGCCTCAGGAATTCCTTGTTGTGCTGAGTCATTTTGTTTTTGCTGTTGAATCACTGCAATTTCCGGCCGATGCTCGGCGAATTTCAGATTGACCTTGATTTCTTGTTTTCCGGTGGACTGGGACGAATCCATCTGCACGAATAGACAACCTTGCAGATTCCACGCGTGCGCCTGGGGAAAATCAAGCGTATAAATGACAGGCATTCCATCCTTGTTGAACTTCTTAAATCGTCCTGCGATATCGGCCAGAGCTTCTTCTTTGGACACTTCCCCATCGTCCAAAAGACGTAGCGAAAAACTAACAGAAGCATCGTCAAAACCGTTCACCTGGTATTGCTTCCCGCTGCCACCCTCCACCGCTTTGGCGTCCATCAGCAGCTTAGACCCAACACTCAGCCCGTCAAAAATTCCCGGTAGAGCGTTGCCATTCAACGAGAGCGAGGAGGCATCAGCACTCAGAATCACGCCACGCCTCCGGCTACTTTGAGCAGGCGAACGAAGCTGAAGATATCCTCCGCATCCTCAGACTGGACTGTTAGGTGATCAATATTGATAACAGTTGAACCGACAGAGGCAGTTTCATCGCCGCGATTCAAACCCAAGGGGCCTGAAAGGTCTAGTCTCTTCTTATCCGCACCGACTTTCAATGTTTCGACTATAGAAGACCCCGATTCGGTAAGTTTCGCGAGCGGTCCCTTCCTCGCATTCGAATGAGGCATATAATCATCAATAGAATTGGCAATCATCATCCCAGGATTCTTTGAAGAGTTAACAACCCCCGCGGCGCCGTCTTCAAGAGTCGCCAGCATTGCCTCATCGATACCACTTTGCTTATTCCCTCTACCGAATATGCCCAGGAAACCCTGCACGACTGAGACGAATCCATTCACCTTTTCCTTAATCCAATCGATAGCTGAAGCAAAAATACCTTTAAGCCCCTCCCATAGCTTTGCAAAGAACTCAGTAATTTTATCCCAATGCTTTATCACAACAGCAACTCCGGCGGCCAATAGCGCAGCTCCTGCAACTATTGCTAAAATTGGTGCCAGAGTGGCCCAATTAACAGCAGCAAAACCCCCTAGAAACGGTATAGCTTTGCTCACCATCCCGATCACACCCCCAACCCCGCGAGTCAAGCCACCTACAACAGCAACCACGGGGCCAACTGCGGCACCGATTGCCAAAAACTTCACAATGTTCTTCTGCTGTGCCGGTTCCAACTCCGCAAACCTGGTAGCTAGAGCGGTGATTCTATCGATGAATGGGCTTACCACACTCAGAGCGGCTGTCAGTGCGGGAACCAAGCCAGTTGCCAAATTCTGCATTAACACTTGCAGTTTTACTTTCATCATCTCCGTAGCAAAGCCATTGGCATTAATGCCGTCTGTTTGCGCCAAAAAGGCTGCATTGGTCGCACCACTGACATCTCCCATCTCTTCCATCTTCGCCACAAATGTATCTAACTGTGCGCCTGTGAGAGTTAGCGCAGCGGTCTGCCCCTCGATGCTACCCATGTACGCCTGTAGGGGTTTCCCGGTTGCCTTTGCGCTTTCCGCTATGGCCAAAAAAGAGCCGCTTAGCCCCAGCTCTTGCACCATTGCTTCGCCACTTGCGAAGCCCTGCTCTTCCAGCAATCTTGTCATTGCGGCAGTAGGCGCTGATAGGGCCTGCAAGGTACCTCTGAGTTGAGTCGATACCTCTGCTGCGGTACCGGTTACCCCTGTCAAGGTTGCCAAAGTTCCGCCTAGTTCCTGTTGAGTAACACCTAGATTAACAGCCAGAGGAACAACCCTACCCATTGATGCCGCTAGCTGCGGGAAGTCTGTCTGACCCAATTTCACGATCGTGAGGCTTAGGTCCGATGCTGCTTCGATAGCCTTAAAAGAAGTATCTCCATAGCCCTTTGTTATGGCACTCGTAAGAGCAATAGATTCTTCAACACTCGCAACTCCTGCTTTTGCTGCCTTAGCGTTTAGTTCGAGAATCTTTAGCGTATCAGCAGAATCGCCATAAGCCGACACCACCTGATAGAGCCCAGCAGCCATCACATCAGTACCTGTGCCAGTCGCAATAGCAGCCTCTTGTACCCCACGCTTGAGTTCCAGAACCCGCTCTTGCGTCAATCCAAGACTCTGCACATTGGCCATACTCCTATCGAGCGCTTCACCAGCCTTAAATGCACTCACACCTAATGCCACCAACGGAGCAGTAACACCCGCCCTCAGGCCCACACCCACCTTCATCATGGTCTTTCCAGCCCTATCAAAGTTAGCAGCCGTCGCTGATAGCCCTGTTAGCTGACCTTGAGCAGCCCTCGCCCCCTTTGAGAAGTCATCGATAAACGAAACTTTTATTTTGCTGTAAAAATCAGGCATCTCCCAAAACCTCTGCTATAGCCCTGGCTACAACATCAACCTCCAAATCCCGGACATATACCGCCCGCTTGAGAATCTTTCCGATGCGCGAAACTGGCTCGCCTTTTGCGTCAATGCCCAAGAAACGCCTGATGAATAAAAGTTCCATCTCAATCTCACTTAAAGACTCTGAATCGGCTTTGTCTCCAGAGCCCTCCCGAACAAAGGGTTCAGATATTCACTTATGAATGTGGCGACAGCCACGTTGTGCGGACCGACAAGCTGAAAAACATCATCTCCATTCGCAGTGGAAATAATCAGCTGCCTCATCAGCCATCGATTGGCTTCTATTGAGTCCTTGCTTTGCATTTCTGAATACGCCTGGAGTTCCGCCCCCGTCGGCTCTCGATAGCAGAAGCATAGATCAACACAGTTTTCAGAGCGGTCGGCAAAGGAATACTCAGCCAAAAACAACTGACCTTTATGGCGCTCCTTACCCTCCTTCACCATGGCATCTCGAACTTCTTTTTTAACCATCAATACCTCCTAAAACCTTTTCAATGCTGGCACACCGTTCGAGACAATGGGCTTTGTCAAAACTCCCTCGAAGCTACGCTTCAGTATCTTATCGCCCTTCGAATTCCCCTTGCCCCGCTTGGTCCACTTTACTTCCAGCACCTCGTTGATAAGCGCCTGGCCGGAGGATAAATCGCCGTATGTTATTGCTACCGGAATAGGGGGCAGGTTGTAAAAACCACCTGCCGCGATGGCAGCAGTTTCAAATTTCTGCGCCTCAGAGAAGGCCATTTCCACCTTGCAGCTGCCCGAATACTCACCGGGCACATACCCGGCAGGCATGCCGCGCATATCGGTTACAACCTCTCCGGCCTCCTCATCGTCGTACTCGATAGAATCTAAAAGACTCACAAGACCAAAAGGAAAGGTCACTTTGATATGCACATACGCATATCTTTTCCCGTTGATTGTTCCTGCCACTATTCACCTCCTCCTAATGCCGGATTCTCAAATTGGATGGTTGCCCTGATCTCATCGAGTTGACCTCTGGGAATTATCAGTATTTCTTCTGTTATTCTCTTTGTAGAAAGAATGTTCTGGTTTTCCTCCAGTACTATTCTCCCCGAGGAGATTTCCTTGTCTTTTGCCATAGAATCTAAAGCCTGCTCCCCTGCGGCCGCTACTTGCGCAAGCTCTGGAACCCGACCGTCAGAAAGCACATCGAACCCTTGCCTCAGATACGGAAATTGAGCCTCCCGTACCAACCGACACGCCTTATTCATTACCTCGATGCGAGTGGAAGTATCAAAGTCACTTGTTTCATCCGTCATCAAATGACTATCAGATACATAAACACCCCTTTTACCGTCGTAGTAGCGGCAGGTGGCGTATCCAGCGTCTTCGAGCGACTTAATCTGTGCTGGAGTAACGCCGTAGAGCAGGCTTTCCACTCCCGGCAAATTACCGAGGCGAGTCCAGCCTGGCGAGATTGCAACACCAATCTCAAATATACGCCCCACCACCTTCCCATGCACGTTCCGCTCGCTTTTATACCCCTCGATATCAACACCATCAAACCAGTTGGCACTCACCATAAGACGCTTGCTCTCTACAGAGCCGCGCTCGCTACCGACAAGCGCCGAGATATAAGCGTCTGTCGATTCCCCGTCATTTCTCGCTCTTAGGGCAGCTGAGCCCCAGGTCCACAAGTGTTCGCCTGTAAAAGCTTCCAGTTTCGTTGCGAACGCCGCCCAGAACGCCTTAGCAGTAGAGCCTGCAACCGCTATATGCCTCAGCGCTGCGCCGCTGTTCTTTATCTGGTCAACAGCAGCCAGAAGCTCTGCATTGGTGGCACTCGGGCAACTCGTAGTGAAGGAAAACCGATCTCCTTCCTTAAATGAAACTTCAGAGGGTGATGGCGAACCCGCCGAAAAAGTAAGAACAATCCCAGTGCTTGGAATCGTATAACTACCATCAGCAGGAATGGTGTTTGCGTCACCCAACAAGCCGTTCTTCTTCACTCTGAACGTAGCAGCATTCAAGCCCCCATCCGACTCGATTACTATCTCGAACATGTAGCAGTTTGCAGGAGCACCGGAGACCGTAAGCGAACCCACTCCAGCGTTATCCGAGTTCGCAGTCACAGAGCTAATAGTCCCCTGCGTAGTACCAGGCAGCACCCTTACATAACAGGGCACATTCACCTGGCTATAAACCCCCTCCAAAAAATCCCGAAGCGGCCCATCGCCCACCTTTTCACTAACCTCCTCGAAAGAAGAGAGAGTCACCACAGCACTCTGTGGCACCGAACCCACACCGATGGCCCCGAGAGCATCATCCCCCGAAGCTACACGCCCCAGTCCGCCGTCTTTAATCGCTATTTCAACATCCGGTAAAAACCCCATAAATCCCCCTTTTAGTCCGCACTAGCGCTAGCTTTCAGAAATTCAGAAATAGCATCAGAGAATTCCTTTGCTGTTACGGCCTTTCTCCGAATCCATCCCTTGTACTCCATAGCTCCAGCTAAAATGGCGGGGTCGGTCTTTCTCTCTTGAGCGAGTAGCTCAATATCTTTCTTCACCACGTCTTTCACGGCTACCTCTTCGCTATCCTTCTTCATACTCACCTCCTCCTTGCGCCACAGCATTTATAGGAGCAGCGCTTGTTCCACTCGGACCAACATCAACAGAAAACTCAACTAAAACCGCAGCTTCATACCGCCCATTCATTCTGCTGTCATAATCTGAATACTTTTCTCGGGTTGGCTCCAGTTCTCCTTCAATACCCTGGTATTCCCAAACAAAGGGCAAATTGGAAATAACCCCGCTGAGTAGATTACCGGCCTCCAACTCGTTAATGGCGACTACCTTCACAAGAACAGGCAGCACACGCTTTGTGCGCACCTGCCGGTACAGGGTTCTATTCTCAATTTGTATTTTGACTTCCTTGATTTCCGCCGCCTCAAAACGCCCAGGCTCGCTTATTAGCGACGCTATAGGCAGCTCCGTACTATTGGTAACCATAGCTTGTTCAGCACGCGCATCGAGGGCTATATTGCTTCTGCTCAAACCCGATCTTACCAACACCGAGCTCAAAACTGCCTTAACTACGCCAATCATGTAAAAAACCTCCGAACTTCCGGAGTACTCATAAACCTCTCAGGCCAGCTTTTTTTGAATCCTGAATATCTACGCTGTGGTATATTCGCGCTGCCACCTCGCCTTGCACGTCCACCTTGCTGGTGAATCCTCGCATACACCAGGTGCGAGCCCACAAGCACCGAACTCCCTTCAACAGCTAACGCCGCCTCACTGAGCTTGTCCTTGGACTCAGGGTGAAGCCTGCCATCACCGATCAGCCTTTCAATACGACTCAAAACAGCCTCCTTCTCCTTCTCTTCAGCAAACTCCGAACTCTTTTGCCTTTCGGCTTTCAGCGCAGCTTCAAGCTCTGAATTTCTCTTCTCCAGACCTGCTATCCTCTCCTTCTCTTTTTCCACATTCTGAAAATCCCCCGATTCATCTCTACCACCACCATCACCGGAGAACTCAGCGAATGTTTCAACGTTGATTAAATCTCTTTTTATTTTGATTTTCCGCGAGTAAATCGATACATCTTTTTCATTGATGCCGAACTCTGAATAGAACGGGGGCAGCTTGGTTGTTTTGATTTGCGGGAGTGTCCGGCCTAAGAAAGCCACATGTGCCAGCCTGGGTGGTTTTGCCTCGTCCCTCTCATCATCAGCTAAAATGCCAATAGACACATAACCCAGCTTCCTCGTCGCCACCCATTGCCGCAAGTCTTCTGATGCCTCAACATCAGCCCACACCTCGCCCTGCTCATTCAGCGACAGCGATCTCACCCAGCCGTGTGAGAACTCGCTTTCATCAGATTCGCCCCAGCGGCTGTGGCCAATAACACAGGGTGCCTCAATATCATTCTCTGGGTCGTAGGAATCGACAAGCCGCTGCACACGCTCCATATCCCAGCGCCCCTGCGGGTACGTTCCACTTTTGAAAATCTTGATAATCATTTCATCCTCATCTTCGCTACACAGCGAACAAACCGCTGCCATTCCCCCGGGTCATCGCACCAGGCCTTGGGACAGTTCTTCCAGCCGACAACCGCCTTGTGAGTTGTTATGTCTCTATAGGGATTGAGACCAAAGTCGTCGCACAGCTTCACGCAAAGCGCAGCAGCAGATGCAAGCGTAATATCAGAAAAGGCTCCATCAGCGTGCGGATGGCATAGCTCCACCCCAATCGTACAATTATTGGGATTGCCAAGAGTCAGACACTCTCTGGCAAAACGAGTGTATGATTTCGAGCCAACATGATAGCCCACCTCCGTAGGCGGTATGCACTCGATAATCTCCCTTTCCAAGCCAACAATGTAATGAGCGCTGCCGTAACCCGATTTGCCATTCTTCCTACCCTCGAAAAAATTGCGGTTGGCCATAGCACTGGAACCGGCATTCGCAACCCAGTGGATCACTAAAGCCTTCACACCATCGAGCTTTTCGCCTGGGCGAGAAAACGGATTGAAACTTAAATGCCGGCGCTCAATGTTCATTGCGCGAACACTATGCAGCGCTTGAGGAAGACTAGTCTTGTCAATTAATTTAAGAATTTAGCAGAACGAAAAGCTACCAACAACAAAAACACACCCAACCCTCATGGAAACTTGGCGCTCTCTGCGTTTAATTGCTGTTTAATTTTTATCCTTTAAGAAAAAGGTATCCGAGTACCACAGGCAAAAATACAAGCCTGTAGAGCGCCGTTATCGCGCTTGCAGAGATTTACTCAATTATCGCGCCAGTCATGTGTTTTCTTCTTCCCGTCGTAGCGGGAATGGTAGTGTAAATACTTTTGTGTCATGAGGGCTGAGGCATCCTCTGATGACGTTCGTT
>Ga0066192_1000037_pt1 | contig 23639 bp, 17 predicted proteins | sample WorMetvacBELIZE1_FD_58707 | JGI IMG/M metagenome (GOLD analysis project Ga0066192, IMG submission 58707) | Marine gutless worms symbiont microbial communities from Max Planck institute for Marine Microbiology, Germany - Olavius vacuus BELIZE.1... | ecosystem: Host-associated > Annelida >... | reverse complement strand
CTTGGTCGACGCATCTTGTCGCATTTGCAAGAGAAAACGCCAAGCATTACCGAAGACTTAACCGAGCCAGTGATTTTGGTGAGTGAAGAGTTGACGGCATCGATGCTAGGCGAATTTCCCCTCGAAAAAGTCAAAGGTCTGGTTTCTGTAATGGGCTCCAGCAGTTCTCACGTGGCAATTCTGGCGCGTGCAATGGGGATTCCCACGGTGATGGGGGCGGTCGATTTGCCGTATAGCAAACTCGATAAGATCGATATGATCGTCGATGGCTATTCTGGTCAGATCTTTACTTATCCTTCTGAAGCCATCATCGACAGCTACCAGCAGATTGTGGATGAAGAGCGCCAACTAGAAAGTGAATACGAACAGCTTAAAGACCTGCCCTGTGAGACATTAGATGGCCAGCGAATAGGTTTGTATGTGAACACAGGCTTGCTTGCAGATATTCATCGCTCTCTAGACCGTGGTGCCGAAGGTGTCGGGCTTTACCGTACCGAAGTACCGTTTATGATCCGTGACCGTTTCCCGACCGAAGCAGAACAAGAGCAGATCTATCGTCAGCAATTAGAAGGTTTTGCCCCAGCACCAGTAACGATTCGTACGTTAGATGTTGGCGGGGATAAGGCGCTACCTTACTTCCCAATTAACGAAGAAAACCCATTCCTTGGCTGGCGCGGTATTCGTGTCACACTGGATCACCTCGAAATTTTCATGGCGCAGATTCGTGCCATGATTAAAGCCAGTGCAGGCTTACATAACCTTAAAATCATGTTGCCAATGATTTCCAACGTGGCTGAAGTAGAAGAAGCGTTGGCTTTGATACGTCGCGCCTACGCTGAAGTCAAAGAGGAAGGTTATGATGTTGTGATGCCTTTGGTTGGTGTTATGATCGAAGTGCCAAGTGCCGTATATCAAGCCAAAGAGCTTGCTGGCATGGTCGACTTCATGTCGGTGGGCAGTAACGACTTGACTCAATATTTGCTTGCGGTGGATCGAAATAATTCGCGAGTGGCAAACTTATACCATACCTTCCACCCAGCGGTGTTGCGTGCCTTAGCTGACATTGTCGAGCGCACCAAAGGAGAAGGCGTGAAGCTCAGCGTATGTGGTGAGATGGCCGGTGATCCACTTGGTGCCATTTTGATCATGGCGATGGGTTATGACACGTTATCGATGAGCTCAACCAGCCTACCGAAAGTCAAAGCAGTACTACGTAAACTGACCATGGAGCAGGCGCAAGACATGCTTCGTCAGGTGTTGCCGTTAGTGCATTCCGATGCAGTGCGCCAGACCATGATGAAACTTGCGCGAGAAGCCGGTGTCGAACGCTTGATTCGTCCGTCGAAGACGGCCGCTCTACAATAACCTAACCAACGATTAGACTTTTATGATTGCCTATCCAAATATCGATCCGGTAGCGGTATCGTTCGGCCCTATTGCCATTCATTGGTATGGCCTTATGTACTTAATTGGCTTTGTTTCCGCTTATTACCTAGGCGTTTATCGCGCTAAGCGTTCGAATGGTCTTTGGACGCCAGAGCAAGTCAGTGACATGATTTTCTTTGGGGCGGTGGGGGTCATCCTTGGTGGGCGCATCGGCTATATTCTGTTTTATCAGTTCCCTTCCTTTGTTGATAATCCATTGGTGCTGTTCCGTATATGGGAAGGTGGGATGTCATTCCACGGTGGGTTATTAGGTGTTATTGCTGCCATGTGGTGGTTTTCTCGTAAAACCCAAAAGCACATCATCGATATATTGGATTTTGGCGCACCCTTTGTTCCGATTGGCCTAGGGCTTGGACGTCTTGGCAACTTTATTGGCGCTGAACTTTGGGGAAAACCGACTGATGTGTCTTGGGCAATGATCTTCCCGACAGATCCGCTTCAGCTGGCACGTCACCCGTCGCAGCTCTATCAATTTGCGCTAGAAGGTGTCGCTCTGTTTACGATACTTTGGTTTTTCTCGCAGAAATCCAAGCCACGTTACTGCGTATCAGGCATGTTCTTACTGTTCTACGGTATTTTCCGAATTCTGGTGGAATTCGTTCGAGAGCCAGACCCGCAACTGGGGTACATCGCGTTTGGCTGGCTCACTCAAGGTCAGATCCTTTCGACTCCGATGGTGCTATTAGGTATTGCACTTGTGGTGTTTGGTTTCAAAATGCAACGTTACCCGCAAAAGTAAAAGACTTTGCCTGTCTCGAAAACAACAACGCCGTATCAATGATACGGCGTTGTTGCTTCTAGCTGAGCGTAATGTCTAGACCGTAAAAGGGTAAGAGATGGGATCATGGAACTCATAGCCTTCTAACTCGAAGTCATCCAATGTTACCCATGTTTCTAAGTCTTCCAGTGATTTGATAGCTGGATTGATTTTAAACGTCGGCACCGCCAGCGGCTCGCGCTTAAGCTGTACATCACGCATTAACTCAAGTTGATCTTCGTAGATGTGTGCGTTGACGATTTTATGATAGGCCTTGCCTGGCTTTTTACCCGTGATTTGCGCCATGATGGCCAACAAGAAATACACTTGTACCATATTGAAGTTAAGCCCTAGAGGCACGTCACAACTACGCTGAGTGCTGTTCAGGTACAAGGTGTCGCCCAATAGGGAGAAGTGATGACTGTACATGCATGGGCGCAAGCAAGCCATATGCAGTGCACCTGGGTGGTAGAAAGTGAAGATCTCGCCACGGTTATCTACACCCTTTGATAGATCGTCCACGATTTGGCGTAATTGATCGACTGTGCCGCCATCAGGCTTAGGAAAGTTACGACCAATCGCGCCATAGCAAAGCCCCATATCGTCTTCGCCTTTACGATAAGGGTTATTTAGCCACGCTTGATTTTCATTGGCGTTGGCATCCCAAGTTTTGGTGCCCAGTGCTCGGAAGTCGGCTGCGTTATCATAGCCGCGTAAATAGCCCATCATTTCGGCAATTGCAGATTTCCAGTAGCTTTTTCGAGTCGTGACTAATGGGAATTCACCAGCACCGACATCATAAGTTAGGTCAGCGTTAATCACGGTTAGGCAGCGTTTGCCTGTGCGTTCGTTTGCTACCCATTCGCCTTCATCAATAATGCGACGACAAAGATCTAAATATTGTTTCATGCAATTGAGTCCATGGTCGGTATAATATTGGCGCAGAGTATATCAAATTGCCTTCTGAGTTCGGAGAGAAAATGCTATCCCTAATCGTTGCCATGTCGACTAACCGTGTAATCGGTATTAACAATTCCCTACCTTGGCATCTGCCGAATGACCTTAAATATTTCAAGCAAGCGACCATGGGCAAGCCAATTGTGATGGGGCGCAACACGTTTGAATCAATCGGTAAGCCGCTTCCTGGCCGCCGTAATATCGTCATCAGCCGTAATCCAGATTACCAGCCAGAAGGCGTGGATGTTGTTAGCTCTTTGGAGGCAGCGATTCAACTGGGTGAAGATATTTGTCTTGTAGATGGTCAAGAAGAAGTGATGATCATCGGTGGCGCACAAATCTATTCATTGGCCCTTGAACGCGCAGACCGCCTTTACATTACTCATGTGGATGCTGAGATCGAAGGCGATGCATTCTTCCCAGAAGTAAACTGGGAAAACTATGAAAAGATAGGCGAAGAAGCGTTTGCGGCAGAAGGCCCAAACCCTTACGACTACCGTTTTAGTGTTTACCAAAAAGGCTAAGCCATGTGGTTGCAAAAAGAGATCAAGCTGTCGCCGCGTAAGCGTGGCTTTCATCTGGTCACGGACGAGATCTTGCGTCAGCTACCAGAGCTTCGAAAGCTCGAGATAGGCTTGCTGAATGTTTTTATTAAGCATTCTTCTGCGTCATTGACCATCAATGAAAACGCCGATCCTACGGTACGTGTTGACTTTGAAAGCTACTTTAATAATGTAGTGCCAGAGAATGAGCCCTATTATCAGCACACTTACGAGGGGAGCGACGACATGCCCGCGCACCTTAAGAGCAGCATTCTTGGTTCAAGTTTGAATATTCCCGTGACGAATGGGGATTTAAACTTGGGAATTTGGCAGGGGATTTACCTTTGTGAGCACCGAAATCATGGTGGCGCACGCAGCATAGTATTAACGCTGCAAGGTGAACGATCTTGGTAATCAAACTAAAAAAGGAGCCACGGCTCCTTTTTTAGTTTGGCTTGAGATATTGATTATTCTGCTATGGAAATAGCGACGCCCGACGTTCGGCCTTTTTCCACCGCTGAGTTAGCACTTTGTGCCAGTTCTTCGATGGTTTCGCCGTCTTCAGGGAAGGTGGCTAAGCCAACGCAAAGGTTAAGGTGGCTGGCATCCGAAAACTCTAATACTTTTAGCTCTTCTTGGCTTGGTTTTAAGAAGCTATTAATTAATTTCTGAGCATCTTTTAAACTGGTATTTGGCAATAATAACAACAGCTTGTCTTGAGCGACACGAGCTAAAATATCCGCCTCACGTATCTTCTTATAGATAAAGCGAGCAGACGTATGGATCGCTGTGTTGCGCTGCTCTAGAGGCATGTCCGCTAGTAAGCCACGCGCATCCAGGTCAATTTTGGCCATGGTGAGCGGGGTATACTGGCGACGAGCAAGGCCAAGTTGTTTGGTGAAGTGCGTTAACGCTGCACCGCGGTTTAAAAGTCCGGTTAGCTCATCAAAGGTTGCTTGAGAGCGTAGATGCTCCTCTAGCGCTTTCTGAGGACTAATGTCTTCAATAAAGCCGATGATTTTAGCCACGTTTCCGCTAGCATCTTGGCTGTAAGTGCGACCTCTTTCACGCACCCAAATGTACTCATCATTACCACGTCGAATGCGATATTCAGCTTCGTAGTAGCGCTGCTTATGCTTGATGTGCTCTTGTATCGTACGCATCATTTTCGGTAGATCGTCCTTGTGAACACGATCATGCCAGCCTTCGGCGCTGTGAGGCGTTTCTTCCAGTGAACAGCCCAACAAGGAGGCAATGGACTGAGAGCAGGAAATGGTATCGCCCTCGATTTCCCACATCCAAATACCTGCCGAGGATTCCGTCAGTGCGAACTTAAGCAAGGTGTTTTCTGCGACACTAAAGTCCAAGTGCTCCGTATGCGAGATATAACCCAGTATATGCTGGTCATCGAGCTCAATAATCGAGATCTCGGCACTTAATGTACGGTCACCCACTTCAAGGCGTGCACTGATGCGCTCTACTTCCCCCCGTTGAACTTTGGTGACAATCTCGGAAAGCTGCGATGAGGCATCGTTGACAAGGCTTGGCCAAGTATTTTGTCGAGCCGCTCCAACGTTTAGGTAAAGATGCTCTAGGCTGGCATTGGCTGCTACGATATCGCCGCTGCAGACTTCAGCAACAAACGCTGGTGTCGGCATATGGTGAAAGGCAGTAGGAAAGGGAATCGACATCTTGGGCTCCTTATCAAATCAGCATGCTCGCCTATGAGCGTTACTCTGGTGTAATCCAGCGTAGTTGAAAGTGGGCGTCTTGGTCTTCCGCCAACACGTCACTTAAATACGGTAGAAACGTTTCCGCTTCCTTTTCCAGTGTCCAAGGTGGGTTAACAATGATCATGCCACTGCCAGCCATGCCGCGCTTGGTTTCTGTACCGCGAATATTTAATTCCAGTAACAATGTGTTTCTAATTTTGGTTGCCTCGACGGCATTAAGCAACTGATCTGCTTGGCGTCGATTTAACACAGGATACCATATTGCGTAAGTGCCTTGTGAAAAACGCTTATGGCCTTCCTCTAGTGCTTTTACTACCTTCTGGTAATCCGTTTTGACTTCATAAGGCGGGTCCATCAACACAAAACCACGCTTTTGTGGCGGTGGCAGCATGGATTTAACCGCTTGGAAACCATCCTCTTTTACCACATTTGCGACTCTTTTTTTGGGGAAAAGTGAAGCAAGCAGTGGGTAGTCGTTTGGATGCAGTTCGCACAAGTGCAGTTTATCTTTCTGGCGCAGATAGTGATTCACCACCATCGGGCTTCCAGGGTAAACGTTAAGCTTAGCTTCTGGGTTCAAGTCTTTAACAAGGTCGACAAATTGCTCAAGAGGCTCAGGCAAGTCGCTGCGCTCTATTAAGCGGCTGATCCCCGTGTCATATTCTTGATTCAATTGAGCTTGATCTGATGCCAGCTCATACAAACCAATGCCTGCATGGGTATCAAGGTAGAAAAACGGAGCGTCTTTCTTGGTTAAGTGTCGGCAAACTTGGCTCACAACCAAGTGCTTTAATATATCGGCATGGTTGCCGGCATGGTAAATGTGTCGATAACTTAGCATCGTGTTGTGTCCAGTATCATTAAAAAAGCCGTTCCTCAGGTTAAGGAACGGCTTTGAGGTTGGTATCAGTATGAATTAATCAAGCTGATCTAGATCGCGTACCGCACCTTTGTCCGCACTGGTTGCAAAGTGTGCGTAGACTTTTAGAGCTGGCGATACTTTACGAGGACGTACTTCGGCTGGTTTCCACGCCGCAGCGCCTTTTGCTTCCATCGCTGCACGACGAGCGGCTAGCTCTTCGTCAGAAAGCAATACGTTGATTGAACGGTTAGGGATGTCGATCAAGATACGATCGCCATTTTCTACTAGACCAATCGCACCACCCGCAGCCGCTTCTGGAGAAACGTGACCGATGGATAGGCCAGATGTACCACCTGAGAAACGACCGTCAGTCAGTAGGGCACAGGCTTTGCCTAGACCTTTAGACTTGATGTAAGACGTTGGGTAGAGCATTTCTTGCATACCTGGGCCGCCTTTAGGGCCTTCGTAACGAACGATTACGATATCGCCTGCTTCCACTTTGTCAGCCAAGATGTTGCTAACCGCTTCATCTTGAGATTCTGTTACGTGGGCACGACCTTCAAATACAAGGATCGACTCGTCTACACCAGCACTCTTAACCACACAGCCATCTAGCGCGATGTTACCGTAAAGAACAGCCAAACCACCTTCTAAAGAGAAAGCGTTTTCTAGGGAACGGATACAGCCGTTCGCACGGTCGCCATCAAGTGTTGGCCAGCGGCAATCCTGACTAAATGCTACCTGTGTTGGGATACCGCCAGGGCCTGCTTTGTAGAACTCCACCACTTCTGGCGTTGGTGAGTCCATGATGTCCCATTTCTTAAGGCCATCAAGCATGGTGTCAGAGTGAACAGTGTGTACTTGGTTGTGCAGTGCGCCCGCACGGTTTAGTTCACCTAGTAGACCGAAGATACCTCCAGCGCGGTGTACGTCTTCGATGTGGTATTTCTGAGTGTTTGGTGCCACTTTACATAGCTGGGGTACTTTACGAGAAAGACGGTCGATGTCTTTCATAGTGAAGTCTACGCCCGCTTCACGAGCCATCGCTAGCAAGTGCAGGATAGTGTTAGTTGAACCACCCATGGCGATGTCTAGGGTCATTGCGTTTTCGAACGCTTCGAATGTCGCGATAGAGCGTGGTAACCACTTCTCTTCGTCTTTTTCGTAGTAGTTCTTAGTGATTTCAACGATGCGACGGCCAGCTTCTAGGAACAGACGCTCGCGGTCAGCATGGGTTGCAACCACAGTACCGTTACCTGGAAGACTTAGACCAAGTGCTTCTGTTAGACAGTTCATAGAGTTCGCGGTGAACATACCAGAACATGAACCACATGTTGGACATGCAGAACGTTCGATTTCGGCAACGACTTCATCTGAAACGCTGTCATCTGCCGCGATAACCATGGCATCAACAAGGTCAAGTTTGTGTTCAGAAAGCTTAGTCTTACCCGCTTCCATTGGTCCACCAGAAACAAAGATGACTGGAATGTTTAGGCGCAGAGCAGCCATCAGCATCCCTGGTGTGATCTTGTCACAGTTAGAAATACATACCAGTGCATCCGCACAGTGCGCATTGACCATGTACTCCACAGAGTCAGCGATAAGGTCACGTGATGGTAGGCTGTAAAGCATGCCGTCATGACCCATGGCAATGCCATCATCCACAGCAATTGTGTTAAATTCTTTTGCTACACCGCCCGCTGCTTCGATCTCACGGCAGACAAGTTGTCCAAGGTCTTTTAGGTGTACGTGCCCTGGTACAAACTGCGTGAATGAGTTGGCAACTGCAATAATTGGTTTATGAAAGTCCTCGTCCTTCATGCCTGTTGCACGCCATAGGGCGCGAGCACCGGCCATATTACGGCCGCCGGTGGAAGTTTTGGAGCGGTATGTTGGCATTTGTATCCCCACAATTTATTTTGCTTTCTTTATCCGCTCATGTTACCAAGTTTATTGCTCTCGCCCAAAGCGAAATTTGGCAATATACTGCGTAAATAGACGCTATATTAATGCACACTTTGAACAAGTGCCGTGAACGGTTAAAAGGTATCTAGGACATATGATGTATCACAATGTCGCGCTAGCTCGACAACCAATCGTCGATAATTCGCTATCCACCTTTGGTTATGAGCTGTTGTATCGTCGCGATGTACGCGCTAATAATGCGGATGTTTATGACCAAGTCGGTGCAACGGCGCAAGTGATCACGGCGTGTTTACTAGATCTTGGATTACATAATATCGTTGGTACTGGCAAAGCCTTTGTAAACTTTCCTCGGGGGTACTTGGTTAATCCGAGTGGTGTGCCGCTGCCTAAAGATCATACCGTGATTGAAGTGCTTGAAGACGCAGGCTTTGATGCCGTATTGCTGGCATCATTACGACGTTGGCACAATGCAGGCTTTAAGATCGCTTTAGATGATTTTGTCTTTGAGCCAAAACTGGCACCGTTTGTTGAAATTGCCGAATACATCAAGCTCGATATGCTGGCATTGGGTAAAGAAGCATTTCATCAGCAAGTGGAAGCGTTGCGCCCTTACAACGTCAAAATCATCGCGGAGAAGATTGAGACGTGGGAAGACTATCACTTCGCTAAGTTGTTAGAAGTGGATTACTACCAAGGCTACTTTTTTGAAAAGCCACAAGCGCTGTCTAAAAAGGCATCCAATGTTAATCAAATGACGTTGTTGCAGCTAATGGCCTCTTTGATGAAAGCCAATGATATGTCGATCGCGGAACTTGAAAATATCGTTAGCCAAGACATTGGCCTGGTGCACAAGCTTTTAAAATATCTGAATTCCCCTTTGATGGGCTTAGTGGCCTCGGTTGATTCCCTTCGTTTAGCCATCATGCTCATAGGAACTGAGCAACTAAAGTCCATTACCAACTTACTCTTAATGTCAGAAATGACTGCAGATCGAGAGGTACTTCAAGCCCAGGTTCTGCTCCGCGCTAAGCATGCTGAGCTGTTCGCTCAATCTCAACAATACGCAAATCAAGAACGCTATTTTCTAGCAGGAATGTTGTCGATGATTGATGTGTGCGTGGGCGTGGATTTAGAAGACATCTTATCTGAGTTACCGTTGCCGCTTGAATTTACGGGAGCTATCTTAGAACGGTCAGGAAGAGTGGGATACACCCTCGACTTGATTGAAGCCTACGAAAAAAATCGTCCGATTAAGTCTGAAGAAGACATGAAAACGCTCGCACAAACATACGCTGAAGCTGTTAAATGGGTAGAAGGCTTCCGCGCAGCGGTCTAACAAAGACTGGCAAAGCCTCAAAAAGACGCCGATAAATTTAATCCTGACCAATAGGTTTGTAAGGGGATTCTGACAGGGCTGTAAGGCTTTTCGGTAATGTTAGTGGAATTAACGGAAAATTCTGATGAGAAAAGTGCAACGCATTGATTTATATTGTTTTTATCTGGTTTTCCGGTTTTCTTTGTAAGTTGCAAGTTGCCAAAATTAGAGTACATTTAGCTTATCCAAAGGGAACTCAAGGATTGAGACAGCACATAGAGGTGCAGCAAAGCAAGGAGCTTTGTGGGATAACTGGAGTAGAGTGATTGGATCACTTGAAGACGGATTTTGACAGGACAAACTAACTCGACGGAATAGAGTTATAGGCCAAGGTGGCAAGTTACGGACTGACAGCGATGGATTCGCACACTCATGGACTGAGCGCTTTAAAGGACTAGAGCAAAAACGGGGCAGCTTAGGCTGCCCTTTTCTTTTTCAATTTCCGTAGATGATCTAATCAACTTTAGCTGTGTTCACGGCATCTATTCTGTTCGAATAAGTTCAAAGCTTACTTAATCCCCCTGATTTCTTCTTAATGGTTTAATCCAGGTGAATAGCGTTGTAGGGCGAATCTGACATAAGCGTAAGGAATTTCAGTAATATGCAAGGAATAACGGAAAATTGAGGATTGAAAGTTCCTAAGTCATTGAATTTAATGGTAATAGTTTATTATTGGTGTTTTTCCGGCGAGTTGCAAGTTTCTCTGGATGAGGTAAATTAAAGACATCCAAAGGGAGCTCACGGATTGAGATGCACAGAGAAGTGCAGCAAAGCAAGGAGCTTTGTGGGATGACTGGATTGAAGTACGGATCACTTCGAAGACGGATTTTACAGGACAAACAGCTTGACGGACTCAAGCGTAGGCCAAAGATGGCAAGTTACGGATTAACGGCGACGGATTCGCATCTTCAAGGATCGATCGCTTTAACGGAATAGAGCAAAAAACAGGCAGCCTAGGCTGCCTTTTTCTTTGCCTGCGATTTATCAAGTTATCTTTCCCGAGGCATAAAAAAAAGCAGCCGAAGCTGCTTCTTTTAAAACGTCTCAAACTTAGCGCTCTAGGTGCTCAAGCTTGTCTTCAACGCCGTCCCATTCTGCTGCATCTGGAAGTGCGTCTTTCTGCTCCGTAATGTTTGGCCAAATTAGAGAAAGCTCTTGGTTTAGCTCAACGAACACTTCTTGGCCATCTGGCAGTTCGTCTTCAGAGAAGATCGCGCCCGCAGGACATTCAGGTTCACACAGTGCACAGTCGATACACTCGTCTGGGTTAATTGCTAGAAAGTTTGGACCTTCGTAAAAACAATCAACTGGGCAGACTTCTACACAGTCTGTGTATTTACAACGAATACAGTTGTCAGTAACGATGAAAGCCATTCGACTTCTCTCCTAGAATTAGTTCAAAATTTTGCCAGTATTTTAGTGGCATAGGCTGTGAAGCGGCAAGGAACAATTGGCCGTACCGCTAAATTTTCTGATCTTAGCTTATGCAGCTACAGACCGCTTTTCAATTTGTGTAGCAGATTAAGTGCTTCCAGTGGCGTGGTGTTGTCTATATCAACCGCTGCAATGGCCTCTTTTAGCTGACTTGCTTCATCTACTGCAAACATATCCGCTTGCATAGGTGAAGGGCTCACCTGAGCCATCGCTTTTGGTGCTGACTCTTTAACTTGCGGCGCAGTGAATTCTTGTGGCACGGCTTCGGGCTGAACCGCAATTGCATTCTGTTCAGTACGCTCGCCTTCTAGCTCACCCAATTTTTGGCGCGCTTCTAAGATAACGCTTCTCGGCACCCCTGCCAGTTGAGCCACTTGCAATCCGTAAGACTGGCTGGCCGGGCCGTCATGTACTTGGTGCATAAAGACGATGTCGTCTTCGTATTCTGTCGCCGTCAAATGTACGTTGGCAGCATTAGGAAGACGCTCGGCTAAGGTTGTCAGTTCAAAATAGTGCGTGGCGAATAAAACATAGCTGCCTAGCTCATTTGCTAGGTACTCAACCGCTGACCAAGCTAATGACAAACCATCAAAGGTACTGGTGCCTCGGCCCACTTCGTCCATTAGCACCAAGCTGTCTTTGGTGGCATTGTTTAAGATGTTAGCGGTTTCCGTCATTTCCACCATGAAGGTTGAGCGACCACCTGCTAAATCATCCGAAGACCCCATTCGGGTAAAGATACGATCCACTACAGACAGAGAAGCGGCTTCTGCCGGTACAAAGCTACCGGTATGAGCCAATAGGGCAATGATCGCAATTTGGCGCATGTAGGTGGATTTACCACCCATGTTTGGACCGGTGATCATCAGCAAGCTACGGCCTTCGTGAAGGTCTAGGTCATTGGGGATAAACGGATCTGAAATAACAGACTCTACGACTGGGTGGCGACCTGCTTGGATCGACATGCCGCCACGGTTGTGTACTTCTGGGCAGCAAAAACTTAAGCGATTCGCGCGCTCGGCAAAACAACCTAGTACGTCCAATTGCGCAACGGCTTGGCTGGCGGTTTGTAATGGTCCAAGAACATCGTTTAATTTATCGAGTAGCTGCTCGTACAACTGCTTTTCACGTGCTAGTGCTTTGGACTTAGCGCTCAGGGCTTTGTCTTCAAATTCCTTCAGTTCTGGTGTGATAAAGCGTTCAGCGTTTTTCAGGGTTTGGCGGCGAACGTATTCGGTTGGTGCCATATCTGAATGCAAGCGACTGATTTCAATGTAGTAGCCGTGAACTCGGTTGTAACCCACTTTTAAAGAAGCGATGCCAGTGCGCTCTTTTTCGCGTCGCTCCACTTCTGCCAAATAATCGGTGGCGTTAGTGGAAAGAGAAATTAACTCATCTAACTCTTCGTCGTACCCTTGTGCCATCATGCCACCATCACGAATCACAGCAGGTGGGTTTTCGACTAAAGCGCGCGCTAGTTCGTCCGTTAGCTCTGGTTGTTCAACCAGACGATCGTGTAAATGTGCTAAACGGCTGTTATCAGGGATTTCGCTTAAAATACGGCGTAGCTCAGGCATGGTTTCTAGTGCCATGCGTAGACGTACTAAGTCTCTTGGGCGCGCTGAGCGCAGTGCCACACGAGATAAGATACGCTCCATATCACCCACGGCTTTGATGGTGCTTTGTAGAGTTTCAAAGGTGAAGTTATTTAATAGAGCATGTACCGCCTGCTGACGACCGTGAATTTCATCAAGATTGCGGATCGGTGTGTGTAACCAGCGTTTTAAAAGGCGTGATCCCATTGGCGTGGCACAGCTGTCGATGACGCTCATCAATGTATTACTCGTGCTGCCGTTGAGATTTTGGTCAATCTCTAGGTTGCGACGAGTGGCACCATCAATCAGTACAGAATCATCACGTTGCTCGACGCTGATTGCTTGGATATGGGGTAGCGATGAGCGTTGGGTGTCTTTAGCGTATTGAAGTAAGGCGCCAGCTGAGGCAATGGCTGCGGTTAAGGCTTCACAACCAAAGCCAGATAAGTCTTTGGTATTAAACTGTTGAATGAGCTGGCGGTAGCTTGATTCAAAATCAAAGTGCCAAGGGCCTAATTCGCTGACGCCGCGCTCAAGGGTAATCAAATCGCGAGCAGGGAAGTCTTCAGACAGTAGAATCTCTTTGGGAGATAAACGCTGCAATTCGCTGGCTAGGGCTTCATGACCATCTACTTCAAACACACAGAAGCGGCCGCTGGCCATATCTAGGTAAGAGAAGCCAAAGACATCTAGACCTTTGCGCTGAACGTGAGCAACGGACAATAAAAGGTTTTCCCGTTTTTCTTCAAGAAACGCTTCATCACTGATGGTGCCGGGCGTCACGATGCGCGCCACTTGACGCTCGACAGGCCCTTTGCTGGTGGCTGGATCACCCACTTGCTCTGCGATAACAACCGATTCCCCCATACGTACTAAGCGAGCGATGTAGTTTTCTGCTGCATGGAATGGAATGCCTGCCATCGGGATCGGTTTTCCGCCAGAGTGTCCACGTGCGGTCAAGGTGATATCTAGCAGCTCAGAGGCGCGTTTTGCGTCGTCATAGAACAACTCGTAGAAGTCTCCCATACGGTAAAACAGCATTTGATTAGGGTGCTGTGATTTTAGGCCAAAGTATTGGCGCATCATTGGCGTATGATTGTCTTTATCGGATTGGCTCATGTGTGACGACTCACGTTGTATGGATGAAACAGGGCCGATATTCTAAGGCATAATCTATTGATATTTAAGGGAACGACATGCTTGATGACAAAATCCTTAATGACTTAGTGGCTGACGTCGCCGAGTGCTTAATGGAAAAAGGGGTAATGCTGGTGACTGCGGAGTCTTGTACTGGCGGCCTAATTGGCGCGTATTGCACGGAAATGGCGGGAAGTTCCGCTTGGTTTTATGGCGGGATTATCAGCTATGCCAATGAAGCTAAAATGTCTGGCCTGGGTGTGTCGGCTACCACGCTAGAACAAGAAGGCGCAGTAAGTGAGGCGACAATCAGGGAAATGTGTGCAGGAGCCTTGCAGTTTGGGGGGGATGTCGCGATCGCGGTAAGTGGTGTAGCTGGCCCCAGTGGTGGTACAGCCGAAAAGCCAGTAGGGTGTGTTTGGATTGGCTGGCAACTGGCAGGGCGGGATGCCAAGGTGGAGCGTTGTCAGTTTACTGGAACACGTTCTGACATTCGCCAAGCAACCGTGGCACATGCTTTGACGCAATTGTTAACTCTGATGAAATAAAAAAATCTGTGTTTTTATACAGTATTTTTCTTGAGCACAATTTTAAAAAGCGTTACATTAGGCGCAGTTTAAATCTACGGATACACCACTTAGGATTGAAATATGGCTAGCACGGCAGACAACAAGAAAAAAGCGTTAGACGCAGCGCTTTCACAAATCGAGCGTCAGTTTGGTAAAGGCGCCATCATGAAAATGGGTGAAGGTGCAAAATTAGACATCGAAACGGTTTCTACGGGCTCTCTAGGTCTAGACATCGCTTTGGGTGCTGGTGGCCTGCCATATGGTCGTATTTGTGAGATCTATGGTCCAGAATCTTCAGGTAAAACGACTCTGACGCTTAGTGTGATCGCAGAAGCTCAGAAGCAAGGTAAAACATGTGCCTTCATCGATGCGGAGCACGCGTTAGACCCATCTTATGCAGAAAAACTAGGTGTAAACATCGGTGAGCTACTGGTGTCTCAACCAGATACTGGTGAACAAGCTCTAGAAATTTGTGACATGTTAGTTCGTTCAAACAGTGTTGATGTGGTCATCGTTGACTCGGTTGCAGCCTTGGTTCCAAAGTCTGAAATCGAAGGTGAAATGGGTGATTCATCAGTTGGTGTACAAGCGCGTTTGCTTTCTCAAGCGATGCGTAAACTGACTGGTTCTATCAAGCATGCGAACTGTCTAGTTGTCTTCATTAACCAGATCCGTATGAAGATTGGTGTGATGTTTGGCTCGCCAGAGACCACAACTGGTGGTAACGCTCTGAAATTCTACAGTTCGGTGCGTCTAGATATTCGTCGTATTGGCTCTGTGAAGCAGGGTGACGAAGTGATTGGTAACGAAACCCGTGTGAAAGTGGTGAAGAACAAAATTGCGCCACCATTCAAACAAGCGGAATTCCAAATCATGTATGGTGCGGGCATCTACCGCATGGGCGAAATCATCGACTTGGGTGTGAAGCAGGGCTTCATTGATAAGTCGGGTGCTTGGTACGCTTATGGTGGTAACAAAATTGGTCAAGGTAAAGCCAATGCTGCGCAGTACTTAGCGGATAACCCTGCCATTGCGCAAGAAGTCGAGGGCATGATTCGTGATGCTTTACTGACTAAGACAAAGAAAGCGGATGAGGCGTCTTCTGCAGCAGCTGATGATGCGAATGAAGAACTAGACTTCTAATATCATTGGCTATTCGGTTTTCCGATTTAGATTTAAAAAAACAGTCCAATAGGGCTGTTTTTTTGTTTACTGTGTTAAAAAAAGTAAGGCCTATGGAGTCTGTTACGGGAAGGAACTATTCTTACTTAATTAGTATCGTTGATGCCTAGGTGTACAGGATGACAGTTTTTCTAACATTAGTGATTGCAGCAGGTGTATCGGCAGTCATGTTGCTGGCGAGCATATGGTGGTATTGGAGAACTAAGCGTAATTTGTCTTCTGTATCGGAGGATGAAGAAGGTGTTGATGTGTCTGACTCGAACGAAGAGAGTTTTGTAGAAACGGTCGCTCCGGACGCCGTTCAAAGGCCATCACAAAAAGAGCGCTGGCTAGAATTGCTCGCTCAGCAAAGAGCTTTATGTGATGAACTCATTGAGGGGCAACAAGGCAGTGGAGACGATGCTCTCACCTTACAGTGTTGGCAAACTTTCCTTGATATTGAACGGGACTTGGTCGAACGTGATAGTGCAAATGTTGCAGATTATCTTAATAAGTTTGAGTTTGTCTTAGAGCGCTTGAAGCAGGCTCAGGAGATTGATGCCTTATTAAAACGCCTATCAGTAAGTAATCAAATTCTGAAGCAGTTAAACAAAGTGATCCAGAAAACTGGTGATGCGGCATTTGAGCAAATGAATAAGACCGCACAACTGAATTTACAGCTAGATCAGTTGCAAGATTCGTTACAGCGAGAAGAGGCTTTGGATCAGGAGCTTGCAGAGATTCGTGCGGAGCTAGCCAGTCTTCATGAGTTGGGAGAACAGATACAACAATCCGCTAAAGATAAAGGCTCTTCCGATGAAGATTATATGAATATGCTGTCTGAATTCTTAGGTAGTGCTTCTTCGGATAGTTTCCTCGCACCAATCAAGACAGAACTGGATGAGAAGGTTGATGAATTACAGCACCTTGCGGACTACCGTAGTCAGGTAATCGAGGAACTTAAAGAGCAGCTTAAATCTTTGCGTGATACTTCTGATGGTCAGCATGATCACATAGCTGTTTATGATATTGCGTTTGCTAGATTAGAAAAGAGCTTATTGGAGAGTAACAAAGTTATTAAAGCTCTTGAGCATAAATTGGAGAGTTTGCAGACGATCAAATATAACTTGAATGTGGATATGCGCAAACGTGAAGAAGAATTAAAGGTTAAGGATGCAAAGCTTAAAGCTTCTGGTCAAGAGGCGAAGCTACGGGCTCAATCAGCCATTGCTAGAGAGCAAAGCTCAATTGAGGCCATTGCAAGTTTTATGGATACGGCGCCTTTGACAGCAGAATATGCCGATTTCGAAGAAGCCCAAAGTGAGAGGCTTGCGACGTTACAAGAGCTGGTAAACGAGTCAGAGCTCTATGTAAATGTATTAGAGCGAGACTTGGATAAAGAGCGAGTGGAGCACGAGCAGCTGTTAGCCAGACTTGAAAATGACCATGGGCAACCGCTTACTTTATCGCCACATGAAGAAGATGAGTTGAACAACCTTCGCGAGGCTAATTCTGAGTTAGAAAGCGAAAAAATTAGCTTGTTAGAGCAACTATCAAACACGACAGAGGATTCGGATGCGGTAGAAGAGCTGCAACGAAAAATCAAGGAGTTGGATATGAAGATCGAAACGGTTCAGGTGAATTATGTCAATATGGAAGAGCGTTATCTTAATTCGTTAATGTCTTAATTCTCCTATATATGGCTGCTGAGAGCAGGCGTTATCAGTCCTGCTCGGTGCAATCCTCTTCGATCGCGTAACGAACTTCATCATAGCCAAAGCCGCGGTAAAGCAGGTAGCGCATCTGCTTCGACTTCTTTTGATAATCTCGTTCTACTGCGTCCCCAAATTTTCTTTGTTTTAGGTTCAATGCCAACTCAAACCAATCCACATCAAGTGAGCTGAGCGCCTGCTTAGCCTGCTCCTCACTAATACCCTTTTGTTTGAGCTCATTTAGAATACGTTGTTTACCCAATGGCTTGGCTGATTTGCTTCGGCAAAAGGCTTCAGCAAAACGTTGATCGCTCAAATAGTTAAGTGATGTAAGCTCCTCAATAACCTGGGTAATACTGTCTTCTTCAAAGCCTTTGCGCGACAGCTTCTGTCTCATTTCATATGTGGAGTGCTCTCTGGAGCCGAGTAACCAGAGGGCGTGATTTCTGATATCACTCTGGGACATATTTTAACCACCGCAAAATGGAAATGATTATACCTAAAAGAATCGAATTAAAAACTTATCGTTTATTTTTTAAAATGGCTATTAATTAGTTTTAAATGTTTCATGAATATAAAAATATAGTGAGAAAAACTTAAAATCTTCTGTAAAAATAGTGGATAGTTCTTTTTGAGGGGTCTGCTATGAAAGTTTGTATATTAGGTGCAGGGGTTGTTGGTTTAACATCCGCTTACTATTTGGCCAAAAAGGGAGTTCAGGTAACCGTTTTGGATCGCCAGCCAGATGTTGCGTTGGAAACCAGTTTTGCCAATGCGGGACAAGTGTCGCCTGGCTATTCAGCGCCATGGGCTGCACCAGGTATTCCATTAAAAGCCGTTAAATGGCTCTTTCAAAAGTATGCTCCGCTTAAAATTAGCCCAGAGCTTGAGGCTAAAAAAGTGGTGTGGATGTCTAAGATGTTAGGTAACTGTACGACATCGGCTTACAATACCAACAAATCTCGAATGATGGCGCTGGCAGAATACAGCCGTGATTGCTTTGTTGATTTACGTAAAGAGATTGGCATCTCCTACGACGATGGTCAGGGAGGAACGTTGCAACTGTTTCGTTCTGATGAGCAAGTTGAAGGGGCTGAAAAAGACATTAAAGTGCTGAAATCACTTGGTGTGGCACACGAGGTGTTAGACCCGAAAGCTATCTTGGCTGTGGAGCCTGGATTAGCGCCCGTTATTCACAAGTTTAAAGGTGGTCTGCGTCTTACGGGTGACGAAACGGGTGATTGCTTGATGTTCTGTCAGTCTTTAAAGAAAGAGTGTGAGTCATTAGGTGTTGAATTCAAGTTTAATACTTCTATAGAGCGTATTCTTGTCGAGCAAGGCCAAGTGCGATCCGTAATTACCAATGAAGGTGATGTGTCTTGTGAGCAGCTTCTGGTGTGTTTGGGGAGCTATTCAAAAGAAATGCTCAAGGCAATCGGCTTGGATGTACCAATCTACCCTGTCAAAGGCTACTCTTTAACTGTGCCGATCACTGATCAAGCGTATGCGCCGACCTCGACTATTATGGACGAAACATACAAGGTCGCTGTGACGCGTTTAGGAGATCGTATTCGTGCGGCGGGTACGGCTGAATTAACAGGCTACAACCTAGATTTGCCGAAATCTCGCACAGACACTATCACTCACGTTGTTGGTGATGTGTTCCCTCAAGGCGCTAACCTGAGCGAAGCTGAGTATTGGACTGGGTTACGACCAATGACACCTGATGGCACACCAATTATTGGTGAGACGCCCATCAAAGGTCTCTACCTCAATACAGGTCATGGAACCTTAGGTTGGACCATGAGCTGCGGTTCAGCAGCAATCATTGCTGATATTATGGTGGGCAGCCAAACGGCGATTGATTCGTCGGAACTTGCCGTGAAACGTTACGCAAAATAAGGGGCTCCGATGTCTAGGCCACTTACAGCGACCGTCGATTTAGAGGCGATCCTGTCAAATTACCGATACGCAAAAAAGCTACATCCTAAATGTAATGCTTTTGCAGTTGTCAAAAGCGATGCATACGGCCATGGTGCCGTGCGTGTCGCGCAATATTTAGAAGAAGATGCGGATGCATTTGCGGTTGCGACCATTGAGGAAGCGTTAGAGCTTCGAGCGGCGCAGATTAAAAAGCCTATTATGCTATTGGAAGGCGTATTTGAACCCTCAGAGTGGGAACTTTGTGCCGATCAGGGTTTTTGGGCTGCCATTGAAAATACCATGCAGTTAGAGAGTCTTTTGGCGCTTGGTAAGCCTATCGAGAAGGTGTTCGTAAAACTTGATTCGGGTATGCACCGACTTGGTGTAACGCAAGAAACAGCGCCTGAATTCGTAGAAGCATTGCGAAACTCAGGCTTGGTTGGTGAAGTGCTATTGATGACACACTTTTCCTGCGCGGATGATTTGTCAGATATGACGACGATGAAACAGTTGGCGTATTTTGAGCAAACGCGCCAGCTCATTGGGGATATTCAGGCCAGTGTGGCTAATTCTGCTGCGATTATGAAGTGGAGTGTGCCTGAGGGTGGCTGGATTCGCCCAGGGATTATGCTGTACGGCATTTCGCCATTTGCTGAAGTGAGTGGTGTAGAACTTGGCTTAAAGCCTGCTATGACATTGAGTTCGAAGGTCATTTCCGTAAGGCAAATAAAAGCCGGCGATCAAGTGGGTTACGGTTTGTCTTATCAGGCACCAGAGGATCATCAGTTAGTAACGATTGCAGCAGGTTATGGGGATGGCTATCCCCGATCCGCGGATCATGGAACCCCTTTGCTTATTAAAGGTAACGCCGCTGAATTAGCCGGCCGAGTTTCCATGGATATGATTACTGCGAAACTCTCAGATAACGACACTACGAATCTTGCTATCGGCGACGAAGTGGTTCTATGGGGTGACGGTGTGCCAGTTGAGCATGTCGCCCACTGCTCGAAAACCATAGGTTACGAGTTAGTGACGCGTATGACATCTCGTCCGAGTCGTATTTATCTGACTAAAGATTAGCGTTGATTGTTGTTCCTTAATATGGATTGATAGCGTGGAAACCCTATCAATCCGTCTTTTTTGATCAAAAAATGGCAAAAATCATTTTTTAAGTTTTGATCAACTACTCTATTTCCGTGTACTATTTTCTACCTTTCTAAAGTGCATAATGGCGCCCTAATAGGAGCCAGTCGTACTGTTTAATTTGCCAGATATTTAGAGATAGAGTCTCATCCAATATGAAGAGTTCTGAGTTACGCCAGTCATTTTTGTCTTTCTTTGAAAGCAAGCAGCACCAAATCGTCGAGTCCAGCTCGCTGATTCCTGGGAACGATCCGACCTTGTTGTTCACAAACGCGGGGATGGTGCAATTTAAAGATGTTTTTCTTGGGGCTGATCAGCGCCCTTACACTCGAGCGACTACATCGCAGCGCTGTGTTCGAGCGGGTGGTAAACACAATGACTTGGAAAACGTAGGCTACACGGCGCGTCACCATACCTTCTTTGAAATGTTGGGTAACTTTAGTTTTGGTGACTACTTCAAAGAAGACGCTATCTCTTACGCTTGGGAGTTTTTAACCGGTGTTTTGGGCCTTCCAAAAGAAAAGCTTTTGGTAACCGTTTATGCCGAAGACGATGAGGCGTACAACATTTGGAAAGATAAGATCGGCGTTCCTGCTGAAAAGATCATTCGTATCGGCGATAACAAAGGCGCACGCTACGCATCAGATAACTTCTGGGCGATGGGTGATACAGGCCCTTGTGGTCCATGTACAGAAGTATTCTACGATCACGGTGAGCACATTTGGGGTGGGCCTCCAGGTTCTCCAGAAGAAGATGGCGACCGTTTCATTGAAATCTGGAACGTCGTATTCATGCAGTACAACCGTTCAGCGGATGGTACGATGGCGAATCTGCCTAAGCCTTCTGTTGATACCGGTATGGGTCTTGAGCGTATCGCGGCTATCCTGCAAGGCGTGCACTCTAACTACGAAATAGACCTGTTCCAAAATCTAATTAAAGCGTCTGCAGAGGCTGTAGGTGCAGAAGATCTTTCTTCTCAGTCACTACGCGTTATTGCTGACCACATCCGTTCATGTTCATTCATGATCGTTGATGGTGTTGTACCTTCAAACGAAGGTCGTGGTTACGTTCTGCGTCGTATTATTCGTCGTGCAGTTCGCCACGGTAACAAGCTTGGTCAGAAGCAGCCGTTTTTCCACAAGCTAGTTGCAGCGTTGGATGCAGAGATGGGTAAAGCTTACCCTGAGCTACGTAAACTTGCTGATCGTGTCGCATCGATCCTTCTGAAAGAAGAAGAGCAGTTTGCGAAAACGCTAGATCAAGGTATGCGTATCCTTGAAGAAGCTATTTCTAACCTAGGAGATAGTAAAATCATCCCAGGTGAGACCATCTTCAAGCTTTACGATACGTACGGTTTCCCCGCTGACTTAACAAATGACGTTGCACGTGAAGCGGGCCTTGAGATTGACGAAGAAGGTTTTGAAGCGGCAATGGAAGCTCAGCGTGCACGTGCGCGTTCGGCGAGTAACTTCAGTATGGATATGTCTGGCTCTGTTAGTGTGGACGGTCAAACAGAATTTACAGGCTATTCTGACTTAGAAGGCAAAAGCGCTGTTGAGCAAATTCTTGTAGAAGGTGAGTCTGTTGATTCCCTAGAGCAAGGTCAAAAAGGCTTGGTGATCTTGGCTGAAACGCCGTTTTACGGTGAGTCTGGTGGTCAGGTTGGTGACCAAGGCTGGTTCCGTGGCCCTGCTGCAGTGAAAGTAACGAATACTACCAAACAGGGTAAAGTACATCTGCATCATGTAGAAGTACGCGAAGGTGCCTTAAAAGTCGGCGATGTGGTTACGACAGAGGTTGATAAATCTCTGCGTAATGCAACGGCATTGAATCACTCGGCGACTCACCTATTGCATGAAGCGCTTCGCCGTGTGCTGGGTGACCATGTTGTGCAAAAAGGCTCTTTGGTTAACCCTGAGCGTTTGCGCTTTGACTTCTCTCATTTTGAAGGTTTAACAGCAGCAGAACTTGAGCAAGTAGAAGACATGGTTAACGAGCAGATTCGTTTGAACCATGAAACTATCACTGAAATCATGGATATTGAGGCAGCCAAAGAAAAGGGTGCTCAAGCATTGTTTGGCGAAAAATACGAAAGCCAAGTTCGTGTTTTAACGATGGGTGCAGATTACTCAATTGAACTGTGTGGTGGTACACACGTTAAACGCACAGGTGATATTGGTCTGTTTAAGGTTGTTCAGGAAAGCGGTATTGCGGCGGGTGTGCGTCGTATTGAGGCGTTGACAGGTAAAGCTGCGATTGATGCAACGCGTCAAACAGAATTGTCCTTGTCTCAGATTGCAGGCTTATTTAAAGCAAGCAAAGAAGCGGCACTAGATAAAGTGGTTGCTCTTAACGATCAAGCACGTGCATTGCAAAAAGAAATTGATCAACTTAAGTCTAAGTTGGCTGCGCAAGCGGGTGCGGACCTAGCTTCTCAAGCTGTCGCTATCAATGGTGGCAAGTTATTGGTTGCTCAGGTTGAGATCGAAGATCCAAAAGGCCTTCGTGATTTGCTGGATGAATTGAAGAGCAAGCTTGAGTCGGCAGTCATTTTGTTGGCTGCGGTAAACGATGGCAAAGTGAGTTTGATTGCAGGTGTGACGAAAGAGTTAACAGCAAAAGTCAAAGCTGGAGACTTAATCAAAATGGCAGCGCCATATGTGGATGGTCGCGGCGGCGGTCGTCCTGATATGGCACAAGCTGGCGGAAGCAAACCAGAAGGGGTTGCGGAAGTGCTGGCAGTCGTTCCAGACTGGGTTAACGAACGACTATAAATGATTTATGCGCCCCATCGGGGCGCTTTTTAGTTTGGGATATAGAATATGGCATTGTTGGTTCAAAAATATGGCGGTACTTCCGTAGGCTCGGTTGAGCGTATTGAGGCGGTAGCAGACCGTGTCTTGAAGCATAAACAGCAGGGTGACGATATTGTTGTCGTTGTGTCGGCCATGAGTGGTGAAACCAACCGCTTAATCGAATTGGCTAAAAGTATTCAGGGGACCCCTGATGCTCGTGAGATGGACGTGTTGTTGTCCACAGGCGAGCAGGTGACGATTGCGTTATTGAGCATGGCCCTGATGAAGCGTGGTTTGCAAGCCAAATCGTATACGGGTAGCCAAGTTCGTATCACGACTGACAGTGCTCACGGTAAAGCACGTATCCAAGATATTGATACTGAGTCTATGCGAGCAGATTTGGACGCTGGCAAAGTATTGGTTGTGGCAGGTTTCCAGGGTGCGGATGAACACGGCAATATTACGACGCTTGGTCGTGGCGGCTCGGATACGACGGGTGTGGCGTTGGCCGCTGCGTTAAAAGCTGATGAATGCCAAATTTATACCGATGTAGATGGTGTTTACACGACTGA
>Ga0066192_1000036_pt1 | contig 23799 bp, 23 predicted proteins | sample WorMetvacBELIZE1_FD_58707 | JGI IMG/M metagenome (GOLD analysis project Ga0066192, IMG submission 58707) | Marine gutless worms symbiont microbial communities from Max Planck institute for Marine Microbiology, Germany - Olavius vacuus BELIZE.1... | ecosystem: Host-associated > Annelida >... | reverse complement strand
AGTAAAGCAGTTCATTATGGATAACAAAGTCGTGGTCGGTGTCGGGAACATTTATGCCAACGAAGCATTGTTTTCCTCAAGGATTCACCCACTTCGACCTGCCAATAAGATCACGGCTGCGGAGTGGGATCTGCTGACTCAAGAGATTAAGCAAGTTCTTGCAACCGCAATCAAGCAAGGCGGAACGACACTTAAAGACTTCGCTCAAGCCGACGGCAAACCGGGCTATTTTGCTCAAGAGCTGCAAGTTTACGGCAAAGCTGGAGAGCCATGCCCTAGTTGTGGCGAGGCTCTCCAAGAACAGAAAGTTGGGCAACGTAATACGTTTTTTTGTGGGGAGTGTCAGAGGTAAGAGGAGGGAGCTAGGCGCTCCCCTCTTCTATTGTGCTCTAAACCCTCTCATTTGAGAGTTAATGAACATGCTTTGTAATTTTGAGTGTTCCACATCAATATCAGGTGTAGGGTTTGGTACAGCCTCGTTTTCAACTGCTAGGCTAACGTCATCTTTCCAAGGGTAGATCTCTTTCGCATTAGCACTATGGGATACGCCTTTGGAAGTGAAAGTTACACCACTGGTATAAGCATATGGAACTTTTGAGTCATGTTCAGCTAACAAATTTCGGCCACCCAACGAAGTGTACTCGGTGTCAGACAAGCTAAAGCTATATAGTGTAGGAAATATATCTCTATGAGAGCCTATTCGGTTAGATTGATACTGATAGTTTGAATTATCCAATATAGTTTTTGGAACATACAGATAAAATGGTACAGCATGAGCAACGCCAAGATCCTTAGGGTAGGATATGGAATAGTTACGTAAGCGATGGTCACCAGAAGCAGATATAATCGTATTCTTGCTCAGTTCGCTACTTTTTATGCCACTAATAAAATCACCTAGAGCATTAGAAGAGTACTGATAGGTTTCATAAATCTTTCTAGAGTTCTCCTCATTCAAAGACATTTTCTTCATCGAATATTCACTAACCTCAATGGATCTTGGGCTATAGTTGCTAGGTATTTGGTAAGGAGGATGATTAGTCTGTGTTTGAATCATAACCATAACTGGCTGAGTATTTTCTTCGAGTAACTTTTCAGCAAGCTTGAAGGCAAACTCATCCGGAGCTCCCCAAGTACTAGCATGTTCTGTAGATTCTGGGAATGCGTCGTATATGTCATCTTCCGAATAAAACTCGTCAACACCCTGTATTGGCATATAATATTTTAGATTACGCCACAGTGGACTCCCCCCAGTGATATAGATAACTTTATACCCAGCTTTTTTATAAGGTAAGAAGGCTGAACCAGAGAGAGGAGTCTTTTGCTCTTGTCCATGGCTGATTGAGTTGACATTACTGTGGAATAGCATCATTACGATACTGTTGATCGTACCTCCCGTACCTGGTAGAAATCGCTCAAAGCTAAAATCGTTTTCGTAATGTGTTCTAAATGATCCTAAAAGGTCTGTGGTTGTTCCATTATCTTCAACAAGTAAGTTTGTTCCCATACTTTCCATCAGCGCAAATACAACATTGGGTTTGTTGTCTTCGAGGTACTGGTTCTTTGCTGTTTGATAAATTGGGTATGATTGGCCTAATACTTCCTTAGTTTGTTGTTCATACAATGGCCTTGATATTGGTGCAAATGTCGCGCTTTTTTTGTGGGCACTATTTGCCCAATCTAACGCAAGAAACGCATTAGGAGTGACTTTATTTAACACTTCATAACTTGAGACGTTGGCATGATATTGCTTCAGTGGAAAAGTGCCTATTGAGCCCCTTGCTAGAACAAAGTAGACCGCAATGGTGATGAGCAATGTACCTACAGTAACCAATATGTTTTGTTGTGGGAACGCCTTTGTCTTGATACTGCGCCATACTCTAATTGTTGATTTGGACAAAACGATCGTGATAAAGAGTGACAAAAAAGACATCATTATGATTGGATAATCTTGCCACATTGTGAGAAGCACAGCCGCAGTGTCATCTTCAACAAGGCCAAACATGAAGATATCAAAGTGATTACTATATGTTTTATAGTAATAGTAATTTCCAATTGATATAGAAGTGCCCAGAAAGTATATAATGAATGAATAGTATGGAATAATCTTGTCTACGATTTTAAAAAGCCTAGAACCAGAAAGAACTAGACCCAATAAAAATAGAGGTGCAAACGCCATGGTTGCGACTCTTAAATCAAACCTTAAACCTATAAAAGCTGATTGAATATAGTCAGGCAATACTTGATATATTGCATTTGTATCACCAATTAAAAAAGTGAAAACTAGACGGAATAGTGATAGTAAAAGAGCGAATAAAGCCACTTGCAACCAAATAATTCGCGTGATTTTTTTTACATTATTTTTAAACATGAATTAAACTTATACTAATATTAAAAACCAAGTGAAGATAGCAAATAAGATTGCAACCATTACAGCTGCTGAACCTATATCTTTAGCTTTTCCACTTAGTTCGTGGTGTTCTGGTCCTATTCTATCTACAACAGCTTCAATTGCTGAATTTACCAACTCGAGTATAAATATCAAAACAAGAGAGCCGACTAGTGCAATAGTCTCTGTTTTGCTTATGTCTAGGTAGAGTGCTATAGGGATAAAAATGGCACACAGTGCTAGCTCTTGTCTTACGGCTGCTTCACTTTTAAAAGCCGACTTTAAGCCTTTCATTGAGTAACCAGTAGCTTTAATTACTCTACGAATCCCTGTATCTCCGGGTTTATTCATGTTTTTAGTCTTGTTGTGATTTTTCAAAAAATTTATTGACAACTAATAGTGAAACTAAACGCTCACGTTTAGAGTCTTTGAATTGTTCCACCCATTTATTAGCATTATCAATAATCTGAGTGGCTTCATTTGGGTGTGCCAAATAGTACTCTACTTTTTCTATTAAGTTTGAGTAATCATCTTTTACTTCGACATAATGAACGCCAGCTTTTAGACAACCTTCCATAAACCAAGTTTCATATTTTGGCTTGGACATAATTACGAGAGAGTTAGATGACATCGCCCATTTCAAATTTGTAGCTACGTCATTTCCTTCAATAGCTAAAATAAACTTGTACTTTAGCTGTTCTTCTATTGTCATTGATGGTTTTTCAAGCGGAGAACCTTCAACGGGTTTTGTCCTTCCAATATTACACATTGGATGGTTATAAAATTGTTCAATAACAATGTGCCGATGTTTTTTCCCTCCGGCACCTCGCCATACAACTAGGTCTTTTTTCTCTTCATAGACATTTTTATCATCAACAAATTGAAAGTGACGAATCTCATTCAATTTTAAAAGAATTGCATTTTTGTTTTTATCCGAAATCGGGCGACTTTTCACAAAACCTGGTTGTTCAGGGACATGACGTATGTCGCCATTGTAGAATGTTACCCAGAATTTAGGATTAAAATACTTAATCACTTTCAATGAATCTAGATAATAAGTTCTACCACCAGTCTTTTTAAACTCATCTATAGGGCTATTAGAGACATAATAATTATAGCTATTATCACCTAATTCTCTTCTTGTCGTACCCTCTGGAAGATTCTTATCTATGGAAAAATCACTCGTTAGCTTATTGTAATAGTTAACTCTTTTCATAATATAAGGGTCATCAGTATCAGTCATCTGAGACCGCAACTCTCGACGGAAGAGTTTAAAAAAGTAATGAGGAGTAATAGAAATGAGCGTACTCACTAAATAGTACTTAAACTTTGAATTTCTCATGAACTGACTTTACCTTTCAGTGCTAGACTTACGGCACTTGGGACAAAGCTGTCGATATTACCACCATGGATAGCAACTTCTCTTACTATTGTTGAAGATAAAAAAGCAAACTCTTCTGCTGGGGTAAGGAATATGCTCTCTAATCCAGGAAGTAATTTTTTGTACATGCTCGTAAGACCAAATTCATACTCGAAGTCCATCGTTGTCCGTAAGCCTCGAATTAGAACATTGGCTTGTTGCTCTTTAGCAAAGTCGACCAGTAAGCCATTGAAACCTAATACGGATACATTATTTAAGTGTTGGCAAGATAGCTCTACAAGCTCCACGCGCTCTTCAAGATTAAACATTGTTTTTTTTGAAGGGCTTGCTGCAACACCGATGATGACACGTTCGAACATCTTGGCTGTTCTTTCTATTAGGTCTAAGTGACCATTAGTTACCGGGTCGAATGTACCTGGATAAATAACTGTCTTACTCATGACTTTTCCCCATAAATTGATCAATACCATTACTACAGCGAGTCAGTTTTTGTTCAATGGTATTTTCAAGGATCGCATCATTTTCGGGTAACGAACCACGAGAGTTTTCTACGTGGTAGAGGTGGTAACCGACGCCAGAGAACTTTAAATAGAGACGAGAATGTCCGGCGTTTAACATACGATGAACAAACTCGCTATCTTCTCTTCCCCAACCTACAAAATCTTGATTGAAGCCGTTTACTGTAACAACGTCTTGTTTCCAAAAAGCCATATTACAGCCACGTGTTGCTTTGTCATTATTGCGCTCGTATGAGAATAGCCTGGAGAGTAGGGCGTTAGTAATGCAGTTTTTCCTATTGCGAATACCTTTACTCAACACTGATGGGATCATTCCATTGTTCATGATCTCATGGCTACAATTTTCGTCAGTAAGGACGCGTCCGCCTTGGACAAACCAATTTGGTTTTGCAACTCGGTTGTGAGATTCAATGAAGGTCTCAGATAACACCATATCACCATCGACCATAATGAGATAATCTCCAGAGGCCTTTGCAATTGCACGGTTTCGACTCATGGAAAGTTGAAAGCCATTGTCTTCATGCCAACTATGGATAAGTGGTACTGGAAAGTCTGTTTGGAAGGCTTCTATTAGCTCTTTCGTATCCTTCTTAGAGCCATCGTCCGCAACAATGACCTCGTTCGGTAATTGTGTTTGACGTTTTACACTTTCTAAAACGGCTTTTAATGCTTCTTTCCAGTTGTAAGTAGTGATGATTAAAGTCGTTTTCATTTTTTTTGTGCCTGATCTCGTAGGTATAGGTCAATATATTTTACGAAGGTTGAGTGCATGCTAAGCCACGCCAGAATAAAGCCATGTTTGCCATCTAAGAAGCCTCTTTTAAATACATACATCTTTATAAAGCTCGCAAATGCATGAATGAGCGCAGTAGTTAGCCCTGATTTCTTTTTGCCTTCTCTCTCATCTGTCCACGCTTTTAGGTAACCTGTCGTTTTGTTGATGTAATGATGTAAATGCTCATAGGTGTAGTGGAGTAGCCTGCCATCGAGCCTCTCAATTTTATAAGACTGGTTGATAACCTTCTCATGCACAAGAGAATCATTATATTGAGTATATTGAGTGCGATAGAGGCGGACTATCCAATCTGGAGACCAACCGGAATGATAGATGAATTTTCCGAACGCAGCGCTTAAACGATTTACTTGATATAGAGTATCTGGCTTATCAGTTTCAACAGTTGCCAGAATGCTCTGTTTTAGTTCTGGGGTAACTTGCTCATCTGCATCTAACCAGAGTACATAATCAGCAGTGACATATTGTTGCGCAAGTTGACGTTGTTTGCCAAACCCAGGCCATTCTAAATTGGTATAAAACTTATCGGTATACAGCCTAGCGATTTGTTCGGTGTTATCAGTACTACCTGAATCTAAAAGAACAATCTCATCGACCCAATCTTTTACTGTGTCTAGACAAGCTTTAAGGTGCTTCTCTTCATTTTTAACAATCAAGGCAACGGCTAAGGTGGGTTTAGACAAGGTAGTTTCCTTCTTAAACAATCTTCTACAGGTGAACTTTACTACTGTTGTGGATACAAATCTTCAATGACTCTGTCAAACATGGTCAGAACAAGGTCGCTAGTGATGAGATTCATCGCTTTTGGATCTTTTGCTCTTGTACGCCAACTTAATTCTTGGCTACTTTTACCAGTTTCTGCAAGAATCACTTCCTCATAAACGGAAACCGCGTACTTTAAGTAGTTGTAAGGGCCTACACGAATTGGATTGTGATGGGCATATAAACCAATAACAGGTGTATTCATTGCACTCGCCATATGAGCGGGGCCTGTATCTGGGGCAATGACCACGTCCACCTTATCAATCAGAGCCAGCATTTGCGGGATTGAGCTTTCTCCAACCAAGTTTAAACAAGGCTTATTCAACAATGCCTGAATCTTATTTGCCAGATCAACTTCGACCTTTGCAGGGCTTCCAGCTAGTATGACATTCCAACCTATTTCTCGAGCATGATTAATAACATCCACGTAACCTTTAGGGTTCCAGTTTTTGTATGCTTTACTTGCTCCTGGAACCAGTAACAAGTTGAGTTTGTCTGTGTCGAGTTTCATCTCTGCCCATGCTTTGTCATCACTTGTGTAAGACAAAGACCATGAAAGCTTAGATTGAGGTACTCCAATCTGATGAGCAAATGCCATTAGACCATCGGCGACATGAAGAGAGGCTGGTGAAGGTACTTTGACATTGGTGAACAATGTTTGAAAGTCTTGGCTTCGATCTGCAGAAAAGCCCAACTTGTACTTAGCTTTGATTCCGAATGTCGCAAAGCTAGCTCTGAGTGCATATTGCATGTGTAGTAATGCGTCAAACTCACGACCTTTCAACTGTTTCCAAAGCGCTTTATACCCCTCAATGCCCGCCTTTTTATCGAAAATGAGAACTTCTACGCCTTCGATAGCAGCAAGTAACTGTGCTTCCAGTTTTCCCGTGATCCAAGTGATTTTAGTCTGTGGCCAATGAGCCTGAATTGCTTGAACAGTGGCGATGGTATTACATACGTCACCAATTGCAGATAGTCTTAAAATACATAGTGATTTAGGAGCAGATTCAAACAAAGGCATGGTGTGAACTCTATCAAATTGATTAATAAGAATTATGCAGTTGGGCTATGGGAATGTAAAATAAAACTGAGTAATTAGGTAGGTAGATAGGATGCAAACGCTTAACTTTGACAATCAAGTGATCTGGTTTGATGAATCACTAATTTTAGCAGAGCAGGTAAAGTATGCTTTTGATGCGGAGTACTGGCAGCAGCAAGACAAAATCATCGGCAGTGCAACAGGGCGTGGTACCACTTGGTTTGTTGAATTAGACACTATTCAAGCGGCACTGCGTCATTATCGTCGTGGCGGTCTGTTCGGCAAGTTTGTAGAAGATAGTTACCTGTACTTTGGCTATGAAAAGACTCGAAGTTATCAAGAATTTGAGCTGCTTAAAGTGCTCAAGAAGTCGGGAGTGAATGTGCCGAAGCCGATTGCAGCTCGCGTGGTGAAAAGCGGTATCACCTATAAAGCGGACCTTATGAGTGAAAAAATCCCGAATGCTAGAGATTTGGTGGCTATCTTGCAAGAAAAGCCATTATCTAAGGATATGTATCGGAAGATAGGCGCTGAAATTCGTAAGATGCATGACGCACAGGTTAACCATACTGATCTTAATATCCATAATATTTTGATTGATGATCGGAACAAAGTTTGGTTTATCGATTTTGATAAGTGTACTTATGATGATACAGGAGCGTACTGTAAATCGAACTTAAGCCGATTACTCCGCTCTTTTCTCAAAGAAAAAAAGAAGCGAAATATTAGATGGCAGGAAGATAATTTCTCAAATCTGATGTTAGGATACAGTGAACATGTATGATGATATGAATTTTACAGCTAATTATGAGGTGTTGGGTTGAGAGCTATTTACCTACCTGCAGGTCGAAATGTTTGGATTAATGTTGCGAGTTGTTTAAAAGACAATTATGTGGACATAAGAGTGTGGTTAGGGGATCCAGCTCATGATGAGCAGGCAAAGATAATGTTCCCAGAATGTCACGTAGAAGACTTTTTCATGGCTAATAAAGGCGTTCTGAAAGAGAGAGCGATCAAGTATACGCCATGTAAACGTGTTTTATCAGATCCTAGATTTTTCACTCTAAAAGACAAAGTGTATAAAATGATGGATCGACAAGATGATGAAAGAAAGTTCGGTCGTCTCGAAAGAGAAGCTGTGTTTTATAGTCTTTTTAACTACTACTATGATTTGGTTCGTGATGAAAAAGTTAATGTTTTAATTGCGTCAGAGGCGCCTCATTCAAGCGCAAGCATGGTTATATATGGAGTTTGTGAAATTCTAGAAATTCCAAGATATCATTTAGTAGCATCTGGAGTTGCTCCAATGCTTCATGTAGCAAAAGACTTCTATGGAACCACAATTGATGTTGAACGTAATGACAACGATATGATGTCCATATATAAGCCAGTTGTATCAGAGTATGTTAATTCATTTGTTAACACCCCTGAAGAACCCGGTTATATGGTAAATCAAAAAAAATATGATGATAAAAAATCGAACAACTCAGTGTTGAAGTTTTTCGAGCTTTTGGGCAAAGGTGTCAGGTACGCAAAGAAAAAAAGGTTAAAAACGACCTATACTATTAATAAGAAATTTTTTAAAGATGATAATAGCCGAAGTATATTGGCGCAAATAAACGTTGACGCAATCCACTCTAGATTAGAAAACGCTTATATGAGCAAGGTAACGCCTGTACCTCTAGATGTGGACTATGTGTTCTACCCTTTGCATTATGAGCCTGAAAGAACCTCTAACCCCGATGGCGGTCATTATTACCAAGTGTATGATGCTCTAGTAGCCTTGAGAAGTTTTGTACCTTTGTCTGTTCCAATCTATGTAAAAGAACACTATTCACAGTTCACTCGCATGTTGCCTGGACACAGAGGTAAGAGCCCTTACTTGTATGATGTTCTCTCTGATTTGCCGAACGTTCATTTAATTGATCCGAGAATGAATTCGGTTCAACTAGTTAAGCAAGCGCTCCTTACTGTAAGCCAAACGGGAACGGCTTGTCTTGAAGCTGCCTGTTATGAGAAAAAGTCTATAATTATGGGTGATACTTGGTTCTTTGGGACACCAAATGTATACAGATTTGATGATCTGGAAAGTTTTGAAGAGTTATTGTCGTATAAAGCAAGAAGCCGTCAAGAAGTAGTGGAATCCTTGCTTGCTTGGATAGATAATAAAGCAATACCTGGATGTGTAAATCCTTCTGGCGAGCGTTACTTTCGGACAAAATTTGGCGGTGATGAATATGCACCTATGTTCGACGATGATCAGATGGCAAAACAATACGTAGACACAATCCTGAAAGACATAAAACAAAGCAGATAGCTAACATGATGCACAGTAAATTTCATGGAAAGCGCTTTGTTGTAAAATTTGATTTGGAGAAAATATGTTAGATAATAAGAGTGTACTTATCACTGGTGGTACAGGCTCATTCGGTAAACAGTTCATTAAAACAATCCTTGAGCGATACTCTGCTGTAAAAAAAATCATCATATTCTCTCGAGATGAGCTCAAACAATTTGAGATTAAACAGCAATACCCGCAAAAAGACTTCCCTCAACTTCGTTTCTTTATTGGTGATGTTCGTGACCGTGAGCGCATGATTCAAGCGTGTGAAGGCGTTGATGTCATTATTCATGCAGCAGCAATCAAGCAAGTAGATACTGCAGAATATAACCCAACAGAATGTATCCGAACTAATGTCGACGGTGCTGAGAATGTCATTCATGCTGCTTTGCAGTGTGGTGTTAAAGACGTTGTCGCACTTTCAACAGACAAAGCCTGTGCCCCTATCAACTTGTATGGTGCAACTAAGCTAGCTTCCGATAAATTGTTCGCTGCAGCTAACAACATCAAAGGTTCTAAAGACATTCGCTTTAGTGTTGTACGTTACGGCAACGTAATGGGTTCGCGAGGTTCAGTGATTCCATTCTTCATGAAGAAAAAAGAAGAAGGCGTATTGCCTATCACTCATGAAGAGATGACTCGTTTCAATATCTCTTTGCAAGATGGCGTGAACATGGTGATGTATGCGCTTGAAAATCACTTAGGTGGAGAGATCTTCGTACCTAAAATTCCGTCTTACAAGATCCTTGATATTGCAGAAGCTGTTGCGCCTGGTATCGAAACCAAAGTGGTTGGTATTCGCCCTGGTGAGAAACTACATGAAGAGATGATCACCGACACCGATTCTTTGAATACGATTGATCTAGGTCGCTATTATGCCATCTTACCTTCAGTGTCATTTACCTACACTGAGGCTGAGTATCTAGACCACCATAAAGCAGAAAAAGTACCGTTTGGTTTTAAATATAACTCAGGTACGAACACTGAGTGGGAAACCATTGAAGGTTTACGTGAGCTCATCAAAGAGCACGTTGATCCAAACTTTACGGTGTGAGGTATAACGTGATTCCTTACGGTAAACAAGATATTAACCAGCAAGACATTGACAGTGTATTGGATGTTTTAAAGTCAGACTTTCTGACGCAGGGACCTCAGGTTCCTGCATTTGAAAGTGCGCTGATTGAACATACTGGTGCGAGCTATGCCTTGGCAGTAAACAGTGCCACTTCGGCATTGCACATAGCTTGTCTCGCGCTAGGTTTGGGACAAGGTGACTGGTTATGGACATCTCCGGTTACTTTTGTCGCATCGGCAAACTGCGGTTTGTACTGTGGTGCAAAGGTCGACTTTGTCGACATTGACCCAGATACATACAACATGTGCCCTGTACGACTTGAAAAGAAGCTCATTGAAGCAAAAGCTGAAGGTAAGCTGCCCAAAGTCATCGTGCCAGTACACTTATGTGGACAGCCGTGTGATATGTCTGCAATTGGTAAGTTAGCCAAAGAGTACGGTTTTAAACTTATTGAAGATGCTTCGCATGCAATTGGTGGTCGATATCAAGAGCAACCGATAGGGAATTGCGAATATTCAGATATTACGGTATTTAGTTTCCACCCAGTAAAAATCGTGACTACTGCTGAAGGTGGCGCGGCACTGACCAATAGTCAAGAACTCGCTGATAAGATGGCGCTGCTGCGTAGTCACGGTATTACGCGTGATCCAGAGTTGATGCGTGGTGAGTCTCATGGTAGTTGGTATTACCAACAAATAGACCTTGGATTTAATTATCGTATGACAGAGCTACAAGCTGCACTGGGCGTGAGCCAAATGAAGCGCTTGAATGAGTTTGTCTCTGCTCGTCACGAGTTAGCACAGGGCTATTATACTAAGTTAGAGAATTTGCCGGTTGTTCTACCCTACCAACTTCCCAATACCTACTCAGGGTTGCATTTGTTCGTGATTCGTTTGAAATTAGATGATATTTCACTCAGTCATCAACAGGTTTTTGATGCGCTACGCGAGCGTGGTATCGGTGTGAATTTGCATTATATTCCAGTACATACCCAGCCGTATTATCAAGACTTAGGTTTCACTGAAGGGGAGTTTCCTGAATCCGAACAGTACTATCGCGAAGCGATTTCTCTGCCGATGTTCCACGGTATGACAGAGGCTCAACAGAATACGGTTGTCGACGTATTAACTGATATTCTAAAAGGTGCGTAATGAACATAGCGATTATTCCAGCTCGTGGGGGGAGTAAACGCATCCCGCGAAAAAATATTAAAGATTTTCATGGGAAGCCGATGATCGCTTATTCCATAGAGGCTGCCCTGACTTCCGGGTGTTTTGATAAAGTGATTGTATCTACGGACGATGCAGAAATCGCAGAAGTCGCCAGAGCTTACGGGGCTGATACTCCTTTTTTACGCCCAGTGAATATTTCAGACGATTATGCCACGACGATGGATGTCATGGAGCATGCCATTCAGTGGTGTTTGAAGGAAGGGTGGGAGCTTGAGGTGGTCTGTTGTCTGTATGCTACGGCTCCGTTTGTGAGAGCGTCTGATCTTCAAAAAGGTCACGACTTACTGAACAACAGTGATGCTGAGTATGTATTCAGTGCTACATCATTCCCATTTCCAATCCAACGAGCGATTAAACTTGATAGTAGTGGTTCAGTTTCGATGTTTTCTCCAGAGAACGAATTGGTTAGATCTCAGGATTTGGAAGAAGCGTATCATGATGCCGGTCAATTTTATTGGGGTAGGAGTGCGGCTTTCTTAAATAAATTGTCTGTCTTTTCACCTCATTCTAAGGTGGTACTGCTACCAAGAAGTCGGGTTCAAGATATCGATACGTTAGAGGATTGGGTATCTGCTGAACACTTGTTCTCAATCATGCAGTAATTAAACGATGAATATAGTATTTCGAGTCGATGCAGCCCCCTCGATTGGGGGCGGGCATTTAAGTCGTTGTCTAACGTTGGCATCAAAATTAAAAGCGGAAGGTGCTCGCTGTTTATTTGTTATGCGAGAGCATAGTGATTACCTAGGACAGCACGTTCACACTGCGGGTTTCGAATTATTGACGCTACCAAGAGTAAATAATGCGAGAGTTGATGCGGCTTCTTATGTAAGTTGGGTGGGAGCGCCTTGGCAAACGGATGCGCAGCAAACTTATCATGCTTTAACAACATATCTTTCTGATGAAATCCATTGGCTTGTTGTTGATCACTATGGTCTAGAAGCTGAGTGGGAACGTTACTTTCTAAATAAAGGCATTCGAGTTGGAGCCATTGATGATTTGGTCAATCGTCCGCATTGTGCTGAGTTCATTCTCGATCAAACTTGTGGCCGTAGTAGCATAGAGTATTCCTCACTGGTCGAAGAAGATACCCAATTCTTTGTTGGTGAACGTTATTGTTTATTGCGAAGTGAGTTCTTTGACGTTCGACATTCATCCCTTCAAAAAAGGCAATCGTTCTGTCAGATACAAACCATATTAGTGAACTTTGGCAGTACTGATCCCACTGGGCATACCATGAGTGCGCTAAAGGGCTTGACAGCATTTGCCACAGCTAATGATGTCGAGGTGTGCGTGGTTGTTGGCAGTGGTTGTCCATTCTTGGATGAGATTCAACGGCTAAGCGACGTACTGCCTTATAAAATAACGTTACATGTAGACAGTACTCAGGTAGCTCAGTTGATCACAAAGGCTGATATTGCTATCGGGGCTGCGGGAGCGAGTACATGGGAGCGTTGTTTTTTAGGGCTCCCTACCTTATTGGTTAAAACCGCAGAAAATCAAACTGACGTGGTCAACAGAGTTATCTCATCTGGTGCGGCACTAGGCTTTGATGATTCTTTAGAAGATCAAGATTTGTTGTCTCAGGCCATTAGGGAATTAGAGCAACAGTACACAACAATCTCAGACTCGTGTTTTACTATGCCTATTGGGCAAGGCGTTGAATCCATTGTTTCATTTTTGAACGAGGGGGATAACCATGAATAGCATCATCATCACAGGGTGTACAAGTGGTTTAGGTAAGGCCTTTCATGACAAGGTCATTAAAAGCCCTCTGCTTGATACGCAATGTGTGTTTTTGGGACGAAATTTAGAGCGCTTAGAGCAAAGTACGGCTCACCAATATTGTGAATTCAACCTACTTAATGAACAACAGGTTGATTGGGATGGACTTTATGCATCGAGACGGCCCAAATCTATTATTCTCATTTCTAATGCGGGGGTTATTCATCCGCTAGGAGCGATAAGCCCTGATAAAAATGAGACTTTTAGGGAGTCTGTGAGGGTGAACCTTACCGCACCTTCAGAGCTCACATCTAGCCTCGTTCTTTGGGCTCGCTCTCATCAAATTGATATCACCATCTTAAATATTTCAAGTGGAGCTGCATCAAGAGCCATTGCCGGATGGGGAGCATACTGTATGTCTAAAGCTGGGTTCAAAATGTTCTTAGATGTTATCGCACTAGAGAATGAGCGCGTTGAAGTCGTGCATTTTGATCCCGGTGTGATTGATACCAATATGCAAAAAAGTATTCGCAGCTCGACCCCCCAAGATGTTCCATCGGTAGACAGTTTCCGCGCTTTTGCCACAGAGGGAAAATTGAAATCGCCTGAAGAAGTCGTTGTTGAAATATTTGAGCTGTGTGGTTTACCGTTATGAAAATTGCCATTATTTCGGATATACACGCCAACTTACCGGCATTAGAGGTTGTTCTTGACGACATTCAGACAAACAAATGTGAGCATGTTTTTGTATTAGGTGATCTGGTTGGTTATTACCATTGGCCGCAACAAGTGGTAGCCAAAATAATGGCACTGCCTCATTGCACAGTAATACGAGGTAACCATGAGGATTTATTGATTGAATCTCAAAAAGCACCAGATTTTGCGGCTCAATGCAGAGAAAAATATGGTAGTGGTCTACAGGTGGCTTTAGAGACTCTTTCGTCGTCAGAGATTCATTGGTTATCGGAATTACCTACTCATAAAAGATTGACGTTGGATGGTATTGATTTCTCTTTGTTTCACGGAAGTGAGAAAGAAGTGAATGAGTACATTTACCCTGACTCATCCAAAAAGCGCATTGATGATATGGGTGCAGCTCAATCGGATTACGTATTTTTCGGTCATACTCATTACCCCGTCGTTTTTAATCGCGGTCAAACCACGATAGCAAACCCAGGCTCGGTCGGTCAGCCTAGAGATATTGGCTCGCTCGCAAGTTATTTGATCCTCAATACAAAGAATGGGGCTTTAATGCAGAGAAGGCTTCCTTTTAACAGCCAGGCAGTAAGAGATAAAGTACTGGAATGTGACCCCGCTTATACATACCTGACCGATATATTAAAGAGAAACAATTCATATGCATAAAATTAATGACTTAATAAAGACAGTTTTGGTCAGTGGCGGTGGTGGTGATATAGGTATTGCTATTGGCCGAATTCTGAAAGAAAGTTCATTTTCACACGTAATTGGGTGTGATGTAAGAAGAGAGCATGCTGGTGAGTGTGTCTTTGACTTGTTTTATCAAGCACCTTATGCCAATCAAAGTCTCTATTTTGATTTTTTAAGTCAAATCTTCAAAGAGCACGATGTCGACCTTTTCATCCCAACGAGCGAAGCTGAGATAGCCGCCATTATTAAGTTTGGATTGGTGGAAGGAAAGTTATTTGGTGTTGATGTCCTTATGACAAACCAAGAAACTGCAGAGTTGGCATTAGATAAGTTGAAGACAGCTAAAGCACTAGACTCAATCAATGTTAGAAGCCCTTGGACTCAGCTAGCCTCAGAGGCTCCCAAAGCACTGCCTTGTATTTTTAAACCTAAGAGCGGTCAAGGCAGTAAGGGATTACAGGTAGTAAGAACCCTTTCTGAAGCTGAGAATTTGGTTGGTAATGGCGACTATATTTGGCAAGAATTATTACTACCGGATGATCAAGAGTTCACATGTGGTGTTTTTCGTCATAGTGATGGTAGTTTAAGAAGTATCGCTATGAAGCGAACTCTGAGTGGTGGTTTTACCGATAAAGGTGAGGTTATCGAGAATGCCGAAATCGATTTTTATATTTCAGAAATCGCAACGAAGCTCGATATTAAAGGGGCCGTTAACTTCCAACTAAGGTTAACAAAAGAGGGCCCTGTATTGTTCGAAATTAATCCTAGGCTCTCTAGTACCGTGATGTTTAGACATAAGTTAGGTTTTCAAGACCTTATCTGGGCTATTGAAGATAAATTAAACCTTCCTCTACAAGACTATGTTAAGCCAAAGGCGGGAACTAAGTTTTATCGTGGAATTCAAGAATATATAAGATAGGGTGTTATGAAAAAATTTATTGAAATTGCAGGGCGAAAGATAGGTCCAGATTTTCCTCCTTATATCATTGCTGAGTTATCGGCGAACCATAATGGCGATATTAATCGTGCCTATCAGATTATGGAAGAAGCAAAAAAGGCAGGTGCTGACGCTATCAAATTGCAAAGCTATACCCATGAGACGATTACAATGGATTGCGACTCTGAAGAGTTTCAGATTCATGGTGGGCTATGGGATGGTAAAACTCTTTATGAATTGTACAAAGATGCACATATGCCATGGGATTGGCATAAGCCGCTGTTTGATAAAGCAAAAGAGTTAGGGATTACAATCTTTAGCTCTCCGTTTGATTTTACCGCTGTGGATTTATTAGAAGAGTTAGATGCTCCTGCATACAAAATCGCTTCATTTGAGGTGATTGATTTACCCTTGATTAAGCGTGTAGCACAAACGGGTAAGCCAATGATCATTTCGACAGGCATGGCCAATGAAGAAGAGATCGCTGAAGCGATAAAGACAGCGAAAGAGAATGGTTGTAAAGAATTGGTGGTTCTGCACTGTGTAAGTGGTTATCCTGCGCCGGCAGAGCAGTATAATTTAAGAACCATTACAGATATCGCTGAGCGTTTTGATGTGCTTTCTGGTTTATCAGACCATACGATTGATAATGCGACGGCGGTGACATCCATCGCACTTGGGGCTTGTTTGATAGAAAAGCATGTAACGATGGACAGAAACGGTGGTGGTGCTGATGATAGCTTTTCTCTTGAGCCACCAGAGCTTAAAGCGCTTTGTGCTGATACTAAAACAGCATGGCAAGCTTTGGGACAAGTTAACTATAAGAGAACGGAAGCAGAAAAAGGCAATGTAAAGTTTCGTCGTTCCCTGTATGTGGTGAAGGACATTAAGAAAGGTGAAATATTTACCGAAGAGCACGTTCGTTCAATCAGGCCTGGTAACGGTATTTTGCCAAAATATCTTGATGACGTTTTAGGTTCGCATGCGAAAGAAGATATATCGTTTGGTACACCTCTATCGTTCGAGCACTTTACTCGATAAGATTAAAAGAGTTGGCTTAGCCAGCTCTTTTTATATCTATATCGATGATTCCTAGCCTTGTAAAAGCATCTATTATTCTTTTTGTTCTTATATTGACCTCTTCATTTCCACCGTTAATATCGATGTTGGAAGGGATATTATAAATTGGGATATCTGGACAAAGTGTTTTCAAAGTGTACTGAGCAGTGGAATATATACCAACTAAACCAGATAGTACTATATTTTTATCTATAATTTCCAGTTCTAGAGGAAGTTGACTAACGTGGTATTTTACCCGAGGTATTCTTTGGACTTCTGATTTTACTTCATCCGATTCGGTTCTATGAGGAAAATAAATAACATCCTTGTCTAACGTAGTGATAATATCTTTTATTTCAGTAATATATTGCTCTTTAGTTTTTCTTCTTTTATGGCCAATAGCACCTTGCCCGATAAAACCAACTTCAGATTTAGAATTGTAAAGATTAGGCTTACCACTTTTCGCCATTAATTCTTTGAATGAGTTATGTTCTATGTGGTGTATTGGATCTTTGATATCAAATATCGTAAATAATTCGAGATTTTTTGACTGTTCGAGCTTACCTATGCTCTTTAATCCTGAAAGTTTAATTAGTAAGTCTTGAAATAAACGAGATCTAGAGTACGTCGATTTGTTTCTAATATGTTCTTCATATTCATTGATAGTCAGTGTGCCATCATCAAAATATACTTCCTTACATATTGGAATATTTTTCAAAATTAGCTTAGTTCGCCATCCATTATATTCAGCATGGAAGAAATGCTCTAGCTGATTATTTTTAAGTATCTTCTTAACTTTGTTAATGACTAAAGGTGTGTATATGCTTCTATTTTTTCTGGGCATGTGAATAACATGCAGCCAATCAGACTCGTCAAGTAAGTTCGATTGTTGAGATAACCCTGGTTCTGATGTTTGCTCAACAAGTATTAAGATATTATCTTTTGTTTTGTAATGAGACTTTGCTTCAACAGCACAAATGTACTGTAATGGAGAAGTCACTAGAAATAGGTTCATAATCTATTTACCAATAAGAGAAATTGTTCTGCTTAAAGCCCCAACATTCTGTGACATAAACAGTTTAGAAGACGCTACGATAGATTCCTTTTGATCCTCATCCGTCATTAATGAATAGATAACACTTTGCAAATCTTCCTGGTTTGATATCTTTATGCCGTCAATTTCAACGAGTCTGTCTACAATATCTTTAAAATTAAAATAACTAGGGCCAGTGACGGTAGGAATATCAAGACTAATAGGTTCTAATATGTTGTGTCCACCCACTTTATCACCGATTAGGCTACCTGCCATGAAGCACACATCAGCAGCTCCCATGAGTACAAGCATTTCCCCCATCGTATCCCCGAGGTACACTTGAGTTGATGGTGCGTCAAATTTTCCAGATTGTGTGTGGAATGAACGTCGCTCAGTTTTCAACCCAGTTTGTGTGCATAAGTTAAATACATCGTTAAACCTTTCAGGATGTCGTGGTACTAATATTAGTAAAGCGCTAGGCTCTTTCTTCAAGATATCCTTGTGTACTTGCAGTATCTTTTTCTCTTCCCCATTGTGTGTACTGGCGGCTATCCAGACTGGGCGATTTTCTCCAAGACTACTTCTTAATTGTCTTCCATGTTCTCGAAGCTCAGCACTTATACTCAAGTCAAATTTAATAGAGCCGGTCACCTTTATTTTTTGCTTATCAACGCCTAAACGTTCAAAGCGTGAAGCATCAGATTCACTTTGACAAAGAACTTGAGTTAAACTCGGGTGAATTAAGTTGAATAACTTTTGTACTCTCGTATAGTTTTGACAAGACTTCTCTGACAACCGTGCATTAATTATTGTAATAGGGATGCCTTGGTTGTGAGCGACACTAAGGGTATTTGGCCACAGTTCAGTTTCGATAATTAAGAGCTCTTTCGGATCTATCGTCTTTATAAACCTAGATACTGCGAACTTAAAATCCAGAGGCATATACCTATGCTCGACTTTCCCCCCAAGTTTTAATACTTGCTGAGCTCCTGTTGTTGTTGTCGTGGTTACGAGTATGCGTTGTTTTGGATGCTGCTTTTTTAGCTCTTCTATAAGAGGTAATGAAGCTAGTACTTCTCCTACTGATACAGCGTGGATCCAAATAGGCTTTTCACCATGTTTGATATTAGGAGTGACTCCAAAGTACTCTTTCCAGCGATGGCCGATTTTTGGCTTTCCTTTCTTACTCTTGAGAAGTAAGAAAAGATAAATCGGCGCAATTAGCGATAACAGTATCGTATAGAAAAAACGTATCATTATATTTTCAGTTTAATGGATTGTTGTTTGACTCTAAGTACTTCTGTCCCAATAGCTTAGAACCGAAATAGTTCAAATGATCATCATCACGATATAATGGTGTACTATCAACTATAGTATTACATACGCGATCATTGCATGAGTAACTACCAATATTTATAAGTACAATATTGTCAACTCTTGCTTGTAACTTTTTCAGCTCAAGATCTACCATTTTGATGCGCTTCAAGTGCTTGTCTTTATTTATAGAACAAGTGCTACTTATACCGGTAAAAGAATTTACAATTTCACATTTAGATAGGTCTTGAGCCAGTTCTGGTGTCCCATAAATAATGACAATCTTTTTACCATTGTTAACGAGTCCTTCTATAGACGAATTGAAGAGTTCCCAGTAGTTTCTATACTCTTCTTGCCTATTGGTTGGCGGCGTTAAATCTTTAGATACGGTAATTCTGTGATCACTGCTAGGTTCATTTTTTCCGTATAAATATAAAGGGAATCGATTGGCAATAACTATGGTATCCCCGCCGAATTGCTCGATTTTACTGTTTAAATTCTGGATGCCGGCAGTTATTTCTTGGTCAACTCTGTTAGTACTAGCGTTGAAAGCCGTACCTTGAGTCATGAAAGGGGTACTAGCCTCAGAGTAGAATGAACCTGACTTCTTTGCATCATTTGCCATTACATTAACAAAACCTTTTACAGCAGAGGCATGAGAATCACCAATTAATAAAAACTGAGAATTATCTACGGTGTTTGTTAAAGCGTTTTTATAATCATCATTGCACTTGTCAAACTTACACGCATCATAACCGGAGCGAACGGCAGTAATCATAGACTCTTCTTGTGAAGTAAACCTAAACTCCATACCGTTTGTTTTTTTTGTGGCTGTTATAAATGAAGCTAGTAGTACAAACGGAATTCCGAAGTATAGTACTGCCGTCTTTTTGAAACTAAATTTATATTTAAATCTAAGTTTTTTTTCAATTATATGATAGCTTAATAAAGATAAAACAAAAGTGGATGTTAATATAGTTAGCTTAACAAAAATTGTTTTATCAATTGATAGATAGTTAGCGTAAGAAATTAAAGGCCAATGCCATAAATAAAGAGAATATGAAATTAGACCTATGTAGACAACTACTTTGCCACTGAATAGTTTGTTCCCTATTGCATTGAACTGCCCTGTATATAGGTATATACAGCTTGCTAAACAAACAATTGCAGCATTGAATCCGGGAAATGTCGACAGTTTACTAATGCTAAAAGCTATGTAAATTATCACACCGATAGAAATTAATGATAAAGCATCAAGCATGAACTTTCGAGCTTTAGGTATTTTGGGTAAGTATAAAGATAACGCAGCACCAGAAAGTAGTTCAAATGCCCTTGATGGCAACAAAAAATAGCTCGATGACTTATAATTAACAGCTAAATACTGAGAAAGTAATAATAAAAATATGGTTGTTGATATGATAACTAATGGTATCTTTTCTTTGCTAACAAATTTATACAGTAATACTAATGTTATAGGCCATAGGAGATAGAATTGCTCCTCTACAGCAAGAGACCAAGTGTGGAGTAAAGGTATAAGCTCTGTATTTGCCCCAAAATAACCAGAAGATATGTTATTAAAATAAAAGTTGCTTACTGAAATTAGTGTCAATCCAGTTGATTTGCTTAGTTTATAGAAGTCACTTGGAAGAAGTATAAAGTAACCAGCTAAAATAGTAACGAACATTACTACAAGCAGGACAGGGTATATTCGTCTTAGTCTTTTTAGATAGAAATCACTGTATGTAAAACTGTTGTCTTCAATTCTTTTCTTAATTATCCCTGTAATCAGAAAGCCAGATAGAACAAAAAAAACGTCGACACCAATAAACCCACCAGTAATTAACGGGAAATCTAGGTGATAAAAAATAACGAGCAGCACGGCAAGTGCTCTCATCCCATCGATATCTTTTCTATACTTAAGCATCATTTAAACTATCAATTCTATTTATGACGGATTTTGGTTTTAAGTCTTTTAAACATTTTAAATGTCCTAATGGGCACTCACGCTTAAAACAAGGACGACAGTCGATGTCAGTATGAACAATTTCGACTTTCTCAGCCAACGGCGGCGTATACTTAGGAGAGGTTGATCCATAAACCGCGACAACATTGCACCCAACAGCTGCAGCAACGTGCATTAAGCCTGAGTCGTTAGCTACGACAGTTTGGCAAGCTCCGAGCAAGTCTACGGCTTCAATTAAGCTAGTTTGGCCTGCTAATACATGAATTTTCGATTGTAGCTCTTCAGGCACAAGTGCTTTAATGCCGTTGCAAGTCTCAAGGTCTTTTTGAGAGCCGAATAGCCAAACTTGTTTATCTGCATGCGCCATAGCTGTTGCTACTTCTGCGTAGTGCTCTTCTGGCCACTTTTTCGCAGGGCCAAACTCTGCACCAGGGCATAGGCCTACGGTTGAATTGTCTATCGTTAGGTTAAATTTCTCGGCGGTTTTTTGTTGTTCGACTTTGTTGATAGTTAAAGCTGGTCTTGGCAAGTTTTCTAAGCCACCTAAAGAGCTTGAATCAATCATTTCTTCTTTAGGGTGAGCTAAAGCTACATAGCGCTCGACCATGTATTGAAATGACTTTTTGTTTGGACGCAGGTCATTGAGTAATCCATAACGCATTTCGCCTTTCCAGCCCGTTCTTTTAGGGATCTTGGCAAACCAAGGTATAAGAGCAGATTTGGCAGAGTTAGGACAAATAAAAGCCTGATCGTATTTGGCTTCTTGCAACGTTTTACCAATAGCACGACGACCAAGTAGGTTGAATTCACCATGTCCAATGGGCATATCAATGGCTTGGTTTATCTCAGGCATGCGTTCTAGGATTGGCTTACACCAACCCGGCGCGATAACATCTATGACGGAATCTGGGTATTGTTGTTTTAGCGTTGTATATAGCGATTGAGACATCACCATATCTCCGACCCATGAAGGGCCAATAATTAGAATCTTTTCCATCATTTAATGCGCCAATCTGTTTGGTAGCGTGGTTTGAATATGTTGTAGTAGTTATTACCATCTTCTTGCGAGTGCAGCAGTTGTAGCACCCACATATATTGTTCGGGCTTGTCTTTCACAAAGTATTCAATGGCCTGATTGCATGTTCTTGCATCTTGCTCTTCACCTTTATCGAGCTCAAATGCGGGCAATATTTCGATATCAAACGAACCACCTTCTGTGTTCATTGAGGCGAAAAGAGGAAGAACTTTGGCTTTGGACAATTTTGCAATCTTACCTAAGCCTGGCAAGGTCGCTTTTCTTGTCGCAAAGAAGTCAACGAAGACACTGTGCTCAGGACCGTGGTCTTGGTCAGGTAAGTAGTAACCGATGTAGCCATCACGAATCGATTTTAGGAATGGTTTGATGCCGCCTGAACGCTCATAGACTCGGCCGCCATACTGAACACGCTGTTTGTGCATCAACCAATCAGATACGTCATTCTTTTGCTTTTTTGCCATCGCTGATACAGGCATATTCATTGATGCAAAAAGTATCGCAGGCACATCGATAGCCCAAGAGTGCGGCACCATTAAAATGACGTTCTCGTTAGCCTCGATATGACCTTGAAGAATATCTAAGCCTTTTATTTTGCAGCGTTTCTGTAACCAGGCTGCCGGCTTCAAGCTTAACAATCCAAAGCGAATAAAGAACAGCGATGCAGTGAAAATCGTTTTTTCAATTAACGCTTCACGTTCTTCAAACGACTTTTCTGGGAAACACAGTTCAAAGTTCACACGACAGCGATGAGCTGGTCCTTTATGGGATTTTACAAGCTTAGCGGCAATGGTTTTTGCGAGCCATTTTTGTGCTTTTAAAGGAAGTAGAGCAAGGGGAAGACCTACGACAACGCCTAGCCAAGTGCTCCAGAATTTGGGCGCGAGAAAACTTCGGTTGAACGTTGGGTTGTAAGCTTTGGAATCGAAATCGTTTCTTTGGTTCATAATCACTACTGCAGCGGCTCGTTACCCAAGCCGCTGTTATTGTTGAGTATTAATACTACTGGTTTTGTAGTGTCATATACTCCGCAACGCCTTGCGCTACGGTTTTGAATGCAACATCACAGCCAGCTGCTCGTAGCTTAGTCAGATCTGCCTGAGTAAACTCTTGGTATGCACCTTTTAAGTGCTCAGGGAATGGAATAGTCTCAATCTCACCTTTACCGTGATACTTGATGACTGCTTTTGCTACTTCTTCAAAAGACTCAGCATTGCCTGTACCTAAGTTGAAAATGCCTGAAACGCCATTCTCTAGGAACCAAAGGTTCACCGCAGCTACATCACCAACGTAAACAAAATCACGTTTGAAGGTTTCGCTACCAGCAAACAGTTTAGGGTTTTCGCCCGCATTCATTTGGTTGTTTAGGTGGAAAGCGACTGAAGCCATGCTGCCTTTATGATCTTCACGTGGGCCGTAAACGTTGAAGTAACGGAAGCCTGTGATTTGCGACAACGTTTCGTTATGCGCTGCAGCGTCTGCTTGTAGGCGACGAACGTAGTTGTCGAACTGTTGCTTAGAGTAACCGTATACGTTCAAGGCACCTTCGTACTCTTTCTCTTCGATGAAAGTATCCGTTTCACCATAAGTTGCGGCAGAAGAGGCATAAAGGAATGGGATCTCACGCTCAACACAGTAATGAAGTAGCTCTTTTGAATACTCGTAGTTGTTGAGCATCATGTACTTGCCATCCCACTCAGTTGTGGCAGAGCACGCACCTTCATGGAAAATAGCTTCGATATGACCGAAGTCATCACCGGCCATAATTTGAGTTAGGAAATCGTCACGATCCATGTAGTCAGTGATGTCTAGGTCAACA
>Ga0066192_1000035_pt1 | contig 24031 bp, 15 predicted proteins | sample WorMetvacBELIZE1_FD_58707 | JGI IMG/M metagenome (GOLD analysis project Ga0066192, IMG submission 58707) | Marine gutless worms symbiont microbial communities from Max Planck institute for Marine Microbiology, Germany - Olavius vacuus BELIZE.1... | ecosystem: Host-associated > Annelida >... | reverse complement strand
GTAGCTCGTCGGGCTCATAACCCGAAGGTCGTCGGTTCAAATCCGGCTCCCGCAACCAACCTAATCTTATTCAGTTTTTATGAGTGAGATTGAGGTCTGAAAAGATCTTAGAGTTTGGATGGCCCCTATATGGGGTTTTTTGCTATCTGAACTCCAGTTAAATGGGCCTAGTGCCCGTTTTTTGTTTCTACGCTTTTTATCGGAGAAGTCATTTGTCTACTAAGTTTGCACAACTAGAAGAGCTTATCAGGCCTGTAGTAGAGGGTTTGGGCTTTGAATTTTGGGGGCTTGAATATCTTTCTCTTGGCAAGGACTCTGTTCTACGTGTGTTTATCGAAACAGACGCCGAGAAAGGTATTGATGTAGAAGATTGCGCAACCGTGAGCCGCCAAGTCAGTGCGATCATGGATGTTGAAGATCCTATTTCTGGTGAATATAACCTTGAGGTGTCATCTCCTGGTTTAGATCGCCCACTATTTGAACTCAGCCAGTACCAGCGCTTTATGGGCTCGGTTGTGTCATTACGCTTGCGTGTGCCGTTCGACGGGCGCCGCAAATTTAAAGGTCAGCTCACCGGCATTGAAGGTGATGAAGTGGTGCTGCTCGTAGATAACGAAGAGTACTTGCTGCCAATCGAGTTGATTGAAAAAGCAAACATTGTTCCTCAGTTTTAATTTATTCAACCTTTGAAGAGAGGCTAAAAGGATGAGCAAAGAGATTCTTTTGGTAGTAGAAGCGGTATCAAACGAAAAAGATGTGCCAAAACAGGTGATCTTTGAAGCCGTAGAAACTGCATTAGCAAGCGCTGCAAAACGTCGTTTTGAAGGCGAAGCAAAAGTACGTGTATCCATTGATCAGCGTACAGGTGATTACAAGACATTCCGTCAGTGGGATATCGTTGCTGATGAAGACTACTCTGCACCAGACTCTGAATTAACAACAGATGATATGGAAGAGATGGGACTTGCACTAGGTGCAGGTGAAATCTTCGAGGAAGAGATCGAATCAGAAGAGTTTGGTCGTATCGCTGCGCAAACTGCGAAGCAAGTAATCGTACAAAAAGTACGTGAAGCTGAACGTGCAAAAATGGTTGCAATGTACAGCGACAAAGTTGGCAAGCTAGTTCACGGTCAAGTTAAGAAAGTGACTCGTGACAGCCTGATCATCGACCTAGGTGAAAATGCTGAAGCATCTTTACCAAAAGACGCCCTTATCAACCGTGAAACATTCCGTCTAAATGATCGTATTCGCGCGTTGCTACAGGAAATTCGTGAAGACAACCGTGGTTCACAGTTGGTGCTTTCACGTACTTCTCCGGAGTTCATGGTGGAATTGTTCCGTCTTGAAGTGCCTGAAATCGCTGAAGAAGTGATCGAAATTCGTGGCGCAGCCCGTGATCCTGGTCTACGCGCGAAAATCGCTGTGAAGACAAGCGACCGTCGTATTGACCCGATTGGTGCTTGTGTTGGTATGCGTGGTGCACGTGTACAAGCTGTTTCTAACGAAATGAATGGTGAGCGTGTTGATATCGTGCTTTGGGATGATAACCCAGCGCAACTTGTTATCAATGCTATGGCACCTGCTGAAGTTGACTCAATCGTGATTGACGAAGATTCTCATGCTATGGACGTAGCTGTGAAGAGCGACAACTTAGCTCAAGCGATTGGTCGTAATGGTCAGAACGTTCGCCTAGCATCAGCTTTAACTGGCTGGACTTTGAACGTAATGACTGCTGAAGATGCTCAAGCGAAGCAGCAGGAAGAGTCTCAGAAACTGATTGACTTGTTTGTTTCTGCATTGGACATCGATGACGATCTAGCGATTCAGCTAGTAGAAGAAGGCTTTGCAACAATTGAAGAAGTTGCATATGTGCCGATGGAAGAAATGTTAGACATCGACGGATTTGATGAAGATTTAGTAAACGAACTACGCACACGAGCTAAAGAAGCGTTGTTGAACCAAGCACTGCAAGCGGAAGAGCAGTTAGAGAGTGCTCAACCTGCACAAGACTTGCTAGAGATGGAAGGCATGGATAATCACCTAGCGCTGGTTCTAGCGTCGAAAGGCGTTGTGACAATGGAAGACTTAGCAGAGCAATCAGTTGATGAGTTACTTGAGATTGATGGCATGGACGAAGAACGTGCTGCAGCATTAATTTTGACGGCGCGTGCACCATGGTTTGCTGAATCTGAATAAAATCTGAGTAAAAAGGGGGAACTTAATGACAGTTCAAACCGTTAAGATATTATCTGAACTGGTTAACACACCAGTCGAGAAACTATTAGCTCAGATGAAAGATGCTGGTCTACCACATAGCAGTGCGGACCAAGAAGTATCTGATGTTGAGAAGCAAATACTGTTAAACTACCTAAAGCGCCAACATGGTGAATCGACAGAAGGAGAAGGCGAGCAACGCATTACCCTTCAACGTCGTACTAAAAGTACGCTATCTAGCGGCGCAGGCAGCAAGACAGTCAATGTTGCGGTAAAGAAAAAACGCACATACGTGAAACGTACGGATGCTGATGATGAGCTTAAACGCCAGCAAGAAATGCTAGCAGAGCAGCGCGCAGCAGATGAACAGGCACGTATTGAGGCTGAGAAAGCTCGCGAAGAGGCGGCAAAACTTGAAGCCGAACAGGCAGCGAAAGCGAAAGCTGAAGCTGAAGAAAAAGCTCGCAAAGAAGCAGAGCGCTTGAAGCAAGAGCGTGAAGCAGCGGAACGAGCGGCACAGCAAACGGAGCCAAACGACTCCGATATGGGAGCGGATAAACTCGTGGATAATTCGAAAGAGACCAAAACCAATCGTAAGGTTTCTCCAGCAGCTGGTGAAGGCAAGTCAAACAGCCCTGCACCAAAAGGCAAAAAAGCTGCGCCTAAGCACAACGATCGTAAAGATGATAATAAGCCACGTGGTCGCGCTGATCAGAAGCGTGGTGGTCGTATTTCAATGAATGACGATGATGAGTTTTCTCGTCGCGGCGGTAAGCGCAAGCTTAAGAAGCCTTCTAAACAAGAGCACGGCTTCCAGAAGCCAACGGCTCCAATCATTCACGAAGTAGCACTACCTGAGAGCATCACGGTTGCAGAATTGGCTGAGAAAATGGCCATCAAAGCAGCAGAAGTGATCAAGGTAATGTTCAAAATGGGCGCAATGGCGACCATTAACCAAACGATCGATCGTGATACAGCAACTCTAGTGGTTGAAGAAATGGGTCACAAAGTTAAGTACATCGATGAAAACGCCCTAGAGAACGACATGATCGACTCTATCGATTACGAAGGTGAAGCGATCAAGCGTGCACCAGTTGTAACGGTAATGGGTCACGTTGACCATGGTAAAACATCGTTACTTGACTACATTCGTACAACTCGCGTTGCAGCGGGCGAATCTGGTGGTATCACGCAGCACATCGGTGCTTACCACGTAGAAACTGACCACGGTATGGTTAGTTTCCTTGATACACCTGGACACGCTGCGTTTACATCGATGCGTGCTCGTGGTGCACAAGCGACGGATATCGTAATCCTAGTGTGTGCGGCAGACGACGGTGTAATGCCACAAACTATTGAAGCGATCCAGCACTCTCGTGCAGCGGGCGTTCCAATGGTTGTTGCTATGACTAAGATCGATAAAGAAGCTGCTGATGTGGACCGCGTTAAGAACGAATTGGTTGCACAAGAAGTGGTTCCTGAAGAGTGGGGCGGTGACGTTCAATTCGTTGGTGTATCAGCGAAATCTGGCCAAGGTATCGACGAGCTTCTAGAAGCCGTTCTACTGCAAGCAGAAGTACTTGAGCTTACAGCTGTACCAAGTGCACCAGGTAAAGGTGTGGTTGTTGAGTCTCGTCTAGATCGTGGTCGTGGTTCAGTAGCAACTGTTCTTGTACAGAACGGTACACTGAAGAAAGGTGACATCGTGCTAGCTGGCCTACAAATGGGCCGTGTGCGTGCGTTACTTGATGAAAACGGTAAGACAGTCAACGAAGCTGGCCCATCTATCCCGGTTGAGATCCTAGGTCTTGATGGAACACCAGATGCGGGTGAAGAGTTCATCGTAGTAGCCGACGAGCGTAAAGCTCGTGAAGTAGCTAACTTCCGTCAAGGTAAATACCGTGAAGTACGCTTTGCTCGTCAGCACTCTGCTAAGCTTGAGAACCTATTCTCTAGCATGGGCCAAGACGAAGTTGGCACACTAAACATCGTACTAAAAGCCGACGTTCGTGGTTCTTTGGAAGCTTTGATCAAGTCTTTGACTGAACTGAGCACCGACGAAGTAAAAGTAAACGTAGTATCAAGCGGTGTTGGTGGTATCACTGAAACTGACGCGACGCTAGCGCTTGCTTCTAACGCAGTAATCTTCGGTTTCAACGTTCGTGCAGACAGTTCAGCGAAACAGTTTATCGAGCGTGAAAACGTAGACCTTCGTTACTACAGCGTTATCTACAACATCATCGACGATGTGAAACAAGCCCTATCAGGCATGTTGACACCAGACCTTCGTGAAGAAATCGTAGGTACGGCTGAAGTACGTGACGTATTCCGTTCACCTAAGTTCGGTCTGGTTGCAGGTTGTATGGTGGTTGAAGGTACGGTTTACCGTAACGAGAAGATCCGTGTCCTACGTGACAACGTGGTTATCTTCGAAGGTGAACTAGAGTCTCTACGTCGTTTCAAAGACGCTGTGAACGAAGTCCGTCAAGGTATGGAATGTGGTATCGGCGTTAAGAACTACAACGACGTGAAAGAAGGCGATAAGATCGAGGTCTTCAAGACTATCGAAGTCGCTCGTACACTTTAATATAGGGCAGCAAGATGGCAGGCGAATTTAGTCGTACTAGTCGTATTGGTGATCAGCTCCAAAAGGAGCTGGCCTCCCTTATTCAATTTGAAGTGAAAGATCCACGCCTAGGCATGGTAACGATCAACGAAGTCCGAGTCGCAAAAGACTTGGGCTACGCGGATATCTACTACACCGTATTAGGCTTGGATGACAATGCAGAGCGCTTGGCGGAAAACCAAGCGGCTTTGGACAGCGCGAAAAACTTCTTACGTCATCGTCTGGCGAAAGAAGTTAAGCTTCGTGTGATGCCGCACCTGCGCTTCCATTACGACGCAAGCGTTGTAAACGGTGCACGGATGTCTGCATTGATTGAAGAAGCTGTTCAGAAAGATCAGCGTAAGAACCAAGATTCAGAAGAAGAGTAAGCGCTTACCATGGGTAAAACGCAATGGCGCGCCATTGATGGCGTTGTGCTACTAAACAAACCTCTGGGTCTTAGCTCTAACCAAGCGTTACAAAAAGTTCGCCGTGTGTTCCGTGCTGCCAAAGCCGGACACACGGGGGCACTTGACCCACTTGCCACTGGCATGCTTCCACTGTGCTTAGGCGAAGCCACAAAATTCTCGCAATTCCTTCTCGACGCCGACAAGCGTTACATCACTTGTATTGAGCTGGGTATTCGTACCACCACAGGTGATAAAGAAGGTGACATTCTGACTAACGAAACCGTACCGCAGCTTTCTGATGATGAATTAGAGACGCTACTGAACCGTTTCCGTGGTGAGATTGAGCAAGTTCCACCGATGTACTCTGCGTTGAAGCATGAAGGTAAACCTTTGTATGAATACGCACGCCAAGGCATCACCATTGAGCGTAAACGCCGCAAAGTGGTTATCTCAAACTTGCAGGTGCTAGAGCGCAGTGAAAACACCTTAACTTTGGACATTAGCTGCTCCAAGGGGACTTATATTCGCACCATTGGTGAGGATATCGGTGAAGCGATGGGCTGCGGTGCGCACCTTAAGACTCTGCATCGAGTGTCGACAGCGGGCTATGATCCAGCGGATATGTTGACCATTGAAGAGTTTGAAGCCTTAGCTGAGCAAGGTGAGGGTATTCTTGACCAACAACTGATGGGCTCTGATACAGCTGTGCTGCATTTGCCTGAAGTTGTCATGTCAGTGCAAGAATCCAAAGATATAGTATTTGGTAGATTACTAAACGACACACGTGGTTTTGATGAAGGTCAATTACTGCGTCTATACGTGGATGGCACACGTGCTTTCATGGGCTTAGGCGAAGTGAAAAAAGGCAAAATTAAGCCGCATCGATTGGTAAATACGAGTGAGTTAGCCAAAAAATAGTGCTAGAATACTCAGCCTTAGGATGACTGAAAATATGCTCGGCCACCCTGAATTTTTAATTGCATATTATTATCGGAGATACAGATTATGGCATTGTCTGCAGAACAAAAAGCAGCATTGGTTGCAGAGTTTCAAACTAAAGAAGGCGACACTGGTTCACCAGAAGTTCAAGTTGCATTGCTAACTAAGAACATCGAAGGTCTACAAGGTCACTTCAAAGCAAACAAAGGCGACCACCATTCTCGTCGCGGTCTAATCCGCATGGTAAACCAGCGTCGTAAGCTGCTGGACTACCTAAAGCGTAAAGACGCAGCACGTTACACTAGCTTGATCAAAAAGCTAGGTCTACGTCGCTAAGACAGAGAAAGGGCCATAGAGATATGGCCCTTTTTTCTTAAAGGCCTCCCAAGGGACAGCCTGTACTTCACATGTATTTTTCTTCGTACACTCAAACGAAGCCAAAAGAATACATCTGAGTACTGGCTACTAAAGATTGTCTTTGGGAGAAAGTTACAAAAAATAAGTTAAGGAATACGAGTGAGTATTACGACTAAAACTTTCCAATACGGAAATCAAGAAGTTACCCTAGAAACAGGCCGTATCGCACGTCAAGCGACAGGTGCTGTTCTATGTACAATGGGCGATGCACAAGTACTTGCAACAGTGGTAGGCGCAAAAAGCGCTAACGCTGGTCAAGACTTCTTCCCTCTATCTGTACACTACCAAGAGCGTACTTACGCAGTAGGTAAAATCCCAGGTGGTTTCCTAAAGCGTGAAGGCCGTCCTTCTGAAAAAGAAACCCTAACGTCTCGACTAATCGACCGTCCAATTCGTCCACTGTTCCCGAAAGGCTTCATGAACGAAGTACAAGTTGTTTGTACAGTAATGTCGACTAACACTGACCTAGACGCTGACATTCCAGCAATGCTTGCAACCTCTGCAGCACTAGCTGTGTCTGGCATCCCATTTAACGGTCCAATCGGTGCAGCACGTGTAGGCTTCAACGATGAGTCTGGTTACATGCTTAACCCACTAAACTCTGAGCTAGCAGAATCTCTACTAGACATGGTGGTTGCGGGTACTAAAGACGCAGTACTAATGGTTGAGTCTGAAGCACAAGAGCTGACTGAAGATGAAATGCTAGGTGCAGTTCTTTACGCACACAAAGAAATGCAAACAGCAGTTCAAGCGATCAACGAATTTGCAGCAGAAGCTGGCAAACCACGTTGGGAATGGTCTGCTGAACAAGCAAACGCTGACCTAGTTGAAGCGGTTAAATCTGGTTTCGCTGCGCAAATCGAAGAAGCGTACACCATCTCTGAGAAAATGGACCGTTACGCGAAACTTGGCGAAGTTCGTCAAGCAGCAATCGAAGCGCTTGTTACTGAAGAAGGCCCATACTCAGAAGGCGAAGTGTCTGCAGTATTCGGCAAGCTTGAGAAAAACATCGTACGTCGTCGTGTAATCGACGGCAAACCACGTATCGACGGCCGTGACAACAAAACTGTTCGTGGTATCAACGTTGAAGTGGGCATGCTTAAGAAAACTCACGGTTCTGCTTTGTTCACACGTGGTGAAACACAAGCCATCGCTACTTGTACACTAGGTACAAGCCGTGACGCACAGATCGCTGACGGTCTAGCGGGCGAATCTAAAGACAGCTTCATGCTGCACTACAACTTCCCTCCTTACTCTGTAGGTGAGTGTGGTCGTATGGGCGGTGTAGGTCGTCGTGAAATCGGTCACGGTCGTCTAGCACGTCGTGGTGTACAAGCGGTTCTTCCTTCTGAAGACGAATTCCCATACACAATCCGTGTCGTATCTGAGATCACTGAATCAAACGGTTCAAGCTCAATGGCGTCTGTATGTGGTGCGTCTCTATCTATGATGGATGCTGGTGTTCCTCTTAAAGCGCCAGTTGCGGGTATCGCAATGGGTCTTGTTAAAGAAGACGACGGCTTCGCAGTCCTAACTGACATCCTAGGTGACGAAGACCACCTAGGTGACATGGACTTCAAAGTAGCGGGTACTGAAGAAGGTATCACAGCGCTACAGATGGACATCAAGATCGAAGGTATCAACGAAGAGATCATGGACATCGCTCTAACTCAAGCGATGGAAGCACGTAAGCACATCCTACGTGAAATGGCTCAAGTAATTGGTTACGCTCGTCCAGAAGTATCTCCGAATGCACCATCTATGGCGACATTCAAGATCGATCCAGAGAAGATCCGTGAAGTTATCGGTAAAGGCGGCGCAACTATCCGTTCTATCACTGAAGACACAGGCGCTTCTATCGACCTAGACGACGACGGTACTGTACGTATTTACGCGCCTGATAAAGCAGCGTCTGATGCGGCAATGCTTCGTATTCATGAAATCACTGCAGAAGCAGAAGTCGACAAACTTTACCAAGGTAAAGTGGTTCGCCTAGCTGAATTCGGTGCTTTCGTGAACATTCTTCCAGGCAAAGATGGCCTAGTACACATCTCTCAGATCGCTGAAGAGCGCATCCGTGCAGTTGCAGACGTACTAGAAGAAGGCCAAGACGTAATCGTTAAGGTTCTTGACGTAGACGCACGTGGCCGTATCAAGCTATCTATCAAAGAAGTAACTGAAGAAGAAAAAGCAGCATTCGTAGCTGGCTAATCTTAACTTCGCATTAACTTCCTAAAAGGAGCACCTCGGTGCTCCTTTTTTATTGCCCGCGGTTTTTGCTGGCTGCTTTTGTAGAGAAAGGGGTCAGATTCCTTACCTATAAAAATCGGCAGATAGACACGAGTAATATCGTCGTAGAAGGAATCTGACCCCTTGAGTGGATCCCTTAACTGAAGCCCTTGTACGAGGCGATTGCATCGGCGATCCAACTTGTAACCCCAAGCCAAATCGCAGCTCTTGTAGGACCGCGGTTCCCGCGGGAATGGATATCGCAGCTCTGAAGTAGATCGTGAAGGTTGCTAGCTTTTCCAGCTTCCCCGTCAGTTGTATATTAGAATAGAGGTTCTTTTAGATATCATTTCTTCAAGTAATAAGAAGTTTCGCCTATTCCCTGATCAACAATTGCTGAGTTAGTTTTCTTGCTCTATATTTCCATCAAAGGCACAGTGTTGTGCCTTATCCTTTCTCGCACTTTCTGTGCTTTTGCTGTTCTTTTCTGAGGACATTTATGACTTCTGATACAACGGATTCTGTCGCGACTTTCGGGACACTTTTAGGCATGGCGCCGGGAAATGTTCCGGTCTATTCATCTGATTACGATACTGTGGATGAGATGGCGTTTCCTAACCGCCATGCTTATCGTAGCTATGTCGATGGCGTCTATATGGGGCATAAATGGCAGTGTGTCGAGTTTGCACGGCGTTGGCTGTATCTCAACAAAGGTTATGTCTTTGATGACGTGGCCATGGCCTATGATATTTTCCAGTTAAACTCGGTACGGGTGATAGCGGATGAACGTCGTTTGCCTTTGAAGTCGTTTCTTAATGGCTCTTTACGGCATCCAGAAGTCGGTGCTTTGTTAATTTGGAGTGAAGGGGGGGAGTTTGAAATTACGGGGCATGTGGCCGTAATTTCCGAGGTCTACCCAGATCGTATGCGGATTGTGGAGCAAAACGTAGGACATAAAGTCTGGCCTGAAGGCCAAAACTATTCACGTGAGTTACACGCACGAATCAGCGAAGATGGTGGTTATTGGTTGGAGTGTTCGTTTGGTGACGCCTCTATTCTAGGTTGGGTGATTCAAACAGAAGATGATCAATACGCTGAAGAGATAGAGCCTGTCGATCCAAAACAGTTTGATTTAGCATTGCGTCATGTCCCTGACAGAGGCCATTCGGTGCGAACATCTTGGTTAAACGTTGCTAATCCCGAGGAAGAAGCGTATGTCGCCATGATGGGTGGTCATAAACTTGCCACGCTTGCTGAAGACGAACACAAATACATGGTGATGACGCATTCAGCGGAGCATGCGTTAAAACGTGCGACCAATGAATTATATGCCTTATTTATGCATGCGACCAACTACGTGCTACAGAACGAAGCGCTGTTGGCCAATTTCAATCTCCCCCCATCAATCTGGCCGAAGCTCCATCAATCTTGGGATAATCGGAAAAATCAGATGATTACTGGGCGCTTTGATTTCAGTATGTCTTCTCGTGGTATCAAGGTTTACGAGTACAACTGTGATTCCGCTTCCTGTTATATGGAAGCGGGTTTAGTGCAGGAGAAATGGGCCAAACATCATGGATGCTCTGACGGTAAAAGCTCGGCCACTAAGCTTGTTCGTGATTTGATTGATGCTTGGAAAAACAGCAACGTCGATGACATGCTGCACATCATGCAAGACACGGATTTAGAAGAAAACTATCACGCGCTCTTTATGAAGCGTGCCATCGAAAAAGCCGGTATTCACTGTAAGATCATTAAGGGTGTAAAAGGGCTTGCATGGGATCAAGATGGTGATGTGGTCGATCCGGATGGTGAGAAAATTCGTTGGGTTTGGAAAACATGGGCGTGGGAAACGGCATTAGATCAAATTCGAGCCGAATGCGATGACGATGAGCAGCGACTACGCGACTATCCAACAGATATACCGCGGGATCATGCGCCACGCTTAGTAGATGTGCTTCTGCGTCAAGGCGTGATGGTGTACGAACCACTGTGGACCTTGATTCCGAGTAATAAGGCGATTTTGCCAGTGCTATGGCAGTTGTTCCCTAATCACCCTTATTTGTTAAATACTTCGTTTGATTTAACTGAGACTTTGCAAAAGAACGGGTATGTGAGTAAGCCGATTGCGGGACGTTGTGGTTTTAATATTAGCTTATTTGACGGCTCTCAAGAATTGATGGAAGAAACTGAAGGCCGCTTTGCTCATCAAGAGCAGATCTATCAAGAGCTTTGGAAGTTGCCTAACGTCGATGGATACAATGCTCAGGTCTGCACTTTCTCTGTGGCTGGGCATTTTGCTGGGAGCTGTGTACGTGTCGATCCCACGCTCGTGATTACCAAGGATAGTGATTTGATGACACTGCGTGTTGTCGATTGTATCTAGTGACATCGGGTCAGAGGAGGTCGAATGAGACCTACTGACCCGTAGAGTACTCTTAACGACTAAACTTAACTTTCTCAAAGTCTAGAGTATTTTCTTCACAAGGCCCTTTAATGCTTGCCACTTCATGGCGCTTTTTCAACATGATGTAGATAAAGCAGCTAAAGTAGAGGCCGATCACTAGGGCACCCACCCACTCGATTTTCAGGAAGTCGAGTTGGAACAAAAGTGTTAAGGCACACATCAGAACTAAGTTACCTAAGATATAAGGGATTAGACCAAAGCGTTCTACGGTAAGGTTTAGATTGTCTGTATAAAGTCGGATCAGTGAATCTAATGAGTTCACCACCATTAAAATTCCCACCACAATCATCATGACATTGATAAAGCCAGCGATTTGTATCCCTTCTGTATGATAGTGATAAAGGATGGTGAACCAGACCCCAATGGCAATGGATGGGAAGACCATCATCGCCAACAGTAATTGCCAAGTGCGAATGCCGCTGACAAAACGTGCTGTGAACTGTCCAATCATGATGCTCCAAGAGAACCACCAGAATAGGTAGAACGCGTGGTAGTCATTTAGCGGTAGCATAAATTGATAAATGTTCGTGAAGTATTCACTGATCAATCCAGCATTGCTGAGGAAATCTTCTGGGTGGCCATTATCGGTCATATAAGCTCTAAACCACATAATCACGATTAATGCGATAAACAGAAAGCTAGAGCCTAAGCTTAAGAGTCGTAACAGTTTCATACTACTGCTTGAATACACTGCCAAAGCAATCGAAGCCAAAACGATCAAGTAGAAGGTGGGGACCACAGATTCACCATCGCCAATTTGAGGCAAATACCAAGGCAAGTTCACAAGTAGTAAGTAAGCGGTGAATGCACAGGTGCCGATGATGACGATGTTATTGATCAGCTTCACCAGTGGTAGTTCAAAGAATTTCACTCTTGGCTCGATGATACAGAAGTAAAAGCAAGTTAAGAAGTAGAAGCCCCAGATCAAAAAGGCCCAGTAGCCGAACTCAATGGCTAGCGGATTGGCGAAACTGTATTCAGGACTCTCTGTTAGGTTTGCATAGCCTGCAAACTCAGTAAGAGGAAACATTATCAAGCCCACATCTAAGCCGGATGTGAACAGGATTGCGATAAAGGTCAGGGTATGTACTGGCGTTACACCAACACATTTTATATTCCACCATTTCAGTAGAATGACCGCGATAGCGGCAAAAGAGAAAATCAGACCGGACGATAAAAGGAGATTCATACACCCACCAGTTTTTTTAATTAAACGTTCAATTAAAAAAAAGACTATAAGATGAGTAAATAGATTTCAACGATGGGGGAAAATCAGCTTTTCCCAAAAACGACATACCAGAGCGCTTTTAGTAAAGGAAGAAGGAGGCGATTGAGTTTACCGAAGCAGTTTTTGATGCGAGATTTAGATCGATTTTTAGAGTGGTTTTTAATAGTTTTTCTACGATTTTGACGTCACTTTTATTGTTTTTAGAGGTTTTTCGTTTTTTCGACTAAGTCTTACCAGCTCGTATACCTTGAGGGGAGTATGTATTAACGACCTTGTGACAGTAGATAGTGTGGCCTAAAAAGATGTCGCGTATAGCCGGAGTCTAAGTCGTCGATGGATAAAATCGATCAGGGGAATTAGCGAGATTTTTTCATTACAAAAACTTACATAACCAATTAAAATGCTCAAAACCTTCTCTTCTTACCAAAGATTTTCACTGATCTAACGCAATGTTAGTTTAGCGTCGATTTATAGCCCCCAAGCTTTCAGCTCGGTCTTCATGACTGTCAGCTGGGCTGAGTTCCTATATCTATCAGCACTGGATGCGTGATTTCTTGATGCTCGTATCCCTCGCTCAATAATTACCATAGAGCCAAATCTAAATGAAGAAAATCAAATTAGTCCTGCTAACCGTATGGGTAAGTGTGGCAACTGTACTGACGCCAGCACACGCGGAAGATGAACAAGTAGACGTGTTACTGATCGGTGGCGGCATCATGAGTGCAACGTTAGGCACTTATTTGCAAGAGCTTGAGCCAAACTGGTCAATGGCGATGATTGAGCGTCTTGATGGTGTGGCGCAAGAAAGTTCGAACGGTTGGAACAATGCTGGTACAGGCCATTCTGCGTTAATGGAGCTGAACTACACGCCTGAAATGCCAGATGGTAGCATCAATGTTGATAAAGCCATTAAGGTAAATGAAGCGTTTCAAATCAGCCGCCAGTTCTGGGCGTATCAAGTGAATAACGGTGTTATGCATGATCCAGAATCCTTTATTCGTTCTGTGAACCACATGAGTTTTGTATGGGGTGATAAAAACGTAAACTTCCTACGTAAGCGTTATGCCGAATTGCAAAAACATAGTTTGTTCCAGAGTATGGATTACAGCGAAGATCCAGCTCAAATCGCTGAGTGGGCACCTTTGCTGATTGAGGGGCGTGATCCTAACCAGTTGGTTGCTGCGACTCACTCTGTTATCGGTACGGATGTGAATTTTGGTGAGATCACACGTCAGCTGGTTCAAAACCTTACGACGAAAGATAATTTTGATCTGCAATTAAGCAGTGAAGTGCGCGGTCTTAAGCAGAATGCAGATAAGAGCTGGACGGTTACGATTGCAGATTTAGCGAACGGTGAGAAAGAACGTACGGTTGATGCTAAGTTTGTCTTTATCGGCGCAGGTGGTGCGTCATTGCCACTGCTGCAAGCTTCAGGCATTCCAGAAGGTGATGTATACGGTGGCTTCCCTGTCGGCGGTCAGTTCCTAGTAACAGACAACCCAGAGGTTGTTAAGCAGCATGTGAATAAAGCATACGGACAAGCAGAAGTCGGAGCTCCTCCTATGTCTGTACCGCACCTGGATGCACGTCGTATCGATGGTAAAGAAGTGTTGCTGTTTGGCCCATTTGCCACGTTCTCTACGAAATTTCTAAAGAATGGCTCTTTGTGGGATCTATTGGGCGCGACGACTACTGACAATGTTGTGCCAATGATGCAAGTAGGTCTAGATAACTTCAACTTGGTTCAATACCTGATTGAGCAAGTGATGCTGACGGATGAAGATCGTTTCGCTGAGCTTAAAAAGTACTACCCAACAGCGAAGCAAGAAGATTGGAAACTGATCACAGCTGGGCAGCGTGTACAGATCATCAAGAAAGATCCAGAAAAGGGTGGTCGCTTACAGTTTGGTACAGAAGTTGTATCGTCTGCGGACTCTAGCCTTGCTGCCCTATTAGGGGCTTCTCCAGGTGCTTCGACGGCGGCGCCAATTATGTTGAATGTTCTAGAAGAAGTGTTTGCCGATAAAGTAGCAGGTGAGTGGAATGCAAAACTGAAAGAAATCATTCCTTCATACGGCACTAAGCTAAACGGCAATGTTGCAGCGACTCATCAAGAGCTGACTTATACAAGTCAATCGCTGAAGCTTCATTTACCTCAGGCGCCACAAACCAATGCGCCAGCGGGCGATGAATCTGTGACCATGCCTAAGCAAGACGATATCGCTAACATTGAGCTTTAAGCGCTAATCGATCTTCACACGAAAAAACGACAGCCCTGCTCAAATGAGTGGGGCTTTTTTGTATCCAATCAATAAAGGGGGCAGATCCCTTGCCAGATAGCAGTGATAGGCACCTGAATTACGTACAGGGATCTGACCCTTGATGAATCGCCTTGCCAGATATCAGTGATAGGAACCTGAATTACGTATAGGGATCTGCCCCCTGATGAATCCGAAATGCCCTACGGTTATCTCTCTATGAAAATATCGAGTAAAAGCTGGAAATGATCGGAGTCTTCGTTTTTCGAGGGCCGGATTACACGCTACACTGATGGTTTCAATTACTAATAATGAGCTTATGATGAAAGCAATTCTAGCAGTTTGTTGCACACTTATTTTGAGTGGTTGTGCCACTCTCTCACAACTTTCCACTTACTCTATTTCTAACTCAGAGTTAGAGCAGGCATTAGACAGCCAACTGGCTAAACTTCAAACCAATGCCAATATTGGTGGCATTCCTTTGACCTTAACGGTAGATGATATGTCTGTAGACATCGGCCCAGAAGGGCGTGATGTGGTGCAGCTTGGCACAGAGGCAACGGCAAATATCAGCGTATTTGGCTTTCAATATCCTGCGAAGTTAAATTTAGAGTTGGAAGGGACGCCGTATTACGACAGTGAGAAAAAAGCGATCTTCGTACGTTCGTTAGCACTGTTAGACAGCACTATTGATGCGGGTGGTTATAAAGGCAACCTTGCTCCGTTGAGCAATGAAGTGATGATGTTGATTAATGGTTACTTAGCATCAAACCCAGTTTATACCTTAGATACTAGCAACGACGTAGTGCGTTTGTTGTCAAGTGTGCCGCTTAATATGGCGATTGAACAGGGCAAGTTATCGCTGCAACCACGTCAGCAATAATTCCATATGATCTTGGGTAATGATTAATGTCATTGCCGACAACAACAAAAAAGCCCTGACTCAATTGAGTCAGGGCTTTTTATTTAGTTAGCGAAACTAAGGCTTGGGTTACGCTACTGGCGTGATCGCGATGTCGCCACCTTTAACGCTTAGATCTTCGCTTGGTGGAGCGAAAGACGTTAGGTTAATGCCAGCAACTGCTTCTTTGTACTCATCTAGAGATGGGAAACGACCTAGGATACAAGATAGAACTACCATAGGTGTGGAACCTAGTAGTGACTCACCTTTCTTCTCAGCAGTATCTTCTACTACACGACCTTGGAACAGACGAGTAGAAGTTGCTAGAACCGTGTCACCAGGTGCTGCTTTCTCTTGGTTACCCATACATAGGTTACATCCTGGACGCTCTAGGTACATGATGTTCTCGTATTGCTTACGAGCTGCTTCTTTAGGGTTCACATCGTCAAACTGGAAGCCAGAGTATTTCTCTAGTACTGCCCAATCGCCTTCAGCTTTTAGCTCATCAACGATGTTGTACGTTGGTGGCGCAACAACTAGCGGTGCTTTGAATGTGATAGGGCCTTTCTTCTCAAGGTTACGTAGCATGGCAGCGATGATTTGAATATCGCCTTTGTGAACCATACAAGAACCTACGAAGCCAAGGTCTACTTTACGGCCATCGTAGTAAGAAGTCGGACGGATCACATCGTGCGTGTAACGCTTAGAAACGTCTTCGTTGTTTACATCTGGGTCAGCAATCATTGGCTCATCGATTGCGTCTAGATCAACCACAACTTCTGCGTAGTATTTAGCGTTGTCATCTGGAGCAAGTGCAGGCGCTTCACCAGACTTAATTTCAGCGATACGCTTGTCAGCAAGAGCGATCAGACCTTGAAGCATGTTTGCTTCGTTATCCATGCCTTTGTTGATCATGATCTGGATACGAGACTTAGCAAGCTCTAGAGATTCGATCATGGTTTCATCAGTTGAGATACAGATTGAAGCTTTCGCTTTCATTTCTGCAGTCCAGTCTGTGAATGTGAAGGCTTGGTCAGCAAGCAATGTACCGATTTGTACTTCGATGACACGGCCTTGGAATACGTTTTCGCCTTGGAACTGCTTCAACATCTGCGCTTGAGTGGCGTGTACGATGTCACGGAAGTCCATGTATGGCTTCATTTGGCCTTTGAACGTTACTTTAACAGACTCAGGGATTGGCATTTCTGCTTCACCTGTTGCTAGAGCAACCGCAACCGTACCAGAGTCAGCACCAAACGCGACACCCTTAGACATACGAGTGTGAGAGTCACCACCGATGATGATCGCACGATCGTCAACTGTGATGTCGTTCAATACTTTGTGGATTACGTCAGTCATTGGCGCGTAAACACCTTTAGGATCACGTGCAGTGATAACACCAAAGTTGTTCATGAAAGACATTAGCTTAGGAATGTTTGCCTGAGCTTTTTTGTCCCATACAGACGCAGTGTGACAGCCTGACTGGTAAGCACCGTCAACAGTAGGAGAGATCACAGAAGCCGCCATAGACTCAAGCTCTTGGCAAGTCATTGGGCCAGTTGTGTCCTGAGAACCTACGATGTTCACTTTAACGCGAACGTCAGAACCAGTGTGAAGTGGTGTTTTAGATTTCACACCTACCGCATTGCGGTTAAAGATTTTCTCTACTGCCGTTAGACCTTGGCCTTCAATAGAGATCTCTTTGTTTTGTGCGTAAACAGCTGGCGCTTCGATACCTAGTGTTTCTGCTGCGAATGTTTGTAGTTTCTTACCGAATGTTACCGCGTAAGAACCACCTGCTTTCATGAATTCCACTTTTTGTGGTGTGAACGCAGAAGATACGTCAACAAGCTCTTTGTCACCGTTGTAAAGCTTCTTAGCTTTAGTATCGATAGTAAGAACAGTCCCCGTTGCAACAGAGTAAGCTTCTTCTAGGACTGGGTCGCCGTTTTCGTCACGAACCACATTACCGTTCTCGTCAGTTTTCTTAACCCAGTTTTTCAGGTCAAGACCGATACCACCAGTTACGCCAACAGTCGTTAGGAAGATCGGAGCAATACCGTTCGTACCAGCAACGACTGGGCGGTTGTTAACGAATGGGATGTATGGAGAAGTCTTTTCACCCGCCCAAAGTGCAACGTTGTTTACACCAGACATACGTGAAGAACCTACACCCATTGTGCCTTTTTCAGCGATTAGCATTACTTTAGCGTTCGGGTGTTTTTTGCCTAGCTCAACGATGTCTTTTTGAGCTTCTGGGCTGATCATGCAAAGGCCGTGTAGTTCACGGTCAGCACGAGAGTGTGACTGGTTACCAGGAGATAGCAAGTCAGTAGAGATATCACCTTCCGCTGCAATGTAAGTCACTACGTCGATTTTTTCTGGGATATCGTCAAGTTTCGTGAAGAACTCTGCTTTCGCGTAGCTTTCAAGAACGTCTTTTGCAATCGCATTACCAGCTTTGTAAGCAGCTGACAGACGGTCGTAGTCAGCGTCGTATAGGAATACTTGAGATTTAAGTACTTCACCTGCTGCTGTTGCTTGTGCGTGATCAGAAAGAGCTACGTCTAGTAGTGCTGCAACAGAAGGACCACCTTTCATGTGAGAAAGCTGTTCTAAAGCGAACTCCGGAGAGATTTCAGCAACTACTTCGTCACCAAGAACGATGTCTTTAAGGAAAGCAGATTTTACAACCGCTGCTGGTGTGGTACCTGGCAGAGTATTGTAGATGAAGAAGTTCAAAGAGTCTTCACGGTGTTCGTTAGCCGTATCTTTAATCTGCTCAATGATTTCAGATACCAATTCAGCACCGTCGATTGGTTTTGGTGCAAGACCTAGTTCGTTCTTGCGAACCTCAATTTCTTTTAAATAGTCAGTATAGTAACTCATAGCGCCAATTTCTCATTCCGATCCGGTTATGGTTGATTAACAAGATATTAAAAAGCGGCAAATAGCTCAATGGAAACTAATGACACAAAGTTAATACCCACCATCATTAAAAAAAATAAACCCGTAATTATAGTAGGCGAATCGAAATAATATGCACGTTTAAAGGATAGGTTATTATAAGTATCTGATATGTAAATAATTCTCAATAATATTTGAGAATCGTTTTTGTATTTTATTTTGAAAGGTTTTTCTACTAAGAGCAATATATTGCAGTTGGAAAACAGAAGTCGCGGGAGAAGCCATGTGAGCCGATTTTATTCAGCCCACATGGCTTTTAAAGGAAACGATTATTCGTTTAGGAGCCAGATTTGGAAAGCTTTTTGGTCATTCTTTGATGCCTTTTCAAACCAGAATCCGAGCATTTCAAAAGCTGTGCTCTCTGTTTTTGCCTGATGAGAGTGATCGACCATCCAGATGCGCATGTCTTTGCGCGTGCTAGCATCTGCTTTGTTATACCAGAATTTCAACATTTCTAGTTCTTCTGTTGCCGCAACGGTTTCACTTGCTGGTGTAGGGGTGTCTACTGCTGGAGTTTTATAAGTGGCTGAAAACTCGCGGATCTCACGCTTGTAGTCTCGCAGCATTTGTACGCCTGACTGCTTTGGTAACATACGTACCTCGTAATCGAGTTTGGCATCGCTCGCTTCGTTTACCAAAGTGATTTCAGGTTTTTTTGCGAAGGCTGCTGCATCGTTATTACGGAAAAAGTAGGGCGCTTCAAGCATGATTTCAGCATCTTGGGCAACATCGACCTCTATTACCATAGGTTCTGACTGAAACTGCTCAGCATTACCGCCACCACCAATACGTTGGTTAAAGCGAACGACCACTTGGCGCTTACCTGCCTCGATGTCGGTTTTAAAGTCTCCCCCAAAGCTGCCTGGGCTTTTAAGATCGACATACATGATTTCAAAGTTTCTAGGGACTTCAAATGTAGCGGCAAGGGCGGGTAGACTGCTCGTAGCCAATAACATACCCACCATAATTCCAGAACGTAAATTCACCTCGGTGACTCCTTTTACAATGATGCTAACCAAATGATTTCGATGACGTAAGCTACCACAAACCATTTGGAGTTTATCTTTCGTGGTGGTCGCGCAAATATAAATGCTGATTTTTGCCTTTTTATCTGTAAAAAAAGACATAAAGAGGATGAAATATAGTTTTGATTATATCTATAGCGCAACAGCGCTGTTCTCGGGAAAGGTTGAAATAGCGTGCTTGAGGGAGTTTATATCGCACTAAAATACTAAGCCCGTTTAGAACGGGCTTAGCAAGAGACGGGTTTAGTCGTCTTTATTTAGGTCGTGAAGCTCTTCACTGAACCAAATTTTGCGCTTAAAGCGTGGGTTCTTAGAAGACATGTCGATCTTGTAAGGGTTCAGCTCTTCACTTTGCGGCAAACCTAGGATCTTGCAAAGCTCTTGGCCAAGCCATTTCTCAACTTTCAGAACCACCATCTTCTTACGTAGACGGCCTTGCTCGTCGCGGTTTAGGATCGTTGGTAATGTGTTCAGCGTTAAGATTTCACCTAGTGCAGGGTGCGCCATACGCTCACGGCCTTCGTTACTAGCGTAGAAGTGTGACACAGCAAATACCATGCGCTCTGGGTTGATCTGTTTCAGGAACTGACAAGATTTGATGATAGTCGAACCTGTACGCACCATGTCATCGAACAGAACGATGCTTGCACCGTCTAGACCCTCAAAAGTGTGCTCGCTTTCTTTGTGTAGCGTGATTTCAACTTTACGTTCAGCAGTACGCTCTTTGTCCAACATGATGAACTTCGCTTTCGTTAGACCAAGCGTGTTGTACATTTGTTTAACAAAATCACGAGCACCTTTATCCGGTGCACACAGTACTAGGCCTTCACCCTCTTCACCGTAACTTAGGATGTTAGAGTTTAGAAGGTAGTGCGCGTAGATGCCGTAGGGGATTAGGTTGTGGAAATCACCGTCAAACACTTCATTGAAAATCTGCTGTACAGAGTCTGAGTGGTTGTGGATCGTCATGACCGTATCAACACCAGACAGCTTCAGCATTTGTGCGTACAGCTTTGCGGTGAATGGTTGGCCATCAAATTTCTTGATGTCCTTAATGTCACGTTCAAAGCTAGTTTTGCCCAGATCTTTGCTTGGACCGCGGTCTTGAGCGCTGTAGAACAAATCTGGCTCGACTAGGACAACACGTGCTGCACCGTTTTCTTTTGCTGCACGAGCAATGATGAAGTTCGCCATCGCTAATTCTTGGCGGCTTTGTACATGGCTTGTCGTGCTGACAATCACCACTGACTTACCTTCGAGCTTACGTCCGATGTTCTCGAAGTCCGCTTCGTCCGAGATAAAACGCGGGCAAAATTCGGAGTTCATAAATTGCTTCATGCTAATGATATCAGCGATATCTTCATGCTGGCCCATCGCATATGCGACATCAATGGCAAAAGGGTTGTCAGAAGAGTTGCTAACAACGATAACGTTAGGTGACTGGCTGCTCGGCGAAGTCATGGACGATCCTTTACTAGAGGGAGGTGATGTTTCGGATATTTTAACACGGCTAGGTAAAGAAAATCCCTACTGACATGCCATCGACTTTAGTTCTAATTCAATTTTTACCAATAACCTTATTGTGTTTCGGTATTGACTTTGTCTCTGGCACTTTTGAACGTCTTTGCTAGCTTTAATTCTATGTCTTCAGAAACGTACTTTAAGCTTTGAAAATCGTTTAAGGAATGCAGAGTACGTTTTTCATATGAACAGAGCGGAAGTATTCATGATGAAAGAAACGTTTACTCATAATAATGGTTTTGAAACGGTATTTAGAGATTCAAAAGATGGATTAGCGATATTTAAAGGGGACGTATTCGTCGATTGCAATCAGTCTATTCTAGATATGATCGGCGCACAGCATAAAGATCAGTTTATCAATCGCACTCCAGATCAATTCTCACCAGAGCGACAGCCTGATGGTCGAACTTCCTTAGAAAAAAGCATTGATATGATTCAACAGTGCTATGACCATGGCAGTGTGCGCTTCGAATGGGTCCATAAAAAGCTTAACGGCGACGAGTTTTGGGTTGAAGTGATTTTAACCAAGATGGTGCTGGATGGCGAAGTGGTGGTACACACAAATTGGCGGGATATTTCCGAAAAGAAATCTCTCGAACTGGAAACAAAAATCCAAAAAGAAACCTTTGAAACACTCTTCAACGAGTCAGAAGATGGTCTGTGCTTGCTGACCACTGAGAGCTATTTCGATTGTAATAAAGCATTTTCCCATTTATTTGGTGCTGCTACGAAAGAAGAAATCGTTGGTATTACGCCGATAGACTTATCTCCAGAGTATCAACCAGATGGAAGGGCGTCGGCCGAAAAAGCGGTTGAAATCATCAATACGGCGTTTACCAAAGGGACCATTCGTTTTGAGTGGATGCACCGAAGGCTCGATGGCAGTGAGTTTTGGGCAGATATCATCTTGTTCAAAATTAACGTCAAAGACACCGACGTACTGTATGCCATTACGCGAGATATTTCTGAGAAAAAAGCGTTGCAACTTGAGATTGCAAAGCAAAAAGAATCTTTTGAAACGTTATTTAAGGAGTCTAAAGACGGCCTAAGCATCATTGCAGATGGTTTATTTTTGGATTGCAATAACTCCTTCTTGGAGCTTTTTGGTTACGCCAATAAGCAAGAGGTCGTCGGTCTGACCCCCATCCAAGTGTCCGCAAGCCTTCAAGAAGACAATGAACCAGTCGAGAGTGCGGCAGAGCGGCGTATATCGAGCGCTTTTGAACAAGGCTCTGCGCGATTTGAGTGGAATCATCTCAGAAAAGACGGCAGTGAGTTCTGGGGCGAGGTGATTCTGACGAAAATTATGTTGGATGAAAAAGAAGTGCTCTACGCCATTACCCGAGATATTTCAGAGAAGAAAGCTCTGCAGCTTGAAATAAGCGAGCGCAATGTGCAGTTGAATGCTTCAAATGCACATCTGGAAGAAACCATTGAAAATCTTAAACAAACCCAAGATAAATTGGTTGAATCGGAGAAAATGGCCAGTTTGGGGTCATTGGTTGCAGGTGTTGCACACGAAATTAATACACCAGTAGGCATCGGTTTAACAGGGGTGTCACAGCTTGTAGAAGAATGTAATGGCATCAGTCAACGTTACCAAGACGGCACATTGACGGAAAATGACTTCGAAGACTTTATCCATAGCGCCAAAGAAATTGCAGGTATTGTTGAGAAAAATTTGGAGCGTACTGCGCACCTTGTGCGAAGCTTCAAGCAAGTCGCCGTTGACCAAACAAGTGAAGAAGACCGACAGGTTAATATCAAGCATTACTTTGAAGAAGTGGTCTTTAGCTTAGCCTCAGTGCTCAGAAAAGCGAGTGCGAAGGTAACGATTGAGTGTGCTGAGGATGTGTTTGTATTGACTAACCCTGGATTGCTTTCCCAAGTACTGACGAACTTAATCGTGAACTCGGTTAATCATGGTTTTAAAGAACGTGAAACAGGCAACATTCATATTGCGGTCTCATCAGTTGGTGAAAAAGAGTTGATGTTGAACTACAAAGACGATGGCAAAGGCATCAGCAAGGAACACATCTCAAAGATATTTGATCCTTTCTTTACTACCCAGCGTGGCGCCGGTGGTACAGGTCTTGGGCTGAATATTACCTATAACATCATTACTAATGTCCTAGGTGGTTCCATTGTTTGTCACAGCGAAGAAGGCAAAGGAGTGGAGTTCATTATTAAGTTTAAGGTGGCAGATCGCCTATCATAATTCTAATTGGATGATGCTCAATGAAAGCGAGGCCCTCGAAATCAGGCTGCTCTTGCAATTCGATCAGCCTGATTTAAATACCGTCTCAGTTACAAAAACATTCCGCCAGAGGCTTCGATTCTTTGCCCGGTAATCCAATGGGCTTGATCACTTAACAGGAATGCAACCACTGCACTAATGTCTTCAGGCAGGCCGGGACGGCCAAGAGAAGTGATGTTGGATACCATCTTGTGGTACTCAGGGTTATCTCTAACAGCGCCACCTCTAAAGTCCGTCGCAATGGCGCCAGGGGCGATCGTATTGGCAGTGATTTGTCGCTGGCTAAATTCCTTGGCAAAGTACCGACTCATCACTTCGACGCCACCTTTCATAATTGCGTAAGCGCTGCTACCTGGTAAAGAGAAGCGTGTTAAACCTGATGAAACGTTGAGAATGGAACCACCTTCAGCCATATAAGGTAGTAGAGCTTGGGTTAAGAAAAAAGGGCCCTTTAAATGTATTTGATACATGGTGTCGAATTCGACTTCAGTGGTGGCTTCAATACTGCTGCCTAACCCAGTACCTGCATTGTTCAATAAGTAGTCCAGTGAGTTGCGGTTAAAGTAAGAAGCCAGTTCCGATTTCAATTGATC
>Ga0066192_1000033_pt1 | contig 25533 bp, 23 predicted proteins | sample WorMetvacBELIZE1_FD_58707 | JGI IMG/M metagenome (GOLD analysis project Ga0066192, IMG submission 58707) | Marine gutless worms symbiont microbial communities from Max Planck institute for Marine Microbiology, Germany - Olavius vacuus BELIZE.1... | ecosystem: Host-associated > Annelida >... | reverse complement strand
TGATCAAAAAAGTTGCGAGCGCTTCTACTACGCACTCGCATATGATTACAACGAACGTCAACAGAGGATGCCTCAGCCCTCATGACACAAAAGTATTTACACTACCGGAATGGGTGTTAGCAGACGATTCTGGGCAGCTATCCGATGTCCTTGATGGGTAAACAGGAGTAATGGACGCCGTGCTGGTGGTCTGCAATCCCTTTAAGATACGCCTAAATCGTCTTTTATCTTTTTCACAAAGGTGGATTTGGGCAGTGCGCCAGCACTCATATGAGGTTTCCCATTCATGGGGATGAACATGATGGAGGGGATGCTCTGGATGTTGAATGCGCTGGCAAGCTCCACTTCGGCGTCGGTGTCCACCTTCCACACATCAACCCTGTCTTTATACTCTTCGGAAAGCTCTTCGATGATGGGCGCTACCATTTTGCAGGGACCACACCAATCGGCATAGAAGTCGATGATGGCGGGTCGCTCCCCCTTATATTTCCATTCCTCTCCGGAACTGAAGTCAAACACCTTTTCTTTAAAAGTCTCCGATGTCAGACGCTCGGTCATATCATTCTCCTTTGGTTATGTTCCTTATAGTCCTGCGTAAAAAGGTAAGCAATAATATGTTATTAGGCAAATTCGATTCACTGGAGGGCTTCAGCATGGCTCAGGTATCGGGTAATCGCGTCTGCCAGATTTCGGTAAGTGCGGCGGCGAGTTTCGTTATTGTTCTCCAGCAAGGTGGTTCTAAATCCCAGCAGGTTGCTGCAAAACCCGCTTAAGGGGACTGTGCATATACCGGTCGCGCCTAAAAGCCAGTAGGCAAAGCGCTTGTCCGGAGTAACACCTGTCACAATCTCTTTTATTTTTTCGGCGGCAGACTGATTGGCCATGGCCGGCAGAGGGCCGTCCGCGGGGAGGGGGACGTCGAACACGATGGTAAGGTAGAATGCGGCTGAAGGTTTCACAACGATAATGCCCGGAACTCCTGAGAGTATTTCCACGGCTTCGTCGCTGCGATCGGAAAACATGGCAGCGCGGTGTTTGAGGTGATCCGGGTAGCGTGAATCGGAAAGAACTCGCGGTATGGACATCTGGGGCAGGGTAGTGGAGCATACTTCCAGACGCTTGGCATCCAATAAACTGGTGATATAGTGGCGGAATACCTCATCGTGTTCCTGGTTAAACACTTCCATCCAGCCGCAGCGGGCTCCAGGCCAAGGAAAATCTTTGGAGATGCTCCGCAGGGCGATGCCCGGCACTTCTCCTATCACCTCGCTCAACATTGCGGTTTTAATTCCGGGATAAACGATGTTGATATAGGTTTCATCAAAGAGTACAAAAAGCTTGTGCTCACGGGCGATTTCGATAATTTCCTTAAGTGTGGAGCGGGGATAGACGGCTCCGGTGGGATTGTCGGGGTTGATGATCAGAATGCCCGCGATTGAATCGTTGTACTTTGCTTTGTATCGTATCTCCTCGATGTCTGGCTGCCAGTTCTTCGCTGGGTTGAGTTTGTAGGTGAGATGCGCATATCCGGAGTGGGAGGCCTCAAGGGAGGAAAAGATGGGGTAGGAGGGAGAAGGGCCAAGGATGCGGGCTTCTCTGTGTAAAAGAGCGATAAGTGTGGAAACAGCATCTCCTAGTCCGTTAAAAAAGAGGATGTCGTCGTTGGTAATCTGCGCGCCTCCTCTCTGGTTGACCTGATTGGCCAGAAACTCTCTGGTTTCACCAAATCCTGCCGATGCGCTGTATCCATAGCTTTTGTTATCCATCACTAGGGAAACAATGATATCCCTGATCCAATCGGCCACGTTTTCACCCTTCTCGATGGGGTCTCCGATGTTTTCCAAGGTGATTGTGACGCCAAGTTTCTTAAGAATTTCGGCTGTTTGAACGATTTCCCGAATTTCGTATCTGAGTCGGCTAGCTCCGGTGTGAACGATGTCTTTTCTCATGTGAGCTGACAATAGCGCTATGTTTTTTCGCTGGTCAAGGGTTAGGAGGGGAAAGGGCAATTAAATTCGCCAGTATGGTGGCGAGGATTGGCGGAAGAATGACAGCCAGAAAAAGCCCTATGTCCACAGGCCGGATTCTCAAGCCCGCTGGAGTGGGGTTGTCGGTGTAAGCTCTGGAAAGCAGGGCATCGCAGGTGATATGAGCGCGTCTGAGGGTAGCCGCGGCCATGGGCATGGCCAGGGATAGGGCCCTCCGGAAAATCGATTTTCGCAGTCCCAATCCCCGACTCATCGCGGTATCCCTTACGTTGATTCCTACATCCAGAATTCCGGGGATAAATGAGATGGTAAGAGACATCGCTGTGGCCAAAGCCCCCGTAAAGGAAGCGGGAAGAAAACCAAGAAGACTGCGAATAGTGTCGGCGAAATCTCCCGGATCTGTGGTGGCTATCAGAAGTTGGCTTGCCAGCAACACCGCGAGCAGTCTGAGTGATCGCAACACGCCTGTCATTATCCCAGGGGTTCCCAGTGACAGCCAGGAGAAGATGATGATGGCCGCGGCCATGAGAGTCCAGAACAGCAGGGGTTTTTTCATTCTGCGGATTCGCACATCGGAAATTCCAAGTAGTATCAGGAGTTCCGGAATGATGAGGGCTAGGACAATGTTCGGCGCTGTCAATGCCAAGATGCTCCAGAGGCACAATTCCAGGAGCTTGAGCCGGGGATCGTGAGTGTGCCAAAGGCCGCTGCCTGGATGGTAGTGAAGAAACTCAAGTTCTCTCAATTGATGTTTCTTTCCGGCGCATCCAGGACATATCGCGTATGTCACCGGCAGGGCGGCGGACTCCCAGTTCTTCGATTTTGTTCAACAGTGTTTCCGGCGGACCATCTTCGCTTATACGGCCCGAATCCATGAGTAGCAAGCGATCCGCATGATTCAGCACTTTGTTTAGATCGTGGGTGATGAGTAGGATAGTGGTTCCACTATGGTGAAGTGTATCAAGCACGCTTAGAAGATCGGAACTGCCCGGCCAGTCCAGGCCCGTGAAGGGTTCATCCAACACCAGAATCTTGGGATTCATCGCCAGTACCCCGGCCACTGCCAGCCGGCGTTTCTCTCCCCCCGAAAGAGTGTGGGGTCGTCGGTTGTGAAAGCCCACAAGCCCGGTGGCGGCAAGGGCCTCTTCCACCCGCGCGTTGATTTCCTCTCGGGGCAGCCGTAGATTCTCCGGACCGAATGCAACATCCCGGAACACCGTCTGCCCGACAATCTGGGCGTCGGCATCCTGAAACACCAAGCCTATCATGCGACGAGCGCGTGAAAGGTTTTCCGAAATGGAGACCCCTTCCAGAAGCAGTTCCCCTGAACTTGGACTCATCAGTCCATTCAGATGGCGCATCAGGAGCGTCTTTCCGCTCCCGTTTGCTCCCGCCAAAACGGTGAACGTGCCCTCGTGGAGGGAGATATCTACCTTATCGAGTCCAACTGTGCCATCGGGAAAAACATGGGTGAGACGGCGAAGTTCTAGGAGTGTCAAGTGATGCGATCTTTCAGAACCCGGGTAATAACTACCGCGGCAACGGCCTTGATGGCATCGCCGATTAAGAAGGGCATTGTGTATTTGCTCCAGGTGGAGGTCCACGACCAATCCTCTGCGATACCTGTCAGGCGGTAATGCATCCAGGGCAGACCGGGAATGTAGATGGCCAAAGTCGCCACGATGGCTGCGGCGATAAGAAATCCCAGACGATATCGACCGGCCTGCGAGATGAGCCCGGCAAACAGGGCGGCTAACAGGTAGCCTGCCAAAAATCCACCGGTGGGGCCCGCGAGTACCTGAATGCCGCCGCTGCCCCCCGCGAACACCGGGAGGCCGAGCATGCCCAAAAACAGATAAAGTCCAGTGGCCGCCAGTGCGCGAAGGGGGCCGAGCATCATACCGGCAAGGATGACAAAGAGGGTGGCCATTGTAAAAGGTACAACCGGGTTCCACGGCGCCGGGAAGCTGAAAATGGCGCCTACGATGATAAGCGCGGTGAATGCGGCAACCAGAACGGTGGAGCGCAGGGTATGGTCTTTCATTGGTTCTCCTATATCTTTCTTGAATTGAGGTGGGGGGGCACCGGTCACTGTTGCTTCAAGGCATCATATGAACTGCCAGTCTTCCCCCTTGCGGGTAGTTATGCGCCGGCATAGGCGGAGAGCTTCCAAATCGTGGGTTTCGGGTTTCCACTGAGCATGTCCTTGGCTCCGTGCATCAGCTTTTTGAAAGCTCCTTTGGACATGAAGTTCTCAGCATGCGATCTGTCAGTCCAGCTGCCAATGGCCAGCGCCTCAGAATCTCTTGTGAGTAGCTGCATCCGAACAAATCCAGGCTGAGCGGCAGCCAGATTGAGTATACCCTCTTCCCAAAGCCTGATGAAATCCTCCAGTGATTTCTGCTTTACCGGATAGTTCATTGTTGCGGTATACATACTTTCTCCCTCATATGGCGTTCTTCAAATTACTGTTTCCTCAACGAGGAATCATGCGGGGATACAATACTCGACGCTAACCCTTCAGGCCAATCCATCCCATTGTGAATGGTAATCTGGGGAAAAGGTATGTTAATACCTGCTGCCGATAAACTGGTGATGATATCCCGGAATGCGCTGTTTCTGGCCTCTATATAATCTGCTTTGAAACACCAGAATCCGAAGAGTAATTCTATACCATTATCACCGAGAGTTTTCAGCAAGAACAGCGGCTTAGGTTCGTCGAGTATCAGGGGATTGGACTGAGCCGCCTCCAGGAGAGCTTCCTCAGTTTTTGTCAAATCGTCACCATAGGATACCGACAAGTTAATGTCCAGGCGGCGGATTGGATATTTGGTAATATTGGTGACAATATTTGAGACAAGAGTTTCATTGGGAATCCGTATCAATTTGTTATCGAAAGTGCGAATTTTTAGCGCGAGTAAATCAATATCCTGGACTATCCCCGTCTTGTCATCGATTTTCAGCAGGTCGCCGATTTCAAAGGACTTTTCCGAAAGCAGGAACAAGCCACTTACCATGTTACCCAGACTTTTCTGGCTGGCCACGCCGATGGCGATACCCAAAACACCGGCGGCACCCAGTATCGCCGCTAGATTCGCGCCCAGTTCGGCTAGTATCATCATGACAAGGATAGTGATACCCGTATAATTGATAATTTTCTCAACAATCATCCTGAATTGCTGGCTCACCTTGATGGCGGTTAATTTTCTGAAAATAACGATAATCAGTCTGATAAGAAGCAAACCTACAATGAGATAAACAGCGATGCGCAAAATGATAGTGAGAGTTTCGGGAGCAAAAATACCCGAAAGTACGTTGTTGTTTTTTATGTTTTCAAACATGAGACCACCTTATTAAGAGTACAGCGAGCGGAAAAACGTGAACCCTTTCCCAATCAGCTCCTTGTCTTTGCTCCGACGCGGCCCGCAAATTTTCAGTACTGTCTCATCAACGCGGGGTAGTTTCGTTGATATCTGAATTTGGCAAATCTGGTCCTGGCCTTTGAATCTCGCGGTAAGCTCATTGGAATATAGTCGATGTTCCCCGGCATACAGCGAGAGATAGGGTACCCTGAGAATCAGCCGCTTGAATTTGAGGGGTTCTGGCGATGCGTTGATGATGGTGAGAGGGCAGAGGGATATCCAGGGACTTGGACCTTCTTCGATTCCACCAGGATGGAATGGGGTATTGAGCGCGTAGGCGGCTTCTCCTGATATTGAGCTACCGAACCAGGTTTTCGACATGGAGTCAATCGGGAGTTCCAGAACAGTCTGCAAGCCTTTCTTTTCGGTTTTCAGTGTTATGCATGGCGCCAGAGGCACCGAAACTTGGGTTTTCATCATCCCCGATGGCAAAATTCGCAATTCCTGATCTGAGCGTAGAACAACCGATAAATCTGGCAGCTTGGGCTGAAAAATAAGCTCCCCCGTGCCGTTGAGTATTGTCACATCATACAGACTGGAATTGGCTGTATCACCCGCGGCGACTAGCTGGTGTTGAAGTTGGCTGCCCTCTTGATGCAATAGCAGTGCCCGATTCTCCGGGAGGGGGAGTTCCAATCCACTCTGTGGAATTGTGATCGGACCCCAAGGATAAGGATATTTTTTTTCGTTTTTTTGAACCATATATTCCCTAAACAAATCGCCTTCAGGGGTCAATCACTCTCATCGTCGAGATAGCAAAGACTCAGCCCTCAAACAAGTACCCTGTTTCGTTATTATCCTCAACGCGTGGTTTTTTATCAATGAGTCAAGGCAGATTGGAACTGACAATGCTAATAATGATTTTTTGCGCTCTGGGCGAGTAATAGAGACCTTTTGAACTCCTGATGTAGGCCAGTTTGCGTGGTTGTAATGATGTGCCAGCACTCGCGCCGTGCTTCCGCTTCAAGCCTGTCGCAGAAAATGTTTTCAGGAGAAACAGCATCAGGCCTACGCTTTGGGGCTGTATCGGCGCTTTTAGCAGGGACAGGACTCGAACCTGTGACCTCTGGGTTATGAGCCCAACGAGCTACCAACTGCTCTACCCTGCGTCGTGTGGATGAGGATAAAGTTTTGCGTGATAGATGTCAACTGTTTCCCGGTCGGAAATATGGATCTGAGAGTTCCTTGTCAGCTCCAATCCCTTTTAAGAAGTATGACGAGGAACCACCACCCGACGATGAGCAGCGGTAGAATAAGGTAGCTTGGAATTCTCGGACTGATGAGTATCAGATCGTAGGTGCCATGAATGGCGACGGCGATAAGGTAGGTGAGGCTGAGGCTGCCGGTGATTTTGATATGGTATCGGGCGTACATCAGGCCAGTAAGACCGCCAACGAGGGCGTGAAGGGGTATGGCGCTTATCCCCCGCATCAGGGCGGTGGCTAGGGGGGCATCCGAGCCGAAGACATACAGAATGTTCTCGATAAGGGCGAACCCCATTCCAAGAGAGATGCCGTAAGCGGCGCCGTCACGTACTGTAGTGAATTCCCGGCGGCGGCGGACGATGAAAAGAAGAGCGGCGAATTTCACAGCTTCTTCAGGTACGGCGATACCGATAAAGGATTTGGCAGGGTTTAGGAGGGTTTGAGGCAGTACGCTTATTAGGGGTATGAGTATGTTCTCCAGGATGAGGGCTATTAGTGGGGTTATCATTCCGGTGGCAAAGAGTTTGAACAGGAGGATGCGGGGTAATCTCTTAAGTCTGACTAAATAGTTGAATAGCCAAACAAAGAAGAAACATGGGAGAAGGGTGGCTAGAATAATGATGATGGTTTCACTCAACATCATTTCAAGTTTATTTCGTCTAGAATCTCTACCAGTCGGCGGTTGTTTTTTCGGGTGCCGATGGTGTATCGGGCCATGTGGGGTAGATCGAAGGATTTAAGATCACGAAGAACGATGCCTCGGAAGGCGATGGCGTCCCAGAGTTTGGCGGTTTCGGTTTTCAGATCAAAACAAAGAAAGTTGGCCTGGGTAGGGTAGTGAAAGATACCACGAGATTTTAGTTCGCCGCTGAGATAATTCCTCTCTTCATGAACAAGTTTGAGTGTTTTCTCCCGGTGTTCCGCATCCTCGAGGGCAGCCCCAGCGGCTATTTGAGCCAGCCGGTTCACATTGAAGGGCATTGACGCGCGCCGAGCCCCGGCGATTACTTCAGCATTCCCCATCGCATAACCCACCCTGAGGCCCGCCAGCCCGTAGAGTTTGGAAAATGTCCGGGTGACAACAAGGTTGGGGAATTCATCGAGCAGGGCACGCGCGTCCGGGAAATCCGGTTTGTCGGCAAAATCGGCATAGGCTTCATCAAGTACAACAATGATGTCTTTGCGAATGCTTCGGAGAAAAGTGGTAATTTCCCGATGGGTGCTGTAGCAGCCGGTGGGGTTATTGGGATTGCAAACGAAGACCAATCGGGTTTTTTTGTTCACGAGGCGGAGCATGCCATCCAGGTTGTATCGACCCTCAATGAGGGAGCTCTCGCGTATTTCGGCTCCGAAAAGGCGCACGGCAAATCGGTATTGACTGAAGGTTTCCCGGACGCTCAGCGCGTTTTCTCCCTGCCCGATAAAAGCGGCCGCCAGCAGGGTGAAAAACTCGTCGCTCCCATTGGTAATGATTAATCTGTCACTGTTGAGCTTCCATAATTCTGCGAGTTTGACTCTGAGGGCGGTGGCGGAACCGTCGGGATAACGATGTATGTTATCAAGGGCTTTTTGTATGGATCGAACGGCCTTGGGGGAGGGGCCGAGTGGGTTTTCGTTGGATGAGAGCTTGACGGCTCCATTCATGTTCTGTCCTGGTAAGTAGGGTTCGATGGCGGCGATGCTGGGTTTGAGCGTCACGGCTTCACCTTGTGCCTTTTTCGGGCGTTTCAGGTGAGAAGACCTTTTTCATTTCGGCATACAGGATGGCGGAATTCACAGGTTTGGACACCCATCCGTTCATTCCGGCTTCCAGGGCGGCCAGCCGTTCTTCATCCAAGAAGTGAGAGGTGAGGGCGATGATCGGTACCGGTGTTTGTTTTTTGTTTTTCTTCTCGGCTTTCCGTATCTCTTTGGTGGCTTCAAGACCGTCCAGGTTGGGCATCTGTATATCCATGAGGATGAGGTCCGGTGTGTGAGTTTTCCAGCTTTTCACAGCTTCTTGTCCATCATGGCAGCAAATCACATTCAGGCCAGCTTGGCTCAATATCTTTTCGCCCACCAGTCGGTTCACCCGGTTATCTTCGGCCAGAAGGGCGGTGCGACCTTTCCATAGAGGAGATGGAGTCTCTAGTGACGCGTTGCCACTGTTTCCGGCGGTTTTTTTAGGTTCGATTCGCTCTTCAACCGAGCTCCGTGCCCTCTTGATTATCAGGCGGAAGTGAAAAGTCGATCCAACCCCCACGGCGCTCTCGACATCAATGTCACCTCCCATGAGCCGTGCGAGGGATCGGCAGATGGCCAGTCCCAAGCCGCTGCCGCCGAATTTCTGGCCAATGTCCGAGCCTCCCTGGGTGAAGGGAGTAAAGAGGGTTTCCAGTTTTTCGGGTGCAATTCCGATTCCCGTATCCTGTACATCGCCTAATAGAAGCAGTTCATCCTCGTGAAGGCTGGATAAGCGGGGGCCACAGCCCAAATAAACACTCACCTGGCCCTCTGAGGTGAATTTCATGGCGTTTCCCACGAGATTAAACAGTATTTGTCGGATGCGAGTGGGATCTCCTATTACCGTTTTTGGTAGTTCGGGGTCGATTTTTCCTGAGAGCGTAACGTTTTTTTCGTTTGATACAGGATTGAGAAGGGAAAGGATGTCCTGAAGAAGTTCCGTGAGGTTTATTGGGGACTGTGCCAATTCCATTTTGTCAGATTCCACTTTGGCGAAGTCCAGCACATCATTGATGATGGTGAGTAGGGAATCGGCGGCACTCTTGATGACATCAAGACACTCCGCGATCTCTTCCTGGGGACCGCTTTGAAGGGCCAGGTCGGTCATGCCGATGATGCCGTTCATGGGAGTGCGGATTTCATGACTCATTCGCGCCAAAAACGCCCGCCTGGCTCGGGATTCTGCCTCGGCATCCACGCGGGCGTTCTCACTGGCCATCTCTCGACGTTCCTGTTTGGTGATATCGTGAAACAAATGGGCAACCCAGGAGCTCCCATGGCTGCTCCGGTAAGGAATCACCCGAATGTCAAAAAAGCGAAGCCCCCATCCGGGCAGTACAGTGGTTACCTTGCTGCCGCTGTGTATCTTCCCGGTGGCCAGGGCTTCGGTTCTTTCATGGATGAGATAATCCGAGATATCCTGGGGAAACAACTGTTCAAGCAGTTTTCCGCTGGCAGCGGCCTGAGACGATCGGATAACTGACAAGGCTCGTTCATTCAAGTCGTGAAGGGCGCCTTTCTCGTCGGTGATGAAAATGGCCACTTCCAGATCGTCAGCGAGTTCTCTAAAAAACTCTGCCGGTAGTGTTTTCATGGCTCATCCTCAGCACTGAACTTCGATGTGAAAAGAATATCCAAATACCTTTTTCTATCCATGCGAAACAGGCAAATCATGTGGTCCAGTCGCTTGTGCAGTCCCTGTGAATCTTCCCACATTTGTTGGATTTTGTGAAGTTGATCTCTCTCGCCAATGCGCCCCAGGCTTTTCGCCAAATCGGCGGTACTGGCTTGAAGCGAGAATGAACTGGGTATGAATGCCCATATGAGAAACATCAGAATTCCCTCATGGCAGGAAAAGCAACAAGGGTCGATTGCCTGTCGACCACCTTTAAGGAAGGGGACGGCCATAGCGGAAAGAATGAGCAGTGAAATCCAGCGCGGATTGGGCACCCTGTCGATGGGATATCTTGACGATGGGGAAAAGGACATAACTCAACCGCGGCAGTGAATGGGAGTATCAAAAGCCGAAAGGCGCCACTAAAAATAATAGCAGGTCGTCTGCCCGCGGTCAAATTAAAATTCCCCCAAAAACATTTTCCATGTAACTACTTCATTACTGGATGGTTTAATCATTAGAAACAAGGGGCTTAGGGTTTTCTCCTTTTCCCAAGAGCCTATGGCGATATTTTCCTGCTTTTGCGTCGTTCCCGAGCAATGTCGTTGTTCGGGTCGGCGTTTTTTTTCGCGAAGGAGGATCGATATTCGTTATCCGCCTCACTCATTCCACTATCTTCATATCCGGGTCCATTGATGGGTCGGCGTTTTTCATGAAATTATGCTCCTTGCGTATATGGGCCAGATATTTACCCACTTTCCAGCCCATGCCGGTTTTCGTAACGAGGGCAAAGGCAGGGTCGGAATCAGCGGGAATAACACTCTTAAAGCACCGCATCAGCGTTATTGCTTCGCTCTGAGTGGCGCCGGCAATCAGGGCGCCGCGCTTGCCATCTTTATGAGCTGTGCCGCCCATCCAATTCTTTGAAACGACAGCATCGACAGCGTCGGCAGTTTTCTGTTCGGCCATCAAATCGGTGATGGGCGCCACTACTACGCGAGTCGCGTCATTGCCGCCTCCACTATACGCGTTGAGAGCCTCCTGGGCCTCAGCTCGGGAAAAGCTATCAAGGAGTATTACTATCTTTTCAGAAACATTCATGGGTTAATGATAACGGTAATTCTGTTTTTGTGCACTTTTTTGTGAAAGTGGGAATTTTTTGGGGGCGGTGATACTGTGTGCTAAGCGCTTGATGCTCTTGCTTATCACCCCCAGAAAAGGATAACTGGGGAGAAGCTTGAAGAATAAACTCATTGTGTGGAGGCTTGATGGCGGGGGGGCTTGAACGGATTACAAAAGACAATGCGGAAACAGCTATTGAGAATCCAGAATATCTTACAACTCAGCTGATTACATGCATTGGAAATAAACGATCACTTTTGGGGTTCATCGGAAAAGGGCTTGAGTTGGTTAAGAAAAGACTTAACAAAGATAAGATGGACAGCTTCGATGTATTTTCCGGTTCCGGAATAGTTGCCCGCTATATGAAGAGGTACTCCAGGACAATATATGTTAACGACTTGGAGAAATACTCTAGCTTGATTAATGAATGCTATTTAACAAATAAATCAGACTTCAATTCGAGTGCGTTCACTGATATATATGATGAAGTTGTGAATGAATTGGACAATGCCGCGTTGGTTCCAGGTTTTATAACACAGATGTATTCACCAAAGGATGATTGTAGTATTCAAGAAAATGAAAGGGTATTCTATACATCAAGAAACGCGAAATATCTCGATACGGCGCGCAGATTGATAGAACAGATTTCGAAACAGTATCAAAAATACCTACTCGCTCCTCTATTATCCGAAGCTTCCATACACGCAAACACTTCGGGTGTTTTCAAAGGTTTTTATAAGAACTCAGATACTGGCGTTGGACAGTTTGGGGGGAGAAATCAAGACGCCTTAGACAGGATTACAGGGGATATTAGGATTCCATATCCAGTATTCAGCAACTACGACTGTGACAGCGTGGTTTTTAACGGTGATTCAAATCTTATTTGCGAGGATGTTCCTGAAGTTGACATAGCGTATATCGACCCACCCTATAATCAGCATCCTTACGGTTCAAATTATTTCATGCTCAATCTTATTTCAGAATACAAGAAGCCCATTTCAATTTCGAATGTTTCGGGTATCCCCAGTGATTGGAAGCGGTCAAACTACAATAGGCGCAATTCCGCGTATAACGCGTTACAGAGTCTTGTTGAAAAAATAAAGGCAAAATACCTTCTTATTTCATTTAACTCAGAAGGATTTATTCGTTTGGAAAGTATGAGAAAACTACTCAAGAAACATGGGAAAATTTCTGTTCTTGAAACTCAATACAATACTTTTCGGGGAAGTAGGAATTTCTCGGCTAACAACACTTATATCAGAGAGTATTTGTATTTATTGGAGAAAAAATGATGGTTGCAAGAAATAACAATGGAAAGAGGAGGCACTTACTCAATGCTGTCCAGTATAGAGAGTGGAATGGCACAGAATTTAGCCGATTTTACCTCTGGGGGGGAATCTGTCGATATGTTTGCAGCGAAACTGACAATCTGCCGCTGGGGTTTCGGAGCCAGGCAATCATACATATAATTCTCTCCTCATAGCCGCCCCGTGTGAACCGACCGGTTTTTAAGAGGGGAGTATTGATAAAGGGGGAACTGAAATGCAAGAACGATTCACTGTGAAATCCCGTGAAGCTTTGGAGTCCGCCGGTCGTATTGCCGTCGAGTCGGGTCATACCCTGTTGGATGTGGAGCATTTGCTCTTAGCGCTCATTCAGCAGGAGAAAGGCATTGTTCCTCATCTGCTCTCGCGCTTAGGGGTTGCCATTGGCAGGCTGAATGCCGATCTTGAAGCCGTATTGAGTTCCAAGCCCCGCGCCTACGGCGAAACAGCCCAGGTGAAAATGAGTGCCGCCACAGGCGCTGTTCTTCGGGAAGCTGAGAAGGAAACCGATAAACTCAAGGACGAGTACATTTCGGTGGAACACCTCCTCTTGGCCATTTCGGTAAATGATACCTCCGCGTCAAAAATCATCAAAGATTATGGGGCGGATTACAATGCCTTGCTCAGCGCTCTGAAGGATGTGCGGGGCTCCCAGCGAGTAGACGATCAGGATCCCGAAGGGAAATTCCGTTCCCTTGAGAAATACACAATCGATTTCACTCAACGGGCTCGGCAGGGCAAGCTCGACCCGGTAGTTGGTCGGGATGATGAGGTGCGCCGGGTAATGCAGGTGCTCAGTCGGCGAACCAAGAACAACCCCGTGCTCATCGGTGAGCCCGGCACCGGCAAAACGGCCATTGTAGAGGGTCTCGCGAGTCGCATTGTCGAGGGCGATGTTCCTGATTCCCTGAGAGGCAAGCGGATTTTGTCCCTGGATATGGGTTCACTGGTGGCAGGTGCGAAATTCCGCGGTGAATTCGAGGAGCGACTTAAGAGTGTTATCAATGAAGTCAGTTCGCATGATGGGTTAATCATCCTTTTCATCGATGAACTTCATACGGTTATGGGCGCGGGGGCAATCGAAGGAGGCACTGACGCTTCAAATCTCCTTAAACCCGCCCTGGCTCGGGGGGACCTCCATGCCATCGGCGCCACAACCCTGGATGAGTACCGCAAGCACATTGAAAAAGATGCCGCCTTCGAGCGCCGTTTTCAACAGGTAATGGTTTTTGAACCCTCCGTTGAAGACACTGTCGCGATACTACGGGGTCTGCGGGAGCGCTATGAAGTGCATCATGGGGTTAGGATTCGGGATGAAGCGCTTATCGCGGCAGCCACACTTTCAAACCGATACATTACCAGCCGCTTCCTGCCGGACAAGGCCATTGATCTGGTGGATGAAGCGGCCAGTCGAGTGAAGATGGAAATCGAGAGCCAGCCTGTGGAGCTGGATGTACTCGAACGCCGCATTCTTCAATTGAAGATTGAGAAACAGTCTCTGGATCGGGAGGATGACGAAGCATCCCGGGAACGCCTATCGGTTTTGGGGCGGGAACTGGCCGAACTCTCATCTGAACGGAACGCTCTGAAAGCTCAATGGCAAAACGAAAAGGGAGTTATCGAAGAAATCAGATCGATTAAGCAGAAGATGGAGGAATTGCACACGCTGGCCGCTCAGGCCGAACGGGAGGGCAATCTCACATCGGCAGCGGAGATTCTCCATGGCAAACTGCCCACGGCCCAGGCGGCATTGGAGGCGAAAACCGGACGACTCAAGGAGCTTCAGGGGGAAAGCAGTCTTCTTAGGGAAGAAATCGCCGAAGAGGATATTGCCCGGGTGGTTTCCAGCTGGACGGGCATCCCGGTATCCAAGATGATGGCCTCCGAAAAAGAGAAGTATCTCGAACTGGAGAACATACTCCGCCAGCGAGTGGTGGGACAGGATGCGGCAGTGAATGCGGTTGCCGACGCGGTGAGACGGAACCGAAGCGGTTTGTCGGATCCGGGCCGACCTCTGGGGTCTTTTATTTTTCTAGGACCCACAGGCGTGGGGAAAACCGAATTGGCTCGAACGTTAGCGGCATTTCTTTTTGACGACGAGAGAGCTCTCACCCGCATCGATATGAGCGAGTACATGGAGAAATTTGCTGTTTCCAGACTGGTAGGAGCGCCTCCGGGCTATGTGGGATACGACGAGGGGGGTCAGCTTACCGAAGCGGTGCGGCGACGGCCATATTCGGTGGTGCTCTTTGACGAAATTGAAAAGGCTCATCCTGGTGTGTTCGACATACTCCTGCAGTTGTTAGATGAGGGCCGGCTCACAGATAGCCAGGGTCGTCTGGTGGATTTCCGTCACTCCATCATCATCATGACCAGCAACCTGGGCTCCGATGTTATTCTGGAGAAAGGGGTGAATCCCGAAACTCGTCATATTCTCGATGAGAGACTGAAAGCCACTTTCAAGCCAGAATTTCTCAACCGAGTCGATGAAACCATCGTTTTTGAATCCCTGGGCCCCGAGCAACTTCGCTCCATCCTTGACATATTCATCAGTGCTCTTTCAAAGCGACTTGAAGAAAAACGCATGGTTCTTCAACTGAGTGAAAAGGCTAAGAATTTCATCGTCGAAAAGGGTTATGCGCCCGCATTTGGCGCTCGCCCCCTGCGGCGTTCAATTCGGGATCTGGTGGAAAATCCCCTCGCTCGCATGCTCCTTGGGGGAGATTTCACCGAAGGTGATACGATTTTGGTGGAGCTGAGGGGCAAGGAACTGGTTTTTTCAAAGAAATAGCTGAAGGGGTGCGAACAATGCCCGGAATCAATGTTTGAGATAGGAGAGATTGCTCGGTAAAACAATATTATTGCCGAATCTGTCTTCGCCATACCCGTTTTCGGCGAGAGCGCGAATGTCTTCCAGAACACGCATATCACCTTTGAAGCTGACAGTATCATCACTGATGATGTCGATTTTGCCCATGGCCAGGTAGAGGGCAATACTCCGTTTAATGAACTCGGCGAGGGTTTCATCTTGATAGGGTATGAGGTCGCTAAACGAGAAATCACTGTCGTAAATCATAATTCGCTGATTTTCCAGGAGGTTGAGAAAAATATCGCGAAGCACTTGCTTCATTTGCAGACTGTTATAGCAGCAGCCCCCGTTGTTTTTCACCTTGGTATGATCCATGATATAATGGGCAACGGCGTCACGCTTGCGACGATTGAGTTCTTCGTTGGCTCTAAACAGTTCCAAGGGTAGGGAGGCATCGTAAACGGTTTTCCCCAGAATCATATTGACATCGCTGCCATAGTGAGTGGCGATTTTCGCAATGAGGGTAGAAGGCCTGACATGAAATCCCCGGTAGTTGGGTATGGGAACTTCGATGGTGCCTTGCGTGGCATAGGATTTCAGGATGTCCTTGCATAAACCCTCAGCAGCGTTGAGATATCGATCGGCGTAGGTGACAAAATATCCGATTATGATTGTGAGAAGTTCCATGTTGGTTATGGGTTGGGAGAGTCGTTCGTTCCAATTCATCAGAGTATGGCGTTCATAGAAATGTACAAGTGTGACAGCCGTATCGAGCAGATGGAATACGACGGTTACTTGGCCTCTCAACACGGGCAGATTGGGATCTCTCACGGCGATGTCGGATCCTGGCAGATGGGTGTCGTAAATGGACTGGAGACTGTGAAAATCGTTGGCTATATGACGCAATTGGGCTTCACTGATAATCTCGGGTATGCAGCTGTGATACTCTTCAGGCGTGAGTTTGCGATGAATACCTAATTGGGAATTCTCCTCGGCAAGATTCAAGAGGCTGGTGGCGAGATGCACGGTGATATCTCTGGGATCTTCGATGGTTTTGCGGGATTGATTTGATTTCAGGCGGCCTATTATGGCTGTGTTTTGAAATCCATATGTGCTCAAGGGGCGTATATCCTGTTCGAGATTCATGCCTTCGACAACTCTCATGAAATTTTGCGAGGCTATTGAGAAGGCCTTGCATAGGGTGTGGATGGTTTTCCAGGTGTCAGCAATGAAGTCTCCCTCAATATCCAACAACTGATATCTTTCTGCCGATTGGGCGATATGGAAAAGATTGTAAATAATGCGGCTGAAAGCTTTGGCGAGGGCAACGGACATTCGAAAAGGTCCCCAAAATACATTGCCCAGCGCGCCAAAGGCGTCAAGCAACTCTTCACATTTGGATGCTTCGTGTTGAAGCCGCATTACCAAGTGCTTGGGTATTTCCTTGGGTTCGAGTTGGCTCATCGCCGAGGACAGTGAAATGAAATCTCTCAAATCGGCCTGAAGGTAAGGTCCGAGATCTTCATCGCTAATGATACACATTGTCACAGCTCTTTTATGGTGATACTTGTCATCGGGGATAATTGCAATAGCTGAAATGAATTTCGTGTATCTTGAGGAGGGAAAGACGGTGTTTTCTATAAAAAAGTGCTTTATTGCCGGCTGGGGGACTGAATCTGGGAGGGAAGATGGCGCCATTTTTCTCATATGTCGTCCAGATGGAGAGGTTCTCATGCCCCTGGGCGCAACACTGGGATTTCCTGGGTGGCTCCAATCCGATTGTCCACTGCTGAACTGGCCGAGGCTGTTCATCGGTACTCTGGACGGCCAGCCAGTCTACCTGATTGCGGCAGCAAGGGAAACCTCCGCGCCGCGGCACTCAGAGTGGGTGAATATCCGAAACATTCTCGGTGAGTTAGAGGAAGGCACTCTTCAGGCCATGTGTCGGGCTTCGATGCTCGCCAGCTGGAATAACGATCATTTGTTCTGTGGGCGTTGTGGCGATTCCATGCTACTTGATGCGGATGAAGCGGTTCGGGTATGTCCCGCATGTAATTTCCGCTCCTATCCTACCATCTCGCCAGTAGTGATTGTCCGCGTTGTTGACGGTGAAAAGATTTTATTGGCCCATAACCGTCGTTTCCCAGGCGATAGGTATAGCTGTGTGGCTGGCTATGTTGACGCGGGTGAGACTCTCGAGAGCGCAATAATTCGGGAAGTCATGGAGGAAGTGGGGCTCAAGGCGGCAGCACCGCGGTATATTGGATCTCAGGCTTGGCCATTCCCCCATTCGCTGATGATTGGTTTCGAAGCGACGGCCCGGGGTGAGCCTGTTCCCGATGGCCGCGAAATTACCGATGCTCAGTGGTTCACACCCGACGTTCTGCCCCAACTTCCCCCGCGGGGCAGCATCGCCCGAGCTCTTATTGATGGTTGGTTAGCGAGTATTGGACGGCAAAATCCAAAGGAGGGTGTTGATACATAGTTGGGCTTGCCGCAAGATGCTGAAGCCAGAGACCCCATCTCCATTCAATCCATGGATGTCGGGTATACTGCCACCAGCAAGGCATGAGGAGGTGCGAGCAATGAGCAAGCTCTGGTCTAAGGGTTATGAACTCGAGGATTTGATAGAGGATTTCACGGTCGGTGAAGATTACATCCTAGATCAGCGGCTGATTCCCGCCGATGTGCTTGGAAGTCTCTCCCATGCCGAAATGCTCAGCGCTGTCGGCCTCCTGAACAATCGTCAGCTTGCCACCCTCAGAAGTGGACTTTCAAGCATCTTGGACGAGCATGAAGCCGGGGATTTCGATATTCGCCGCTCGGACGAAGATGGGCATACGGCTATCGAAAACCGCTTGGTGGAGCTGATTGGTGAGGATGGGAAGCGTCTTCATCTCGGTCGAAGTCGAAACGATCAGATTCTTACCGTTATGCGTATCTGGATGCGCGAATTCCTGTTTCACTTCATTGCTTCCGCCGCCTCATTGGCCTCAGATCTTCTGGACTTCGCCGAAACTCATCGCCAAGTACCCATGCCGGGCAGAACGCACATGCGGCCAGCCATGCCCTCGTCGGTAGGCTTGTGGGCCGGAGGTTTTGCGGAATTAATTGTGGACGACCTCTGCCGAGCTGACTCTTTATACCCCTATTTGGACCAGTGTCCTCTCGGTTCCGGAGCCGGATTTGGAACACCGCTTCCCCTGGATCGGGAATTAAGCGCCCATCTCTTGGGTTTTTCTCGGGTGCAAATGAACACTGCCTACTGCGGTCTCTCCAGAGGTAAATTCGAGTCTCATCTGCTTGATGTCCTCGATCAAACCGCCATTTCTCTCTCCAAATTCGCCCATGATCTTGTGCAGTTCTCAATGCCGGAATTTGCCTGGTTCACGCTGCCGCAAGAACTGTGCAGCGGATCGAGCATCATGCCCCAAAAGCGCAATCCCGACGCCCTGGAACTCATGCGTTCCAGAGCCGCATCGGTGGGCGCCTGGAGTCAGCAGGTCAAGACCATCATCAGATCGCTGCCTTCCGGCTATAATCGGGATTATCAAGATACCAAAGAGCCAACCCTTCGCGGCGCCGACACTTTGATGTCCATGATAGCCGTCACAGCTCTGACTGTGAGCAAGCTGAAGGTAAATGAAGCGGCTCTTATACAGGCCTTCGATCCGGGCATTTTTGCTACCGATGCGGCGATTGCCCTGGTAGCTGAGGGCATGAGTTTCCGAGATGCCTATCGTGAGGTGGCGACTCATCCCGCGAAGTATTCCGCCGGTGGGTCCCGGGAAGCCATCGAAAACCGAACCAGCTCCGGTACCGCTGGCAACCTGCGCTTAGATTTAGCTCGCAACACCCTAGAGGGACTGAGGCGCGTAAACATGGAAAGGAAACAAAGCGTCTATGCCGCTCTTGAACGACTCGCCGGTCGGCAAGTAAGAGTGCTTTGCTAGTTTCAAATCGGTCCGCTTGCGCACAGCTTCGATGGCGATTGCGCATCAATAAGGATACACCTACCTACGTAAGCGCGCTTTTGATGAATAGGCAATTGTCGCGACTGTGAGAGCCGTCAATGCGGCTAGGGAGGGCATGGCCAGAAAAAGGGTGACCGGAACGTTGCCAATACCCTGGAATCTCCCCGCTACAATCTCAATAAGAGTAAAAAAATAAGATGAAATGAGTATTCCTGTTGGCTTGCGGAATCCCATCCATATGATTACCAGGGCAATCCAGCCCCTACCTGAACTCATCCCGGGAACATAGGCCCCCACTCTCAGTGCTAGAAAGGCGCCCGCGAGTGCCGCGCTCGCTGAAGAGATAACAAGAACCAAAAAGTGAGTTTTCTCCACCGATATGCCACGCTCTCGGAGAAAATCAGGGCTGGAATCGGCAGCTCTGATATGAGAACCTAAGCGGCTGCGCTTCAATAGCAGAGTCGTCAGAATAGCCAGCGGTATCATAAGCCAGGTGATGTATGGGAGTCCCCTTTCCATGAACTTAGCTGCTTCGGGAATGTGAATAGCTCCTTTACTGCCCTGTACTATCTGGGAAATCAACCCTGCGAATGAGGGTATGAGAAGATTGATACCCATTCCGGCGATGAATAGATTGGCAGCTAACAGCAAATGAAATCCGGATAGCAAAGAACCGAAAAAGGCGCCGGCAGCTATCGCCGCTACAGCAGCCACTAAAGGATTGCCTCCTCCGGCCATCACCAATGCTGTCGTGAAGGCGCCGGCGGTGATGCATCCCTCCATCGAAATATTTAATACGCCGGCCCGTTCCGATAGCAATCCACCGAGAGATGCCAACACCAGAGGAACCGCGGAGTTGGCCGCGGCCAGTATTATGTCCATCATGCGTATCGCCTTTCACGCCCATGTCGTTTTATCAACCGGATGGTGACCAACAACAAAACCACGCCTTGCACAAAACCCGCCATTGAATAGGGAAATCCAGTATGCAGCACGGCCGCTTGAGTTCCCAGAACAAGCCAGGTGTAGGCCAGTGCGGCTAAAGGCGCCAGCTCTGGCCTATTTCCGGCAATGAGCGCGATGGCCAATCCATCCCAGCCAAGCGAGTCCGTGAAGCCCTGCACGGCCTGGCCGCCATCTAAAAGAGCCGCAACACCCGCAGTAGAGTAGAGGGCGCCTGAGAGAGAGAGCGATCCGATAGCAATCAGGCCCGTGCGAATACCGCCATAGCGAGCGAACTCCTGATTAACCCCGTTAAGCTTCCACTCATATCCTCGGCGGGTGTACTGAAAAAAAATGGCTGCCGCAATCGTGATAAGAGCCGCCCACAGCACCACCGGTCCCAAGCGGGAGGGCGGCCACCAGAAAGATAAGCGAAAAGCGTCCGGCAAAGGAGGCGCCGCGATGAGATAACTCCCCGGATCTTTTAATACCCTCCCCAGAAGTACCTCACCAACTGGCGCAGCCGCGGCGGAAATCAGAAAACTGCTAATCATTTCATCCACGTTCCAGAGAGCCCGGAGTACTCCGGATATAAACCCCAACAACGCGCCAGCGACAATACCTGCCCCCAGAGCGAGAAGAAGAGCCAGGATGCTCGGCAAGCTGGGGAAATACAGAGCCACAGCGGCCGCGGCAAGTCCACCGGCCAGAGCCTGACCTTCGCCACCGAGGTTGAAAGAGCCCGCACGGAAAGCAAGCGAGGCCGCCACTCCGGCTATTGTGAGCCTTCCGGAGGTCTCTAGAAAGTTCCCCAGGGCCAAGCCATTCATCGCTGGACCCGCCAGCAGATAAGAAATCGCTTCTTGAGGGTTGTCGCTCAGCAGGGTGATGGCCAAGGCTATGAGTCCCAGAGTCCCGCCTAGAGCCATCGCTGGCGCCACCGGAATTAATCGGTACCACCTTTTCATTACTCAACACCCCCGATGAGGTGAGCCAGCTCTCGGCGTTGCCAGCTGGAGGCTGGGCGAAAGGCACTGAGTCGTCCATGTCTGATTACCGCTACGCGGTCCGATAATTCCATGACCTCATCCAGATCGGTTGAGAGCAGTAACACAGCCGTTCCTTTGTCCCGAATCTGCCTAATCTGGCGCAGAATCAGTTGACGGCTCCTCTCATCCAGTCCCCATGTCGGATTCGAGAGCAGCAGAAGCCGGGTGGGTGATTTAAGTTCCCTGCGCAGTATTACTTTCTGAATATTGCCTCCCGAAAGTTCATTGAGCTTCTGATTCGTATATCCACTAATATCAAGACGATTATCATCACCGACCTTCCACCCGGACTCGAACCACCCAAGCATTCGCTTAGGATGCCACCATCCTCCACGTGTAGGAGCTTGGGTTTTCAGCAGAAGCAAGTTTTCCCTCATCGTTGAGCTCAAACTCGCCCCCCTTCCCATTCTGTCCGATGGAACATAACGGAGATTGGCCGCGCGCATTCCCCATGGCCCGCGTTTAATCTGTTTAGACTCCACATAAAGAGCACCCCCATTGGGGCGCCGGTTTCCAGAGACAACTTCCTCCAGATATCGTAAGCCTTCTTCCTTGAGCCCGGTGATCCCCATAATTTCCCCACTCATCAGAGCGATATTCACATCAACGAGTTTTCTTATGCCCGCGATGATGAGTTCCACCTTGCGCAGTTCCAGAACCGGGCTTTCCGCCTCGGGAGTTTTGCGCTCGTTTCTTCCGTGGTCTAAGTCCTTACGATTAACGCCCTTTTCACCGAACATACATTCGGCGAGCTGGGCGTGCTTCACATCATTGATGTCCCAATGTCCCCCCACGCGCCCGTGGCGCATCACAGTTACCTCGTCGGCGATATTGAAAATATCTTCAAGACGATGGGTAATAAGCAGTACAGCGCATCCTGATTTTTTAAGGCGATCCATCAGGCTGTAAAACTCCTGACCTCTTCCCTCCTCCCAGGCAGTGGCGGGTTCGTCCAGCACCAAAAATTGGTGTTCGAACATCAAAGATGCCACCATCTCCGCGCGCTGCAATGTCGGCGCATCCAATCGGGAAACCATCAGTGCCGGATCGATATCCTCCAGATTCCAATGCCTGGCCGTTTCCATAAACAGATTTTTTTGTTCTGACTTCTTTTTCGGGATCTTCGCGCGCCCCAGTACAGCGGCTTCCAACACCGAAAGTGTTGTGGGCCAAATACTCCGCTGTCTTATAATTCCTATACCTTTGATGAGACCACCGGTATGCTGACTGAGATCGATCGTTTTTCCGCCCAACGTGAGCGTACCCGTGTCGGGAGTTTGCAGGCCACAGATGATATGTCCCAAGGTTGTTTTTCCGGCGCCGTTCTCACCGATTAGGGCATGGATGCTGTTTTTTTTTATGTTCAGCGATATATCTCTACAAACCCGCAGCCCGGAACCGGACCATCTGTGGTTAACGTTTTGAATACGAAACGAATCGTCAGCCATTGAGGCTTCGCAGACTCAAAGCGCCACTTTCTAATTGGCTAACAATTTCCCTCATCTGTTTCTGTATAGAGCTTGGAACATGCTTCTTGAAAAGTTGACTCTCCGTTGGAAAATCGACATATCCCTCGCTAACTCCCACGCGCCAGCTTTCACCCATATTCAGTTCGTTATTGATCCACCGTTCAACCCATTCCCTGGCGGCATCTTCCTGCCGAATTATCGCGCTGGCCAAAACGATGCCCGGCGCCATATGACTTCCCTCGGAGTCGAACCAGAGCACATAGCCGTCCGACTCCTGGGCCGCAGAGATAACTCCCTGATTAGCCCCTCCGGCGATGGTAAGGATGACATCAACCCCTTCGTTGTAGAGGCTCATCGCGTACTCTCGGGCCTTTTCGGCATCGTACCAGTTGCCTAACACCTTGAATTCCAATTCGATATCCGGGTTCACAGTATGAAGTCCGATTTCAAACCCCGGTTGAATTTCCCTGGTCATTTGGGGATATTCCTGGCCAACAATCATCCCCACCTTCAAGCTGCTGTTCACCCTGTCTAACTCGCGTGATGTAGTAACAAGGCCGGCAAAATAGCCGACAAGAAAGGCCTGTTCACGGTGCTCGTAAACCACATCGCTTACCGAAGCTCCTACGAGCCCCGACCCATCAAGAACAAGAAAATCCTGATCGGCATAGGCGGAAGACACCTGGGTGCATATTTCACTCATGGCCGGGTTTGATGTAACAATGAGACCGTATTGATTCTCTGAGGCCAAGGACATGAGCTGATTAACCCACGTTGCCTGATCATAGCCGCCCTCGATGGTTTTTACTTCCACCCCCGCGGCATCGGCAGCAAGCTGTACACCCGAGTTCATCATCTGGTAGCTGGGGCTGCCCTCAAGAACACCCGGAACAAATATGGCAATCGCTTCAGAGGCTGTGTTAGCTCTATTCGTACAGGAAAAAAGCAAAGACACAACCAGCATTGCTGTTGAGATTATTAAGTTGTTGCGCACACCTCTTCTCCTACCGGGCACTCACCCGCGAACTATCCGTGGAAGGAAAATTCGGAATGAGAGGACAGACCACCCCGATAAGGCGCACGATAGGCCCTCTCTCCCCTCCAGACTCACACTGTCGGTTACGGAATTACACCGTATCCCCCATTAGGCAGCTTGCCACCGAAATGGATTGCGGACTATCACCGCCGGTCGGGATTAAAAATCCCTCCCTCGAGAAAGCATGCTCATATGATAGATACTGCGAAGGGTTGCCGTCAAGCTATTATCACGAATATTGACGGTATCTGCCAAAAATCATATGATTGAGGTCCGAATCTTTTTCCTGAGATGAATGAGGGATGATTCTCACTGCCGATTTGGGTACCCGTTCGCTGAAAGCCGGCCTGATAACTATTGATGGCGACTTGCATGCTCATGCCAGGGTTGGATATTCACATCCGCCGGGATTGGGCAAAGATCAATTTGATCCTCATCAGTGGGAAGACGCTTTCACTGAAGCTTTACGTCAGCTGCCTTCAGCCGATATTGAGGCCATCGCCCTTAGCGGTAATGGGCCAACTCTGGTGCCATGTGATGATGATGGGGCGTCGCTGGCCGACGCCGATCTCTGGTTGAATCAGCGATCGATTCATAGAGAAGGTACAAGGTCATATTATCTGCCAAAGGCTGAGTGGCTGAGAAAAAACAATCTCGACACATGGCGTCATACACGAAAACTACTATCCTGCCCTGAGTGGTTGCAATACCGTCTCAGCGGCACAATGACAATGACCCTGCCCCACGATGGCTTCCGACCATACCTCTGGGATAGCTGGCAGCTAAAATCCTACGATCTTGATTCCGCTCTTTTTCCCGCTATGGCGCGAATGGGTTCGATAGCCGGATATGTGCACCCGGAGGCTTCTTCAAGATTTGGTTTATCTGAAAAACTGCCTATCGTGGCATGCGGATCTGATTTTATGATGGCCCTTCTCGGTTCCGGTGCGGTGCGACCGGGGACGGTTTGCGACCGGGCAGGCACAAGCGAAGGAATCAACTATTGCTGTGAAAAACCTGCGGGCGATCCAAGGCTCAGGGATTTGCCCCATGCTATTGAACCCTATTGGAACAGCGCGGTTATTCTGAGCTCCACCGGGCTCGTGTTTGATTGGTATCGTCGTCTTACCGGTCAGGGAAATCGGGCATACGAGGAAACACTTGCTGAAGTTGATGATGTTCCCCCCGGGCAGTCTGCTCCCCGATTCTTCCCTGGACCAAGAGGTACTACCTTGTGGGAGTTCGATGGGGGCAGCTTTCATCACTTTGAACCCGGTCATGGCCGTTCGGAGATGGGACGAGCCGTGATGGAAGCAATCGGATACGCCCTCAAGCGAGGGATAGAAATTCTGGATGAAGCCGATATGCCGGTTAGTGAAATGAGAGTTACCGGGGGGCAGGCTCGCGGGGAAGTTTGGAACCAGATGAAGGCTGACATTACAGGTTGCCGGCTTTTGATTCCCCACATCGTGGACGCTGAACTTACAGGATCGGCCTGCTGTGCCTCGGTTGCCCTAGGTTGGCATGAAAGCCTGCAAGCGGCGGTTCGCGATTTTGTCCGAATTCAGCATGTATACGAACCCGATGCCACTAAGGCAGTATTGTATAGCGATGCCTATTGCCAGTACCGTGAATCGGCTGCGCAATTGTAGGGAGTAGGCGCGATTTTCCACGAAGCGCGTGAATATGAGTGGTAGTGTAAATACTTTTGTGTCATGAGGGCTGAGGCATCCTCCTATCGAACTCTGGCTGTCTTCGGCTATTTGGGGGCGAACCACATCGGCTATACTCGTTGCCCGTCCCCGGGGTACTTGGATATGCTCAATGTAGCCAAAGGCGGTTAAAAGTGACCGTT
>Ga0066192_1000032_pt1 | contig 26752 bp, 22 predicted proteins | sample WorMetvacBELIZE1_FD_58707 | JGI IMG/M metagenome (GOLD analysis project Ga0066192, IMG submission 58707) | Marine gutless worms symbiont microbial communities from Max Planck institute for Marine Microbiology, Germany - Olavius vacuus BELIZE.1... | ecosystem: Host-associated > Annelida >... | reverse complement strand
GGAATCGCCCGATGCGGAATTGGAATACGGTGCTTTCGCACTTGTGTATAATGTTTGGTGAGAGGTTTCCCCTCTCAATTCGCCTTTAGTGGCGTGAGGTAGTTGAGCGAACAGTGTCTACGCGTACCGATAAACGTATCCAACTTTTATTGTTTTCCTTCTTCTTCAAATTCTCATTTTACACGCCATTTATAGCGCTATACCTCAAAAATATCTACGGCGCGAATTCACAGAGGATTCTCATTGTATTTTCAGTATATACAGTATCAGTATTTCTTTTCGAAATTCCCATGGGAATCCTCTCAGATAGGTATGGAGAACGTGTTTCGCTGATTGCTAGTTCTATCTTGCTCGTATGCTCGACTATATTGATGGTGGGAGGAAGCTATATTTTATTTATTGTCGGATAAGTACTGTTCGCGATTTCCCAAAGCCTCTATTCCGGATCTTATGAATCAATAGTATTCAAGTACTGTTCAGACGGATCCAACAATCTCGATTATGAAGCAACACTTGGACAATCCACATCAATCTTATGGCTGAGCGTTTCACTGGCTGCGCTTTTAGGCTATATACTCGCAAAATACAGTATCCGATATGTTTTCTATGCCACTGCTGTATCCAACTTTTTTTGCCTTGCGTTGTCGTTCAGGCTTCCTCAGGTAAGCAAATCAAGCGAAAAAAAGAATTCTCTCACGATATTAAGCGAAACCTTGCATTATGCAATACGGGATACCAAATTTAGATCTTGGATATTCCGGTCTGCGCTATTTACTTCAGTTATTTTATCAGGTTACTTCCTCATTCAAACGTATTTGAACGAAAGGGGTATCTCAGGTCCTACGAATGGGGTACTTTATTTTTTTATAACACTTTTTGCGTTTTTGAGTTCACTTTTATATCCAAAACTGAATTCGTGAAGTTCTCATTAAATCCAATTAATACTCTGATTTTACTCGTTGCCATTATTGCATTGACGTTTTTTCTACTGACAATAGCTTCATCTTTTTATTTCGTGTTGATTCTCGCTTGTTTGTTCAGGTTAGTCTGGGGATTCTCTACGCCATATTTTACTTCAATACTGAACCGATCAATTCGTAGTGATAGCATTCGGAACTCAAGTCTATCGCTTGTATCTCTTCTAACGAGTTTGTTGACATCAATACTTATGGCAGTTTTGTCAAAATTCAGTTCTAATTTCGGGTATACTATACTGTTAACACTCCAAACAGTGTTGATTATTACCTTGTTGATCTCATTAAGGAGGCATAATACAACGACTTACGAGAACCGTGGATGATAAAGAATTTGAATTCATACAATAAGAATCTATTAGACAACGTATCAATTTTACCTTCGGATTATCGTAAAAAAGAGGAGTCTCTCGTTGATTTAGAGGGCGTTATGTTCCAAAAAACTATAATATGCGCTCTGAGTGAACACGACATGATCGAGTAGTGGAATTCCCAGAAGCTCACCGGCTTTCATGAGACGGCGGGTGAGTGTACGGTCTTCCTGAGAGGGTTCGCTGTTTCCCGAGGGATGATTATGGGCGCAGATAACCGCCGCGGCCCGATCGGAGAGTGGATCAACGAATACTTCCCGCGGATGGACGATGGTCCGATCCAGAATTCCCTGGCTCACCACCCGCAAGCGGAGTACTTCATGGGCGCCATTGAGGCTGAGAACCAAGAAATATTCCTGAGGCCGATCCGCCCAGTGGCTTACCAAGGGTAGGACATCCCCCGGTTCACTGATGCGATGCCGAGCGGGTCTCAAACGTCGACGGGCAAATTCCAAGGAGCCGGTTACTAATGAGGCGCGAGCGGGTCCGATTCCCTCAATCGCGGTAAGTTCACCGACTTCCGGTATATCATTTGAGCGATCCAGTACAGCCAGGAGTTCAAAAGCCAATTTCCCCACACCCCTGCCGCCGCCGCTACCCAGCATGAGGGCAAGAAGTTCGATATCTGATAAGGCGCCGACACCCTGGCTTACCAATCGCTCACGTGGCCGTTTCTCCAGTGGAATGTTGGTGATGCGTTCCAGTGCTAAACTCTTCATACTTGTAATGACGGGCTCTACGGGACTAACAATTCAATCTGGCGGGTAAAAAAGGTAGAATTGAGAGATTCAAGGGAGCATATGATTGAGGGGACGGATTGTGAGTTTGGAAGGCAACACAAGAAGCTCTGTCTATATATCCGCAAGCCGTGATGTAACGGTGAATCTCGCCACCGAAGAGTGGCTGCTTAGAGATATACCTGAGGGCGAAGAGATTCTCTTTCTCTATGAAAACGGTGCCGCGGTGGTAATCGGGCGCTTCCAGAATCCCTGGAGGGAGTGCCGAATAGGTTTGTCCAACCGATGGGGAATTCCCATCAGACGAAGGATTTCCGGCGGCGGCACGGTGGTTCATGGTGAGGGAAACCTTAACTATTCGGTTATTTCCGGTCGAAAATGGCCGCAAAAAGAGGTGAATCTGGATCGGATTATTCGGGCACTGGGAACGTTGGGGCTGAAGGTTCAGCGGAATGAGCGATTCGACCTTCTTGTTACGCCCCCTGAGGACCCAACTGGCATACCTCTCAAGGTGGGTGGGAGCGCCTTCCGTCAAAGCCTTCGATCATCAATGCACCATGGTACGCTGTTGGTGAGTGCCAATCTTGGTATGCTGAGAAAGCTTCTTCATGTTCCCCCGCGGAAGATTGAGGCTCGGGGGGTACTCTCCACACCCTCGATAGTAACCAATCTTGCCGATGTGAAAGAAGCCATTTTGCCCCGTTTAATCGTATCCGATGTGGTAGACGCGCTTTGCCGGGAATGGGGTGGAGCGCCATTCCCGATCGCGAGGGGCGTGAGCGAGGGGGGGAAAGACGAGTCTGATTATCGAAATTACGTTGCTCGCTTAGCTTCTGACGAATGGATTTGGGGAAGAACCCCGAATTTTCGGGAATGGTTTGCTGGACTGCCCGGGTTGGGAAACGTCGTACTGGAGTTTGAAGTGAAGGCGGGGCGGATTGAATCGATTGAAACAATCGGAAACAATGGAAAACTATTTGATGGGGTTAGGGCATTGAAAGGCTTGGCCTATCAGGGTTCCACAATCCTTTCATCCTTTGGAAAGGCGCCCGCACGCTGGGTCTGCGCCCTGGCCGGCTTGGTGGATGGGGAGTTTCTTGATCCCCAAGATGATTCCGCGTTAGGATGCCCGAACGATAGGGAATGTTGAATATGATAAACAGAAAAAGCTCTTATCTGGCATTGTTCCTCGTTTTTTTGTGCGCTCTGAATCCCCTCTTTGCTGTTGATACCGATTCTTCCTGGGGAATAAACCTCGCTTACTATCTGGATGATAATAAAGGGGGCAGCGGAGGATCGAATAGATTTCTTCCACCTTGCTATGAGCCGAAATCTTATGCCAATAGCGCCGCCTGGCAAAATGGCCCTATTGGTGGTGATCCGCTAAACCTTGAAGCTAATGCGACTCGCAAGCTCGGCAATGGCTGGGGTTCTTTGGAATTCGAAGCCTATTATCGCTTTCGCGCGGTTTTTCCCCTACTACAGGGTGATGGACTGTACAAAGATAACAACCTCACCCTCATCGTCAAACCTGTTATTTCGCCTGTTTCTTTCCATGTGGAAACTGAGGCACAATGGACACCCATCGCCTTCGCCAAGCTGCTATTAGGAGCATCAGGGGGAACCGGATGGCCTTTGCACATTTTGGGCGCGGAGGGACAGGCGCTCAATAACATGGATAACATCGATAATGTACCCCGAAGCGGTTGGGTAGAAACCTATTTTTTGGGAACCACACTGCAGTTTGATTTGGCAGCACTTGTACCGGGGAAATGGAATCATGTGGTTTTCTCTGCTACGGCAAAAGCCCAATACTACAACAACAGCATGGCCAAGGATAAAGATGCATGGTATTGGCGGGCCAATAGCGGACAAACCTTTAATGGCTGGGAGTACAGAGGCGATTATGCAATCGGCTATCAACCACCCTGGAAGGTGAATTTCATCGGCATCGTGGCGGAACATAGGTTTTATTTGTCAGAGAAAATTCGCAATATGTCTACGATCGCTTCCAATGGTTGGGGCTCGGATCTCCAGAAATGGCGTTTTGGGCCGGCGATGAAGGTTGATTTGTCGAATGGTATTGGTCTTACCGTACTCCTACAATTCGCCAACGGTCTGTATTATACAGAGGAAACTTCCTATGCCCGCTGGTTCCAGCGTTGGGAAACGACTCAAGATGAGTATATCAAGATCGACCGTCTCGTTCTCCAATATTCCAAGAAATTCTGACGGTTCAAAGATGCCCCGTCGGTTTTTCGACTGACGCTGAGGTTTCATCTAACGCGGTGTTCGTGAGCCATCTTAGGAATGACTGTACGATAGCGCCTCTCGGTAGGCGAACTCTTCGAGGGCTCCCTGAACCAACCGATCAATCACGGCGGTGAAGTCTAGCCCCCCGTGGGCGGTCATTCGCGGAAAGAGGCTGATCGGGGTCATACCCGGCATCGTGTTGATTTCGTTAAGCAAGAGTTCATCGGTTTTCCGGTCAACCAGAAAATCCACCCGGGCTAATCCCCCGGCATCCACCGCTCGATAGGCTAATACGGCAATGTCTTGAATCGACTGGAGGATAGACTCGCTAAGATCTGCCGGAACATGGAGCAGGGCACCATTGGGGTCGATGTATTTTGCATCGTAGTCATAGAACAGATGCTGTCCGATGGGAACAATTTCACCCGGCACAAAGGCCTCAGGCTGAGTATATCCCATCACCGCGCACTCGATTTCACGGCCAATCACACCCTTTTCCACCAATATCTTGCGATCGTAAATAGCCGCGGTTTTCAAAGCTTCGATCATTTCAGAGCGATTGATTACCCGGCTCACCCCAATGGAAGATCCCGCGTTTGCGGGTTTGACAAACAGAGGATTGCCGAGCTCCGCAAATAGCTTATCAGGAAGTTTGGCATCTTCTAGCCTGTCCGTCCCAACTCGTAGGGTGCGATAGGGTACCACTGGAAGTCCTTCCTGCTGCCAGATTTTTCTCGCTATTTCCTTGTCCATGCCAACAGCGCTTCCTAAGACTCCCGAGCCCGCATAAGCGACACGCGCTATTTCCAACAATCCCTGAACCCTGCCATCCTCTCCATAGCTGCCATGGAGAACAGGTATAACAACGTCTAGTGGGATTTTTTCTCCCATGGCATTCACAATCCCACCCGACGGTTGTATCGAGAGCTGATTGGCTTTATCAGGAACAACTTTTAGCGCATCGCTTGCTTCAGAAGGCAGGTTCTGCCGGTACCACGCTCCGTTCTTTCCGATGCCGATGAGAAGCGCATCATGATGGGATGACAAATGATCGAGAACTGATTTGGCGGAAACGCAGGACACCTCGTGTTCACAGGATCGCCCACCGAATAGTATTGCAACATGAACCATACAAGCCATCATGCCATGTGCTATCCATGCAAACAAGCGGCCCTCGACATTGCGCCGCCCATCGTGATGTTTTTTATCGATTGGGGAGCTTTGGCCATTCCTATCTGAGCTGTATGCGCCTGCGAACGAGTTCAGATTCAAGGTAGGGCCAGTATTCCTCTAGCGGCTGACGCGATCGCATGACCCGCACATGAGGGATAACCCAGCCATAAAACCGCTCCGCGCTCTCAGGAAATCCGGCAGCTTCCAGATATAATCCAGCTTCCAGAGCATATTCTTTCAAGAGTTTTGAGAATTGGATTGTATCGGATTTCTCCTCTTGTGAGGAGGCTTCCTTCGTGATTACCATAAGGAGTCCTGATTCGGGAGCATGAATCAGCAGAAAATCATCGCCCCCCCGCACCTGATACCAACGATTTGGAATTCGTATGTCGCTATACCGCACCCAGCTCTTTTCACTACTCACCCATATCAATTCACCGGGGTAGGCCAGTACTAAATGACTTCCCACCCAGCCCATGCTCCAAGGCATTGATTTGTGAAACTGCGATAGGTTAAGATTCCAAAGAGGAATTAACTCGTAGTCGTCGCTCAATTTGGCCACATTCAATGTACCTTTAAGGGGATCAATCTCCGCCACCCAATGCCCTCGCGTAGAAATGCCCCATTGGATGGATGCGGAGAGTTTCAATTCAATGGTGTGGTTTGTCCATTCGTCGGCAATTCCCATTTGAGATTTGATGAGTAAGGTTTTATTGGGGAAAAATGCCCAGATAGCACCATCAGGTCCCGGCAGCAGGGTTTGGGGAAGAGAAAACTGCCATGTGCTTTGTTGTACGACGGCATTTTCCGTATTCAACTCCAGATAGTCTGTTCCACTCGGTGTAAATCCCCGCCAATTCCCATCGGAACACACTGTCCCATTCGCTGGACTCCAGGATTTCTCACCCCACTTCGCGTTAGTCGAAGAAAACATGGCAAGCAGGGTTCTCACATCGGCAGTTCCCTTTGGAGTAAGGCTCACCAGAGTTCCCGGCCAGATGAGCCAGATACGATCAGCCTCTGCCGATACATCGATTGGCCCGAATCCATTCGTACCTGGAAAAAAATCGTTGGGAAGAACAGATATTATCTGGATAGAGAGAATTTTTTCCGATATGATAGATGAGGCATCGTCAGTAGCGACTGATTTGACGCATACAAGTAGAATCACTGCTGTGAATATGGGATGTAAGGTAATACTCTTCACATTCATAGGGTACAAGCGTTGGGCCACCAGGGCCAAGTCTGGAGAAGACTGACTTGAAGATGATATTGAGCAATCCACTACTTCTCTCTGCCTTATTCGCCATGATTTCCGCCCAATTTTGCAAGGTAGTCCTCATCCTACTTACAGAACGTCGTTGGATACTGGCGCGAATAGCTGAAACAGGAGGAATGCCTTCATCACATTCGGCCACTGTTGCGGCGCTCTGTACCTCCAGTGGATTGCAATATGGAATGGAAAGCCCCCAATTTGCCGTAACACTGGTTTTTGGTCTCATCGTCATTTATGATGCCACTGGAATACGTCGCGCCGCAGGTCGTCAAGCTGAGATTCTCAACGAACTCATGGAAAACTTTTCCCACCTGTTCGAGGAGGAAAATCGCCCTAGAGCCCTCAAAACACTGCTTGGGCACACCTATCCCCAGGTAATCGTTGGTTCCGGCCTGGGCATCGCTATGGGCTATCTGGTGAATTACATACTGACTTAGGGTTCCATCGGAGATGGATAGTTAACGGTGGATCGAACTGTATAGCCAAGTTCCTGAAGCAGTGTCCGACATATTTCTGATTCATCCCATTCCATAGACTCCTGGGCATAGATGATGGTTTTCTCATGACCCTTTCCCAGGGCCGCGACCATATCTCCAGCTTCGGCCATCTTGAATGCTTTTTTAAGCGCGTCTTTTCTGCTGGGAATGAGAAAAAGAGACTTTTCCCGAGTAAGGTTGGTGATACCCGCCGCAATGTCCTTGAGCACTGCCGTGGGCTCTTCTTCCCTTGGATCTTCATCGGTGAGAATCACCACGTCGGCGAATTTCTCGGCCAGCGCTCCCTGTTTTGGACGCTTGTCGACATCTCGCTCTCCCGCAGATCCGAATACCACAATCAGGCGTTTTGTCGTCATGGCTCGTAAGAATGGTAGCACTTTTTGAAAACTTCCTGGCGAATGCGCATAATCCACTATCACATGAAAATCCATATCGCCTCTTATCATTTCCATGCGTCCCTTCACTCCGACGAGTTTTGGTAGCAGCTGGGCCAGCCCCACTGGATCCTCATCCAGGAGTTCTGAGACGACACAAAGGGCCGCCAGCGCATTTTCGACATTGAATAGGCATGGAAGTGTGATGCTTGTCGCGCTTTTACCAAATGGCGTGTGCAGCATGAATTGGGTACCCTTTGGACCCGATTGGAGATCGGATGCAAATAGGTCGGCTTCCTTATCTTTCAGGCTGTAGCCAAACACGGGTTTTTCGCCGGCGGCCTCAATAAAAAGTTCCGCATAGGGATCGTCTTGATTCACAACCCCGAAGGCATCACGGTTTTTCGATGCCCCAATCATTTCAAACAACTTGGCCTTGTCCTGGCGGTATTGTTCGAGACTCCCATGAAACTCCAGATGCTCAGTGGTAACATTGGTAAAAACCGCAACATCAAAATCCACGTCGGCCAGTCGGCTATTCAATGCTGAAAGGCCATGACTGGTGGCTTCAATTACAGCATAGTTCTGCTTGGCATCTTTCATCGCTCGAAGCAGAGCGTGAATTTCCGGGGCTTCGGGTGTTGATTGTCTCATGTAATTAGGCTCAGATTGTTCGCCCACGGCCAATTCCACGGTGGATATGTTTCCGGCTGATACGCCTAAGAGACTAAGAAGCTGGCAAATTAGGCTTACCGTTGTGCTTTTCCCATCAGTCCCTGTAACACCGATAACAGTCATTTCTTGAGACGGGGAATCCCAAAATGCCGCTGAAACACTCGAGAGCGTGGTTCGGGTATTGGAAACGCGAAGATAGCATATCTCCGGTCTGTAATGCTCTAATTCTTGAGTATGAAATACCACAGCGGCCCCGGCATTTATCGCCTCTTCGATAAATTGATGCCCATCGCTATGAAGCCCTGGCAGGGCGAAAAAGATGCAGTTTTTTTTGGTCTTGCGGGAATCATACACCAGCGATGAAATGATGGGGTCGCCAACAATCCTGGATTCGTGGGGAGAGACATTGCTAAGAAGCTGACTGAGTTGTTTCATATTTTAAGTGTAACTTCAAGCTCTTGGACAGGGGAAGTCGTCAATATGTGGATTCCCGGCTTCTTAGGCAATAAAAAAGGGTTGATTCTTGACTGATTTTGTTTATATTCGGGCACAGCGCCTTTCGGTAGAATTAAGAACCGAGCACGACGCCCCTAAGGAGTTGTTATGTCCACCGAAGTGAAATCAACCAAGGACGACAAACCCGTGAGCAAAACTGCGAATACCCCCATGAAGAAGTCATCAACAAGAAATGCCGCAACGAGTTCCTCCAGGGAGAAGGGCAAGCTTCTTATAGTTGAAAGTCCGGCCAAAGCGAGAACTATCAAGAAGCTGCTGGGACGGGAATATACAGTTATGGCGACTGTAGGGCATATACGAGATTTGAAAAAGGGTAGGGGGAAGAAGTCTTTTGGCATCGATTTGGAGAATGGCTATGAACCACAATACACCATTATCCCGGCGAAAATGAAGACTGTTAACGAGCTTAAAACCGCCTCGGAAAAGGTCGCCGAGATTTATCTGGCGCCCGATCCTGATCGGGAGGGTGAGGCAATCGCCTGGCATCTCAAAGAAGCCTTGTGCCTCAGCGACGAACAGGCTAAACGCATTACCTATCAATCAGTTACCAAAAAGGCGGTTGGCGAGGCGCTCACCAATCCCCGGCCCATCGATATGAAACTGGTGGGCGCCCAGAAGGGCAGACGTGTTCTCGATCGGCTGGTGGGCTTCACGCTCTCTCCTTTTCTTTGGAAAAAGGTAGCAAAAAATTTATCCGCCGGCAGGGTGCAGTCCGTTGCTGTCCGCCTCATTGTGGAGCGTGAGCGGGAAATCGACGCCTTCATACCAGAGGAGTTTTGGAAGATTAATGCGACACTTCATGCCGAAGTAGGGGATTCTACGCCTTTCAGCGCTTCCTTAAGCAGTTGGAAGGGGGAAAAATTCGCCTTGGGTGGGCAATTCTCATCGTCCGAGGAGAGCGTTCGAGAAGTGGAGACAGCGTTGCGGAGCGCATCCTACCGGATTTCCAATGTGACACATAAGGATACCTCCAGTAAGCCACAGGCGCCATTTATCACAAGCACTCTTCAGCAGGCCGCATCGGGACAACTACGCTTCGGCACCCGGAGAACCATGCAAATAGCCCAGAGACTCTATGAAGGTATCAATCTCCAAGACGGCGCGGTTGGCCTTATAACCTACATGAGAACTGACTCGCCAAGACTCGATCCTGATGCTCTTATCGATATCCGAAACTGGATAGGGGCGCATTACCCCCAGTACTTGCCAAAGAGCCCGCGTGAATATGGACCCAAGGCCAAAGGGGGCGTCAAATCTCAGGACGCGCACGAAGCCATACGTCCCACCTCGGTAGAACTTACTCCCGAACTGGCTAAACCTTATCTCACTGATGAGCAATACCGCCTTTACGAATTGATATGGCGCCGTACTGTCGCCAGTCAGATGCATGATGCGAGATATGCGGTTACCACCATCAGTGTGGAGGCGGCCCAGGGCATACTGGAGGCCAAAGGGAGACTAACCCTTTTTGACGGCTTCACGGTTCTCACCCCAGAATCCTATAAGGCACGCGAGGACTTTCAAAACCTTCCGGCATTGAAGGGTGGCGAAAAAGCCTCTTTGGATGATTTGAATGCCGAACAGAACTGGACCAAGCCCAAGGCACGCTATACGGAAGCAAGCCTGGTTCGGGCATTGGAGAGCGAAGGCATCGGTAGACCTTCCACCTACGCAAGCATCATTCAAACCATTCGGGAACGAGGCTATGTGCGTCTGGAAAAGCGCGCTTTCCATGCCAGCGAGCTGGGTATGGCGGTGAATGACATTCTTCTAAGGGAATTTCCCACGATTATGGAATACCAATTCACCGCCGACATGGAGGCCAACCTTGATGCTGTAGAGGACGGCAAGGTGGACTGGCACAAATTGGTGGATGATTTCTATCAGCCGTTCATCAAGAGAGTGGAGGAGGCCATAGAACTAGCCGAACCCCTCAAGGGCCGAAAATGGGACGGGAATGAACGTTGCCCCATATGTGGAGGAACGCTGGTTTTTCGCTACTCAAAATCCGGCGCGTTTCTCGGCTGCGGCAACTACCCCGAATGCAAGGGTTTGATGCCACTTCCCGACGAGGGTTCGGATGACGGTGAAACCGATGGCGAAGCGGTGAACTGCCCAACCTGTGGAAAGCCCATGATTCTTAAATCAAGCCGCTACGGCCAGTTCTATGCCTGTAGTGGTTATCCGGAATGCAAATCCACGGCCAGCCTTAACGCTGATGGGAAACCGGTTTTTCTGCCGGATTTGGAAATGGACTGCGATGAATGCGGTACATCCATGCAAATCAAGTCCAGAAGACGAGGACCTGCTATGGTTTGCCCAAACCAGGATTGCAAGCGTGAATTGCCGGTTCGCAATGATGAAATTATTTCATTGCCTCGAGCAAACGGTGCTAAATGCGAGAAATGTGGGAGCCCCATGATTGTTAGACTCAGTCGTCGAGGTCCATTTTTAGCATGTACCGGATTTCCTCAATGCCGCAACGCAAAAAACCTTGAGGAAGCAAGGAAGAGCGAGCAAGCATGACAATTCCATCTGCCATCATGAAGCAGCTCTTTTGAGTTTCATGCCGTTCAGCACTCCTTTGATGCTTTTATGCCTGATATAACTGATCTGCTTCGGCTTCCAACATCGTATTTAAGGTTTCCTCCATTGTTTCTCTGACGAAATTCCCCAGATGGTCTTTGACTTTTTCTTCTTTTTCTCAGGTATCCTTACCATTCATATGGTCCTCCTTCTGACTGGTTTTTGTAAATAAACAATAATCAGATTGAGGACTTCTTTAGAATTTGCGAAAGAATTTATACGTTATCTACGGTGATTATACACATCAGTCACTATTGAACCCTTCCTGATGACCGAGCATCTCCTAGGCCGTTACACTATCAGAGCGCTCCAGCATATCTGTGACTAGCAATAGGAGAAGTTGGCATTGTGGACTATGGTGATTATCATGGATGTTTTGTAGGATTAGTGTATACTCGTTAGGCGGAGGGTGTTGCTCCAATGGGTACTGGATATGAAACTGAATAAAATCTCTATTTTATTTGTAGCTTTTTACCTTGTCATTGTGCTAGGTTGTCCGAATCTTACAGAAAGTTCACAAGCTTACGGCAAGACAGTTGCCTTTACTGATCTAGAGTTTGGTGGCCTTTCACCTACTGAAACATCAGCAGTATTAACGTTAACTTTTGATGCCGATCCGACAGGATTGACGGCCAGTGATATTGAAATAACCAAAGCAACTAAGGGCGAGTTGTCTGGTTCCGGTAAAATTAGACGACTTACCATTTCTGGTATTAGAGCGCTTAATAGCGAAAAGATAACTGTAAGGCTATCAAATCCTCCTGGATTGACCATAATATCGCCGATAAGGAGAGTTGTGGTAAACAGAACAAGAACGCCCATAGTGTTTACTCAACTGCGCGCCAATGGAGGAGGAACAGCCAATATAGAAACAACCGCATTAACTCTGACATTTAGCGCCAACCCAACCACATTGCGGCAAGACGATATAACAGTAAGAGGAGCAACTGTTGACAGTTTTTCTGGAACTGGTAATACACGAACTCTAGGTATTTCAGGTATCACTGTCGCCAATGGGGAGGAAGTTACAGTAAGCGTTGCAAATCCCGATGGTTTTACCATAACGCCGCAGGCAAAAAACGTAGCCGTTTATGTAAAACCGCCTCCTCCCACAGAAATAAAGTTCACCGGCCTGAGTGCGAATGGGGCAGCAGGAGTAACAACGACTGAATTAACTCTTACTTTCGATACTGTTCCAAGCAGCTTGGCCGTAGGTGATATCACTGTAAGTGGTGCAACCAAAGGTTCTTTATCGGTAAACGGCAATACGGTAACGTTGGCCATTACTGACATCAGTGTAAGAAATGGCGAAGATATCACAGTGACACTGAGAAATCCAACTGGATATAGAATCACACCAGCGTCAAAAACAGTGGGAGTACATGTAGCCCTTACCTCTATCAGTTTTGACAGACTAACAGCAAATGGAACATCAGGTTCAGTCACCACCACTCAATTGACTCTGACATTTAGCGCCGACCCAACCACATTGGGGAAAGACAATATAACAGTAAGAGGAGCAACTGTTGACAGTTTTTCTGGAACTGGTAATACACGCACTCTAGGTATTTCAGGTATCACTGTCGCCAATGGGGAGGAAGTTACAGTGAGCGTTACAAATCCCGATGGTTTTGCTATAACGCCACTATCGAAAAACGTAGCTGTTCATGTAGCTCCAACACCGATTACTTTTGACGAACTAACGGCAAATGGAACATCAGGTTCAGTCCCCACCACTCAATTAACTCTGACATTTAGCGCCGACCCAACCACATTGGGGAAAGACAACATAACAACAAGAGGAGCAACTGCTGACAGTTTTTCTGGAACTGGTAATACACGCACTCTAGGTATTTCAAGTATCACTGTCGCCAATGGGGGGGAAGTTACAGTAAGCGTTACAAATCCCAAAGGGTTTGCTATAACACCCGACGCGAGAAATGTCACTGTATATAGGGTGGCTATTGCTATTGACATGACGGATGTAGCCAGTGGCACTTTTCAGCGTGATGCCACAGGGGCAAACACCAGCAGCGTCAGCGCATTTAGAATAAGCGCAACTGAGATAACCCGAGCCCAGTTTTTGCATGTTATGGGGGAAGATCCGAGTGAGAAAGGAATTTCAGGCACGATGAACGATCCGGTTCAAAAAGTCAACTGGTATCATGCCATCGCCTTTTGCAATAAACAGAGCCTTTTCGAAGGACTCACTCCGGTATATACTGTTAGCGGTATTAACTGGAACACTCTTAAATTCTCTGAAATTCCAACGGCGAGCAGTGTGGCCTGGAATGCGGCCACAGTAAACTGGAATGCTACTGGCTACCGACTACCTACCGAGATGGAATGGATGTGGGCGGCCATGGGAGCCAGTGACGGCAGTGGTACAGGTTATACCAAGGATTTTGCGGGCGATACCGGGGGCGGAGTTCTTAGCGCATATGCTTGGTACGCAGCCAATTCCAACAACAGAACTCACTCCGTGAAGATGAAATCCGCTAATGAGCTGGACTTGTTCGACATGAGTGGCAATGTGTGGGAATGGATTTGGGATCGTGAGGGCGCCTATCCATCAGACTCATTAAGCGACTATAGAGGGCCTGTCGCGGGCTCACACCGCATTATACGGGGTGGTAGTTACCAAAGTGCCGCCAATCACTGCGCCGTGGCCGCACGAAATTACTATGCGCCGCATAGCCAATATTCGTTTGTTGGTTTTCGGGTGGTTCTCCCCCCCTCTAGTCCATAATATATGGCTCGCCCGGACAAAATATTTTGTGGCCGGGATGGATATTTATTGCTCTTGATCGAGTGTTAAGCTATTGAGCCTCTCCCGTACATTGGAATCTTCTTTTGAGCTAAGATACTTCTTTAGCCAAATTACTGCCTCTTCAGGGTTTTGCAATCCGTATTGCCATGTATCGGCAATAAGAAGATACAGATATGGATCGCGATGTCCTTTATGCAAGAGCGCTTTCCAATACAAGAGGGCGGCTTCATAATCACCGGTACGATAGGTGAATGCTCCCATCAACGATAGGTATCGGGAATCCTCATCATCAATTTTGCTGGCTCTTATAAGTGCTGCCTCAGCTTCGTTCCACTCAAGAGAGTCGAGAGCGGCCTCGGCAGTATTCAAGAGAGTTTCAATGCTAATAAGTCGGATATGGAGCACCTGTTTGCGGCTTATGAAGTCGACATCGAAGGTATTGGGTTCGAAACCCTTTTTGCTTACTTCAATCTGGTGGCTTCCGGCGCGAAGATCCTGAATAATAAAGCGCCCGTTGATGTCGGATCTGACATATCTTCTTTTTTTGCCGTCGATCACTATGAGTGCGCCATGACATGGGCGGTTCTGAGCGTCGTAGATCATGCCAAGAAGATCACTTGCGACAAAATCGTGCACTTCATCTGAAAATAAAACATTCTTACTGGCACACGAGCTAGCAAGGAGGACCATAAAAAGAGCAATAAAAGATATTAGAATTGACCGGGTAAGTTTCATGGGGACTCCAATTTTACAATGAACTGTTCGTTGCCTATGCGTATTATTGCCGATGAAACATCAGATTCAACAAGGGTCCAGCCAAGGGCTTCTGTTCCGATGACGAGTCGTCGAACACGACCAGTCTGATTGTCCTTCAAAGCAATTACATCATTGCCACTTGCGTCGATAAAACGACCAACGAAAGTTATTTCCGGTTGATTTTGGGTTATTGGAACATCAAGCGGAACATCAAATGTGCGGGGTTGTAGCTTGTTTTTTTCAGGTATCGCAGTCGGCCTGAAGAGAGTGGCTACTATGCCCGGTGCTATTCGTGGTGTTTCTAAGCGAATCCATTCAGTTTCTTCGGATGACGGATTAGGTTCTAATGATGGACTTTCTGGAAGTTGGAGTGATAGGCTGATTTCCAGGTTTCTATATCCTTCATCCTGTAATGATAGTGATGGATAGGCAATGTATCGTTCTTCATTGTCAAGATCGCTGAGATATGCCATAAGCGCAGCAGGGTTGCCGGTTGCACTTAGCTCCCAAGTACGCTCGTGACTGCTGCCCCTTGCAGAGGCGCTAATAATCCTTAAACCCCGCTTTTTTGCCCGGCTATTGATATCGTCTACAAAATGATAGAAAACCGCCCCGGGGTTATCCATGTACCGCCTTCGTTCATTCTCAGTAAGCCTATAAAGCTCTTCGAAGCGAGTAGCAACTTCATCGCTGTTAAGCTCATCTGTCTTTGAAAAGAAGATTGAACCGAAATCTGCAATATCTCTAGAGGCACGATTGAGCCTTAAGAAATTTCTAACAGCAAAGAATCCTGGAATAAGAGTAAGAATAAGCACAAGCAAAGCCAATCTCTTATAATGCTTATCTGCCATGGAACCTAGCCGCAAAAATGAAAATTTCGCCTTTGCTCCTGGAATCCGGAAAAACCCGATCGAGTTGCGACTCACTAAAAAATGGATTATCCTCAAACTGTCGAACCATCGTAAGTGTGTCGGTCGTACGACCGCGAATAGTAAATCGATCGCCCTTTATAATCATACTATCGAGATCTGTCCCTGATGGAAGGACTTCCACAAGCTGTGAAAGAAGCGCATAAGGGGAAACAGGAGCATTAGCCTGCAGGGCAGCAAAAACAGATTCCGCCGCAGCGAGCCTTTCTACTGCCTCTTCATGCTGCGAGGTAGCTTTGATGAGTTGACGATGATCCACAGAGACAGCATCCAGGCGATTTTCTGCTTCATTGGCAAAATGATAAGCAATGAGCGCCACACAGCTGATAACAAATAACGCCAAAGAAGCAGCAATAAGCTGTTTCAGTGGTTTCTTTATTCTCTGTTCCAGGAAGTAGATTTCATCTTTCCATTTCTTCTTCTGTGGTTCGTAAACTGGATCTTGAACATTAGCATCTGGAATAGCGGTGTCGGCTTCCAGGTGGAAACCTATCAATCGATCGCCATGATAAAAACTATAGTCGCCTTCTCGCCCTTCGAGAAGAGCTACAGCTACGGGAAAGGCAAGTGGCGCAAAGTGATAGTGCTTTCTTATTTCCGCAAGATCTCTAGAGCGGAGGATGAGTGCAACAGCTCTTACTACCTTGCTAGAGAGGCGACGGGTTCGTATGTCGATTGTATAGTCTTCAGAATCCCCAGGAAGCAGGGTGGGTAGGAGTGTTCGAAGGGCCATCCGCGCATCACGTTGGCTCAGCATCGTGTAGTTTTCAGCATGAATTTCGTAGAGGGCTGGAGAAGGATAGACGGCTCCAATACGACCTTTATTGTTTTGTTGAAAGACAAGCTGGCCATCTATCTTCCGGTCAACATTCACAGCAGATTGATGATTCCTCATGCTAGGTTTCCAAGCATTCGGAAGAACGGTAAGAGGTAGCGTAGAACGAAGAATATCATACCGGCTCCGAGGAGTAGTATCAGAATCGGTTCCATTAGCTGAGTAGCCAAATCGATAGATCGAGACACGCGTTCTTCGAAGTACTGGCGGATGGGCTTAAAAATCTCTGAGTCCTTTCCAGTTCGTTCCCCGATGGATACCCATGCTGGTATGATGCTCGGTATATAGGGAGCTGTCGTAAGAAGATCAGCCAGAGAATCACCTTTGCCAAGCTGTGTTGGAAGATCTGATAGAATCGAAACAAGCCTGGAATTTCCAGCAGCTCCGGCCGCTTCTGTTAGCGACTGATCCATTGTGACTCCTCCAACCGTCAGAATTTCCAGGGCAAAAGACCAGCCCAGGAGGCCCCAGTCACGAACAAATGGGCCGATTATTGGAAGTTGGAGAATCACCTTGGCGCGCCAACGTCCAAGAGTCGAGTTACGAGGCGCCAGCGCCGTTGCCATAATCCCACCAACCAAAGAAGCTATAATTATCGCGGCGATACTCGTGTTATCCAGACTGGAGGGTGATGTGGCTATATCTGGATTGAGCACAATGAGCATCTCGGACATTTTTGGAAGAATGAATATGCTAATGATGATGCCAACAGTTATGGCAACTATGAGCACAAGAGTAGGGTAGATCAAAGCCGTGCCAAGTCGCTCTCGCAACTTCGCTAGTCTCCCATAATACTCATCAAGCTGTGTTAAGACAGCACCAAGGGAGCCGACCATTTCACCAATCCCAGCGAGAGACTTAAAACCGACTGGTAGTGCTACTGGCGCCAAGTCCAGGGTCTTCTGAAAAGATGCACCCCTCTTGAGTTCGCGCAACCATGCCTGGCAAGCTTTACTGATCCGGGAGGTAGGTCTGATTTGGAGAATGAGATTTAAAGAATCGATAATTGTGTGCCCTGAATCTAACAAAAGGGAAAGCAGTGCTGATAGTTCCCGGGCGTCCTTTGTTCTAAGTCGTATCTTTCCAATGCCGCCAGAGACCGGGGAAACAGCCAATGGTACAAATCCTTCAGAACGTAACGACCCAATAAGGGCTGCCTCACTTTCAGCAAACCTGATTTCCTTATGGATACGTCCTGCTTTGTTTTTGGCGCGGAATCGGTAGTTGGGCATTAGTTTGGCAATACTTGGCGAATTTCGCCGATTGTGGTGAGACCCTTTTCGACTTTTTTCAAGCCGTCTATTATCATGGGCGCGTATCCGATTTTTGCAAGTCCCGACTCGAAAACAGAGTCCGAAACCTTGTTTGTGACTATCAGTTCCTCCAGGTAGCGATCGGATATGAACCACTCACAAATAGCGGTCCTTCCGATATATCCACTTTCACTGCATTGAGGACAGCCTGAAGTGTCAGTGACAGGATTAATGGGGGTTCCCCATTTGGCCATCAATTTCTTTTCAGTGGGATTGGGTTTGCGGTTGCTGCGGCAGTGAGGGCAGGTAGTACGTACTAAGCGTTGGGCTATGACGCCTCGGAGTACAGCGCCAACCATATAAGGGGGAATGCCCATATCAACTAATCGAGGGATAGCGGATGGGGCATCGTTTGTATGAAGTGTTGCGAAAACAAGATGCCCAGTGAGAGCGGCTCTAATGGCGAGTTCGGCGGTTTCAGAATCCCTTATTTCACCTACCATGATGATATCGGGATCTTGTCTTAGTACACGGCGAAGAAGGCTTCCGAATCCCATTCCTATCTCTTCTCTCACAGGAATTTGATCGATACCTGGGAGAATATACTCCACGGGGTCTTCTAATGTTATAATTTTTTTTGAATCGTCTCGGATTTCCGCCAGGAAGGTGGAAAGAGTGGTAGTTTTCCCGCTTCCTGTCGGGCCAGTTGCCAGAACAAGGCCGTATGGCAATCTATAAAGCACTCGTATGGCGGTCACCGCTTCTTGTGAAAATCCTAGGGATTCAGGGCCCATAAGCCCCTCTTTCCTGTTAAAAAGTCGTAGTACCAAAGATTCACCGCTTACTAGTGGGACTGTCGATACGCGAAGATGAATTTCCTGTCCTCCGAGTGTTACTGTTATCCTGCCATCCTGAGGGCGTCGAGTTTCAAGGATGTTCAGATTCGCCATTATTTTTATTCGACTAGCTACCGCAGGGAAACGTTCCAGTTCATAACGTCCAGTTATTCGAAGTGCGCCATCTATCCGATATCGCACTATCATGGTTGTCCCATCCACCTCCACATGGATATCAGAAGCATCGGCTGCCAGGGCGTCGAGGATGAGGCTATTCACGAGATTGACCACGGGGGCATCATTGGCTACTTGGTCGAGAGCTGTTGAAGTACCACTGTTCGAAATACCGCGGATTCCACCCTCTCCCTGTGAGGAAATTTTTGCCATTGCAGCGGCCAGATCTCCCGGATCGGCAGCGACAAACCGAACTGTTTTTGGTGCATGGTGGCGTCGAAGACGGTCGATTGTTAATTCTTCTGTGATACCTGGAACATAGGCTATATCGACAATGGTTTCACTTTCAGAGAACTTTATTACCCGATTAGCTTCTATGAAATCAATCGAGTATTGGTCGAGGATATGCCAGTTTATTTCGGGCGTGGAGAGGTTGATGGTATCCATCAGGGTTCCTGTATGTATTTAACGTAAATACGTTCGAATAGGCCACCCTGATCGACAGCGTCATTGCGATCGTATTCAATATGAGGGACGATGTAGATAACCAGTTCTGTGTCTTCTTGAGACTCCTTTTTCTTTTTGAATAGCAAGCCAAGTAGGGGAATGTCACCGAGTACTGGGACTTTTTCCTCAGTTATGACAGTATCCTGCTGGGTAAGACCCGAAATAATAACGGGAGTACCAGCTGGTGTTCTAACATGTGTATCAACAACACGTTCGGTTGTTGGGGGAAGGACATCACTGCTACTACTGCTTGCACCCTGTTGCTTACTTATTGTTGTCGCAATGTCCATAGTAATCATGTTGTCTCCAGAAACCCACCCCTCGACATCTATGAAGAGACCCGATGTTATTTCTCGTGAGCCCTCGGATACCTGATCACCAGTGGCAGGATCGATTCGGTAGTCTCGGTAACGATAGGTATTCGTGTTGCGAAAGCTTATTTTCTCCCCCGAAAGGCCATTGAGCGTTGTATCAGCAACCACCTTTGTTTGAGATTCTTCCAAACTGGCGCTCAGTTTGAGGGCAAACTGGTATCCGAAGGTTGAGGCGATATCGAAACCTAAACTAAGCAAGGGGCTTATCGTTCCTGAAAAAGAAGTTGAATCCACATTAGCCCTGGGATCATAGGAAGCTCCTGCCTCCCAATTGAAACCCTGAGAGTCCTGATAACTTAACACCAGAAGGTCATAGCGAATCTGAGGGACTGGTCGGTCCATTGTCTCAAGAATCCTTTTGAATGCTGCGAGCTTTTCCTTGGTTCCATTGAAAAATATCAATGAAGGGTCTTGAGTCTTCGCAATATCGTTTTTGTCGAAGGATGGGGGGATGTGGGCAAGAAGATCCTCAGACTTGATGTATCGTAGTGCTATTGCGGTGCCTTCCACTAACTTATCAGCAACTTTCAAAAACGCATCAAACATTTCCTTCTGTGTGTCGGTAATTGAAACAATGATACTTGAAGTTTGTGGAATAGCAGTTATGTTTATCATGGACAACTCAGCAGGGAGCAAGGCCTGTAGGCCACTTGGATCCAAGTAATCCAGGTTGTAACGCTCCCACTTTCTTCCATCCTGCGATTGGTCGATAAGATCAAGAAAATTCTGAAGAGGTTCTAACGAAGCCAATGTACCATAGAGAATAAGGGCGTTGCTCTCAGCATCTATTTTCATCACACCAGATGGCGCGATTTCAGGAGGAATGAGTTGTTGGACTTTTTTCACGTCCAAGAATTCCAGTTGACGGTATATAGAACTCTTGTATTTCGCTAAGATATCAGACTGCCGAATGTCATAGATGTAATATAGATTGCCCACTTTCACGAAATCGGTATAGGCCTGCTCGGTAAGAAGTTTGAGAATTTCTTCGAAAGTCCTGGATTTGAATTGGACTCTGTTAAGAACTCTATCGCTTTGACTAAGATACGAGTACTCGGTGTCCGCAATGCGAAAAAGTTGATCGAGAACATCCCTGAAACTGCCATGTTCAACATTGATTGTATAGAGATCGTTTTCTCGGTTGACGGCTCGTGTACCAAGAAAGCCAGGAGTTACAACAGATTGATCAGTTCGAGAGAGTCGAACATAAAAATAATTATCATGTTCTTCCAAAACGTATTCGGGAATTCTCAGCATCACAAGAGCTAAGATTTCATGAATCGGCAGAGCCTCTGCATGTATGTCTAAGGTGATTGGGGGCAGGGCGTCATAGACAACGGAAATGGGAGATTCCCTTGCGATTACCGCCATCAGCTCCTGTGCCTTTACATTTTCAGCATCTAAAGATACATGTCCTCCATCGTCTACTTTTATAGATACGCGTGATACACGTAGCACATCATCGTCCCAACTGCCATAGAGTCTCTCCTGTTCGAGAAATAGTTCTAAAGCTTTGCGAGGTGATAACGAGGGGGAAACAAAGGATGCGCGACCTTCCACTGTCTCATCCGGCAGAATGGTATATCCTGCAATACCTCCAAGGACTTGAAGGATATCTCGGAGCGATTGATTCTGAAAACTGATATCCGTAAGATTCTGAGCTTCAGCAGAAAAAGCCAAAAAACATGCAAGTACAGCGCAGAGCATTTTCAGTAAGTTTCGTTTAATGCATTTCATGAAGTCATCCCCATCAAAATACGAGTTGCTAATGCGGCGCATGTCATGTAGGGCGCCAAAGGGATACGCTCTTTCCGGCTTCTTCGTAGCTCGATAAGGCTCGGGATACTCATAATGAGAGCGAACAAGGCAGTAATAAAACTGGTTATGAGCCATGCTATTGGACCTAAAAGACTCCCTAGGAAGAGAGCGTATTTTACATCGCCTAATCCAAGGCATCCGTGGGAAATCCATCGCGCCGCACCCATCTGCACGAGTGCCAATATCATACCAATGAGAGCATCAGGAGCTTCTAGACCACCAGTTATTGCGAGCACACAGATAAGCACAAAACCCAGACCAATCGCTTGATCTGGTATGCGAAAACTCCTCGCGTCAATAATGCTCACCCACAATCCCATCCCGGTAAGAAGAAGCAAATCAACACTTATCATACACCCTCATCCCATGTTTTTTCAATCACCTGAAAAGCGGGCGTCTTTCGTTCTTCTGTATACGGGAGACGAGCTATGATAACCGTAAGGCTCTTACCACCTTCATTTTCAGCGCGAATCAGCCAGAACCATGTTGTCGCTCCCAGAAAGGAAAAAACCATATGATGCTCTTCTTCAGCATCCACACCTGAGTGAATATCAGATGGATAAACCTCTCCGGCAAGTTTATTCATCATAAGACTGTTGAGGATTGCTGATGGATCCTTCAGCTCTTCATCGGAAAAGGGTAGAGAGAGAACGATATCGAGCAGTTTCCGGCTTGCCATATTGACGTTTATCATTGGCGCCGATGCAATAATAGGGCTAACCTGATTCATTCGAGCGCCGAGAATCTGCTTAATATCGTTCTCAAACAAGCGCTTCGATTGCGCATGGAAAACCAAGTCATTCGCCAAAGCAGTGGCGATTTCAGAGTCCTCTAACCGATCTTCCAGGTAGCGGGTGAGTGTTTTCAAATCAGTTGTATTCGGATTAGCATATCCGTACAGTGAAAAGAGAGTGCCGATGGTGTCTTCGGGTATGAATTCATATGCTTCTTCCTTTGTTCGAAAGAATGATTCAAGTCGTTTGTCGTACAGCAGTTCTATGTTGCCCAGACCCGCCAGGGCTCCTGTAAGCTCTTGTCCTTTTAGCCAGATTGGATCGATGGCGTTTAGATTCAGTCCTGTTGATATATCCTCCAGGCTAAGGCTTATGCCATCAATACGTGGGGCACTGGCATATTCCCAAACCGGATCCTGCCGGCTGTCCGCTTTGGGAGTAGGATCCGATGCCAAATACTGTATCAGTTCAGCTACAGCATCCTCGAGTTCCGCTTCTTCCTTGAGTGATTTTTCCACGGCTCGAAGTCGCGCGCCAGCTTGCATTAAGGGACCCGAGGCGGCAGTCGCCAGTATGGAAAGGGCTGCCAGAACGAGAACTGCATAAACAGTGGCATACCCATCATGGTGAGTCATCTCACATCGTCCATCGTCAATACAGGAGGCTTCAAGGGACGTCCACCAAAAAACACTTCAGCCTCAGGGCCATCTGCTAACTCAAGGCGTAGACCAATGGGCTCAGCATTGTCCCCATGCTTGATTGACCATGTTGGCGCGGTGGAAAACCGATACTGCTTTATCCTCTCATGATTGCCGATTTGAATTATTCCATCTTCTTCGGCCTGTAGGATAAGGGCAGTATCGCTTATTCCAACCCCTGCGCGTATGTCAAGAAAACCCTCTTCATCAATTATCCGAGGTCCGCCAGACCACCAAGCGGGGCGGATATCCGCTGCCAGGGCACGGCATTCCTTCCAGAGAAGCACAAAACGCCAGCGGTCTCTTTCTATTTTGATACGCGAAAGCAATTGGTCGGGGAGCCTTCCTAAGAGCAACACGCCCCCTCCAACGATGATGGTGATGAGAATAAGCGCGACTAAGGCATCAAGAAGCGATGAACCATCTTCATTCCTTGAGGTTTTCCTGATTGCCATAATACCAGCCTCTTTCTCCCAGTTCCGCAGCTTCAAGCAGTATGCTCTCCAGACGAGCTTCCCGCTTTATGGCTGCCCTTCGAAAGCTTCCCACCCATCCGGCAATGCCGGCTAAAGCGATAGAAAGAACCAAGATGGCCATTAAGGCATCAAGGGTGGCGAATCCCTCAATCGGCTTCCCAGGAGACAATATCCGCGTCATTCCCCTCCCCCCCTTCTGTTCCATCGGCGCCATAGGAAATGAGCGCGAAGGCAAGATTGTGCGGGCCGGGGTTCTCGTAGCGATAGGGTTTCCCCCATGGATCAACAAAATCCTTTTTATTCAAATAGGGCCCAGCCCAGCCCTTGGGAACTGGCGACTGCTGGGGGAGAGCCCAAAGGGATTCGATTCCCTGCTCAGTTGTGGGATACGCGCCACAATCCAGGTAGTATCCGTCGAGAGCCAAAGAAAGCGCTGAAATTTCACTAATAGCTGATGTTCGGCGTGCCTTTTCAACATAGCGTATTCCTGCCACAGCAACGGTGCTGGTAAGAGCCAGTATGATGGCAACAACGATAATAGTCTCCACAAAAGTCCATCCGGATTCCGAATTGCTAACAGAGGATTGGTGTGTGCTATTGAATATTCTCACTATTAGCTCCCGAGTGCCCACGCACCCCTTCAGTATACTCTCTCCACCTTGATGTATACAACGGTGGATCCTATATTGCCATTCCGATGCATCTTGGGGAATATGTGTTATCTACATGCGTGTATATATCGGGCACAGTCTTGAACGCATCCATAAATGAAACAGTTGACAATTCATGTAATTTATGCTGCAGTAATCTCTTGGACAGGATTAACGAGCCTGCATTCGTTACTGCTCGAAGATTGTGTTTATTGCTGAAAGATGAGAATGCCAGAAAGAAATTTAAGACTATCTCAAATACAACTCATCATTGTTGTGCTGGTGTCCTTAGCGATTCTGTTATCAGTTCTCATCAGTAACCGCCGAGAACGTTTATCGGAAGCTGCTTTCCAAAACCAATTGCGTGAGGATATCTTGCGATCTCTTGAGAAACAGGGAAGTAATGGAGCAGTGGACGAACAAGCCTTTTTGGCGCTATTGAATCGAGCACTGGGTTCCATAAACGAAGATCTAGATCAATATCAGCGTGAGACGGAGGTCCGATTCCAACAACTCTCACGTCAACTATTAGATCGTATCAATGAACTGGCGGCTCTGTTGGGAAGTCCTGTCGATCCGGATATGGCATTAGCCAAGGAATATGCTAGCTTTGGTCAGCGAAGTGAGGATTTGGGTGAATATGGAGAAGCAACCGCTTATTATCAACAATCTCTAGCTTATAGAAAGTCACTCGATGTTATGGTGGCCCATGCCCAATCGCAATACAAGGCTGAGCCTGATGTACGTAATGATCATGAGATAATAGAAACACTAAAAGCTGTGTTACGCGAAGATCCGTACCGGGAGGATGCCTTACGCCTCTTGGGGGCTGTGTACTTAGAGGCAGGAGATCTGGAGAGCGCCCTAGACCCTTACAGCAAATTGGCCGAAATCCAGTCTAATGACTTCGATGTTCATAGAGATAGCGGGAGTATACTGATGTCCCTTGGGCGATATGATGAAGCTTTATCCTTTTTCTCCCAAGCTCTCTCTCTTAATGACGCAGATCCTTCGATCGCGAGCAATATGGGAGCAGTTTTAGCACATCTGGGCAGACATGATGAAGCTATCGATATGTATCAGCTTTCCTTATCAAGGAAAGAAAACTACATTCCAGCATTGCTGGGAGTCGCAAAAAGCTATCTCAAGATTGGCGATGGGGAGAGTGCCCTCCAATATGCTCAAATCTACACAGAAAAGCGGAGACGGAATTTTGATGGTTATATAGTGTTGGGCGACGCTCACTATTTAGCAAAGCAGCCGGGGCACGCAGATCAATCTTGGAGAGAAGCTCTGAGTGTGCTCGAATTAAACACCCCTGATGATGTTGTTCATTTGATTGAAGCTTCAAATCGTTTGGCCAGTTTATCGATGGAGCTTCGTGATTACAAAAAAGCCCTGAACTATTCGGCTGAGGGTCTCAAATTTGCTGAAGATCTCAATTTACTTGAGATTGCGGTTGATGCTTCCATGAGACTTGGCGATGAGGATTCTCATTTATCATACGCAGAACGACGGGATCGAGCAAAGGAAAAACTCAATACAAGCGAGATAGAGACACAGTGAGATACACAGCCATTATACTTCTCTTTATTGCGTTGCCAATACAGGCTATTGAAATCGCTTTTGCACCTTTGGTGATTGAAGGTGAGCTGACAGATCGAGTCCTAACACCAAGAGGTAAGGCGGAAGCGAGACAGCTCAAGAGGATGTTGAACGACCTTGATACCACTGATGCAATTAAAACGAGTTTTCATGACAATCCTCCTAGTTTGGAGGATACAATTACCATACTGGACGCGGGGGCTTTCAGCACTTACCACGGCATAGAGATTCTCGTCTATGGCCGCATATTTTTTACACCACAATACATAGATGCCGTTGTGAGAGTCTATGAAGCCGAGACGAACGAAATTCAAAAAACCCTTTATTCCAGAGATTCCGCAGACCACCAGGAACGGCTGCTGCAGGATCTGGCTAATAAGCTTTATGATTACTTGACTCGTGAACTCGGTCTTGCCCCCATTCGCATTGCTCGTGAGAAAGAACGGGCACTTTTGGACTTCAGAGGCGGGTTGAGTTATTGGACACCTGCTGGTCAATGGCGGCAGAGTCTATCCGGCATTCACGCACTGGAACTCGGCGCCTATCTGACTCCCATCTATCCACTGAGGGAAAGAGGAGCTTGGCTCAACGGAATCCGGCTAGGTGTTTCGATGAATTATCGAATAGGAATCAACACCCCTGGGAGCGAGCGTTTTGTCTATCATGGTTTACGTTTTGGCATACCAATTGAGTTCACCCATGATTATCGGGAAGAACACCGCATCACATTGTATTTTCAGCCCTTAATGCAGCTGGACATTATTTCTCAAGAGAGGCATTATTCTGACAGGTGGGTTGGTTCTACGGCAACAGGAGGGGTAGGCATTGGCTCATCCTACACTTTCAAGCTTACTCCCTCTTCATCAATCGGCGCGCTGCTGGAATGGGCTACTGTATACTATGAA
>Ga0066192_1000031_pt1 | contig 27199 bp, 31 predicted proteins | sample WorMetvacBELIZE1_FD_58707 | JGI IMG/M metagenome (GOLD analysis project Ga0066192, IMG submission 58707) | Marine gutless worms symbiont microbial communities from Max Planck institute for Marine Microbiology, Germany - Olavius vacuus BELIZE.1... | ecosystem: Host-associated > Annelida >... | reverse complement strand
TTTCCGCTGTAGGCCGCTGCGCTCTCCTGGATGAATTCCGCTGCCGAACGGGCATCCTCGTCGAAAGACGGTTCAGGCAATACAACATCACCTACTCCATTTTTCCCGTGCACATGTCCACCCTCATGCCGTGAGCCCAAGAGGGGTCTGGAAGCGCCGCGACAAACCGGTAGTCGGCGGCGGACTTTGGAGCAATTCCATAATTCTTGAAACGAGCATCAACCCCAAGTGCTTCTGTTGGTTCCCAGCGAAGGCTGTAAGATGGATTGGCAACGATTGCGTCAAAGGAAGGTTTCTTCGCGGGATTCTCCTCACGCAGTATATCCCAATCATTTCTTAGAGAGTCGCCATGAAATATCTCAAATTCTGAATCTTTTACCCCATGCAGCAGCATGTTCATACGGGCAAGGTTGTAAGTGGTGATATTGCTTTCCTGTCCATAGATTTTCCCGATACCACGAGGACCAAGCCGATTACGCACATTCAACAGCAAGGAACCTGAACCACAGGCAAAATCAAACTCATTCTCAAGAGATTCCTTCGTGCCAGCCGTTGGATCTTGGCTATCCAGCGTAACGATTCCGGACAGAATGCTGGAGATTTGCTGCGGTGTATAGAACTCGCCGGCTTTTTTGCCGCCGCCTGCCGCAAACTGGTCGATCAGATATTCATAGGCGTTTCCCAGTGTATCCTGCTCGGTTGAGAACTCGGCTAATCCTTCGGTAATTCTAGTGATGATTGTACACAGTTTGACGTTTCGATCAGGTTGGCGTTTGCCTAGCTTTTCAGAATCAAGATTGATTTCAGAGAACAGACCTTTGAATGTGCGTTGAAAGGATTCGTTTTCGATATAAGCAAAGCCATCGTGCAAAGTGTGCAGCAAATGCTTATTCTGCGTCCGTGCCATCTCAGCGATGTTGCCCCATAGGAACTGCGACTTAATCACATAATGCATCCGGCGGCGCATCATTTGTTCGAATTCTTTTACGTCGGCTTCGTTTTTCTCATACCATTTTTGCAAAGGGGTCATGGTTGAAGCTTTCGTTTTTTGGGGATATTCCTTCCCAAGCTCGACTTTCGCGGCACTTTCATAATTGTCCGAGAGATAGCGCAAAAACAAGAGGGACAGCATGTAGTCCCGAAAATCATCGGCGTTCATGGAGCCGCGTAGCGTATCCGCGATAGCCCAGAGTGTGTTTCTCAGATTTTTTTGCTGTTTTTCAGCCATAGTGTCTCTCCTTGTTCTTCAAGCAATTCAGGGAATAATTCGGTATTGAATTCATAGTCAGCTAAAAAGTCATCAAAAATCGTTTTGAAAATGTCCTTGTTCTCCTGCTGCATCTCTTTCGGCTCGTAGAGCGAATAGTCCCCGTAATTCATGATGTTGATCAGCCGGTAGTCAACTTATCATCTGGGCCACCGTCTCCCTTTTTGAGACAGTGAGAGAAGCGCTTATGGCCGTGAAAGCTAGCTGTTTTTTCCAGAATGGCGCGGAGTATAGTGAAGTGGTAGGTGAAGAGATTACCAGTTTCTGCGCTCTGTGCAGTTCCGCTAGCATGGCCACATGATAAAAAATGGCGTATCATCGGTGCCTCTTAAGCTATAGCTCTCTGAATTTCTGTTCTTGCTCAAAAAGTACTTTTGAGGATTGTTGAGCTCATTGCACAACACGTTAAAAAACAACGTATGATGAGATGATATGATTGTTTTCAAGGAGTGCGTCTCTTTCGTAAGCATCTGTGCCAGATGGTGATCGACCGCTATGGCGTTATTCTCATCCAGGGATGAAATGGGATCATCAATGTAGATGTATTTCACCCAGCTATAGTCTTCGATGTCTTTATCCATCGCCAGCTGGGCAATGGCCAAGAAGAAGCACCAGATGAAGCTATTCTCTTCGCCGCGTGAGATTTTGATAGTGTCAGGATACTCAGAGCTTTCATTTATTTCGGGAAAAGCTCACGGTCCATTCATCGGTGTCAAACCTGAAATCGAAATCGGCGTAGCGACTGAGAATTCGGCGAATGCTCATCTCCATCTCCCTCCCTGCAAGGCCAGCGAAGAAGCGTGAGCTTGTATTGAGTTTGAGCATCCGTTCACTATCATTATCAAGGTCATTGTCCCAACTGAATAAATCCTCGGTGAAGGCGTTAAAGTAGAGCGTGTCGCGCCTGTCATCTTGTTTACCCTGTTCCTTAAAAGCCATGGAAAGGCGTGTCTTACCGGTGCTGTTATAGGCAAAAAGCAGGATGTAATCCTTGGTATTTAACTCGTCCCGTAGATGCGCCGCAACGCATTCTATTGAGTTGAACTGGCTCATCCTGTCATCCCTACATCAGCGGATGGGAAGAGCTGCTGCATCAGCCCCTTTTTATGCTCTTGCAGGACGTCGAGCTTTTGGGATTGGATGGTGATCAGTTCGTCGATGGAGGTAAGGCAGTCGGCGATTTTCTGTTGTTCGGGTATTTTGGGAATTACTATCTCTAAATTCGATAAATTATCTCTACTTATCCTTTTGCGCGTTGAACCAGAACTGATTGAGTTTATCGTAGAGAAATAATGTTCTGTCTGTGAGCATATTAAGAACATATGGCAGAATATCAGTTGCATTAAATCGAATGATTGTGCAGTCAACCGCTGTAATCATTCTCTGACCGATATCCGGAACAATAATTGATCTTCCAGCAGGTTCTGGAAGTCTGGACACAAGACAATCTCCTGGGAATACTTCTTTACACTTAAGAGCATAAAAGGTTTCTGTGGATACAAACCTCTCTGAGTTCTTTTTTGGAATGAATTTGCCAATTCCAATATTGCCAGTTTGGATAAGCCTCACACCACTATTAGATTGATGTTTTGATTCAATCCAATCACCATCTAAGATTTCTTCTGCGATGTCTTTAATTCTCTTCACCTCCCACTCTCCCGCATCCCGAAACTCCGGAAAGCGCAGCCTGGGAATAGCTTTATGTTTAGTTTCATTGCTCATAAGCGCTTAATCCTGAAATGACTCGCCCAGCGCCGCGTTTACGCAGTAGCGGGGAAAGGTTTTCCATCAAAGCCAGTTTCTTCTGCGCGCGGGCTTTCCAGTCCAAACCGAGTGGTGAGAGCAGTGTGCTTAGCTCCTCATCATCGAAAATCATCCGCCGCAAAGTGTTATCAATAAAGTCCTGAAGTTCCGTGACATCCAACCCGTGCTTTTCGGCGATTTCTGTCATTTCTTCCGCATGTTTTTCTTCCTTGAAGCTTTCATAGCCTTCGTGGATATGCTGTTCGCTCAGACCTACACCCTCTTCCAGTGAGTTGATGTAGGCTACAATATCTTCGCCTTCATTCATGAATTTGGCATCGGACCGGATTAGGCCAATAAGCTGCTGGCGCGACATTTCCCGCTTCTCTGGCTGCGTCTGCGAGTATTCGGCAATCAGTTTCATGATGTAGTCATAATCAATCACTTCGGAAGCAAAGAGAGCGAATTCAAAATCCAGTTCCTGTACCTCCGGCGTTGTATCCTTGTCACCTCTTCTCTGCTGCGCTTTCAGACGTTGTGCCGTCTCCAGGTACACCCCTTTGAAACCTTGCATCTGTTCCTTGGGGATCAGTGTTTCGATTTTCTCTTTTTGCTCTTCGTCAAGGTCAGTATATTGATCCAACTGGGTTTTCAGACGCTGAACATTCTTAAACAGGTTGACGAACTGGCTCCGTGCCGCATCGCCTTTCAGGTTTGTAGTAATCGACATGGAAGCGCAGGACGTTGTGATCGTCTATTGCGTGAGTAATGGTATATGCGTGAAGCTCCTGCTGGAAGATGTCTTTTGTTGTCTTATAGGAAGCTTGCTGTCTTTCGATCTTTTGGAATGTGGCATTCTGCTCAAAGATCGGCGTGCCGGTGAAGCCGAATAGCTGGGCGTTCGGAAAGAATTCCTTAATGGCCCTATGGTTTTCTCCAAATTGTGAACGGTGGCACTCGTCGAAAATGAACACGATTCGCTTATTCCGCAACGGTTCCAAACGTTTTTTGTAGTTGCGCTTGTTCGTCTCATTCAGAGCCAGCCCAAGTTTCTGGATGGTGGTGACGATCACCTTATCAGCATAGTCAACTGACAGCAGGCGTTGCACCAAGGTTTCGGTATTCGTGTTTTCCTCAACACAGTTTTCCTGAAATTTGTTGAATTCCTCTCTTGTCTGGCGGTCAAGATCTTTCCGATCCACCACAAACAGGCATTTTTTGATATCGTCATTATCCTTGAGCAACGTGGAGGCTTTGAAGGATGTCAGGGTTTTGCCACTTCCTGTTTTGATATCGTCACTATCCTTGAGCAACGTGGAGGCTTTGAAGGATGTCAGGGTTTTGCTACTTCCTGTTGTGTGCCAGATATAGCCATTCCCGTGATTCTGATGAATACAATCCACAATCGTTTTTACGGCATAGATTTGGTAGGGGCGCATTATCAGAAGCTTTTGCTCACTAGCTACCAGCACCATGTAGCGGCTGATTGTTTGCCCCAGCGCGCATTTGGTCAGAAACTTCTCAGCAAAGCTTTCAAGATGTGCGATCTTTTTGTTGTCTTGATCGGCGAATTGATAAAGTGGCAGAAAGCGTTCATCAGTATCGAAACTGAAATGATGGTGGCTGTTGTTGGCAAAATACCATTGTCGGTATTGATGCGAGTTGATTGATTACCTCGAAAGTGTTTTTACACCAATCCTTGATGTTGACCAGTGTGTAGAATAGCGGCGTTCCATCATCACGCTCGAAGCTGTTTTTTTCTCGTAGTGGCGTGAGGCGATATAAACGTCCGAGGTTATGATTTGCTCAAGCAGGCGCTTGAATTCGCTATCAGTGAGTTTTACGTAGTGAAGTTCTTCGAACTTCTTCCGGAAATTTTCCTCCAAGGACGCCCTGTCGTTTATGTCCGAACGATAGACGTACTTCAGGTCAGTCAGCTTATTGATCAGTTCCTCTTCGATTTGCTGTTCTTTCACGATCAATTCACCTTTCTATGTTCGTGTTCACTTATCCAGCAGAACAATATCACAATATAGTGAATGAAGACAAATTCTGACTCTTCCGAAATGTTCCAGCGGAGGAAATCGCAGCAATTGCACTGTTCATTGGACCTTAATCAACAGTGAACTATATTGGAGAATAGCGGTGAAAACAAGGAAACATTGTTGAAGCCGTAGGCGCCAGCCGCGTGAGGGATGGAAGGGGCCCGAAAGGGGCCTGCCCAAAGGGCAGGCTGGAGCGTAAGCGGAACCCCGCACAGCCCGACCCCCGGGCCGGAGGAAAAAACAACCCCCAGCCCCATCACATCATTTTCATCGTTCCTTTCCAAACCCCGATGTCCAGGGTAATGAGCATAGCGCCCTGATTCCTATCTAAATCGCCGGTAATGGCCTCGATGCCTTGAATAATCTCCCCTTCCCTGTCGGCGGGAATCGTCGCAAGGATGGTGTTGCTTCGGTTTTTTTGCTCGTTCATAAAACCGATGAATGTGGCGAATAGGGGTATGTTTGAAATATACTGCCCCATTCCTGATGAGTCGAGAACGGTGGCGCCTTCGATGCCTTCTTCCAGGAAGTATTCAAGTATGTTATAAAGAAATTCTTCCATATAGAGAATGAGAACAAGAAGCTTCATCTGGTGTTTTTTTTCCGGTGTCTCTTCCTTTTTTTCCCCGGCATGCCGCAGGAAAGCTTCGGCCATTATTTCTGTTGACCCGGCAGCCATCAGCTCTTTCTTGAGAGTTGTTCCACTAAGGGCGCGAGACAATCCTGCCAGTATCTGCACATGTTCTGAAGGCCGGTTCTCCGGGCCGAGTATGACAAAGAACAGCTTCACCTTTTTCTTGTCCAAACTATCAAAATCCACACCTTTGGGAGCGTGGGCAATGTAAACGATGAAATTCTCCAGACCGCTTACAGGAGCATGGGGAATGGCTACCTCATCTCCAAATCCCGTGGAGCCCTGGGATTCTCGCTCGGCTAATGCCAGGGCAATGGATTCCTTGCTAATCGAACCTGTGGCGCCGCTTTGAACAGCCGATGCCGCTAAAGCTTTGATGGCTTCATCCTTGTTCCTGGCCTCAAGATTCACCGAACATGAGGCGGAATTAAATATTGACAGCAGATTCATCAGGCAGTCTCCCTGGCAAGCCGTTCGTCTTCTTCCAAATCCAGGGCCTTGAGTATGGCCAGCCTGGATATTGGAGGACCTGTTAGTTCATTCACGAAGACCGAAAAAAGTATAATACTTACCATCATATTAATCATCGATTTCCCCTCAAGACCAAGCGCCGGAAGTATGGGTGACGCCTGAATCATGAGAACAAGACCGATGGCCACACCGGCCTGGGGCAGCATACAGTATCCAAGGTTTTTTCTAATGCTGGGTTTTGAATGTGACATCATCGCGCCGCCCCATACCCCAAAAACCTTTCCCAGGGCTCGCGCGATTACAAAAACAAGGCCCAAAACAAGGATGTTCCCCTGGAAGAAGATGGAAGGGTTCAACTCAGTACCCGCAGTGGTGAAGAAAAGAGCGTAAATGGGTGGGGTGAGCGGTTCAAGATTTCGGAATATCCGATGATTCCTTGGTGACATATTAATGAGCACCATGCCCGCTGCCATGTTGGACAGCAGTGCGGAAAGATGGAAAACCAGGGATATGGCCGTTAACAAAAAAATCCAGCCCAAGGCGATAATCATCAGCTCGGCTGTGTGTTTTCTTTTGCGGCTCAGCGCGTGAATAACCCATCCGACTAATCCTCCGATGAGTATCGATAGCAGAATTTCCTGAAAGGCTCCGAATATCACCGCGGCCCCGCCGGCAGATGCTAAATCCCCACCGAGTATTCCGGAAACCACGGCAAAAATGACACCGAAAACAATCACACAGCCCATATCATCCAAAGCAACGATACCATAGAGGCGGTCTACGAACGGGCCATGTGCTCTCAAAGACTGGACAATAGCCACCGTGGCAGCCGGCGCAGTGGCCGTGGCAATGGCGCCTAACAAGAGAGCAAAGGGTAGGGGCAAGCGAAACACCCACAACGCCAGAGTAACCAAAGCCAGTGTTAAGAGAATTTGCGCTACAGTAATAATAACAACTTCTTTCCCTATGCGTTTGAGTTTCGACATGGAAAATTCTCCACCGATTGTCAGAGCAATCAATCCCAGCGCGACTTCGGTGATGATGCGGAGAGATTCGCTCATGTGCGGATGAATGACACCCAGCACGGAATCTCCAAGAACAAGACCGGCAATAATGTAACCAGTAATTTCCGGCAAGCGCGCCCAGGCCGCGAGCTTACCTAGAAAATAGCCTAGGATGAGTAACGCGCCAGTAGAAAACAGCCCATGATGGGACATCAAATCCCTGAGCTTTGCCATATTTTGAAAGATGCCTTCCATGATAGGGCACTATAGCACGATAGCTTGAGTATGTTGATCGACCAAATGAGAAAAACCGCCAAGGCTATCACAATGGGTTTCATGAAATAACCGCCCCGTGGTATAGCGGCTTCAGCTCTTCCTTCTATGGATAAACATGCCTCAATAACGCTGTGATGAATAGCTGTGTTACCGTGGCAAGGAAGCGTTGCGGGCAGGCGTTACGCCTTGTGATACCACAGAATGATAGTGGCCTTGTGTAATGAAAAAATATTTTAGTGACTAATCGAAGGGGTTGGGGAACGTTTTCTTCATCTCAACAAAAGCATATGCACGGCCCAATAGTGACGAGACAAAAGCATTAAAACCCAGTTCAGCATTTGGTTCGGAATATGCTCCAGTCAGTCCGGATTTCCGCTCAGACATAATTAAGCAGGCTGAGTCATAGAGCCGCTCTCGGACAAGGCGTTCACAAAACAATTCATATCTATCGGCATATGACGTTCCTCTGAATTCTGGAAAAACGGAAAAATGCGACTCAGAAATACGAACAGGCACTGTTGATCTTGAAGAATCTTCCAGGAGCATCAACCATCCCGTCCACGGTCGGCTAGAAGAGCTGAATTTTCCTTCTCTGAACGCCGTATAAATATCGGTTGAGTTGCCAAGGGCCTCCTCTACGCGGTTGTTAAAATTGTTTCCGAATGAACCCACTTGTGCTTTGAACTCAATGGATGCAAGTAGTTGATCGTCAATAACAACAACCAAATCCCAGTCTTTTGTTGGCCGGAAATAACCAGGCAGCGTTGTGCTTCGAGTATGTATTGAATGGCCTGGGAGGCCGCTGTCGGAAAGGATCGAGACAATCAATGCGATGAAACCGTCAAGGTGTTTTCCTCCAGTGACAGCTCCTCTTGATCCGAAGTCCTTGATGCCTGTGGTCTTTCCCTGGAATTCCTGTTGTTTACTCCCCAAAAATGACGAATGGCCTCAGCAAGTTGTTCTTCATACATCGTTATTAAGCTCCCAGATGATGGTTCTCTGTTTCAATTACCGTACGGGAGAAAATGGTATTAAAAGAGGTTCTGATCCTTTTCTCGGCTGAGTCGAAGTAATGCGGATCCAGTTCGACCCCTATTGAGTTTCTACCCCATTTTGCGGCTGATGTGGTTGTTGTACCTGTTCCCATGAACGGGTCTAACACAGTATCTCCTACGAAACTGAACATCCGGGTAAGTCGAGAAACCAACTCTTCTGGATATGGAGCAGGATGGTTTTTGGTCGAAGCCCCGGTCACTCCAGACCAAATCGAACGAAACCACTGCTTATGGTTCTCGTCGGAGATGATAGATAGAACCCGATTTGAAAGATGCGGCTTTCTATACCCACCAGGTTTTCTTTCCATTAGAATAAATTCGATATCGTTTTTGATCACGGCGTTTGGCTCATATGGCTTTCCAAGGAACCTGCCACCATTCCCAGATGCTTCAAATGTTGCGTTCGCAATTTTGTGCCAAATAATGGGCGAGAGGTTGTCAAAACCGATAATCCTACAATGCTCTTGGATAGATGCGTGAAGTGGAACCACTGTATGCCGTCCATTGTTCTTTCTCCGCGACAAGCAAACATCCCCCACAACACAAATCAACCGACCTCCAGGAACTAGGATCCGAAAGCAGTGCTTCCAAACTTCGTCGAGCTCGCTAAGAAATTCTTCATAATTGGCGATATCCCCAAGCTGGCCAACATGATCGCGGTATTGTTTCAGAGTCCAATAAGGCGGTGATGTCACGACTAGGTGAACAGAGTTATCTTCGATGAATATCATCCGGCGGGAATCCGCCTGAAAGAGTTTATGGTGTGTTGGAATTTGTTCGACGGCTGTTGCGATTTCCCCCAATAATGCTTTGTCTTTGGCTATGCGGGGAATCTCTACTTGGATGTTCTCAATACCTGTAAGTTCATCTGGCAAATAACTTGATAAGTCAGTCATGTCATTCCTTTACATGATTCACTTTTATCATGGCTGAATCCTCTCCTATTGTAAATTGATACATCCCAAAAAAGATGCATTGTGAACGAAAGCGGAGTTATTCGGCGAATAAAACCCCTCAAGAATAGTTAATGAACTAATTCAACCGTATCTTGACGGAATCCGATGCAATCACGGTTAGCGCTATGAGTGGGCCATCGTCCTTGGCTATGAGGCTGCCGGCTCAAAGGCCTTTTCGGGAGAGCCGCTTTTGAACCTTTTCCGATTTGAGTTTTCGTAGGGCGTCGTTGGCTACCCATCGCGCCGCCTTGTGATCTTGATTCTGCGCCGCGATTCGTTCGGCGCAGGAAATCGCCGCGCTGTTGAGCGCCATGTTTCGTCTGCCGATTCCTCGAAGCGCCCAGCTGATGGCCTTCTTGACAAAGTTGCGTTCATCACGGACTTCCTGTTCCACGATTGTAAGCAGATTAATGAACTTTTGGTCTTCGGCCTTTTTATCGTGAACGCTTAGCGACGCCATGAGCACAAAGCCGCAGCGCTTGGTCCATTGCGCGTCGGCTCGGGCCCACTCCGCGGCTTTAGGCCAGGCCCATTGAGTTTTAACAACAAAACCGTTGCACAGAAGATCGCTTATGTCCCATGAATCGATGTCCTTGACCCAATGTTCCAACTGCGACTCGTCTATATTGGATTCATCGGCGATCATCGGGGCGAGTAGTCGGGCCTCGTGGTTTCCAGTTCCCCAAAACGCGGACGCCAATTCGTTGTTCTTGTCAAATCTTTTGGCGATTTCCCTTAGGGTGGCAAAAGGAACTCCAAAAGCAGTCTGGACATTGATACCCTCGCGAACCATATTCGATCGGTTTTTTGGGCTAGCCAACTGAGCTAGTTCGTTAAGAACGGCGGCAACGGTTTCCATCGTGTTCATGAAAGTTCCTTGCCAAGCTCCATGAGTTTGAGAACGGTCTTCCAGTTCCGCATGGTGCTTGTGGTTTTGAGTCTTGAGTCAAAATAGGCGTTGTTGCATTTACTGCCCGCCGCGCCTTGGGGCAAGTACAGATAGATTTCCGATCCTTTGACGACGAACTGGTCGGGGGGTGAATAATCAGGATTGAGGTTAGCAAGTTGCTTCTCCGTTGGTTTGTCGTATAGGAAGACCAGGTGCAGTTTTTTGGGTTCGGTGTCGGGAAAGGGGTTGGCCTGAACGGCGCTGCTCAGGGATTCTAGATCGCGTAGAACGATGGGCACCGATAAACCCAGATGGTCCGCTATCGATTTACGGACATCGGCGAGGATCTGTTCCACGCGGCCGGGATCGGCGTTAAAAAGAACGTTGCCGCTTTGGATATAGGTTTTTGGGTTTTGACAGCCTGCCTGAACAAAAAAGGCAGACAACGTTGCCATGGGGATGATGTTGTTGCCGCCGACATTGATACCGCGAAAAAGAGCTATAAATGTGGTGTCATTTTTGTCCACAGTCCTCAAATTCCACCATATGTATTGAACATTTCTTCGTTATTCCCGAGCAAAGTGCTTTCTTAAAAATTCCTCGATTTTCAATACTAACTGATTGCATTTTTCTATATCAAGGGCGTCCACCGGCGGATTGGCAAAACGATTAGCGTCATTGTCAAAATATCTACCGGAAGCACCGGAGAATTCATCTGACAAAGCCGCTCGGACAAGAATGTCAGCGCCGATGCGAATATCTCTGCCTGCTACGCCAAATTTTTCTTTGACCATCTTGCTGCCAAGCATGGAGCCGGGATTTACCGCGACAATGACAGGTCCATTTTTGCCAAGTGAATTTGCCAGCGCGCGTGACCACATGGTGATGGCCAGTTTGCTCTGAGAATAAGCGCCCATTGCATTTAGACTACCGCCACTCCCCGTTAATGCCTCAAAGTCAACGGGCGCTTGTGCCGCGGAGGATACATTGATTATTCGCCCATTGGCATCTATGATCGGCAACAGCGCTTTAGTTATCAGATATGGCGCAATGGTATTAACGGCAAAGCGGACATCGAGCCCATCGACAGTTACCGCGTTGGGTGCTTGGAGTACGCCGGCATTATTGATTAGAACATCAATTGATCTATGCTCTTCTTTGATTGTACCTGCCACTGACATGACCGCCCTCATATCGGACAGATCAGCCACATAGCTTTTCACACTTCCCCGCGCGGAAAGCTCTAATTCAACCCTTCGCAGTTTTTCAGGGCCGCGGCCATGCAGCAAGACATGATGGCCTTGGTTAACCAGTATTTTGGCGGTCTCTAAACCAATCCCATCAGTTGATCCGGTAACCAAAATCGTTTTTGACAATGTGTCCACCTTCGTTCTAATGCCTTTCCTTAAACTTCGGTGAGTATTCCTGAATAAGGTAAACGAGATTTTGGCAGTTTCGCACAAAGTGTCTTTCTTCGTCGAATCCTGTGATTGAAATACTCCCAATCAATATCAAGAGCAGCAGCTTCACATCCTGCGTTTTTGATGATAAGATTGTCTTGGGGCATCGTACGGAATACTCTCTGGAAAATCGGAGATACAGATTTTTCAATGTATGAAACGGTTGATGATTATATTGAAGACCAGCCAGAGGCAACGAAAAAAACGCTGGCTTCCCTGAAGGACTGTATACTGGCGGCTGTTCCAGATGCAATCGAAATGTTCAATTATGGTATTCCGGCCTTTGCGTTGATAAAAAACGGGAAAAGAGATCAACAAATTATGATGGCTGGTTATGAGAAACACGTGGGTCTTTATCCTCATCCAACCACAATGGAAAAATTTGCCGATGAACTCAAAGGTTATAAGAAGGGGAAGGGATCGGTGCAATTCCCCATAAACGAGCCATTGCCACGTGAACTGATCATTGAAATGGTAAGGTGGAGAAAGAAAACAATAAACGAGGACTGAAGAAAGATAATACTAATCTGATTCTCGTAGAGGAGAGTAAGGGGAATGAACACAATACATATCCAGTATCACAAAACGAAAATAGGGGAACTCATTCTTGGTTCCTTTGAAGGAAAGCTTTGCCTACTTGATTACTGTCATCGCGGGATGAGAAATACGGTGGATCGAAGAATCCAAAAGGAATTGGACGCGGAATTTGTGGAACAGGATTGTGAGGTTCTACAAGAAGCAAGGAAGCAAATTGATCAGTACCTGGCAGGAGAAAGAAAGGAATTTGACATCCCCATTATGATGGCGGGAACCGATTTTCAAAAACAAGTTTGGACTGAATTAATGAAAGTGAAATATGGGGAAACGGCTTCCTATCTTGATGTGGCAAAGCGAATAGACAATGAAAAGGCCGTCCGTGCCGTTGCTTCCGCCAATGGGGCCAACGCGATTGGTCTTGTAATCCCATGCCACAGGATCATTGAATCCGATGGTGGGCTGGGAGGATATGGAGGAGGTCTGCCAGTCAAAAAAAAGCTTCTGAGAATTGAAAGTGAAAACGCTAGCTGACGATCGGAAGTGCTTCGTATTGGGTAAGAAGACAATCATTATGAAATAGACGCGCGTAGCGGTTCCGAAGTCGCCCGTATTAGCTTATTCTTATGGAATGACTAAGAAAAGATGTGCTTGGGTAAACCCCAAGAACGAGCTGTATGTCCAATACCATGATGAAGAATGGGGCGTCCCTGTCCATGATGACAATAAACTCTTTGAGATGTTGATTTTGGATGGGGCTCAGGCGGGACTCTCGTGGGAAACGATTTTAAGGAAAAGAGAGAATTACCGCAGGGCTTTTGACGACTTTGATCCACAGAAGATTGCGCAATATGATGATGCGAAAATAGAAGAGCTTCTGAAGAATGAAGGCATTGTCCGTAACCGATTAAAAATAAGATCGGCAGTACGGAACTCAAAGGTGTTCTTAGAAATCCAAAATGAGTTTGGAAGCTTCGACCAATACATTTGGGGTTTTGTGCGCGGCAAACAAGTTCATGGCAATTTCAAATCATCGTCGGAATTACCAGCGACAACAGCGCTTTCCGACAAAGTTTCCAAAGACTTGAAAGCACGAGGCATGAGTTTTGTCGGCTCGACCATTGTCTACGCTTTCATGCAGTCGATCGGCATAGTAAACGATCACGAGCTTTCTTGTTTTAGGTTTGGGGAAATAAGGGATGGAATTCGCCCCTAGCCCTTGATGAGCATCCGGGCCATCTCCGAGACATCTTCTTCATCATCGAAGATCTGGAGCTTTACACAGATTTATTTACAGACTTGTCGGATTAAGCATCTTGGAGGCATTCCCCGGTAGTTGAATTTGGTCGTTCGTTATTGTAAGTCCTCTGCGTCTTAAGCGCGTCATTATCATTTGAATCCCGCATGCCTTCATGCAAAATCAATAAAATATGCTAATATATGCTAGCATATGAGAAAAAATAACATAGAAAATCAACGAACGTTTTATCCGAAATCCAGTGGTGGCTTTCTTTGGGCCGCGTCGGATCGGCAAGATCATTCTCGCGCTTGAAATTTCCAAAGCCCTTCATCTATCCTGATCTTGAGAATCCATCGGCTACGAACGGATTGATGACTGTCGAATCATCAGCTCTGCTTCTAAAAGATACTCTCGAGACGCCTGTTCCGGTTTCGCTATCCGGTTTAGCATCGCGTCTACCGCAGCATCGCCGATGGCTGTACATGGCTGCTTCATCGTTGTCAGGGGTACACGGACCAAGCGCGCGTATTTCACGTCATCAAATCCAACGACACGGACATCATCCGGAACTTGGTAGCCCAATCGTTCAAGTGATGGAATTAGGAGTGCCGCAAGTTCATCGTTAGCACAAAGGATATCTCGCGCGCCAAGTTCGATCATCTGCCGCACCTGTGAATCATCCTCCGGGTCTATTGAGTGCTCCCAGAGGCGGTCTAAGCTGATTCCATTTGAAACAAGTGCTAAGCGGTAACCGCCGAGTCGACGGACCGCGGTTGTTGCTATGTGAGGTGTAGCAACAAAGTCCACCCTCGGAGCCCCTTGGTTAATCAAATGCTCCGTTGCAACCCAAGCCGCTCGCACATTGTCGATTCCAACAATGTCGAATTCGCCTCTCTCAGGGAATGTTCTGTAGTCTGCGTCAAGAATAACAACCGGAATTTTGCCGGCTTTGAGAAGGTTAATTACATCGTGATTTATCTTCTCAGGCTCGGGGACTAACTCCACCGGTTGAAGGAAAATACCATCGACTCGCTGTTTGATATATCCTTCGACGACTTTTATAATTTCTCCACCACCAAAGTTTCCCCAGGCGAAGCCTCCCCAGCTGAGTGTGAACATGTCAATCAGCGATCGTTCAGCGATGCGCGCGCAAATAGGTTCAAAAATTTCTCCTCGACCTAAGCCTGGTATCAATAGCCCTAAATTGAGCGATTTCGCGACTTTGTTCTTTTCGGCCACAAAACTGCCTGCTCCAACCCGTCTTTCGATTAGCCCTTCGTTTGCTAAGTCTTTCAGTGCGCGAGTGACGGTGGGCCGAGACACTCCATACTGTGCGGCTAAATCACGCTCTGTCGGAATTTTGCTGCCGGGGGAGAAGTTTCCTCCAGCAATCTTTGTACGAAGTTCAGAACTGATTGTTGAGTATTTGTTTTTAGTTTCATCCATGTTCGCTCCCGCTTCAGTCATTTCTTGACAGATTAGTATTTCCAATGTATTTCATTATATATCCAATAACAAGAATTGGAAAGGTTTATTGATGAGTAAGGATACTGGTTTGGTATTGGGTATTGACATCGGAACCACCTCCATCTCCGCGGTACTGATCTCCTCGACCGAAGGGCGAAACATCACGACCTATTCGCGTGCGCACAAGGCTGATATTCCGCCTGACAGGGCTGGAGGGCACCTGCAAAACCCGGAAACTATCGTCACTGCCGCCAGGTCAGTTGTAGATGAAATAATAGATGAAACGGGAGATGTGCGCGCAATCGGGGTAACAGGCCAGATGCACAGCGTGACTGTGGTTGATAATATGGGAGCGCCTGTGTCTCCTATCTATACTTGGCTGGACCAACGATTGGAACTGCCAATTGGCAGTCAAGGAACCGGTAGGAAACTGTTAAGAACAGAGTTTGGAGAAGATCTTCCGGCGGGGTATGGAATCGGTACGATTTATTCGCTCATAAAAAGCAAAGCTATACCGGAAAAAGCATACCGGCTGATATCGGTTCCCGACCTAGTTACCGAGCAACTGGTCAGTAGAGATCGAGAGGTAATGCGGGGAGTGACGACTCAAAGCTTGGCTCACAGTTTAGGTTGCTTTGATATTGCCAAGTCTCGTTTTAGAAAAGCTGCTCAGGAGATGGTGGGGGGCCTTTTGCTACCGGAAGTTGTTCCATCAGGCAGTATTGTCGGAAAATACCAAGGAAAGATACCGGTGATTGCCGCTGAAGGTGACAATCAGGCAGGGTTTATTGCCATAGTCAGAGACCCGGATAAAGCGTTTTTCATCAATATCGGGACGAGTGGCCAGATCAGTTTCAAAGTCGGTCTTGATTTTGGATTACATAGTAAAACGGTACCCGGACTCGAAATACGTCCCCTGATCGGGAAATCCATGTTGGCTGTCGGAGCCACACTTGGCGGCGGAAAATCATTTTCCCTGCTGTCGAATTTGGTTCAGGAGATTGCCTCTGAATTCGATGAAGTCAATGGCGCGAAGATATTTGACAGCCTCAGCAATACGGAAAGACCAGATTCGGAAAACCGCTTGATAATCGACCCAAGATTTTTCGGATCTCGTGAAGAGCCAAAGGTACGAGGATCTATTGATGGAATTTCGGGAACGAACTTCGATCTTCGTTCCCTGTACTGGGGGATTGCGGACGGTGTGGCTCAGGAACTGTATGAGCTTACGAAACCTTACGTAGGGCGGCTGAACGGAGGTTATCTTTGTGCTTCAGGCAATGCGGTGGATCGCAGCCCGGTACTTCGTCAGGCTTTGTCTGATAGGTTCGATGCTCCGGTTCGTCTACTTGCGGAACCGGAAGCGTCAGCGAGGGGTATTGCCTTGGTAGCTCTTTCGGCGGTGGAAGGAGGAATCGACAGTCTTCAAAAACTCCAAGCGTCACATATTCACTATCAGAGCGAGATGAAAGAGCGAAGCCAAATCACTTAGCTACAATTAGATATTACCAAAATCGGACATTGGCTCTATAATTGGAAGTTAAATTGATAGAGTATTGGTCTTGACATATCACTAGCCTAGTGTATTCTTAACGAGATACTGATTCAATAGGAGGAGCTTTGATGAAGCGAATTGTAATGATTTCGATGGTTCTGTTGATGGTAGGCGGCAGTATGGCTTTTGCCGGTGGCCAGACAGCAGAAGATACCTACGAGATTGTGTTTATTCCAAAACTCGTCGGTATTCCGTGGTTTACCGCGATGGAAAACGGATTAAAGGACTATTCCAAGGAAATGGGCGGTATTGATGTTACCGTGGTGGGTGCTCCCGATACTGATCCGGCTGCGCAGGCACGTATTCTCGAAGACGCGATTGCTCAGGAACCCGATGCGATTATCGTCGTTCCCAACGATACGCAGGTGCTTGAACCTATTCTTCAGCGGGGACGAGACGCAGGAATCATGATGGTTACTCAGGAAGCGCCGGGCGTGGCAAACGCGGATCTCGATATCGAGTTTCTGATTGCCGAGCGATACGGTGCGGATATGATGGAACTGTTTGTTCGTGAAGCGGGAACTAAAGGTGGATATGCTGTGATGGTTGGTGGTCTGACTGTTACCTCTCACAATCAACGGGCAGACATGGCGGTAGCCTACCAGGAAGAAAAATACCCTGGTCTCTACCAGGTAAGTAGTCGTCTTGAGGGATCGGAGTCTGTTGAAGACGCTCAGGACCGAACTCTTGAACTCATTGCCGCGCACGATGATCTGGTTGGCATGATCTACATTGGGAGCCTCGGCGCCATCGGTGGATCGCAGGCAGTCGCGTCACTTAACCGTGATGATTTCACCATTGTAGGTGGTTCAGTTCCGAGTCAGGCGAAATCCTATCTTGAAGAAGGCACGATTGATGCCAACTACATTAGCAACCCTTACCGCATTGGACGTGACTCGGCATATATCGTTGAGTATCTTCTTGATGGTGGAAACCTCTCAGCCATCGGTGATCTTCCGGAATACGGGACTCCGCAGGTTGCTGGAAATGTGATCACATTCCACGCTCCCTCTGAGGTTACTGCTGAGAACGCGGATTCTTTCGGTTTCTGATCTGCGAGTCGCACAACTTTCCCGGATATGGAGTGGATATGGACAACAATCTGCTGGTTTTTCGAGAAATTACCAAGCTGTATCCGGGGGTACGCGCTCTGGACAAAGTGGATTTCACTTTGCGAGAGGGTGAAGTCCACTGTTTAGTTGGGGAAAACGGTTCCGGTAAATCAACAATGATCAAGATCATCTCTGGAGTAATACCTCCGGAACCGGGAGCTCACATGATGTTTGGGGGGCGGACGGTAGACGGACAATCCGCGCGAGACGCGATAGATATGGGCGTTCGGGTAATCTACCAGGACCTTGCGCTTTTCCCAAATCTTTCTGTCAAAGAAAATGTTGCGTTTGGAATCTACAATGAGATTTCCGGCCCGGCTGTCGACTGGCCTGAGGTTGCGCGCAGGGCCAGTGAGGCAATGGCTCTCATAGGTCTTGAACTTGAGCTGGACAGGCTGGTCTCAACACTGTCAATCGCCGAGCAACAGCAAGTTGAGATTGCCCGCGCTCTCACAGGTAATCTCAAGTTGTTGATTCTTGACGAACCGACGGCCTCTCTGACTCGCTCTGAAGTCGACAGGCTTTTTGCTACAATCAAAACACTGAAAGATCGAGAAATCGCGACATTGTTTGTAAGCCACAAACTTAATGAGATATTTGAAATAGCGGAGCAGGTAACCGTTTTTCGCGATGGAAGGAAAATCGGTGTCTACCACCCGGATGAAATTGATCACAATAAGCTGATTTATCTGATGACCGGTGAACAAGTGGATGTTGATCCCCCGGATCCAATCTCATCTGACGCGGAGGTTCTGCTGCGGGTTGAAAACCTTTCTCGAACTGACAACTACAAAGATATTTCCTTTGAGCTTAGAGCAGGCGAGATTTTGGGAATAACAGGCCGCCTGGGTTCCGGGCGAACAGAGTTGGCGCTCAGTCTTTTTGGGATGAATCCGTCTGAATCGGGGGCGGTTTATTTGAATGGGAAACCTCTTTCGATTCGGAAAAACCGTGACGCAACCCGGGCTGGAATAGCCTACGTACCGGAGAATCGGCTGACACAGGGATTAATTATGGATCAGACAATTCGAGATAATCTCACTGTCACGGTATTAAGCAATTTCCTGAATAAAGCTGGTCTTATTGACTCGGGGAAGGTTAGGAGCACCGCAAACCGTTGGGTGGGTGAACTGTCGATAAAGCTTCCCGATCTTGGAGCCGCGGTAAAGACTCTGTCGGGAGGAAATCAGCAGAAGGTTGTACTTTCTAAGTGGCTGGCTACTGCCCCCAAGGTTCTCATTCTCGACGAACCAACTGTGGGTATAGATGTTCTTGCTAAAAATAGTGTTCACTCAATTGTAAAACAGTTAGCCGCTTCGGGTATTGGAATTATTCTCATATCGGACGAGGTTCACGAGGTTCTCTCAAACTGTCATCGGGTGCTGATAATGGAACGGGGACGGATACTTGATGAGGTGCACCCTGGCCCGGATGCGGAAGAGCGACTTCTCAAGCAGTTCAACCTTGCGTAAGTAACTAGGACGATTATGGATAAAAGGTCAATCGGATCGAAACTGTTTTCACAAAACGAAACTTACCTTTTACTGATATTGATAGCGCTGGTAGCAACAGTGAGTGTGATCGCGCCGAATTTCCTAACCGGGCGAAACGCGTTCCAGATATTGAGAAGCGCGGCGTTTACCGGGATTTTATCAGTGGGATTCCTGTTTGTGCTGATAGCCGGTGGGCTAGACATATCGTTCACGGCTACGGCTACGGCGGCACAGTATCTCATGGCTATCCTGCTTTCTTCCAGACCGGAAACACCTATCATTTTTGTAGTTCTGATACCGCCATTGGTTGGTATACTTCTGGGGAGTCTCAACGCGGTACTGATCTACGTACTCAACGCGCCGTCCATTATTGTGGCAATTTCAAATCTCAATGTGTACTACGGGCTGCTGCAGATATTCTCCAAAGGCCGGTGGATATACGATTTTCCCCGGTGGTTCAATCGGCTTGGACGCGGATTTGTGTTCAACTTCATCGACGAAAACGGAGCATCATACGGACTGACCTATCTGTCGATCATATGGGCTGGATTGGCGATTGTGGGTTTCTTCATTCTTAAATACCTGAAGATCGGCCGACGTTTATACGCGCTCGGTGGAAATCTCGAAGCCGCGAAAAGAGCCGGTTTGAATATCTTTAGTCTGCAGGTATTCGCCTATGGTTTTCTCGGATTTTCGGCCGGTATTGCTGGACTTGTTCAAGCATTGAACACACAAACCGTCGCGCCGAATGCTTTAGTAGGCCGTGAGTTTGATGTAGTCGCGGCGGTAGTACTTGGCGGGGCCGATATTTTTGGCGGATCGGGGTCAATCGGTGGCACATTGTTAGGGGTGTTGCTAATTACAATCATAACGAACGCGCTGACTATTCTCAAGGTACCTCCGTATTGGCATCAGGTTGTCATCGGATTAGTGCTGCTTGGAAGTATCAGTGTGACTTCACTACGTACGCTGATGGCGAAACGGAAGGAACGGACAATCAATGTTCGCGAAGATGATTAAAGCATATATCAACTGGCGGGACAACAATCAGGATATCTCTGCTCTTCCATGGTTGTTGTTTGCGGCTGTCACAGTCATGACTATTGCAACCAGAGGACGTTTCTTGAGAGCCGGGAATATGGCCAATATCCTCGCTCAGACACCGGAGCTTGGGCTGCTTTCTTTAGCCATGATGCTGGCGATGGTAACAGCCGGAATAAATCTGTCGATTATAAGTACGGCTAATTTGAGTGCGGTAATAATGGCGCTCATCTTCACGAGGCTGATGCCGCCGGAGCCAACCGCTGGTATCGCTATAGCTTTTGTAGCGTTCGCAATTGTTACTGGCATCGTGGCATCGGCAATTCTGGGGATGTTTAACGGATACCTGATAGGGTATTTGGAAGTCCCGGCAGTGCTTACGACTCTCGGTACGATGATACTCTATGAAGGTATTACCCTGGCAATTACCAAGGGATATGTGATATCCGGAATGCCGCGGCAACTGGTAATAATTGGAAATGCGCGTTTGCTCGGCATTCCCTTTCAGATGTATGTTTTCGCATTGGCAGCAATCGCCGTTGCAATCGTCATCAGACGACGACCATATGGAATCCAACTGTACTTTACCGGTTCCAATCCAATTGCTACTGGATTCTCTGGAATCGACGTAAAGAAAGTACTCATGAAAACCTATATTCTGTCGGGAATCCTCTCAGGTATTGCGGCGGTTGTGCTTCTGGCTCGCTTCAATTCCGCCAACGCTCGAACCGGATCCTCGCTGCTCCTTTCTACCGTGTTGATCTGCATGCTGGGAGGGACTGACCCGTTTGGAGGATTCGGCAAAGTAGGGGGGTTGGTTTTGGCATTGTTCATACTTCAGATGGTCACAAGTGGACTGAACTTGCTCGGAGTCAGTTCATTTGCTACGGTTGCTATATGGGGGATGATGCTGATCGGAGTCATGCTGTATCGATATCTGCAGCATAAATCATGGGAAAAGAAAAGGAAACAACAGCAGGTTGCTGCGCTGGAATAGTAAAACCAACGTAAAGGTAGTGAAATATGAAATTTGGAGCTCACGCATTTATCTGGGAACAAGAGTGGAACGCCATATCCGGACGTCGCGCAATAGCTGAGGCTGCTCGAATTGGTCTCAACATGGTTGAGATTCCACTGTTGCATCCTGAGTCACTTGATGGACCCGAGACGAAAGCCGTCCTGGAAGAACATGGTATCCACGGAGCATATTCACTAGGATTGCCCCGCAACAGTACGTTGCCCGACAATCCTGAAGATGCAGAAGCGTTCCTCAGGATGGCTATCGACACCATAGAATCCGCGGAAGGCGATGTTTTGACCGGTGTGCTGTATGGCACCCTTGGAGAACTCCCCGGGCGATCACCTACTGAAGAGGACTACGCGATAATATCAGAGGTGCTGAAGTCTGTTGCGCAGTATGCCAGGCAGAAGGGTATCAAACTTGGGATTGAGCCTGTCAACCGATACGAAACTTTTTTGATTAACACAGCGCAGCAGGCGGTAGAGCTGCTTGATCGTATCGACGAAAACAACATGTTTGTTCACCTGGATACCTACCACATGAATATCGAAGAAGAGTCATTCAAAAAGGCAATTCTCACCGCGGGTGATCGATTGGGTTACATTCATCTCTCAGAGAGTCATCGTGGTACACCTGGAATGGGGACAGTTGACTGGGATGGAGTTTTTTCCGGTCTCAAAGAGGTGAACTTCAGCGGGGCGCTTATCATGGAATCTTTCGTAGACCTAAATCCGGACATCGCAAGGGCGACATGTATGTGGAGGAAGATAGTAACAGACCCTGAAGCAATGATTCGTGATGGCGTTGCTTTCCTATCCAACAAAGCCAGAGAATATGGCCTACAGTAACCCGCTGCGAATAGGAACTTATTTGGTTTTTCAATGTAGGCAATCGCGTAAAACATGAGGAAGAACGAGGGAAGCGCCGGAGCTGGACAGACATCCACCCCCCCAACCATTCGCAAGCGGAATAGAAATTTTGCTTGAACCGTTGGCCGTAAAAAGGTCAATACTGTTATTATGCAGCAATGTATAATTAGGTCAAAATAATTCCCGGGGGGCGGATGCTCGATCACGTATTCCTATTTGTCTATATAGTCTCGGTTGGCTTGACTTTCGCCGCGTCGTTTCTCAGTTTGCTTTATTGGCTCCGAAATCGTAATTCAGGGCGGCTTAGCACTTTTCTCTTCATTGCGTATCTGGCATTGCTCTTGCTGCTGGCCGGGGTGAAATTCTACTGGGAAGAGTTGCTTGGAGGTGGTCGTGTTATCATCGTCGGAACCGCATTCGCTGAATTTATAGGGTACGCACTCCTTCTCTACTATCTGCCTGCTACGGTGAACTATGTTATCGGTCGTGCCTGGACTGGAATTCGGCTCGCGGCTTCTCTTGCCGCTGCGACAGCGTATGTTTCGCTCGGTGTTGTCTATCTTTATACTGGATTTCTCAGACCCTTATCCCTCACAGCGGCCTTGATTTACGCGCTGGCCCTGGCGATTATCCTTGTGGATATCGCACGGAGCATCCCGCTTATCAAGCAGGGTTCCGCCCGGGTTACTGTTCTCACGGTAACCCTGCTCACGGTGGTTTTTCTGCCGTTGATGATGGTGGGGCGTATACTCGAGGGAAGTAGTGAGACCATGGTGATGAGCCAATCTCTTCGGTTTCTTATGCTGTCACTCTACTATTTCTGGATGGCTTTCGCCGGTATTGTGTTCTATATACGTGAAATGAGTTCCGCTGAAGAAGCTAGGGGAATTGAACACACATCTTCGAACGAATTTCCTCTTACCGAGCGAGAAATGACTATCGCGGAATCATTGGCTCAAGGACTCACCTATGGGGAAATTGCCGCGGAGTTGGAAATTAGTCCGAACACGGCTCGGAATCATGTGGCGAATATCTACAAAAAACTGTCCATTCGTTCCAAAGTGGAACTAATCGGTGTTCTCCGTGGAGAGCGGAATATCAGGTAGCGGCGAGCATTTTCATTGTGGGCTGCTGCTCAGAATCGTTTCGATGGCCGCTTTTTCGGCGGCATATTCGGTGAGAACATAGGAAAGATTGTCTTCTGATATGATGTCTCTGAAGTAGGGGATTTCGCGGCCAATGATATGAATGGTGAATACCGGGAGGGTTTTCTCTTTCGACTTTCGCGTGTCGGCCCCTGGTGAAATCTCAGTAAGGAGCAGGGCATAGTCTCTGCCCTGGCGGACAAACTGAAGCGTGTGCTCAATGGATCCGAAGGGGTAGGTATGTCCCCGATGGGCGTAAACGAGCTTTGGCATGATTGGCGGCGTATCCCGAATAACAGTTTGCTCCACATCCATTTCCAGAAGGCGGGATCGCCACCAGGCCGCGTCGGTCAAGGTGGTGCTCACGCTTCTCATAGCCTCACGGGGGAAGGTGTAGCTGATGCTGTCCAAGCCGAATCCTCTATACGCGATTTGGATTTCCAATGTGGTTCCCGACTCATCCGTGCTGATGGCCGCCATTCCTTCTTGATATCCATCGAAGCCTTCCAGTCCTATTGCCAAGTTTCCCAGCGGCACCGGGAGGCCTGGAAGTGAAAGGACAATTCCCAAGAAGATGAATGGCCATATAAGGCGGTGAAGAGTCATTACAATTACTTATCGGTTTCCGGAACTTTTTCTCTTCAGTTTTTTCTTTTTGTTGAGCATGGGGAAAGAGGCGCCCGAAAATGTGCGGCGGCTTCCCGTTCGGCTTCGGCGATGACACTCTGAATAACGCAAGGAATCCCATTGGGGACTCCTTGCGCCAATCCGCTTATTCGTTTTTGAAGCGTTTGTCCCAGTCCTTTTCCTTGTTGAACTCTTTACCACTCGAGTTGCGATAGTCGGACCATGAAGTTCGGGACGATCTATCTTCCCTTGAGTATTCGGGTTCGGCCGGAATAACGAGAGCCAGGATGAAATAAACCCATATTGACATTCCCCCCAGCAGTACCAACAATATAAATATCAGACGAACAGTCGATACCGAGAAATCCCCCCACTGGGCTATTCCTTTACAAACGCCCAGAATTTCTCCCTCTCGGGACCTGTAAAGCCTCCTCCGTCTTGAGAAGCCCATACTCATTCCTCCCTTTCCCTGCTTGTCCTACGAAACCTCAAGGAAGTCAAGACTCGTTGCCTTAAAGCATAGACCCCATCTCTGATGACCTTATCACGCTCGGCTCGTATCTCAGCATTCTCTTCTAGTTTTCTTCCGATTATCACTGCGATGACAAGGAGTGGGGCGACTATTATCAGTAGAATTCCAAGGAATTTAACCATTGGTTTTTCCGCTTTCGTTTTTCGCCCGTGAGCTGCTCATGCCCTTTTTGAGTCCTGCCAGCTCTTCCTCTATGGCGTCATCGGATTCAAGTCGATCAAATTCCCTCTCCAAGTTGCTTCCGGAGCTCATGTTGCCTGCCAAATCGGCATCAGCTTCCATTTTTTCAATGCGACTTTCCAATTGCCCGAACTTCAGTATTGCTTGAGCCCCTGTGGCATTCGATACAAGGCTTCGGGCCCGTTTTTTCTCCACCGCGTGGATGCTGCGCTGAACCAAAATTTTATGCTTCAATGTTACTTCTTCGAGTTTTGATTCGAGTTGCCCGATGTTCTTCTTGCAATCGCTAATCAGTTGCTCGTATTGAATGACATCGTTCTTGATGTATTCTAATTGCTTGGCACATTGCTTCTTTTCGAGCAGTGCTTCCTTGGCTAAATCGTCTCGTTTGCGCTCGACAGCCAACATGGCCCTCTCTTCCCATCTGCTTACCTTGGTAGTTAAGACATCACGGTCTCTTTCCATTTCAGCGAGGCTAGCCATTTTTGCCGCGCAGGATGATTTGAGATCTACCAGAGTATCTTCCATCTCCTGTATCATCAGACGAATCATCTTCTCAGGATCCTCTGCCTTATCCAGCATTGAGTTGATGTTGGAATTGACAATGTCTCCAAGTCTACTAAAAACTCCCATATCGTTCCTCCTTGGGAAATCTCTTTGCAACAAATTGCAGCAATTATCGTACCAAGTTCTCATTGTCCTGGAAGGGGCGAGAACAGAAAAAGGATCAAAATATTGGCAAAATTTACCAAAATATATGGCGAAAAAAACCAAATGTCGTTACAATAAGCGCATGGACTATTTTATCGCTCCTCCTGAGGCCCTGGGGGAATCCGAAGTTTTTCTGGAGTTTCAGCGCCGTCTCGGGCGAGTGGCCCAAATAAACCGCTCCGTGCTCATTATCGGGGAGAGAGGTTCGGGCAAAGAACTTGCCGCCACCCGCCTTCACTTCCTGTCCACTCGGTGGAATGCCCCATTTGTCACCCTAAACTGTTCCGCCCTCCCCCCAGGACTCATTGAATCAGAGCTTTTTGGTCATGAGAGCGGTTCGTTTACCGGAGCGGTGGGAAAGCGAAAAGGTCGTTTTGAAGAAGCCGACTCGGGCTCTTTATTTCTCGATGAAATCGGACTGATTCCCATTGAGGTGCAGGAAAAAATTCTCCGTACCGTGGAATATGGCACCTTTCAACGGGTGGGCAGCTCCCGAACCATCGTGGTGGATGTGCGGATAATCGCCGCGACCAATCAGGATCTCCCCGCGCTTTGCGATCGGGATCTATTCAAACACGATCTGCTTGACAGGCTTTCTTTTGAAGTACTGTTTCTACCCCCTTTAAGAGAAAGACGAGATGATCTACTCATGCTGGCGGATTATTTCGCCCAGGGCATGGCCAGGGAACTCGGCCGGAGGACCGCTCCTGTTTTTTCCGACCAGGTTAAGAAACACATTACTTCCCATCGTTGGCCCGGAAATATTCGGGAGCTCAAGAATGCCGTGGAAAGGGCCGTATATCGGGAGGATGGTCATCTGATCAGGGAACTGGTAATCAACCCCTTTCAGAATCCCTGGATATCCTCTGATTCCGCCGAAGAACCGGAAAACCTGAGAAAAGAAACCACCTGGCCTCTGGATCTCAGGGCCGAAGTGAGAGCACTCGAAGAACAGCGTCTCTCAGAGGCCATGCTGCGTTCCGACTCCCATCAGGGAAAGGCCGCGAAACTTCTGGGTTTGAGCTACAATCAGTTTCGGGGACTCTTTCGCCGAATTGGCAAAAATGAGGATAGCTTAGGTTCATGATACGGCTCGAGCCAATCAACCTGACGTTCTGGCGTGAGTAGTCACCTGATAGATAAAAAGACTGGTGTAACCAAGCTCTTCTAGTTTCAGCGAAAATTCAAAAGCATCGCTTTCTGCGATGTCCAGCAGGGAAATGCGAGTAAGACCATCACTTCCGAGCTCCGCCGTGGGGTTCAAACCGGCATCAAGGAGACGTTGTTTGTGGTTGAGCGCGTTTTCAAGCTTGCTCCAGCTGCCGATTTGAATATTGAACCGCGTCTTCGGAATGGCGCTCTCTTCAGCAATAAGAAGCACATCCGCCGTACCTTCACGAATCATGTCCAGATCGCGGGCCGCGGCATAGGTGAGATCGATAATCCGGTTGTCCGCGAAAGGTCCGCGATCGTTCACCCGCACCCGGACACTGCGATTGTTCTTCAGATTCACCACCTTCAGAATTGTACCGAAGGGGAGGGTTTTGTGCGCGCATGTGTAGCCCCAGGTATCGTAGGTTTCGCCGTTAGCTGTCTGTCGACCCTGGAAAATTCCCCCGTACCAGGAAGCCTTTCCGCGCTGTTCCCACGCACTGAGGCCGATTGAACCGACAGTAAGAACGAGCAACATGGTGAATAGCGAGAACCGATGGGAGAATACCATACCCATTTATCGGTGAATAGGCAGGTTTCATAAAGAACTGACCATGAAGTGAGTCCTATTTCTCAGGAACTGGGAGCAAAGAAGCCAGCCGGTAGTGTAAATACTTTTGTGTCATGAGGGCTGAGGCATCCTCTGATGACGTTCGTTGT
>Ga0066192_1000030_pt1 | contig 27376 bp, 21 predicted proteins | sample WorMetvacBELIZE1_FD_58707 | JGI IMG/M metagenome (GOLD analysis project Ga0066192, IMG submission 58707) | Marine gutless worms symbiont microbial communities from Max Planck institute for Marine Microbiology, Germany - Olavius vacuus BELIZE.1... | ecosystem: Host-associated > Annelida >... | reverse complement strand
GTGGAAGATCAAGAAAGGTAGCAGGTAGGAGGATCAGAGCTGAAAAAAAGCTTCTTTTGAGCTCTTCAATAAACCAAAGCTAGTATTGAAAAAACTCTTTAGCAAAAAAAAAAGAGCTAGGCATTAAATACCTAGCTCCTCATATAAAAGCCGAAGAAATATCGATTAAACCGCTTCAGCTTCTTTTTCTTCCACTACTTTTACAGTCGGCTTTTTAGCAAGCTCTGCACTTGGTGCTTTTTTGTAGAAAGTTTCGTAGCAATGATTAGTGGCTTCAATGTAGCCCTCTACACTACCACAGTCAAAACGCTGACCTTTGAACTTATAAGCAAGTACACAGCCAGATTGAGCTTGCTTCAGAAGCGCATCGGTAATTTGAATTTCACCACCTTTGCCTGGTTCGGTTTGCTCAATCAAGTCAAAGATATCTGAAGTAAGAATATAACGGCCAATAATAGCAAGATTGCTCGGTGCTTTACCCGGTTCTGGCTTTTCAACCATATCATCAATACGGAAGATATCGTCTTTGATCATCTCACCAGAAATGACACCATATTTGTGAGTTTCTGATTCAGGCACTTCTTGAACTGCCACAATAGAGCAACGAAATTGCTTATAGAGCGCAACCATCTGAGCCAGTACGCCATGCTCTTCATGAACACACAAGTCATCAGCCAAAACGACGGCGAATGGTTCATCACCAACCAGCTCACGGCCAGTAAGAATAGCGTGACCTAAGCCTTTCATTTCACGCTGACGAATATAGGTATAACTGGCCGAATCTATTAAGCCACGAATATCATCCAACAAGGACTCTTTGCTAGTACCCATGATCTGATGTTCAAGTTCATAGTTTTTATCGAAGTGGTCCATAAGAGAGTGCTTACCACGACCAGTGACGATACACATATCACTCATTCCAGCCTGAATAGCCTCTTCGACACCGTACTCAATAAGCGGCTTATTAACCACTGGCATCATTTCTTTGGGCATAGATTTAGTGGCAGGAAGGAAACGAGTTCCATAGCCTGCTGCGGGGAAAAGACATTTTTTTATCATAGTGTTTAGTTCTAGTTACTGACGTTATTGGTATTGTACGCGATTCATACAGACGACCCAACAGTTGAAATACGTATGAATGTTTATTCGTAACTGAAAATCGCATATAATCTGGCCACAAAGCGTTAAACTAACGTAATAACTAATTTATAAATGGCTAGAATATGAAAAATACAGTGGTAAATAGACAAGCGCTAGATACTGATGTTCAAGACACTCTACTTGATAACGAAAAGTGCGAAGCAACGAAAACGTCTGAATCAACGATTCACATATACTGCCCTGAACAGTGTATCGATACCTTAAAATCAGTCTTATCTCGACATGATCTAGAGTACGACATCAATAACTATTCATTACGCGACTTCAAAGGTAAAACGCTTTGCCACTTCCAAAGTTCTGGCTTGACGAAAGAACACCGCACTTTTTTAATTGGAGCGACCGAATTAGGTGCCTGGGTTGAACCGTTAGTGAGTTACTTTGACAGAAAGCTAGGCTATACAGAAACGGAATTATTACATAGTGGCTACTTCCTACATCAAAAAGCATTTTCTATTTTATCCAATAAAAGAAACGAAAATGAAAAACGTTTTATCGATTTAATTTTTGTATTTATGATTGGTTTAGTAGCAATTCCTGTTGGACTAGTTACCGCACTTTTAATAAAGCTTGAATCCCCAGGCCCAATATTCTTTAAACAAAGAAGAACAGGTCAATACAACCAAGAGTTTGAAGTAATCAAGTTCCGATCAATGAGAAATGATGCTGAAAAAAATGGTGCGCAATGGGCAACAAAAAATGATGCTCGTGTAACAAAGGTTGGTAACTTTATCCGCAAAACGCGAATCGATGAATTGCCGCAATTGATCAACGTATATAAAGGTGAGATGTCGATGGTAGGCCCTCGCCCGGAACGCGAAGTGTTTATTGAAGACTTAGAAAAAGAGATCCCATACTACCGCTTCCGTCACGCTGTAAAGCCGGGGGTAACAGGTTTAGCACAAGTAAAATACCCATACGGTGCATCTGTTGAAGATGCAATTTGGAAGCACAAATTCGATATTTATTACATCAAACATCAGAACTGGCGTATGGAATTGAAGATTCTTTTCCTAACGGTTAAGACCGTTATTTTCGGTATGGGCAGATAGCACAATCGAGTACTTTCCATTACACAACTGATTAGTACACTAGTTCCAAGCAAAAGTTACCTACAACTATTATTAGAGGTAATAATAGTTGTAGGTAACCGTCAACTATTGTCATTTATTAAGTTTCACTCGCTAAGTTAATAGCTTACCAATCAAAAAGCTGGAAAAATTAGTTTAGCTAGCATTTTGACGCCATTATGTTGATCGTCTAATACTGCTGCAATATGTGGAACTAAAAACTCAATCACACAAATATAGCCCTATAAAGATGGAAGTTATTCAACTGAGCTATTACCGTACGGTCAATAGAGACTGTTGAGCTTTGGAGATTATGGAGGGACTATAGCTAAGAAAACACTTGAAGCTTTTACTCATAAAGCAGTCTAGTCAATTAAAACTGAATCTATTATTGATTATTTCCTTAAAATGTTAACCAAAGTGAATGTTGAGACAACATTGCATGTTAAGCTTGACGAACATCTTGGATAAGAAAACACTCCCCATTCAATCAAGTTCTCATTATCACAATGGGTATTAATCACTAATATGATAAAGTACCGGTGAAAGTTACTCGAGACCGTAAATCAAGCTTAGAACCAATACAAGTTTGCAAGTATCAAACTCGTTTTCAATCAATGAATAATAAAATCTTAAGCCTTTATGCCAAAGAAATAACGATACGAGAAACCATAGCCACATAAAAGAGAATGTACGATGCGAACGTCTCACCAACCTTTATACTAAAGTCACAAGCGTAATTCCAGACAAGTGGGATTACAAGTTTAGAAAATAAGTTTGTTGATTCATAGAGGTGGTTTCAGTTTTCTTAACTGAAGAGCGACTTTGTAATCCTGTTCATAGGGGTAGGGCTTTTAACGAGCTGTAGAGGAATTCCTAATTATATTAGCATCGATATTCTATCAATATAATATCTAGCTTTTCTAGCCTCACAGAGACATCTATGGTTAGATAGAACCCACTGTTACGTCTTTTCTGCGAGCGTTCCACTTTTCTTTTCAAATGAAGTGAACCAAGCTTATTTGGACAATATTTGATTCCATAAATCATGAGTTGTCTCTGGACTTTCTCTACAAAGAATTCACGTCCTCTGAATGTCTAATTACGATGGATGGGAAATGGCATGTGTTCTACGGCAAGATTGGTAAAGTCGACAGTCTTTATTTCTGTACGCCGAAAATAACGCCTTAGCCTCAGACTTGGGAATCCCCTCATAGCCTCTATATAAAAGAGTGAGTAGACATGCATCGCTCATTCTGATGTAATGAATTTCGCCAAAAACATACCTGATTTAATGGATTTAATAGGGAGCCCTAACGATGCGCGACATTCAAACTCTACTGCAAACTATTGAGAATCAATGCACTGAAATTCATAAAAACGAACTAGAACTCTGATATTTGCAACCAAAACGGCTCTTGATGGCTCTGCTCTAACACTCACCACAATTGGACGAGCTCTAGAAACTGATACTACGGTGAAACATGTCATCAAACGTATCGACCGATTACTTGGTAATAGAAATCTACACAGTGAAAAAGAGTCCATATATAAATAACATGCCTCCTTTATTACACGTGTTAATCCTTTTCCCATAGTTCTGGTTGATTGGTCGGATGTTCGAGAGCAGCTGCGATATATAACATTACGCGATTCGATATCCGCTAAAGGTCGTGCCGTCAAGCATTATAAGCAGGCATTTGAGTACAAAAACTATAACTTCCCCAAAAGCCATCAACACTTTCTCGATAAACTGCAGTCCCTGCTCCCAAAAGGTTGCACGCCCATCATTGTTTCCGGCGCAGGCTTTAGAAAACTTGATTTCGGCAAAGTCGCCGACAAAGGTTGGTTCTAGCTTGGGAGTGTGCGAGGCGAAGCCTCAATTAAGTGTGGTGAAGCGTCTTAGCAAGAGAATAAAACGTTTTACACTCAAGCGACAGATAAGGCGCAATTTCAAATGGAAAGCCAACTTGCTAAGCGCTCCCCGCTTAAGTGCTTTGCTTACATATACCAGAGTCACCCAAAAGGCAGAAAAGCCCATAGGCACAGCCTAACGCGCCAAAAAGTGCGGCCTACGGGTTGGCGCTCCGCAATAATCGAACACGTTACACCAAACACATTGATATCTTATTGCTTATGGCATTGATGTCCCAAATTATCATGTGGTGGAATGCTTAATCGCCATACAAGCCAAATGGCATTATGACTTTCAAGTCAACACCATCAATCATCGTCGGGTACCCTCCATTCCTAGGCTTGGTAAGCAAGTACATTATAATCAGAGATACCGAATATAAGAGTTCCAATATCACTGGGCAATGGTGGAATATCAGCGTTTAACGCATGCCTGCGGATTAGGGAATGATGAGGGGATTCCCTCGAGCCCCAGATAACGAGAACGGTAATCAATAATTGTATACTGATAAATTCCAGACGCTATTCTGGTGGTATCCATCTGGGCCCCCTCACTCGGAATTACGCGCTCATATCTTTGGAAGCTATTTAGGCCAGTAAGTTATGATAGGGTTGACTAAGACTTCGGATCTAACTTTGTGAAATGTATCGGTACTTGGGTGTATTTAATGAAGTCGGATTAATTTCGTTTGAAAACATCATGTCCTGAATTACGTTTCTCAAGCATCGTTAGGAACAATACGCTTAGCTCATCTTTGACTGTGATACTTGAAGGTAAATGAGGACGTAAGCTCTGGCTTTCAAAATTAGGAGATTGTCCTAAACTCTGTGTAACTGTCGAGACTGCATTAAATGTAGGACTTGATGAGCGGTTTAGTTCATCAGGCGCGTAAGGAGCTATATGAAATAGCTAATACCTCTTCTCATAATTAAGCTTATATCAAAATTAAAAATACTAATTAGAACATCATTAAAGAGATAGATAAACGCAAGCTTAAATAGTTTTAGCGTTAAAAAATGGGAAAGGTTAATGCTAGTCATAGGCGAATTCACTATTTTTAACGGACATCGATACGTGAGAATTATCGCGACGCTAAGAATTACTAAGTCGTGTTGATAGGGCTAGACAGCAGTAGTAGGAGCCTAATACTGTTTCTAGAGTCAGGTAGGCAAGTCTGGCAATAATATCAAAGCAGTCGTGATGGACATGAAAACAGCGCCTTCTGTTCTTGGTGTACAAGCGCGCTGTTCGAATATATAAAGTGTCGACAACCTATGTCATATTATTGCTAATTTCGAACGAAGTGTGATGAATAAAATAAGATTCGCCTAAATCATCAACATCAAGCGATCACGTATAGTGTTGTAGACGTCAGAATCAACTTGAATACACGAAAAAATCGCTATCTTTCCGAAGTCTTGAATACCAATAGGGACTTAATGACGAATTACATATTCGTGCGACAACTCAAAGCGCTCCGATATAGCTAACCAGAAAGGTCTTGTGGAGGGATAATGGTAAACATAGTAGAAACAACGACTAGAAAGTGAGATTAAGAATTTAAAGAAATCGTACAAAAATTCAGTCAAGATTTTAACAGTTAGTTTCCAGATAAAAGCCAGTACTCTTGAATAGATAAATGACAAAATAAAGCTAATTGAGCGAATGAGATATACGCATCACTATACAGATTAATGCTTATTACTGAAGATAAAAACGGCTTTCCCTAGAAAGCCGTGCTGGGTCAACATAAAGGCTATAATATATGCCAATAGGTCACTTCCTTAACCTTTTGTATGCGACTCTTTTTAAAGTGTTTGGCGATAACCGTAAGAAGGCTTTCGAAACTACATTAAAGAAAAAGGCCCTACGATTTGAAAGGCCAATTGTTCGCTGGTATTTGAAAATTTTCAATTCGTTCAAATAATATCGAGCGCCTCTTCTTTCAAAAAGAGAATTATCCGTTCTCATATGAAGCAACGTTTTGTCTAAATTACCAATAGTTTCTCCTTGGGATAATAACAATGACCAAAGAGCCCAATCTTGTGAATTAGCAAAAAGGGGATAACCGCCAACGGAAATAACTTTACTCTTTCGGAACATTACAGCAGGGTGACTAAGTGGACTTCTATATCTACAAAACTTAATTAGATCTTTATTTGTGAGGGGAAGTCTACGTGTTCCTAGTACTTCGGAAAGTGCGTGATCATACTCAATAATTCGGCCGCTCGAAGCACACATGTTAGAGTTCGCAGACATAAATCTGACCTGATGTTCAAACCTATCAGGTAAAGAAATGTCATCAGTATCCATTCTGGCGACTAATTCATTAGTACAATATTGCAACCCAAAATTCAATGCATAAGCTAGACCTTTATTATTATCAAGCTTTAAGACAATTAAGATATCACCTAGCTTTTGCTTCCATAACTCGATGACAGTTTCCAATTCGTGAGTCAAAGGACCGTCTTGAACTAAAATTATTTCTGAGGGCTTTAAGGATTGGGCGTCATAAATACTAGTAAGAGATTCATGTAAAAAATGTGGTTCTTCTTTAAAGTACACACTAAGTAATACACTAAATGACATAAAAACCTACCAAAAAAAGAAAGCTGTTCTTCCAAATATTCATTAATCTGAACCAAACAAATCTCGAGTATATACTTTATCTGAAATATCCTTGATTTCATCTACCATACGATTAGAGACAACTACGTCACATGTAGACTTAAATTCATCTAAAGATTCGATGACTTGAGAATGAAAAAACTCTGATTCTTTCAACACCGGTTCATAAACAACAACTTCTATTCCTTTAGCTTTCAGACGCTTCATGACCCCTTGGATGCTGGAAGCTCGAAAGTTATCTGAGCCTGACTTCATAATGAGGCGATAAATACCAACTTTCTTTGGAGACCTTTTAATTATAGCATCTGCAATAAAATCCTTTCTAGTCGTATTAGCGTCTACTATTGCACCAATAATGCTATTGGGAACATCTATATAATTAGCGCGAAGTTGTTTAGTATCTTTTGGTAGACAATAACCACCATAACCAAATGAAGGATTGTTATAATGAGAGCCAATTCTAGGGTCTAGGCCCACTCCTTCAATAATTTGACGAGTATCAAGATCATGAGCTTCAGCGTATGAATCCAGTTCATTAAAGTATGCGACACGCATTGCTAGATACGTATTTGAAAACAGCTTAACAGCTTCAGCTTCTGTCGAGCCTGTAAATAGTACACTAATATCATCTTTCCGAGCCCCTTCAACCAACAGATTTGCAAACTCTTCGGCACGATTACTATTCTCTCCAACAATAATTCTAGAAGGGTATAAATTATCATAGAGTGCTTTTCCTTCGCGCAAAAACTCTGGAGAAAATATGATGTTATCGCAATTAAATTCTTCCTTTATACGCTTTGTATATCCAACAGGAACCGTTGATTTAATTACCATAATTGCTTCAGGGTTTATAGATATGACATCTTTTATTACAGCTTCTACCGAAGTAGTGTTAAAATAATTTGTCTCAACATCATAATCCGTAGGAGTAGCAATTATTACATACTTTGCATTAGAATACGCGACTTCATTATCAAGTGTTGCGGAAAAATTTATATCACGTTTTTTGAGAAATTCTTCTATTTCAGTATCGGCTATAGGAGAACATTTCGCGTTCAATAAATCAACCTTTTCTCTAAGTATATCGACAGCAACAACCTCATTGTGTTGAGCTAATAACATTGCATTAGATAAGCCAACATACCCTGTCCCAGCAATAGCAATTTTCATTTAATTTCACCTGTTATTTATAAAAATCTTTGTACCATGTTACAAATTTACGAACCCCTTCTTGAACACCTACTTTAGGTCTATACCCAGTTGCCAAAAACAAATCTTGGGTATCTGCATAAGTTTTATAAACATCACCAGGTTGCATCTCTCTAAAGTTTTTCTTAGCCTCTATTCCAAGCTCACTTTCAATGCTTGAAATAAAACACATCAAATCAATAGATTGACCATTACCTATGTTGTAAATAGCATATGGCGCAGAACTTTTAGCCAAAGAGCATGTCTCTACCCTCCAGCTATTATTACGAGAGGGTGGAAGTTCTGAAATACGCACTACACCCTCGACAATATCATCAATATAGGTAAAATCCCGCCACATGTTTCCATTATTATTTATGTCAATAACATCACCGTCAATTATTTTTTTTGTAAAAATAAACGGAGCCATATCAGGGCGTCCCCATGGTCCATACACGGTAAAAAAACGAAGTCCGGTTGTAGGAATACCATAAAGATGAGAATATGAGTGACTCATCAGTTCGTTCGATTTTTTTGTAGCTGCATAAAAAGAAACTGGATGATCGACAGAATGCGATGTAGAAAATGGAGTTTCTTCATTCAAACCGTAGACAGAGCTGGAAGAAGCATAAATAAGGTGCTGAATATGATATCTTCGACAAGCTTCTAATATATTTAAATGACCAATGAGATTTGAGTTAGCGTAAGCTAAGGGGTTCAAAATAGAATATCTAACACCGGCCTGGGCGCCTAAATGAATTACTCTGTCAAATTTTTCTTTATCGAATAATGCATTTAACTCAACTTCATTTGAAAAATCAATCAAAGAAAAAGAGAATCTGTCATTTTCCTGTAAATTATCCAGCCTACTCTTTTTTAGTGAAACGCTATAATAATCATTTAGATTATCAATACCAACAACAACATTGCCTAAAGAGCATAACTTTTGAGAAACAGCTGCCCCTATAAAACCAGCTGCCCCTGTAACTAAATATTTCAAAACCAACCTCATCGATATAGTAAATAATAATTCTAATTGCCATTAACGGTTTTGTATTCAATCAAATACCCTTCTGACATAATTTTGTAGGAGAATCGTTCCAATGCAAACTCTCTATTGCATGATTTTCTCAATTCGAGTGCAGATCGTATTGAGTTAATTAAAGACTCCCTAGAACCAAGTTCGAAAATATATATATTCGACTTAGTTGGGATTTTGCCAATCTCTTCAAAAATGGGAATGTTTGAGCAAACCACTGGTATGTTAGAAAACAAAGCTTCAATAAAGGCCATGGGCATTCCTTCAGTCTTTGAGGGCATAACAAAAACATTGGAAATTGAGAGCTCATCGCTAACGTTATCAACCCTCCCGTATGTATAAACGTTATCCGAATAAGTGTTTAATTCATCATAAAGGGGTCCTGAACCTAAGTATATAAAATCACAGTTTGGAAACTCACCTGCGACATCAGCTAGTTCCAGTGGATTTTTCAATGGCGAAAGGTGCCCACAAAACACTATTCTTTTCCTATCACTTTGGGAGCCTACGTCGCCTGCCCGATATAATTCCTCATCAACGCCGTTATAGATTACAGTACAGTTCCTTCCGCCCAATTTACTAATAAGATTATTTTCTACATTTTTGGAAACGCATACCTTTCTTACTCGTTCACTTCTGAAAACTAGCCCATGAGCTAAGAGCATTAAAAACGACATCACCTTTCCATATCTATACAAATAATCCTCATTTGGAATATTATGTACCGTAGTGATTGCCTTAAATGAGAAGAAAAAGCTCAAAATGTAAGTAAAAATATCTGCTCTAATTCCACTGCTGTGAACGACTAAAGGCTTATTGCTCAAAATAATTTTGAGTAAATGAATAAACGAGTTCCCTTCTGGCTCTAAACAATTATTTTCGGTCGTCTCGAGAGAGTTTATATACTTCTTGTCCCCCCCACGTCTCAAAGAGCAAACGACAAAGTCTTCGTTACTCAGGTTGAAACCCTTTATCAAATTTCTAAGAACATTGTTTGGACCAGAAAAATTAAAAAACGAGGTTACAAGAACAATTTTCGCCATAATTTAGTAAATCTCCAAGTAAGAATACCTAACATAACTTTAAACTTAAAATGAAGACTATCATCAAGCTCAATTAGAAACTTAATATAAAGTCCAATTTCCTTTGTCACAAAACATGCACTAAATATATTTTTCGAACAATAGGCTACCCGAGCTTTGGTACTCATAAACTTATGGTATTCTAAATACCAGTTAATAAAAAATTCGGCGTTAGCATTTTTTTTCAAGAACCTAGACGTACTACTATCAACCACTCTCCAAAATGACAAAGCTTGATCAATTTGAATAACAGGATTACCATTATGCTCAGCCCTCAAAAGGAAATCATAATCTTGATGACGAGGAAGTTGAGGGTTAAACATAATATTTTTCGCCACATTAGCGGACATAAAAAATGTACTTGTCTGTAATAATTTATTAGCACAAAACAGCGCTTCTGATACCGATTCCTTACTTTCCTTAACACGCCTAGGTAACTGAACCGCCTGTTTTAAAGATGCACCTTTATAAGTTCTAGTGGATAGAACGGAGCCCTCTTTATATTTATCCAACTGTATCTCTAGTTTTTTATTCAACCAAAAATCATCCGCGTCCATGAAGGCAATATAGTCATCTTCAGATAACCTAATACCAATATTCCTCGATTCCCCCCCCCCCATTCTTTCTTCATTCCTGACATAAGTTACACTTATCTTTTGAAACTCAAGAACACTTAGTAATGAGGACAAAACGCGACTATCATGTGACGCATCATCAACTAAATATACGTGTATGTCTGCTAGCACGGTTTGAGCATCGATACTGGTTAGACACTCTTCAATATATTCAATGTCATTACAATATGGAATTACAACTCCAATTGAAACATTTCTATTTAGCATAATCTACCTTCTGTATACAACTGGGGCTATAAAAGCTGTGAATCTTTGAATCAAGTTTAATAGGAAGTAAGTGAACACAGCCATAATTAAAACCGTTACAAACTGCTTACCAAACAAAAAATAGCTGAACGATTGGTTTATTTTTATCCCAGGAACAAAGTAAAACAAAAAAGGTATGAAATACAAATGGTCATATTTTACCAGAAGATCAATGATTTTTATAAATATACAAGTCGCTAGTGATACAATAAACGGTGAAATTAGTAATCCCCAATGTCCAAACTGAGACCAGGCCTGCCCTAAGTAGTATGAATTACTGTTTACCACATTAGTAAAATCTCCATATATATAAGGAACTATATCAACGTCAGCTCTCTCTACATTAATGCCTAATCTCCCAACAAAATAAAAACCATCCCACATATATTTATCATGGGGAGTAATATAATTTATTATATTATAAAAACCTTGATTTTGAATAACAAAAACTCGCTCAATAATTGTAAATATAATATCAGAGTCACTTCCCATAAAAATCGAGTAAAGCAATATTGATGACAAAAATATCATTACACCATAAACTACAACTCGAAAACCAATTCCCTTTAAAGTCGAATACATAAAAACTAAAGAAATCATCAGTAGTAGTAGCTTATACTTCTGTAAATCAAAAGTTAATTGATGTGCACAAATTGAAAATGAAACAAATAAAATAAGAACCGAAACTCTTCTACCAACAAACTTCATATAAAAGATAAAGTAGCATTGGAATACCAAAATGAAATCGAATAGAGGCTCAATATATGGTATTTGGTTTGCAGATAGATTGTTCTGAAATTCAGTTCTTAGGATATTTGCTCGGTAAACTTCACCTCTAAGAGCCATAATTAATGGAGTTTCACCCAAAATTGCAATTTTTATAAAAAATATTGCAACCGACAGAAAAAGCAAAATGGGAATACTAATTTCCATTTTATTAGAGTTTTCACTGCCTAGGTTTCGATTATAATTAGAAGCACCGCCCAATTTGTGGTAAATACAAAGAAAGATCAAAAACACAAAGTATGAATATAAGTACCACAATCCAATTTCGTGTAATTTCTCGGCACTAATCCCCATATAACGTGCAGATTCAAACCCTCCAAAAGAAACCAATAGAACACCAGGTAGGGAAAAAGTGAAAAACTGCACAATTATAAGCAGACCAATAGGGTGAGCACCAATGCCAACTACATTGAGCCTAAATACCCTAAATATTAAAAATGACAGGATAAGTATGACGAAGTATAAGAGTAAACTAATTACTATCGACATGATAACTCAATTTCTTCTAGTTTATTGGCTACATTTCGAGGACTATGCAGAATAGATGCATATTTTTGACTCTCAAGCTTAAGAGCTTCTAACCTTTCGGGGTTTTGCAAAATATTTTCTAACTTTGAAATTATATCTTTTGAGTTCTCCTCTATGTGAATGACAGGAGACTCACCAATATTCAATGAGTTACAAAACTCTCTCGAACAAGATGACACCAGAACATGTCCTTGCAAAAGTGCATAGACACCATTCATACCATATGAGTTAGATTTACATTGATCTAATGATATATCAACTCGTTCAAAAATTTTTAAATATTCGTTCTGACTCAAACGCTCTGGAAGTAAAACTTCAACATTTTCGTATTTACTATTTATAAATTCAAGCGCTTCAATAATAGCAAGACTTCCTTTTATTTCGCCTCTTGATATACCATGCATTATAACTATTTTATTAGGGTCTGTCTTTTTTATGGTTGCTATTTGACCATCGCAAGCTAAGGGAACCACATTTGATAACTTTTGTGAAAAAGGGGATTTCTCCCAACAGAACTGATAATCATACATCACAGGTATGATTTTTTTTGTCATTTTAGCACAAAGATAATTAATTAATTTGTCTCTTCTTCGCTTATAGAAGTCAGGAGAAGGTAGACCAACTCCAGAGTAAACCCATCGATTTAAAGTTCCGGCCTCGCCAATTTTTATGTATTGAACATCAGCCCCACAACATAGTAAGAACGTTTTCTTTTTGAAAGCCCAGAATAAAAATAACACAATGGGCCCCAATAACGACAACGATAAAAAGTAAGGATTCATTATATAAATGACATCATATTTTAGAAATTTAGGTATAAGTTTAATTAATGAGATAACTCTTGACAACTTACTACTATTATCCAATGAGTAGTCAACATCAATTTTTTTCCAATTGTCGCCATTTGGACTAAATACTGATGAATGATAACCTATTTCACGAAAACCTTTAGCAAGGGACTTACCATAACCACTATACTCGCCATATATCAATACTTTTTTCATTGCCTAATACCAATGTTTCTTCGTCAACAATACCATAACCATAAGGTAAATAATGTAATTTAACGCATACGCATATGTAACCCCTAGTAAACCATGTGAGTTTACATATACCGCAGTCAAAATGGAGAACGATACAGCAAAAATAATTTCACAAATTATGAATTCTTTGGTCATGACCTTAGAAAGCAAGATATATGAAAGTAACCATGATGATATTTTAAAAACATCACCAACCAATTGCCATTTAAATAATTCCCTCATTTGAATAAAAGATTCTGAGAATAATACTAGAATAATAAAGTCGCGCATTAAGTACATACTAAAAGAAAGAGCAACTACTATTGGAAGCAATATCTTATAACCATACAGGAGCTCTTTCCTTAATTCTACTTTTGTTCTTATTTCAGATAATCTAGGAAGGTAATAAGTGCTGAGTGATGTTGTGATAACCATAAGGTACATTGTAGATACATACCAAATCGCTTGCCAATATCCTGCATTTTCCCAACCTATATTTTCACCAAGATAGTTTCTAACGAACAAATGACTCAATGGTACAGTTAGAGACGATGTAATTGCCATCAGTGAAAACTTAAATAGTTTCCTAGCCTCACTTACTTCGAAAAAGCAAATAGAAGATAATTTTTTCTTAATTTCCTTTCTTAAAACATATACGCCAATCACAAAAACAATTGACTGGTTGGTGACAAGAGCCACAAGAGCTCCGTTCAAGCCAAACATATACACTAAAATGCTTGTAAATACTAAACTATAAAGACTTTGAATTATATTTAAAGATACAAAAACCTTAACCTTTTTATACCCATTTATTACAGACAATAACAATTGATTCAAAGAAAAGAATATAATCGTACAGCCAAACAATAAGAATACAAATTTCTTATCCAGAGATTCAAATATAGCAATGGAAAGCCTTTCAGATAACATTAACATCACTGCCCCAACAAAGATTGAGCATATTACTGTTATCCAAAAAGCGGTCCCTAACACCTCTTCGACTCTTTTATCTTCAGAGCGATATTCAGCTATATATTTTGTAACTCCATTATTTATTGCACCTTTAGAACAAGTCATTGATATCTGACTAAAACTCTGAAGTTGGCCAATAAGAGCTAACCCGCTCGGCCCAATAAACATTGCAACAAATTTATTTACAACTAATGCTGAGAGAAGTTTTATTACCGTTGCAATTAATGACAAGTAAGACGTTTTTATTAAGTTCATACAAATCTATTTAATACTTCAATAACCTTTTCAACCTCATCATCTTCCATAACAGGGCTAATTGGTATACTTAGTACTGTGTCATGAATGGATTCTGTAATAGGCAGGGAAAGATCGTTATACTCAACATATGCCGTTTGCTTATGTGGTGGTTTCGGGTAATGAATAACGCTATTTACTCCATTTTCCAACAAGAAATCTGCCAACTTATCTCGTTCGGAACATCTAATAACAAATAAATGAAAAACATGCGAACTGTCATTGTAAAAGCTTGGTAGTTTCAAGTTGTCATTTTTTACCCTTTCCTTATATTGATTTGCAATAGATATTCTCTTTATTATTTCATCATCTAAATACTTTAACTTAACTCTTAACATTGCAGCTTGAATTTCATCCAATCTACTGTTAACACCAATAATATCATTTTCGTATTTTCTATGAGAACCATAGTTTCTCATTGCTCTCAAAACATTAGCTAAATCTTGGTCATTTGTTGTAATCGCTCCACCGTCCCCAAGAGCTCCTAAGTTTTTTCCAGGATAAAAACTAAATGCGCCAGCATCCCCCCAAGAGCCTGCTTTCTTGCCATCAATCATAGCTCCATGAGCCTGTGCGCAATCTTCAAGTACGAGTAGATCATGCTTGTCTGCCAGTTTCATTATCTCCTTCATTGGTGATATTTGACCATATAGATGGACAGGCAAGATCACCTTTGTATTATCTGTAATCGCTCTTTCTAACTCATCTATATCTATGTTGAAGTTATTTATATTAGGTTCAACAAATTTTGGAACCAGATTACTAGCTGTTATAGCCAGGACCGAGGCAATATACGTATTTGCTGGAACTAAAACTTCATCCCCATCCTTGATTCTTCCAAGTTCCTTCCAGGCTTTTAACGTTAAAGTTAGTGCATCTAGACCGTTCGCAACACCGATAGTATCCTTACAGCCACAATAGTTAGAAAATTCTTTTTCGAAGCTATCTAACTCATTCCCCATAATGTACCAACCAGAATCAATAACCCTATTACAAGCGTCTTTAATTTCTGACTCATACTGTTTATTCACTTTTCCTAAATCTAAAAACGATATCATTCTACTTATTCTCAATATAACGAATTACTTTTGCTGGATTACCCATAACAACCGAATTTTCTGGCACATTTTTCGTAACTACAGCACCAGCACCAACTATCGCATTAGCACCTATAACAATAGATGGTAAAATTGTCGCATTCGCACCAATCGATGCTCCTTTTTTGATTATCGTTCTTGGGTATGATTCAGGATACTGTTTAGATCTAGGGTATTTATCATTAGCAAAGCTTACAGAAGGACCTATAAATACATTATCTTCAACACGAATACCATCCCAAAGATAAACTCCAGATTTAATAGTTACATCATTTCCTATAACCACATCACCTTCAATAAGGGTATGTGCACAAACATTACAATTCTCTCCAATAATAGCTCCTTTCAAAATAACTGAAAATTGCCATATTTTGGTGTTCTTTCCAATGCCATCACTCGAGACATCCGCCAAACTATGAATCACAATTAATACCTTTCAAAAAAACAGAATAGTCTCTGATATAGTCAGACTCATCATAGAAGTCACTTGCAATAACTACAAGAATACAATCCTCGGAAAAATCATGCATCTCTCGCCACTTATTATTATCGATATATAAGCCAACTGTTGGTTTATTTAGAATGACCTCTTCCCGTGAGACCCCATCGTCAATAACAAACCTACAACTCCCCTTCATACAAATAGCTACTTGTTGTAGATTTTTATGAGAATGAAAACCTCTAGATACATTGCTTTGCGTATCAAATATATAATACACTCGTTTAATATCGAATGGGATATTATTATTTTGTTCTATTGATACGAGGCCTCCTCTCTCATCAGACAAAGCTTCAAATTCAATAGTTCTAATTAGAGTCATAACTTGCCCTCACATAGACTCATTAAATATTTTCCATATGAGTTTTTTGTTAGTTTTTGGGCAGAATTAACCACATCTGTTTTTGACAACCACCGGTTATTCAGGGCTATTTCTTCTAAACACGCAACTTTAAGTCCTTGAACATGCTGTATCGTCTCAACGAAACTAGACGCTTCATGTAGGCTTTCATGTGTTCCAGTATCTAACCAAGCAAAGCCACGTCCTAGTAACTCAACCTTTAAGTTTTCTTCTTCTAGATACATTTGATTGATTGTTGTTATTTCTAATTCACCACGTTCAGACGGTTTAACTTTTTTAGCTTTGTTCACGACTGAATTGTCATAAAAATATAGGCCAGTGACGGCATAATTAGATTTAGCGTGTTTGGGCTTTTCTTCTATTGATATTGCCCTATAATCCTCGTCAAACTCTACAACACCAAAGCGTTCGGGATCGCTAACTTGATACCCAAAAACTACCGCACTCTGATTATTACTTACTTTGTTTTTGGCACTTAGTAGCATACTACTGAGCCCTTGCCCATAAAAAATATTATCACCAAGGACTAAACAAACATCATCTTTGCCAATAAAATCTTCGCCAATAATAAAAGCTTGGGCCAGTCCATCCGGGTTTGGTTGAATCGCATAATTGAGATTAATACCAAAATCCGAGCCATTTCCAAGCAGGCGCTTAAAACCAGCACTATCTTCAGGAGTTGTAATAATTAGAATATCTTTTATGCCAGCGAGCATTAATGTAGATATTGGGTAGTAAATCATTGGTTTGTCATAGACTGGAAGTAGCTGCTTTGATACGCCGCGAGTCAATGGATATAAACGTGTGCCTGAGCCCCCCGCTAAAATAATCCCTTTCATTAGTTATTTTCCTTTAATTCCGTTGTTTCTACACCCAAACGCTCACGCTGATAGCTACCATCTTGTACATTTTGACACCAGGTGGAGTTATCTAAATACCATTGCACCGTTTTACGAAGACCGGTTTCAAACGTCTCTTCTGGTATCCAATCTAGCTCACGTTGCATCTTAGATGAGTCAATGGCATAACGTCGGTCATGCCCTGGACGATCTTGAACATATGTAATTTGCTCAGCATACGCTGACGCTTTAGGCACCAACGTATCTAAGATGTCACAAATCGTGTTCACGACTTCAAGATTTTTTTTCTCGTTGTGACCACCAATATTATAGGTCTCGCCGACTTTACCTTCCGTCACTACTTTGTAGAGTGCGCGGGCGTGATCTTCGACAAATAACCAGTCACGGATTTGGTCGCCTTTACCGTAGATAGGTAACTCTTTGCCTTCAAGTGCATTAAGAATAACCAGTGGGATCAACTTTTCAGGAAAATGATAAGGGCCATAGTTATTTGAACAATTGGTAACAATAGTTGGCAGGCCATAAGTGCGTAACCATGCACGAACTAAATGGTCGCTCGATGCTTTTGATGCCGAGTATGGGCTTGATGGCTCATACGGCGTGGTTTCTAAGAACATTGGAAGCTCAGTGCCTTCTGGTACTTCGTCTGGGTGCGGAAGATCGCCGTACACTTCATCTGTCGAGATATGATGAAAACGAAACGCTGTTTTCGCGTTGTCTTCAAGCGTATTCCAGTATTCACGGGTTGCTTCAAGTAAGGTATATGTCCCTACCACGTTGGTCTCAATGAATGCCGTTGGGCCAGTGATCGAGCGGTCAACATGAGACTCAGCGGCAAGGTGCATTACTGCATCTGGTTTGTGTTGAGCAAAAACACGATCAAGCTCTAAACGGTTACAAATATCAACTTGTTCAAATACATAGCGGTCATTTGATTCTACTTCAACTAATGATTCTAAGTTTCCAGCATAAGTTAGCTTGTCGACGTTTATGACACGATCAGATGTACAATTTATAATGTGACGAATAACAGCTGAGCCAATAAAGCCTGCACCGCCAGTGACGAGGATTTTCATAACTTTCTCTTAATTTATCTTTAAAATATATTTTCGTAAGAAATATAACAAAAATTTCAGGTTCTAAATAAAGTAACCTCAGGGTTTTATAATTAAAACCCTGAGGCATTTCTTATTTATTTTGAGAGGAATCAAACTTAGACTATTGTTTTATAGCTAACCTTCAGATGATTCTTAATTGAATTATTTGTTATCACTTGAGTAAGTATAATTGTAGTAGCCATATCCGTACGAGCTAGAGGCTTTTTTCTCTATCGCGTTGAAGATTACACCTTTAACTTCAATGCCTGATTGTTCAAAGCGATTACGTGCGACATCGATCTCTTTAATCGTATTTTGACCAAAACGCGCGACCATAAGCGTGGTGCCTGCAAACGCACCAACAATGCTTGGATCTGTAACCGCAAGTACTGGTGGCGTATCAACTATGACCAAGTCATACTCTTTCGATGCCCACTCCATAAGCTCCGCAAAACGTGGGTGCATTAGCAACTCAGATGGGTTTGGTGGTACTTGGCCACGAGTGATAATATCTAGGTTATCAACTGGTGTAGCTTTAACCGATTGATTAAAATCTAGCTTACCGCTTAACAAATCAGAAAGTCCATTATCCCATTTTACACCAAAGCTTTGTTGCAAATAACCTTTGCGCATATCCGCATCAATCAATAGCACTTTCTGGCCTGTTTTTGCAGCAACAGCTGCGAAGTTAGTCGAGATAAATGATTTACCGATACCCGGCGCAGGGCCAGAAATCATTAAAATGTTGTTCTTTGCTTCAAGCATTGCAAAGTGCAAACTTGTGCGAAGGCCGCGTAGCGCTTCAACTGAGAGATCCGCAGGGTTAGATTCTGCAAGCAGCGCTTGTGTTCCAGAAGTTCGTTTATTCTTGGATTTAAAACGATTAGTTAACTCTAACTGTAAGTCCGATTTAGGTACTGCTGCGTAGACTGGTAAGCCAAGCTCTTCAATTTGGTCTGGGCTTTCAACACCACGGTGGAACGCCGCTTTCACTAACACAAAGGCTACACTTAGCATACCGCCTAGTAGTGTAGCCAATACAACAATCAGTGGCTTCTTTGGTTTTACTGCACGCGCATAGGCTTGAGCATCATCTAGAATACGTACATTACCCACAGTACCCGCCTTGATAATACTTAGCTCTTGTACTTTATTTAGAAGTTGAATGTAGATCTGTTGGTTTACTTCAACGTCGCGCGTCATACGTAACACTTCACGTTGTGTTTTAGGTAGCTTTTGTACTTGCTGGTTTAAACGCTCTTTCTCTCTCAAAAGCGTTTGACGCTTATCCAGCAGTGATTTATAAGCAGGGTGATCTTTGGTAAAACGCTGGCTAATTTCACTTTCTTTAAACGTCAGTTCATTAAGTTGTGCTTCCAGTTCCACCATCACTTTTAGCGTTGATTGAGCTTCTAAGCCCAAGTCAATCGACTCGTTTTCTTGGCGGTAGTTGTTTAGTGTATCTTCAAATATGGTTAGCTGAGATTTAATCCCCGGAAGGTGACCTTCTAGGAACTCTAAACTCTTCTCTGCTTCAGCAGAATTACGTTTCACATTTTGTAAGAAATAGATTTGGCTAATATGGTTTAAGATTTCAGAAATCTGCTGCTTATTTTCGCCCTCAAAGCTTAGCTTCAGAATACCCGTTTGCTTGCCTTGCTCAGATAAAGACAAAGATTGCTTCAACCATTCAATAGCTTCTAAACGACTACGATTAGCGATAGCAAACTCAAAACCATTATGAGATTCAAAACCAGCCACGAATAGGCTGTAATCGTTTTCAGTGGCTAATTTACCAATTTCACCTTCTAGAATGACACGTTCACCTTCTCGAATCAGTTGGTAAGAGCCCTTCTCTGCATCTAGAATACGGATCGTGTGCGCGTGTTCACTTGCATAGCTTGGTAGCACAAAGCGGCTGACAACGATGTCATTAAAATCACCAGTTAAACGAGCTAGACCTTTGCCAACAACAGGCGCGTAAATAGGAGATGTGACCGTGGTTAAATTAAACTTATCGACCGTTTCGCCTAAAATCATTCTCGATTTAATGATCTCAATTTCGGTGGTCGCAGAAGACTCTTGAGCAAACAGTTCGCCCATATCACCCACCATTGAAGATATGCCACCTGAGCTTTTCTCTTCAATCTGAATTAATGCATCTGCTTTATAAATAGGTGTGGATAACAGTGCAAATGCAACACCGCCAACCGCGAAGATAAATGTGGTAAAGATAATCCACCATTTGGCATCAAGCAAAATACCAAACAGCTTTCCTAAATCTATCTCATCAGAGTTATCAGCCTGTGATTGCCTAGATGGTTGTGTTGTCATCGAATTACTACTTCCTAAAACTCATACTATTCTTATTAGCTGGTCTGTTTAGAACAAACCACCTTAAATCGATTTATTATCGCTCTACTGACTCTAGCTTATTCTACTGAATTACAAGCTTTGTTAAATTGGCTACAGTTTTTTTGTCCAAGCTTGCGCTGCCTCGTCAATTAATTTGTATGCGTGCTCAAAGGCTTCTCGGCTTTGACGATATGGATCTGGTATATCTTGCTGTCCAATCCATTGGCCAAATAGCATAGTTTTACCGCGCGCTTCTGGAGAGATCTGCGTTAACGCTTCCATATGACCTTTTTCCATCACCAAAATCAAGTCATACTGCGCACAGAGATGCGGGGTGACTTGTTGTGACTGGTGGCCTTCTACATCAACACCATTTTCTGCTGCAATTAAAATTGCGGTTTCATCTGCTGGCTTACCAATCAAACGGCTTTTTTCTGCGGCAATACCTGCAGACTCCACCTGTTTATTCGGCAGTAGTTTTTGTAAAACACGCTCACCAGTTGGAGAGCGGCAGATGTTACCAACACAAACAACAAGAATCTTATTAAACATAAATTACTATCAACCATATAAACTGGGCTACACAAAATGTAGCCCGATATTTAATATATTTTAATCTACGGCCAGTTGCGAATACGCAGCACGCCCTCTGTTAGATCATTGAAGCCGGTTATAGTTGGTACAAGTTGTCCAATCACTCGGTTCCAACGACTAATCGGTGCTGCTGTTACATAAACAATATCGTAAGGTTTTAAATCAAACTCTGTACCAATCACCAAAGCAGAAGCATCTTCCATATTCAGCTGATAAATATCTGCCATGCGTTCTGATTTATCATCAGAAGTGCGAATCACGAACACGCCTGTCGCATCAGCGGATAGTTGGTTAACACCACCAACATTGCTTAGAGCTTCAGTCAGGCTCATACCCACGCGATCAATCTTTAGTAACTGAGGTTCGTTCACTTCGCCCATCACAAAAACTTTTTGATTGTCATTGCGTGGTACATGAACAATATCTCCGGCTTGCAACAAACGGTTTTGAGTCAAATCACCGCGTTGCATTAGCCCGTAAAGGGAAATGTTTTCTTCAACGCCATTACGCGTCAATGACACATTGCGCCAATCGGCATTTTCAGATAAACCACCTGAACGGTTCACCGCATCAAGCAGCGTTAAAGGAATATTGGTAATTGGCTGTTGGCCAGGAGCTGTCACTTCGCCAGTGATATAGGTTTTCTTAGAACGGAAAGCAGCTACATTCACATCCACCTGTGGGCTTTCAATATATTTAGCCAAACGCTCAGCCACATCCGCACGAATTTCACGAACCGTTTTGCCCGCTACTTCTACTGTTCCAATGTATGGATAGAAAATAGTGCCATCGGCATGTACCCAGTTACCCGCCTCAGAAGCACTACGGTACGAACCTGCTGGAATAGTCAGCTCTGGGTGATCCCAGATCGTGACATTCAAAATATCACCCACACCAACTTTGTATTCATATTTCGCGATATCAATATCTAACTCTGGGTTAGCTTGAGATACTGACTGAGTTTGACTCTTATAATTAGAGACCGTTTGAGCAGTTAGAGGGTAGAGGTTAACAACATCTGAAATATCTGCAGTTTGTTGTTCTTCAGAAGGAAGGATCACATTCTTATCATCGGTAGTAAGGTGCGTGCCTGGAGTCGTACAGCCAACTAGTAAAGCGGGCAATAACGCAAGAAGGAGACGATTTTTCTTAATCTTCATGTTAACCAAATCATAGTTGAGAAAATGTAATCACGTCCAAGTGATACAAGATAAATGACTTTACCATTGGCAATGGCTTAAACAGAGGGAGCAAGGAGTGGTAGTTTGATATCGGTTCCACTTTAAATTGCTTTCGGGCACGCTACCGCCCTTTGATATACCGCGACATCACACTGCGTAGTTATCTGTGCACCATAAGTGGCCCCTGAACGGATAAAGAAAAGCCAACGGTGATTTTATAAAGCATATTTCAAAAACATGCTCAAATTTAATCCGTATGTATTATCCACAGTTTGTTTGTATTATCAACCTTGTTGAATGGTTTAAGAGCAGATGCGAGATGCGAGTGTCGAGATACGAAGAGATTAAAAAGCAGATGCGAGATGCGAGTAAACGAGTGGCGAAGGGATAAAAAGCAGATTCGTGATGCGAGTGGCGAGATACGAAAAGATAGAAGAACAGATTCGAGATGCGAGTAAACGGGTGGTGAAGAGATAAAAAGCAGTGACGGTATTCGTGTAACGAGATGCGAAAAGCACTGGCTCTTCGCATCCCGCATCTCGTTTACTCTCATCTGCTTCAATGTCTTAAGCTCTTCGCATCTCGAATCCCTCTTACTCGTATCTTCGCTTTATTCGACCTTACTTGGCCTTTGGAACCATGGTGATCTTGCATCGGTTTGTTCAAACAGATTGTACTGTTTGTTCAACACCTGGCCGCCGTCACGAGTTAGGGGTTGCCATGTGAATTGAGTTCGGTTTGAACTTGGCTTCACTGTTAATAAGTCAAATGGGATTGATACATAAAAACCTTTGGTGTAGCTACCTTCACCGAAGTCCTCTTCACTTAAGTCAGTTAAGCTCACAAACGCGCCTGCAATTACGCCGCTCTTGAACTGTTTTGAGAAATCGATTCGGGTGCCGATATCACCTGCTAGGAATTTACCAAAACCTACTTTAAATAGGGTATCGCTTAAGAACTCCCATTTTGGCATGTAGTAACCAGTTACAAAGCCTGTTGTGCCTTTATCAATAACTCGATATGAACGGTTCGGATCTGTTGGGTGTGCTTGCCACTCTTCATCAAAAGTTTCAAACCAACTATCTGGGTCACGTTGGCTAATCGCTGTTACATCCACACCAATAGCCCAATTACTGTTATAAGGGCGATAAAGCACTTCACCACCAACACCAGCAAACATGCTTTCTAGATAACCCGCATAAACTTGACTATATACACCACTACCGTAGTCTTCAAACCAGGTTAACTGTAATCTGTCTAGGCGAACTGGCTCTTCTACATATTCACGGAACAGGGTTCTCACCCTTGCGGTTTGGTCAGTACCGTCTTCTGGAATCGTGTAGTTAAACTTGTCATAGTTATCGATAAGGTTGATGTACAGAGAGCCTGACAGCTCAATATTATTGGTAGCCCAGAAAGAGGCGTTGGTGTATAGGCCTAACGCATACAGGTAGAAATCTTCTGCCGAACCGAAAGATTGGGCTAAGTTTGGAGATACTGACACATCAAAACGCTCACGATCATCGTAGTAATCCACAGCTGAAGTCGCGGTAACATCTCTATTCTGAGTAGAGTCTTTGATATCAGAATCTAAATAAGAGTAGCTAGCAGATTTTTTAAACTGCTGGGCATTAATATCCGTTTGTGAAAGCTCCCCTGCATTGCTAGTTTCAACAATTTGGTAAGTCTCGATGTAATCAGGGACGTGATTAGCAATCACTGTTGCTCCGCGCTCTAAGGCCACCTCACGGTCACGGTATTTAACCTGTTTGCCTTTTACCACCAGTGTCTTGTCATCAACCAGAACCTGCGCTTGATCATAGCCTGCAATGGTATCCAACTCTTCTGCTAGTTTAGCTAAGTCAACCTCATTCATACTGCTCGCTTCAGTAGGGCGAAGTTCTGCAGCTTCCGTATCACGCCAAGTTGAAGCTATTTCATTAAAGTTAGTGGTTAAGTCAAAGCCCATGGTCAGGGTATCACCGCGCTCGTAGCTCACTTTGGCTGTAGCCCAGTCATTAAAGCGATATAAAGCACCTATATTCCAAGGTGTATGTTGAGTCATATCGAAACCACTGCTCACCGGAAAATCTTGCGAGTAGTCGTTGCTATCGTATTCTAACTTTAAAGTTAGTGGCTTAAATGGCGTTTTATATTCCAAACCACCATAGATCGCCGCATCACCTTTAAACCAACGCTCAAAGTCAAAACTGCCGCCATTACCTTTGAAATCAGATGGGCGTTCACAAAACCTATCGCTAGCTTTACAGAATGGATTTGTAAAATTACCACTGGTGCCCATGTAACCCCACCCCATACCTAAGGTTACATCTAGAGGGCCAAATCGTTTACTGGCGGCAACAAATTCACCATCAAATAGGCCCGTACCACCAAAATCGCGAACACCGACAGATAACTCTGGCAGGTAATAACCTTCTTCAATCAACCTAACTTTAAAGTCAATGCCTTTATCTGTGTACTTGGTACAACCACTAAAACTGTTTTGGGAGCAATCCCCGCTGTCGTTACCAGTGTAGAGCAAGTCTTGAACTTGAGTATAGCGAATCGTAGTTTCTAACCAAGGCATCACTTGCAGGCTAACGTTGTAAAAGTAATAATCGTTATTAAATGATGTACTTAAGTTAAATTCACCCTCTGGCGCCATGCGTGCGGTTTGCATCTGCATTAAACCCACGCCACCAAAATTGGTTTGCGAATGCTTTAAAGTCGGAGCATTAAAGCTTGAAACTTCAACTTCCGAAAGCTGCTGATCTTGCGCAGTAGAAGAAAAGCTACTAACAGTCAGTAAGGCACCAGTAATCGAACTTGCCAGAAGCGTTAATGGGAATGATTGATTAGCCGACATTACAAATTAACCTTATGACGTAGAAGTTCGATAATATTTTGATTCAAAGTTGAAAACTCAGAAGGGAGAGAATCAAAAGCAATAAACACAATCGCACCGGGTGCAAAGTAAGCTTGTTTACTATTCCAGTAGGCATAGCTTATCTCATCAACATGGCCATCTGGTTGAATCACAAATGCTGTGCTTTTATCCGCAACTTCAAGCAATTCACCTTTTGGTAGTGTTGAGAAATAGTTATCTAATTGACCATGTTCAATCAACTTGAGCTTATGTATTTGTTTTACAGCCCCGACTAAAGTTAGGTCGGTTGGTCTTTGAGTTAGGTACAAGTCAAAGTGCTGCGATTGGTTTGATTTGTCTGATTCAAGCACACTGGTTTTGGAAAACGATATGTCTTTTGAAACCATTATCTTTTTTGAGACTAAAATCGGATTTTTCTCTGCCTGGTAGATCACTGCATTTCTGTCTAAATTAACAAAGTAACGCGCTTGGTAATCAAAGGACTCCAATTGTGCAACCACAGCTCTAACTTGTGGCTCTAGTTGCGCTAGTTGGTTCAGTTGTTCGATTACTTTTGCTTTTAGATTATCAACCTGCTGTTGTTCATTACGATCAAACAACTGCGCTGACAGTGGAAAATAACCTAACGCGCCGTTGGCATTTGCGTCATCTAACACCTGCTCAAGGCGAACGGGCTGTGAGTAGTTGAGAGTAATCCCCTGCACTGGTAGCTCAACGCTAAGCTCTTGTACTTTTTGTTCTAAAGAAAGAGCATATGTCAAACTTGATAGGAATAACGAAGAGCAAAGCGCAGCCAATGCAGCACGTTTACCAAATTTCATTAATGATTTCATACAGTCTATCACCACCGATTAGTTCGCTTGATAAGGCTTAAGTAGGGTTAGCTCTAGGCGGGTCATATCTGGGCCAAGGTACTGAACGGTTTTGACCACGTTACCTTCATTGTTTACCCAATATTCATTTTCAATCTGCTCACCCAGTGCTGGGTAGCTTACTTGTTCGATAAACTTGCTTGTTTGAATAACCGCTAGCGGTGTTTGTACCGTTTCTTTATTTATATAAGTTCGAACAATATCAGCGCTATAGCCAAATCGGTAATCTGGCTGCCAATCATAAATAGCTTGCCATTGTTGCGCTTTAGGTTGAGTTGATAAGTCAAAATCAGGTATCTGTGCGTTTTTAGGCTTTGCACTAAGTCCAGATAGATTTTCATAAGGTAGTAATAAGGTTTGAACCACACGGCCATTTTCGGTCACGATCATCGCTTTATCGGAAGACATCCACTTTAGTTGCTCGGCCCCAGTCATTGAATTTTGCCCAACAAAGGCCAAAACCATAAATATTCTACCTTGATCGTTAATCTGCGCATAAATACTGGCGTAGGGTAGATCTTGGATGTATTCAGCTGTGGTGGAAACGTCGGCATCTCCAAACATTGCTTCATTGAAAGTAGCGTTTAAGTCTTGGAACTGCTGGGAACAGCCCGCAAGCAACAGGCCTAAAGAGGCGATAATAGGTTTGATCATGATGGTCTTTTGCTTCCTAGCCGGGTAGTTACCCTAATACTGATATAAAAAAACCACTTTATGCTCTCACATAAAATGGCTTTTATTCACACTAATAATAAATTATTGAGTGTTAGTTGTTGTTGTAGCGCCGCCGTCGTTAGAAGCTACTGCTACTGCTGCGCCTACAGCTACAGCTGCAGTTGTTACTGCTACTGTTGTTGCCGTACCCGCTGCTGCTGCTGATGCACCTGCACCTGCTGCAGCGCCAGTTGAAGCACCAGTACCAGCGCCTGCTGCCGCTGTAGTTTCACCTACTGCAAAAGCACCGCTTGAAAAGCTAACAGCTAGTGCTGCCGCTAGAGCCATCTTTTTCA
>Ga0066192_1000029_pt1 | contig 28700 bp, 32 predicted proteins | sample WorMetvacBELIZE1_FD_58707 | JGI IMG/M metagenome (GOLD analysis project Ga0066192, IMG submission 58707) | Marine gutless worms symbiont microbial communities from Max Planck institute for Marine Microbiology, Germany - Olavius vacuus BELIZE.1... | ecosystem: Host-associated > Annelida >... | reverse complement strand
TTCAGTTTCATAACCCGGCATAATACAACCTAGTCGTTTTGGAAAGCGGAAAGCTGCCCAGCCCCGATAGAGATATCAAGCTATTGACGAACGATTGAAGGAAACGGGAACCGACTGGCCACAGATTAACATCGCCCATAACGCCAGAAGCAGGAGCTATCCCTTGAAACGGTAGCGTATTCTGCGCGAAGGCATATAAAAGTCAATCAAAAGCGAATTAAAAGTAAAACATAAGTCAAACAAAAGCAAAAACGAAGCAAATCAGAAGTCAATAGTCAATGCTTTTGATCCCGCCTTGAAAAATCAGACTGTCAGTTAAGACCGATTTTATTGCAATGAGGTATTAACTCTGAGTGATATGCCGCACCCAAAAAACTCGAACAGTTTCATGAAAATCTTGAAGTGGAATTACCGCTTCATGACACGATGAAGGGGGAAAGAGGATTCAATATCCGAATCAGGTGTGGGCGAGTGATATCAGCTATCTGAAGCTGGTTGTTGGGTATGTCTATCTGGAAACAGCATGGACGGCCAAGGATTCCCGATGTATGAATCATTCAGAAAGGAGGTTGAACAGGCGGCCTGACGGCGGTGGATTCCACTTAAGGAATTCCGGATTGCTGTTTGACAAATGGGCGCAAAAACGATGAAAAAGCGTCTTGGTTCATGATGAAGCTTCAGGCAATTGATCGAAATATCATTTCCAGTCGGGCCAGGGATTATCAATGAGCGTCCGGTTGTAGTATCTGTCGTCTCCGGTTACTTCATACCCAATCCATTCGGGGTATTTCAAAGGTTCATCAACAGCATTGAGCTCCACTTCCGCCAATATGAGGCCAGCATTTCGCCCATGAAACACGTCAACTTCCCAATCATGTTCCCCAATGCGTATCACATACCGAACCTTCTCCAAAACTCTGTTTCCGCAGAACGTATCTATGATGGTTTGGGCGTCGGCTAGTGGAATCTCATATTCGAATTCCAGCCGTACCATGCCGCTCTCATCAGGAGGCCCTTTGACGCTGAAATACCCCAGATCTCCTTTGATTCTCACACGAACCGTGGTGATTTCGGAGGTTGCCAGATAGCCCTGACGTATGAAAATTCCACCACTCAATGCTTTTTGAAAATCAGGATTGACGAGAAACTTCCGCTCAATTTCGAGGGGCATGAATACCGCTCCATTGCATCATATCCATCCAGCTACCTCATGCGTATCGGAAAAGGATGTCTCTCACTCTGCCCATGTAGGAAGTACCGAACAGATTCAAATGATTCAGCAGATGGTAGAGATTGTACAGTGGAATGCGTTCAGAAAAACCAGCTTCGATCGGCCAAGCCTCGACATAGGATTGATAGAAGCCACCGGGGAATCCACCGAAAAGGCGTGTCATCGCCAAATCAGCCTCCCGGTGTCCATAATAAACGGCAGGATCGATGAGATAGGCCTGACCGTCGGCGCCAGCCATCCAGTTCCCACCCCAGAGATCGCCATGGAGCAGGCTTGCCATACCACCATCAAGGTCTGGCAGGAGGTGGATAAGGCGAGACTGTAGCGACTCCATGGCCTTTGTTAATGCCTTATCTCCATACCCATTCATCCGGGCCAGCCGCCATTGGTAACCCAGCCGGCATTCCGCAAAAAATTCAAACCACGATGACATCGGGGTATTGATTTGTGATGTTGACCCAATCCAATTATCCCCTGAGAAACCGCATTTTTCATTCCTAAGATGCCGATGAAGATGGGCGAGCGCCAAACCGAAATCTTCAGCGGATTCTAGACGTCCGCTTTCAACTACCTCAAGAAGAAGGAAAGATCTACGGCCATCCCGACCCCATCCCAGAGGTTGTGGAACAGGTGGAATCCCGGCTTGCCCCAGAGCCATCAGTCCCTTTGCTTCGGCCGCGAACATCAAAACCAAATCGGCTCGATTCTCCTTGAGAAACATCTGAGAATCGTCGCTCAGCGTTATAATGGCCGCTTCATTGATATCACCACCAGAAACATGTCGGCGATGTTTAATGGATAGCTCAGTTCCAGAAATCTTCGCAATAGCATCGGCAATCGATATGGCATTTTCTATCATGAATACAGTATACACTTGTGGTACATTATGGCCATTGTCTCGTTCTTGATATGTGCGTTAGGCTTTAGGATACTGTCTCAAGGAGCTATACATTGAAAATCGTTTCCTGGAATGTGAATGGGGTAAGGGCCGCCCAGAAGAAGGGATTTGTGGATTTTTTAACCGCATCTCATGCCGATATATTCTGTATTCAAGAAACCAAGGCTCATCGGGAACAGCTTGATAAGGAAGTTTATGCTCCCTATGGATATTCTTCCTGGTGGCACAGTGCTGAAAAACGGGGATATAGCGGGACGGCAATGTGGGCCAAGAGACAGCCTGACAGTCTCGAAGCGCTGGGAGTTGATGAATTCGATGTCGAGGGGCGAACCCAAGTCGCGATTTTCGGTAATCTTGCGCTTTTAAATGGATACTTTCCCAATTCTCAGCCAGAGGGTGTCCGCCTGGATTATAAGCTCAGGTTCAATGCCGCGATGAAGATGCGGGCCGATGCACTTGTGCGAAGCGGTAAAACAGTCGTTATGGCCGGAGATTTCAATGTGTCCCACAAGCCGATCGACCTAGCCAGACCGAAAGAGAACGAGAAAAACCCGGGCTATCTACCCGAAGAACGCGCGTGGATGGATTCGTTCTTAGAAGAAGGATGGATCGATACATTCAGGATGTTCAATAAGAATCCTGATAACTACACATGGTGGTCGTACCGAATGAATGCCCGATCCAGGAATATTGGGTGGAGATTGGACTATTTCTGTGTTAATACTGCCTCTTCTAACCGAGTGAAGTCTTCTCGGATAATGCAGGAGATACTCGGCAGCGATCACTGTCCTGTGGTTCTAGAGCTACACGATTAATCCTACACAGACCGTCGGCCAACGCCGATAACGAGATTATGAGACTGAAATATAACGCCCCGGCGACACTTACCTTCGCGCTGGCGGCTACGATCGTTTTGTTGATCGATCAGTACATCATGCCAGGGATTGTTGAGGCTCTGTTTACGGCCGAGGCGGCGGTTACCTTCAGATTCGACAACATTCCTGCGTATGTGAGAATGCTCACCCATATCTTGGGGCATGCGGGATGGGAACATTTGCTTTCCAACCTGACGCTGATTCTTCTCCTCGGCCCGATTCTGGAAGAAAAATACGGTTCACGGCCAGTTGCCTGGATGATGGTAATAACAGCCCTGGCGAATGGTGTATTGAACGCATTTTTCTTTGACGCGGCATTGTTGGGATCGAGTGGAATTGCGTTCATGATGATACTCCTGGTGAGTTTTGCAAATATACAGACTGGTGAGTTTCCACTGTCCGCTATTCTTGTGGTTGGCCTGTACCTGATAAAGGAAATTCTGGCGATATTCCGTTACGATGATGTTTCCCAGATATCGCATATCATTGGCGCCGCCTGCGGTGCGATTTTTGGTTACGCGCGCACTGTAGGGATCAGGCGGATATCCCACAAGGGAATGCCACCCGGATCCGGTGAACAAAGTATCGCCAACTAAGGGCTATCCCCAAAACCAGACCTTTCCCGGGATGGCTGTTACAGAGTATCGTGAGTCTTATGATCGATGTAGCATTCCTCGAAAAGAAACTGGATACGATCCAGAATCGATACAAAGAACTTCAAGAAATCATTTCCGATCCCCAACTCCCCCAGAATCCGACGCGCTATAAGGAAACGATGCGGGAATATGGTCATTTAGACGAAACTATGACTGTTATCTCCGAATTCCGCTCTAAAACCCAAGAACTGCTGGATGCTCGAGAAATGGCGGAAGCTGATCCGGAGCTAAAGGAATTAGCTGGTGAAGAAATGGAGGCTTTGGAAGGAACCATCGAGCGAATTGTTCAGAAGCTCAAGGTGCTCATCGTTCCCAGGGATCCTTTGGACGGCAAGGATATCATCGTTGAAATACGTGCTGGGACCGGCGGTGATGAGGCCAGCATCTTTGCCGCGGATCTGTTTCGTATGTATGGACGATTTTCTGAAAGCAAAAAATGGAAGGTGGAAATAATCGAAGTGAGCAAAACCGAGGCGGGAGGTTTCAAGGAGATTGTTTTTGCGGTTAGCGGCAAGAGTGTTTATGGCAATCTACGCTATGAATCTGGAGTCCATCGCGTTCAACGAGTCCCCTCCACCGAATCCCAGGGTCGTATCCATACCTCAGCGGTTACCGTTGCGGTTCTCCCCGAAGCCGAGGAAACGGACATCGATATCAAGGAAGCCGATGTTAAGGTGGATGTATATCGCTCCAGTGGGCCCGGTGGGCAAAGTGTCAATACAACCGATTCGGCAGTGAGGCTTACACATCTTCCCACCGGACTCGTCGTTATTTGCCAGGATGAAAAAAGTCAAATAAAAAACAAAGCCAAAGCATATAGAGTATTGCGCTCAAGGCTCTATGATTTGGAAGAATCAAAAAAACAGACTGCACGGGCCGCCGCACGGAAAAGCCAGATTGGCAGTGGTGATCGATCCGAACGCATTCGCACTTACAATTTCCCGCAAAATCGTCTCACCGACCATCGGATAAACCTCACTCTCTATAAACTTGAGCAAGTGATGCAGGGTTGTATCGATGAAATTATTGACGCCCTGAAGGTAAGTGCTCTGGAAGAAGCCCTGGAAGGCTAAAAACGCCATGCGCCGATGCGCACAAGGGTTGTACCATGGTCGCCATCAACAGTCTTTGGAGATGGACTTACCCGATAAAATTCGTCAAAATCACAGGGTATGACTGTCCAGGAAGCCCTGATCGAAGGGCAGCGGATTCTCAAGAAAGAGGGCACAGATTCCCCTGCGCTCGACGCGGCTCTTCTTCTTTCTCAGGCTCGGCATACGAGTCGAGAACGCCTTTACATGGACCTGGCGGAATCCCTGACACCGAAACAAATATCCTGTTTCCATCGCTCTGTGCGGCGTCGCAGTTCCGGGGAACCGGTGGCCTGGATTCTTGGCTTCAAGGAGTTCTGGGGTCGGAACTTCGTTGTTGGACCGGGGGTGTTGTGTCCTAGGCCGGATTCAGAAACTCTTGTTGAGGCCGCGTTGGAAATTATGGACAAGTCTGGTGATTCAGGAGGGACATTGCACGATTGCTGCTGTGGCCCTGGTACCCTGGCTATTAGCCTGGCATGCGAACGACCACATTGGAAGCTCTCAGGATCGGATATCTCTGTGATAGCCGCAGGATATTTCCGACAAAACAATCAAAGGCTCTGTGATGGACGAGTCGACTTTACCAAGTCGGATCTTATGGAAGGTATCAATGGACCCTTTGATATCATCATTTCCAATCCTCCATATCTTACCCCCACAGAAACCAATACGCGCGTTAATCCTGGATGGAAAGAACCGGCATTGGCGTTAAATGGTGGTGGTGAAGATGGTTTGGATATGATTCGACGGCTGGTTCCCCGGGCCGCAACACGCCTTGTCAGAATGGGTTCAATTTTGTTAGAGGCAAATCCCTTGCAGATGTCCCCAATTCGACAAATACTTTCAGAGAACAATTTCATCAAGATGAAACTTTATAAGGATATGGCAGGGCGAGAACGCGTTATTGCCGGATGTAAGAAATGAGTCCAAACGACGACGCACTCATTATCAACGATGAAAATCTGGGAAAAGAAATCCGCTCTTTTACCGCATGTCTTGGCGTATACCCTCGGAGTGAACGACGGGACATTCTTCGTGCACTCCACTGGTCGAAGATGCTTCACGAAGGACAGAAAAGAGACTCTGGTGAGCCCTATATTATTCACCCGATTCGGACGGCGGAAGTCCTTATCCGTTTCAAAATGGATCCGCAGGTAATCAAGGGTGCACTGCTGCATGATGTTCTCGAAGATACAGTCATCAGCAAGCAAGATCTGGCTGATAAATTCGGTGATGAAGTGGCCGCCCTGGTGGAAGGTGTAACGAAAATCGACGACATGAACATCGGGAAAAACGTAAGCAATGCCGTAAATTTTCGCAAAATGGTGTGGGCCATCGTAGACGATCTGAGAGTTATATTCATCAAACTCGCCGACAAACGCCATAACATGCATACCCTTCAATATGTCAAGGAAGACAAACGTCGACTGCGCATCGCCCGAGAATGCCTAGAGATATATGTTCCAATGGCTGGCAAACTCGGCATGAGAACTCTGAAGACTGAATTAGAGGATTTGAGCTTCAAATATCTTTTCCCTGGTGTCTTCAATCAGATTCAAGCCTATGTGGCGCTGGAAAAGGAGGAGCGCAAATTCTACCTCGAAAAGGTTCAAGGCGATCTATTAAGGGCCGCATCCAAGGCGAAACTCAAGATTCGAGTAGATACACGTGCCAAGAATTTTTATTCCATTTATCATAAAATGAAGAAGCGTGGAAAAGAAATTGACGAAATTTACGACCTGCTCGGCATGAGAGTAATCTGCGATTCCACCGAGACTTGTTACATCACACTGGGCATCGTCCACAGTTTATGGGTTCCTTTGGAAGGCCGATTCAAAGATTATATAGCGCATCCAAAGAGCAATGGATACCGCTCCTTGCACACCTCGGTATTGACCGATGGCGGGAATCCTCTGGAAGTACAAATCCGAAGTCAGATTATGCACGAAACAGCAGAGTTCGGCATTGCGGCTCATTGGGCCTACAAGGAGGGGAAGAAAAACAACCAAGTTCACCCCGAACAGGTTACGATGGTGAAACAGCTAAGAACTCTCAGTGAAGAAGGGCACGACTATGACGCCGGTGAGTTCCTGGAAGCCATTAAGCGGGATGTTTTAAGGGATTCCATTATCGTATATACACCAAAAGGCGATCCTGTGGAGCTGCCAATGGGTTCCACAGCCATCGATTTTGCCTATCACATCCATACTGAAATTGGGGAACATTGCGTGGGAGCCAAGGCCGATGGCTCGATTATTCCCCTCACACGACAACTGGAAAACACTCAGAGCATCCAGATACTCACCTCGCCTTCCGCGCATCCCCATGTAAACTGGCTCAAGCATCTACAAAGTGTCAGGGCCAGATCCAAGGTGAGAAACTGGTTAAACCGCCATGACGCCAATGTGGTTGTCGATCGGAACATCGTTGCCCGGAAAAAAACAGCAGAAAGCGCGGCTAGTGAATCGCTGGACACCGAAAAGCTTAAAACTCAGGTTATCAATGCCGCGAAAATTGGTGTAACCACTGAAGATGGACATAGTATTCTGATCAAAATCAGCCAATGCTGCTCACCGACTCCAGGCGACCGCATCATCGGCTATATTTCCCGTGGGCGGGGCATTGTCGTCCACAATATCAATTGCCCCAATCTTAAAGGCATCCATGATTTCGACAAGCGGAAAATCCAGGTTGATTGGGAAATTGCAAGTTCACAAACCACGCAGCGCTTCAGCATTCACTCACGTTACACCCCCAATCTATTCAGCGAGATTGAAGGCGCGATACGCAAGTACCAGGGTCGCCTTGTTTCCGGAAGTCTCGATGAAACCGAAAGGGGCGACCTTAATGGTTTTTTTATTGTGGAAATGCAAAACAAAGAAGACTTCAAAAAAATCTCCAAAAGTATCCGGGCCATCCCCCCCGTACTCTCAATTTCAAAGGGTTCAAATCTTGTGAACCGGTACCACGAGTAATCCTATTTTGAACCTACACATCGTTCTCCATGAACCGGAGATACCCCAAAACACTGGAAGCATCGGACGCACCTGCATGGCAACCGGCGCCCATCTTCATTTGATCCGCCCCCTTGGATTCTCCTTGAAGGATCGTTACCTGAGAAGAGCCGGATTGGACTATTGGAACAATCTAAAACTCAGCATTCATGAGGGGTGGCAGGAATTCAGGGATGCCTGGCCGGAAGAACGACTGTGGTTTTTTACCACAAAGGCTCACCAGAGCTACGATGAGGTAGTCTTTGGTGATTCTGTCTTTCTGGTATTCGGCAAGGAGTCCGCGGGCATTCCAAACCATCTACTCGGCGAAAAACCACGGCAATGTCTACGAATTCCCATGGCGCCCCAGGCAAGATCGCTCAATCTTTCAGTTTCAGTTGGGATTGCTGCCTATGAAGCGCTCAGACAGCAACAATTTCGCGACCTCTCTGCATCAGATCCAGAAAACAGATTATGGAGTCAAGAATTCACTGATTGAGAATGACCCCCACGATGCACATCTTTAGGATACGGAACGCTTCTTACGCGCAACCAGCCAACCTCGCAGCGCTTCGGCTGGGCGGTAAAGACGGTAAATCAGTTTTCGGATAGGAAAATCCCAGGCGCCCAAATAGTGGCGAATCTCACCGCCGAATCCGGTTTTGAAGCGCATGAGTCCGTGCATGGGATGGCTGGGATCGTCGGTAGGGGGTATGCCAAAAAAATCGTATTCCAATGCCCCCTCTCCTTGAGCATCTAAGATAGCCTGCCATTGAAGAAGATAATTGGGCATGAGCTTCCTTTTCAAGTTGGAGGAAGCGCCATACATGTAGAGGGATCGGCTGCCCAAGTGAGCAACGATGATGCCTCCTAGAACCTCGTTCTCATGATGGGCGGTATACAGTGATATCAATGGCGCTTTCACCCTCATGGAGAGTTGAATGAGGGTGCGATAATAGGATTCGGTATGCAGGGCAATATGGTTTCGAAGAGCGGTTTCCCTGTAAAGCGCGTACCAGAGTGGCAGAACGTTCAGAGCCTCTTCGCCCGAATGTCGATGGATTTCCACGCCCCTCTTCCTGGCCAGCCTGATGTTGTATCGGGTTTTCTTATGCATTCTTGCCAAGAGAGTCGCTTCCTCCGCATTAAGGGAGAGAATCACCGTGTCCTGGGGCTGAACCCGGTAGGGTGAACGACACAGGGGCCATTCAAGCGCATCGGGCTTTTTCTCATCTTTGCTATGCTCCCCCCCCAGATCAAAGCGTACCATGAAACAGCCCCTCGACAGCCTTCTTCGAAGCGCCATGCCAATTCCCGTTAGGATGGAAGAGGCCTCATGATGGTTCAACTCGGGCGGAATCTGGGGCCCGTATGGTATATAAGCTATGCTCAGCCCACCGAGAAATCGCCGTTCGAGTAGGAGAAATCGGTATTCACGGCCCTGGAACTCCCAGGAGTATCCACGGGGAATCCAACCATGTTTGGCCTTGAATGCGCCCCAGAACCCGCTCTGGAGCAAGTTGTCCCCCAGTTCAAGCTGACGGTAGTCAATCGAAGTCAGGGACACCGGATCGGCCTGAGTGGCATGTGAAATTCGCTTCAACCCACCTTCCCTTCAAGAACTCTTGTCGTTTGCAGCGCTCTACCGGCGATTTGCAGCCCACTCTGGCCCACTTTTACCTGCCCAGCTTCAACGATGATGGGAGTTTCGAAAAACCGGTTAATGGTAATCCCGCCAGGCGGAGGGCCGCTCGCAGAGTGACCTTGAAGAAGCACGCGTTCACCCCTCTGGGCCTCGCTCATCAACACCTCAAGATTCGCATCGGAATCCTCAACGACCAGTAGCATGCCCTCGCTCTTCACCCCCCGAAACCTAGTCGGCTTGAGGTTGGATACCAGAATGATTGTTTTACCATTCAGTTCCTCGGGGCTGTAGTATTCCACCAGAGACGAGCATATGCTGCGGCTTGTACCAGAACCGTCATCCAAGCTGATGATGTAGAGCTTATTCGCACTGGGATGCGGCTTCACCGAGGTGATACGCGCGGCGCGGAGATCGAGGGCGGCAAAACTTTCTTCAGGCGTGATACTCTTGTCGCTTTTCATTGCAGAGGAAGTCTGGCGTTCTGTTTGGGAACCGCTAAAACGTTTTCGCAATTTGGCAATGTACTCATCTTCAAGTTTCTCAAAAAGTATCGGCGGGGAAACAACGGATTCAAGGCCCTCCGTCTTGCCAAGTAAGCTCCACTCATCGCTTTCCAATCCCAACCACGAGGAGAGGCGAATAGCGGTAGCGGGGATGTAGGGCTTGAAGAGTATGGACAGATCGCGCAGCAGATAACTGAGAGTCTTCAGGAGTTTTGCGGCCTGATCGGGGGCCTGGGTGCGGGTTTTCCAAGGTTCACCAGCCTGAAAAACCTTGTTTCCAAAATCACAAAGAGCGAAGATGTCCCTGAATGCCCCACGCAATTCGGCGCGGTCGAGCCGAGTAGTGATGGATGTCTCCCTTTCTTTTACTTCCTTCCAAATCTCCTCGTCCACAGGTGCATCGGGAATCCGGCCCTTGTAAAAGCGATTCACGAAAGCGAGGGTGCGGTTAACCAAGTTGGCGAAGTTCCCAATAAGCTCGCCATTTACTTTTTTTTGGAAATCTTTCCAGGTGAATTGGTAATCGGCATTCTCCGGACGATTGTAAAAGATGTAGAAACGCCAGATATCAGCGGGAATCCCCGTATCGCGGCAGTCGTTGCCGAACACTCCGATACCCTTACTCTTGGAAAATTTCCCATCTTCGTAGTTTAGATACTCAGACGAACTCATATGGTGAAGTTTTGTCCAGACTTCATCGGAAGCGAGCTGGGTGGAAGGGAAAACGACCGTATGGAAGGGGATATTATCCTTACCGATGAATTGAAAGAGCTCGGTATCGTCGGGGCTCCGCCACCAGTGTTCCCAGTCATCGGTGTAATCGGCCGTGATAGAGATGTAGCCGATGGGGGCATCAAACCAGACATAGAACACCTTATCCTCGAAACCCGGCTTGGGAACTGGGATACCCCATTTGAGATCGCGGGTGATGGCCCGTTCCTTGAGACCATCCCGTATCCAGCTTTCGGCCATGCGGATGGCATTGTTGGCCCAGAACCCGCTTACCTTAGCCTGATTCATCCACCCCTGTAGCTTCGATTTAATGCCTGGAAGGTTGATGTAAAGATGGCTCGTTTCCCTCACAACCGGGGTGCCGCCGCAGGTGCCACATCGCGGGGATTTCAGGTCGATGGGGTCCAGCAGTTTTCCGCAGTCTTCACATTGATCGCCTCGGGCATCGGGATAATCGCAGTAAGGGCAGGCGCCGTGAACATAGCGATCGGCCAGGTAGCGCTGATCGTTTTCACAGTAGAGTTGCCGGGTGCTATGTTCATGGATATGGCCAGCCTCATCCACTTTGCGAAAGAGGTTTTGAACAACCTGGCTGTGTACTGGGCGACTGGTGCGACCGAAATGATCGAATTGGATTTCAAACCAGTTGTAGATATCCACATGGATGGCGTAATAGCGATCGCAGAGTTCCTCAGCTGTGATGCCCTCTTCCAGGGCCCGGGTTTCGGTAGCTGTGCCGTATTCATCGGTGCCGCAAATATACAGGGTCTCATAGCCATACTGACGGCAAAACCTGGCAAAAACATCCGCTGAGAGCACCTGTGTGAGATTCCCCAGGTGGGGGATGTTGTTCACATAGGGGAGAGCGGAGGTGATAAGGCGTTTTTTCATGCTGTGATACATCTTACTCGCTGTCTCTAAGCTTGTCACGCCAGTTGGAAAAACCAATTTCTACGCCGAGTCTTGATAGTGTTTACCAAGCGTCGCGCTACAACGGTGAAATCAATCAATATCGCAGCGTTATCAGGATTTTTTTGCCGCGGCCACATTCATTCCCAAACCTAGCGAGGCTAACTTAACCGCATCGGTATCCGAACGGCTGGTGAGCACCACGGGCACGCGAGCACCGGTCAATATGCCAGCCGATGGAGTCTGAACAAATACCGTCATTGCCTTATACAGAATGTTGCCGGCATCAAGATTCGGCGCCAAATAAATGTCTGTTTTTCCCGCCACCTCGCTGACAATTCCCTTAATCAGCGCCGCCTCGCTAGAAGCAGCGACGTCCAGCGGAAATGGCCCATCGGCCATGGCATCCCCCAGTCCACCGTTACGCGCCCACTCTTTCAATACAAGGGCATCCTGGGTGCTTGTGATTTTTGAACTCGCCTTTTCCACAGGGGCTAAAAGGGCAATTTTAGGCCGCGGTATTCCCAGGGCTCGCACCACTCCTACGGCATTTGTGAGTATTTTTTTCTTCTCTTCGACACTAGGTGTGATGTTAATTGCCGCGTCAGTGAGAAAAAAAACGCTATTACTGCGGGGATTTTCAAAAAGGGATACATGACTGAGCAGAACTCCATCATCCACCAAACCGTTTTCCCGCCTGAGTATGGCACGGGTAAAAGCGGCTGTGCCTACCAGGCCCTTCATCAAGACATTGGCCTCTTGGCGGGCGCAAAGCTTAGCGGCCATCTGACAGACTGAGTCTTCGCTGTCCTGATCAGGTTCCACGAAAATCGCCGATTCTAGGGAGTATCCTTTTTGATCTGCCAAACGATGTATGCGCTTAGCCACGCCCACCAAAAAAAAGGGCACGCCTTTGGCCAAACCAGCAGCCACAGCATCAAGCACCGCATCATCATCGGCGCCGGCAACCGCTACCCCAAGAGTGGCGGAAACAGCCCTGATGTCTGTTAGCTCCCTGAAGGTCATTCTACATTCTCCTTGACTTCCGCTTACTACTCAGGAAAACCGGAGATACCTTCACACAGAGTCTCCATTTCCCGTTCCTCTAAGAACAATGTCGATCAAAGCCGAATAACTGCACTTTGCCTTCAGGTTCATGTCACTCCTCGGGAGCTTACACCTATTTGAAGTTTATATCCACCAACTCCTTTTTTCATCGACGATTCGGAATTCCAGTTGCGGTATTCTAATGTCCGGGAACGAGATTGCCAACATGATAATCCTTGTTCCCTTTTCCAGAAAGAGCGCTTATTCTTTATCTCTGTAACATTTTTTACTGTCATCACCGATTGTGTCGCAAACCGATTTCCCAGGATGTGAGAGTATCAATGCCCCGCTTTGTGAGCTTTGCTTGACCTTAGCCGCCCACGTCCGTATTATTGAACTGTATAATTTTGAAAATCAGATGCCTTGGAGGTTTCATGGCAGATCAGAAAATCACCCCTCACAAACCGAAAAATCGCAAACTCAGCAGCGCTATGGTTCTAGGAATTGCCGTTATCGGAATTATCGTCATAGCCGCTGTATCGAGTTTGTACACGGTGAATGCCAACGAAAAAGGTGTCGTTACCCGCTTCGGCAAGTATACATCCACCGTGGATGAAGGCTTGCATTGGAAATTGCCCTTCAGTATCGACAGAGTCGTCAAGGTGCCCAGGACTGTTCTGGCCAAACAATTCGGTTTCAGAACTCTCCAGGCCGGCGTCAACACCACCTACGACCCGGGAGATTGGTCGCACGAATCGGAAATGCTCACCGGCGATCTGAACATTGTGGATGTTACATGGATTATCGAGTACCGAATCACCAATCCCCGGGCCTGGCTTTTTAATGTGGATAACCGGCGTATCAGTGGATCGCGCACCGAAGACAACCGGGATAAAACGCTGCGGGATATTACCCAGTCCGCCATGAACCAACTGGTAGGCGATCGGGCGATTTTGGATGTGATGAGTACTGAGCGGGACTCCATCGAGTATGAGGCAAAACAGATGATTCAAGACTCTCTCGACCGTTTTCAGCTCGGGGTGAGCATTACCGAAGTGAAGATGCAGCAGGTAGTGCCGCCTAAGGGGGAAGTTCAGGATGCCTTTGAGGATGTTAACAAGGCCATCCAAGACCGCAACCGTCTTATCAATGAGGGAGAACAGGCCTACTACGCCGAGATACCCCGCATTGAAGGCGAGGCAAAACAGATAATTGCCGAGGCCGAAGGCTATAAAAGGGCTAGAATCAACCGGGCGCAGGGAGAGATAGCTCTTTTCAATGCCATATATGCCGAATACAGTCGAAGCCCGGTGGTAACCCGGGATCGGCTGTATTATGAAACCCTGAAAGCTATTTTCGCCGAGGATGGAAATACCGATCTCATCGATAAAAGTCTGGATAATTTCCTGCCTCTTAAAAACCTCACAAGCGAAGCTGGAGAATAACATGAGACAGGCCGTCAAAACGCTTATTGCATTCATCGTCATCATTGTTGTGATTGTCATTGCCCGCCCATTTTTCGTCCTCCCCGAAGGTGAGCAGGCCGTCGTAACCCGTTTCGGAAGCATCAGCCGCATTCACCAGGAAGCGGGGCTGAAATTGAAAATGCCCGTGGTGGACAGGGTAATCCGTTATTCACAAAAAATACTCTCCTGGGATGGAGATCCCCAGCGACTACCCACCAGTGAAAACCAGTTTATTTGGGTGGATACCACGGCTCGGTGGCGCATTGTCGATCCACGAACCTTTTATCAATCGGTTACTGTGATGGGTGAGGCCTATTCCCGCTTGGATAACGTCATTGAATCCGCCGTTCGCACCGTCGTATCCAAATACCCCTTGAGTGAGTCCGTACGTTCCACCAATATTATTCTAGAGTCCGGAAATGCCTTTCTCGATTTCCAAACCGAAGAAACCGCGCAGCCAGTGGCGGACTTAGAGGCGGCAAGCAATGCTGACGGTGAGACGGCGCCTGAGGGCGAAGAATCCGGTGTGAACGATCTGTTGGCAGCGGCATTTGCCCCTATTAGTTTCGGGCGCAAAACCCTCTCAGATGAGATGATCGAACGCTCTCAGGGTTCGATGCCCGAATATGGCATTGAGCTTCTGGATATCGTCATACGCCAGATTCGCTATTCCGACGATCTCACCCAGTCGGTATATGATCGGATGATTAGTGAAAGACAGAAGGTGGCTACCGGTTACAGATCGGATGGAAATGGACTTAAGGCCGAGTGGCTGGGGCGACTCAACCGCGACAGAGATGTTACGCTTTCTGAAGCCGAAAGAAAGGCGGCTATCACGCGAGCCGAAGGCGATGGGCAAGCGGCGCGAATTTACGCCCAGGCATATGCCCAGGCACCTGAATTTTATAGCTTCTGGAAGGCCCTGGAAACCTATCGAGAGGTTCTCCCGGATCAAAAAAAGGTATTGAGCACTGATATGGATTTCTTCCGCTATCTGTATGACATCAGATAGCCTCAATAACATTCGCCTCGTATTCAAAAGGTAGGAAATCGCGAGCCTGGCGGGGGTCAACCATTCCCTGGACAATCCCTGCTTCCCTTGCATGCTGTAGGGGAGCACAGAGTTTGAGAAAATGGAATATTCAGAGGAAAAATCTTTAAGTGACTATATGATAGTCAATTAGAGTGTTTCGGCGAGTGCATTTTTGTGCAGTCAGAATGAGAAAAAATGAGAGAAATTTTCATTTTTTAGGGCAAAAAGTGGAGTTTTCAGGGAGAAAAAACAAAAAATGTCGTTCAAATCCTGTTGAAATATTGGATAGCTTCTGCTACATTCTAAATAGGTTGCTGAGGTATGCCCCTGCAAGGTGGTGAAGGGGATCCGGTCGCTGATGAAGCGATGTCAAGAATATAGCCCGGTTCGAATCCGGGACTCAGCGGCCTGTTTTTTCCACAACAACGAATATCTCTTGTCGCTTTCCAATATGTCTTTGCTTGCTTTGAAAAAGGTGTGTAGCACCATTGATGTTGTATCGCGGCCAGGTAGGAATATCATCCAAATGTCCTCTTTGTTTTGGCTATTTTGAAATACTGAATTTCCAGAAGTATTGTCTGTGTATATGGCATCCGGATTCGAAGCTATCTGTGGGATTTTTTGTATTTCTTTCGGGGATAAATTTACATCTTCTTGACTGCCATCAGACGAACGTCTGTTTCTGGCACCATGGATAACTGACCTGTCTTTTATCATCAGCTTTACATCCTCGCCTATTACATCGACCGCATCTTGCCTCAATGTTCCGAACATCATCGGAGCATCGGCATAAAGTCTTTTATTTGGCAAGGCATCGTCAGCAAGATTGCTCACAAATATATTCCATTCACCTTGTGTGAGCTGGTATCCGGACATCTCTTCTCGATAATTGTTCTTTATCGCGACGATTGCGGATTTGCCTTTTGATTTTTCTTAGAGCGGTGTAGCGGGTGAAGTTGGGGCTAGCATTTCGCGTCCGGGGTCGTAGCGCCATTCAGCTGGGATGTTGGCGTCGATGATGTTGTTGGCCGGAGTTGTGCCAATACCGCCGTGAGTTTTGGCTTGGGATTCTGTTAGCTGGTTGCGATAGCATTGACAGCCCCAGCCGTTGGGGGGTGTTCCCGCCAGCCAGAAAGGATCGTTATAGCGAAGAGTCATTGTTTCGCCTGCGGAGTACGCGGTTAAGATGTTCGTTTGGTAGATTGTATTCAGACGCCAGTTGATGTAGGTTTTATCCTTTGCTGTTTTGTCTGGGCGGCCGTACCAACCCTTTTCGGCCATGAGTGTTCGCATGTTTTTCTTGAACTCGCCGCGGCACTGGTTGAGTGTGCTACGGTGAAGGCGTGGACGTGTTCGCCGTATTTGATTTCATGGGCCTGTGCTACTGGGAGTTTTCGCATGACAAGGTTCACAGAAAGAGGGAGACGATACGACATCGATGTGGCCCGGGTCGATTCCATATTGTGCTGCCAGGTAGTCTGCGTTGAATCTTGCGCCCATGTCATAGAGTATTTTGTCGCGCTTTGCTTTTTCGGTGTGCAGATTTTCCATCTGTTCATAAACGAAGCGTGGCGGGGCTAGGTTGGCTCCGAAGTTGAACTGTGCAACAAGCGCGAATAACTTGTTGAAGGCTTCAGCTACGAGTTTCTGGTCGGCTTTTGCTATGTCCTCTTTGACTTTGTAGTGCACCTCGGCTGCGGCACGGCTGCCGTTATCTTTTATGTCGCTGCTGAGAGTCTGGCCAAGGATAGCTTTTGCAATTTCCGCGTTTTGCGCATCGTGGAAGCTCTCGTGAACCTGGCCGGATTGCGATCGTATCATATCGCCTTTTATCTTGACGTAGGATTCGTCGGGGCCAACGGCTACACTGTTCGATATCATGCTTTCAAGCGCATTGAGGAGGTCGTTCTTATCTTGGTCTGAGGCTCCTTTTTGGAACTTCCCGTATATGAATGGCGAGCCGAATTTCTCCAGGATCATGGTCCACCAGCGCATCCCGTTTCGTTTGAAGGTGACTGGCCAATAGACTTTGGAGAAGAGTTTACTCCCGTAGGGATTTTGGTAGGTGGGTCGGTTTTGGATTAGGATGAATTTGCCCTGTGGTACCCTCACGCCTTTGAATGAGGCGCCAGAGCGGTACATAAGGCGCTTGGTGTTTGAGAAGTAAAACCATTCTGGGGGTTTGGGTACGAAGTCTGTTGCGAGCCATGTTTTTTTGTTGATGTTCCATATTATTTCTATTGGGCAGAAGCCGAATGCTACGGCATCCATCATGCTGTTGATGATGGTGGGGAAGTCGTAGCTACGGACCATTTCTTTGATGAAGTTCTGCGCTCGGGCGGCTTGGGGGGATGCATCGCCAGGCTCGATTGAAAAGTTTACGCCGGTTATACCGGCTAGGCGAGTGTTCCAGACGGTTTCGACCTGGCTATCGTTTAGCAGGTTTCGGAGCTGAGGGATGCCGATGCCTGCTTTGGACAGGATTATGTCTGTGTCTGGAAGGGTATCAAGGATGGCGTATTGTTTTATCAGTTTGGCGAAGTGGGTATCTGCATTGTGGATTTTTGGCATATCTAGTATCTCCCAAGCAGGGTGTAGCTTTCGCGTCGTAGTGCGCTTTTTGGTGGCCCTTGTCGGCGTCGGCGGAGTCTGTCGATAGCCACTTTGACTGCGCAGGATAGGGCGTCCGGGCCGTCATCGTGTGGGCCGTCGAATAGATCGAGAAGCTGTTCCTTCAATAATTTGTGATCGGAATCGTGTGGATGGAAGCGAATCTTGTGATTTTCCAGGAGCGGGAAAAGGGTCTGCTCGATTCGTAGTTGTTTGTTTGTTGCGTTGTGGACTGCTTTGAGCGGGAGCGGATAGCCGTACCTTTGCGCTTCTGCTTCCCAGACATCGAGCATCAAATCTTGTTGCCCATTGTCTTCCCAGAACATAGTGGTAGGGGAAAAAGTTTCGTGTATCGCATACATGCCAGCGATTATTTTTTTCGGTGTCTCTCTTCTGATTCGTGCAGCCAGGATATCTATCTCGGGGCCAGGGTTAATACCTATGCAAATGGTGGCTTTGTAATCATGTTTTTCTGTTGTTTTCCGACTTCCAAGATCGGTAAAAGAGAGAACGTGTTGATATTCTTTGCGTGGTATCTCCTCAGGCTCGTAGTCTACGAGCCAGGATTCCTGTACGCCGTCATCATTGCCTATTGGACTCAGAAGGTATTCTTGGCTGAACTCCTTACTCCCGATTGTTTCTTTGAGTTTTTCCAGTCTGGATAATGGAAAAACCTGAGGCCAGGCGGGGCTGCCTTTGGTTGTTTGTGCCGGGTATCGATGGGCGCGGATGGGATTTCTGGTTGTTGAGCCTTTCTTTAATTCTGTCACAGCGTCGCGGTTATTTACCGCTGTGGCGCTTATTATCATGTTATAGTTGGCGGCCATTGCGGGGATTAAATCCAGGTTGATCCATTGGAGGGTGTTTTCTACGTTTTTTCTATTTCGGGCAAGTTTGCGATTTTGGATGTCGTCGAGTCTGGCGAAGTCGGGACGGTGTGAACCTGCAACCCAGCCGCGAGGGTCTTGTCCGATGGATACGGCTTGGATTGTAGTCTTATGTCCGGAGTCTGGTATCCGCGCTTCAAAGTGTCCGATGGCTTTGTAGTCGATGGTTTTCCCGATGATGGTTCCGAAGTCGACCGCAGTTTTTTGGTTGTATTTGAGTTCGGCGAGAATGCGACCGGAAAAGTTTGTACTTTTATCTTTGTTGTATGAGCAAAAGAGCATGTAATGCGCGCGCGCGAAGAGTATCGCGTGAACGGGGTCCAGGAATGAAAAGAAGGTGGATTTGCCCGCGCCCCTGAACGCCTCGACGAGTACAGGTTCATCGGTGGTTTTGCTGATTTTTTCCCATCTGGAGTGAAAGTCCGCGGCAGTATGGCGTATGTAGTCCGGGAAGTACAGCTCGGCCATTCTCCAGATGGATTGTTTTGCTTGGATTTTACGACTTTTGACAGCTTCAGCGGAGCTGTCTTCGAAGGGTCTATCGCGTTGTGATATCGATGTTTCGAGTTCCAACCAGTATGTCTCGTAGTCTTTTATTCTTTTGATTTTGTCGAATATCATAAGGGTGACTCCGCTGTCGCGATCTCTTTGATTCTCTTCTGAATTTCGGGCCAATGGGCTTTCATTCTCTCTCGGAGTGGTGGGTCGTTTTTTTCGAGGTATCTGTCTGAGATATGAATGACATCAAGGATGGCGCCCAGGTAGTTGAATCTGGGCTCGAGTTTTTTCAGTGTTGATATGTGCTTCGCGATGGCATCGGCGATCTGGGGTTTGGCCATGAGGTCGATGTCTTTTTGAATTTTCAATATCCAGCGTTTGAAGGCTTTGGCGTAGAGGTCCACAAGGGCCTTGGATGAGAGGTGAAAGTATTCTCGCTGCTGCTGCCAATCGAAGCCTTCTTTGTCTTTTACCTGAGCTATCCAGCGGTAGATTGTCTGTGCTGAGATTTGCAGCTTTGTTGCGATTTCGGTTACGTTCTTGCTTTCTTCGACATACAGGCGTTCGGCCTTCTCTCTTATCTGGTCCTTATGAGCCAAAGAGAGCTCCGATGAGGTAGCGCAGTACCAGGAGGATGACTGGCGAGAGAATGGAGGCCAGGGCTACCATATAGATGTGGAAGGCTTTGAGCTTTGTTATGTCTTGTTGGTTTTGGGCTACTTGGTTTTTCAGTTCGTGGAATTCATCTTTGCGCACTATTTTTTCTTTATGTGTGAAGTCTTTTAACTCTGCTTTGAGTTCGGCCAGCGATTCTACGACGTGCTCAAGTTCCTTTTTGAGGACTGCCAGTGTTACTTTGCCGTTATCCTCATTCATTGATTTCCCCTGTGTAAAAATATACTTGGGCTTCCAATTCCTTGATGTAACGGCGCATTTCGATAATGTTTTCCTCGAGTTGGCGATATTCTTCGAAGCTCAAAAAAAGACCGTTTGGGCGGCTTTCAAAGGTGACTTTTTCCAGTTTGGGAGCGAGGGGCATGGGCGGGCGCTGATTCTCCGGGATTGTCGGCGCGAGAGACGCGCAGGCGCTAAGGGAACAGGCTGTTAGCCCTATCAATAAGATTGATATCGAACGTATCAGCAAGGGCTGTTTTTTGGCCATGGGCTAACTCCTTTATCTGTTGCTTTCTGGTTTGTAGTGTGATTGTTCTTTCAATTTGATCGGTGGCGATTTTGTTCTGGCTGTTCAGGCGCTGATTGCGGGAAAAAAGGAATAAAACTAATCCACTCAGTCCCGCTACAGCTCCGATCAGGATGGCCATTGTGCTCATTGGTTATGCTTTGGTGCTTGGGGTCCGCTAATGGTGGCTGCTTTATTGGCTTTGATGCCCGCAACCATCACACCGATTATGGCGACTGCTCCAGGCCCTAGAATTCCGTAGGCCATTTCGAGCTGGATATTGGATGTTTTTTCCTTGATGACGCAGAGGACGAACAGGGCACATATCAAAACGATTCCCACTATGTACTTCCATTTGTCCGCGACTGCGAATTGGCCTTGTGGCAGCATGGCCGTGTTTTTTACAAGGGCTCGCAAATCCAGTGCCGTGTAGGCTCCCACTACTCCTAGAAAGGCACCTGATATGGCTCCGGCCACAATATTGCTTCCAGTGAGCAATACTATTGCTCCGCTGACGGCGAACGCCAGGATTACGAGCGTTAGTGTCTGATAACGGTTCATGTTTTTCTCCTCTTGGTGGAACGATAGGAGGAGAATACTAAACGTTTCGGCTGCTGCTACTCTCTTAAATTAATTGAGAAATTTCTTTAATGAGTTTGAGGATTTGGATGTGTTTTTTTTCTTTGATGTGATTGCGCGAATCCACTGTGGAGATAGACCAAAAGCTCTGGCTAATTCTTCGTAGGACTCCCCTTCTTTGAAGCGGCGTATGATCTCTTGATCCCTTTGCTGCCGGATTATTTTTTTTGGGAAGTGGACATTGGAACCCGCGAAAATATCGAATACTTTTTTTGCTGCTTCTTCGCCGATTTCGGAGACAAGCAACTCGTAGGTTTCAAAGCCTTCCATTTGGACTCCCAGGTTTGTCGGGATTGTATCCTGCTTTTTCGGCTATGTTCCGAAGCGCGAGGATTATCGATTGCGCGTTCTTGCGACTCAGGAATCTGATATCCTCGACGCCCGCAATGCGCTTAATAAACGCGTTGAGGCTTCGTTGTGTTTTCTCTCTTGAGGCGAGTTGCCAGAGGCCCTTGATGTAATAAAGCTGGGCAGGGGTGCAATGATTGCTACGGCTGCCAGTGGCATTCCAACCGGCGCGGCGAAATGCTTTCATCACAGCGAAGTACTGGTTGTCGTTTTGAATTTTCGCCGCGCTGCTCACGCCTGCTGTTTTTTTCAGCATGGCGCGGTAGGCCCGGTCATCCAGTTTCAGCTGTTTTTTCGCGATGTGGATGGCGGCTAGCTTGGCACTTCGATTGGTGAGCATTCAGGCTTGGTTCTCCACAAGGTCTTGAATCTTTTCCAGGTTGGGTTGGATTCGGAAGGAGTCGCGGACCCTCTTTTTCAATCCAAGCTTGGCGATGGTGGTATCCGCCAAGCCGGCTAGCTGCTCGCGATCTATTTTCTCTTCGGTTTTAATGCAGGCGCCAAGTTTCAGACGCTTGAGAACACCGAGAAGGTCGGCGAGCTTTGCCTTGTCCCTGGGGATGGGGACGCTTGTTGTGACGCGGAATCCAATCGTCCCAAAATTCAAATTCCGGCTTCTCTTTTTCGCAAACTCTGTTTTTTGCTGTTCGCAGTAATGGGTGATTTGGTCTTCAAGATATTTGCGTTCGGATTCTAAGCCGATGGCGTTCTTTTTGGCTCTGTCTTTGAGTTCGTTGACTCTTAGTGTGAGCTCGCCGTTGATTTCTGCGAGGGCTATGTCGATTTCTCCCATGCGCTTGATTGCGCCATCTGCGTCTTCCCAATTCTCTACTTTCTGATTCATTTACTCCTCCTTCTGATTTTTGTTTTGAGGGCTAGCTGCTTGACTCTCAGACCCAGGGCGATGAGAGCCTTGCTGCGCAGTCGCTCTCCCGTTTCTTTGATTGTTTGCGATAGACGGTAAAAAAAGCCGTTCATCAATGCCTCCTCATGACCAATTTTGCTACTTCCTTGACGTCCTCGATTGTGGGATTGGGCTGAGCGTCTCTGCTGTGTGTGTACAGGTGGAGGCGCTTGAGGATTTTTTCCAGGGTGCGCAGGCAGGCTGACGGTTCTGAGCGGAAGCGGATGGCCGACGCGCTGATCAGTGCTTTCTTTATGGGAGTCTTCAGGGCTGGCCAGGCGGCGTCTATAACGCTTTCCATATCGGAGTCGCTTATGTCTTCGAGCATCAGACGTACGCCGATACGGGTGAGTAGCTGGTCGTGGTCGTTGCGGATGTTCTGTATGGCGGCTTCAAGACGCGGGAGGCCGCAGAGTACCAGTCCGGTGTGGCCGGCGTCGTAGACTACCTGCCTTAAGTATTCAAGCGCTCCATCGGAGAGGTAATCGGCTTCATCGATGACGATGAGGGTGTCGAGGTCTTCCAGGGTGTGGATTATTTTTTCGGTGAGTTGGATTACTGGGCCGCCGATGCTGAGTTTGTTGGCCAAAAGGAGAGTTAGGGTGTGCTGAGTGATTGTTTTGTCTGCCTTGATGTATATGCCGCCGTATCTATTGACATAGTCGATGAGCGCGGTTGTTTTGCCGGTACCCGCATGGCCGCAGATGAGGGCGATGTCTGTTTCTTCCGCGGCTGTGTCCATGGCGAGGCGAATCTTCCGATAGCAGTCAATTTCGACTGTGGGGATGTGGAGCCTTCGTTGCCGATTCTCTTCCTTTCTCAGGTAGGCTTTGATGCTGTGGCTGAGTTTTCGGTTATCTCCCTTGTAGCTGTCTGATAGCCATGAAGATATGACCCCGCTTGATACGCCGATGCTCCTCGCGATTTGGTTCTGGCTTTTCCGGGTGACGCTTAAATGCTGCTTCAAGCGTTCCTTCAATTCGTCCATTTCAATACTCCTTCAAAAAATTTGCTTTGGGATTCGGATTCCCTGGTTTTCCGTGTGTAGGTATGTATGTCCACAATGTCATCGTCGCCGACGGCCTTTCTGGCTTCTGAAAGTTCACCGAGTAGAGATTCGCGGGGCGTTGGTTCCTGAAGATGTTGCGCCAGGATTTCTTTTTGTTTCCTGTTGACGGCACTTCTGAGGCGCGAGTTCTCTCTGGCATCGCCGGTATCGTTCATGTAGTCGCCCCGCGCGGTGAAGAGCTGCCTACCGTCGGGCGAGAAAACGATGACTATTTGCTGGCTTCTAAACGGTCGCCGGGCTATGAGTTCCTTCCCGATGTGTCCGGCTATCTCGTCTGCATAGTAATCGGTGCCTTCTATGTGTATTCCGTGTCGGGTAACAGTTCGTTTGTACTGATCCGCGAATACAAGATGTCTTAACTTTTGTGGCATAACAGGCCGCGGGTGGGTGGCTTCTTCTTGGAACACCTGGTTCGGTGTGCGGCCATTCATTCCCCGCCCACGGTGCTGGTGCTCCGCTGCGTAGCGTTCGCTCCATAGATTGAAGAGTGCGGCCACATCGTCTAGATCCAAAAGGTCGCCGCGCTTTTCCTGGCCTTTGATTCTGCGGTAATAGAGTGCTATATCTTCTGGCCTGTCTGAGCTGTTGCTGCCGACATAGGAGGGGAATTCTTTGGAAAAGGTTTCGGCGACAACTCTGAAAAAGCGTTCAACGGGTTTGGCCTGGGCGCGGTAGGGAGTGGAAAAATGAACAAGAGTCCCCAGACGCTCAAAAACGCCTTGGAGTTCGATGGTTTGTTTTTCGCCGAAAGAATCAGCGTTTTTTATTGTGATTTTCTCTCCGTTCAGGAGCTTGCTTCTGAAGTCCTTCCCGTTATCGATATGAATTTCATCCGGAGAGCCGTAGTTTTCGACGCACTCTTCCAGGGCGCTTAAGATGCTGTAGCGATTGGGGGTGATTCCGATGGTCCATCCCAGCGGCTTGCGGCTGCGATAATCCATGATCATGGTGAGCCAGGGACGGAAGGGTGTACCTTTGTGGGGGTGACGGCAGAGCAGGTCTAGGATGTGATGGTCGGCCGATACGATCTGCATGGGATGGAGAGCGTCGTAGTCGCGTTTGATATATGGGGCGGCTTTGTCGCTGTAGGTCTTTGCCCCTTGGCGCTCGCGTACCAAGAGAGCCTGGGGCAGGCTGCTGATATATCGGCGGGCGGTGTCATAGCTGATTTTTCGCTCGTGATAGCGTTCAATCAATCTTAGCGCGTGGGCTAATGATGGGCGGTTTTTATCGAAGTAATAGGTTTGGATGAGCCTTATGTCTTCTGCCCGCAGGCTGCGTGCCCCTGCCCCCCTTGTTGGATTGTAAGCCGGTATAAGCCCGCCTACTCCGCACTCGGTATAGTTTTTCTTCCACCTGTACAATGTCGGTGTCGATAGGACGGGTATTCCGCGTGTTCTGGGGATTTCACCACTGTTATATAATTTGACATACTGTTCGAAGTTTAATTTTCGATATTGGATGTCCTTCAGAATTGATTGGCGCTGATAAGCCTTTTGTTCTGGTTTTGTCATATAGCATCGTGTTCCAAGTCGCCGTTGTACTGATCTACTTCACTAAGGCTCCTATCGCGGTTTTCCCACTGGTTCATAAGCAGTTGACGCTGCTCAAGTAGCAGCAGCACGAGCGCATCAACCGATGGCTGGAGGATTTGGGCTGTTCTCTCGCGAAGCGGATTGAACGACAGTACGTCGGCTATGAGACGGGGAACTTCCACACACGCGCGGTTGATGGCTGAGTTTGTTTCATCGAAGCATTTGGCATCGTATCTGGCTCTTGGGTCGATGTCACTTTCGTTGTATTCTTTGAGTTCCTCAAACTCTTTCTTCTTCATTTTGAGCTTTTTCTCCGCGCGGAGCTGGGCTTTCAAGTGCCTCTTATCGGCATTCAATATGTTCACCTTCTCCTTGAGCGCCTTCTTGTTGGGGTTCTCTTTTTCGACGAATTTGAAGAGTTCCTGCTGGACTGGCGCGGGCAGCTCTTGGATGCGGCGGAAGGTGGTGATGTCGTTGCGATTGATGCCGGGGACCATTTGGCAGACTCGGTCTCGGGGGCGCGTTTCATTTTTATTCGGTCCAGAATTGACCGAATTAAAATTCTGCCTTTTCTTATCTCCCCGGCTGTTGTCTTTTCGCCCGTCTTCCATCCGCTCGAGCAGGTGGATGGTCAGGCGGTAGCGCTCCATGGTGGTGAGCTGGCGGGCGAGGTTGGCGCTGAAGAGGATGTCGGTTTCGCTCTTGATGCCATCGATGATGATGGCGGGGACGCCCTTAAGCCCAAGTGCCTTGGCCGCTCGGTAGCGCTGGTGGCCTGAGAGGATGATGTAGCCCTCCTCTTTCGTGCCTGTGACAAGCAGGGGCTGCAGGATGCCGTTTCGCTTGATGTCGGCTTTGAAGAACTGCCACGCTTCGCCTTCGATGTCGTGGAAGTATTTGGTGTTGTCGGGATGAGGCGTCAGGTGAGTTATGCCGATGTCTTGGACTTGTTCCATCTGTTTCCTTCCAGTAGGTTTTTTATAGAGTTACTCGCGCCTTTTTGAGTTCGTCCCAGCTCTTATATCCAAGCTCGTAGGCGATGGCCGAGCGCAGGCGCTTTCCGCTGCGCACGCCCCAGATGGCGCGGTAGATTGCTTCTTTCTTAACGCCGTATTTGTCAGCGAGGGCGATTTGCCTTATGCCTTTTTTTCTGAGCAATGCGAGAATTTTGATTGCTGTGTGTTCATCCCGTTGATTTTGTGCCCTTTGGGGTTGTAGACTTGCCATGTTGACCTCGTGTGAGTGGCTGGGCTTTTATGCCGCCCCCTTTTTGGTTTAGTTAGGAAGTGAGCTTCCTATGTTTCCCACGCACATTAATACCAAAATGGTGTTAAGTCAATACCAATTTGTCATATTTATGGGTTATTATGACGATGTCTGAAAGATTGATTTTGATTCGCTCAAGCTGGAATGAATCTCAGGCGGTTTTTGCCCGCAAATTAGGTTTGAAGCAGCCCGTTTATGCGAGATATGAAACAGGAGATCGATCGTTACCGGATGATGTGAAAGTTAAAATTTCTCAACTTGGTATAAATCTTCACTGGCTCCTTACTGGCGAGGGAAAGATGTTCCGCGAGAAGGAGCCGGCCAAGGAGGAAGAAGTCGAGATTCCCGAAGAGACTCTCCAGGGTATGGCGATGCTCGATTCGATGCTGGAGATGCTGATTAAGAAGGGGGTTATTAATGAGAAGGACATTCCTCCTGTCCTAGCTGGCGTTCAGCGCGAACGCATCACAATGTCATCTGCAACCAAAGAGATGTTAGAGCGCGAGTTGGAGCGCGCGATAGAGAACGAAGCAAAGTTCAAGGCCGAGAAGGTCCGCATCGAGGCGGAGCTAAGGAAGTTTCAAGACGCGGAGGATGCCCGTGAAAGCACGCCGGATTATGCCTCTGTGGTAGAATTGCCGCTTTATGAGATTGATATCAATGGCCATTCTCACCCCCCCACTTTCCCGATTGCGATGGCGGGAAAGGTTGCGGCTGGCACTCCTATCGAAATGATAGGAATGGGTGGGGGTGAAAAGGTGCATATTGAGACGGCTCTTCTGCCAGCGGATGCCAGGGAGTGCTATGCGGTTCGGGTGGAAGGAACGAGTATGGCGAGCGCGGGTATAAGGGATGGCGATTACGCGCTGATACGCTCGGCCAGTGTGCCGGTTGACGGGCAGATTATGCTTGCTGCCCATGGAAGTGAATCCACGCTCAAGCTGGTAAAGGAAACACCCGAGGAAGAAAGGCGGTTTCATCTGTACTACATGGATGAGAGTGGGCGGGAAGTGCTGGCCAGGGAGGATGAGACCGACTGGCGTATTATAGGGAGCTTTGTGTGTACTTTCATGCCTCAAGATTGATGGGACTGTAAATAAATCTGTGTAAAGCTCCCAATCTTCGATAATGGAGAAGGAGCTGAAGATGAACAAAGAGACTTTCAACGAGTTGGCCGACAAGCTGGCCATGAATCTCAAGAGTGAAGAAGATGTCTCGGAAATGGCTCGGATGCTCAGTAAGGCAGCAGGGGTATCCCGGGCAAAAAATAGACTTGTATTAACTTATGCAGACTATCGAGAAAGGCCAGAAGGATATACACAAAGATGGTATAGTCATCGAACGCCTCTTTCCGAGTATTTAGACTATGCTTTTCCATAGTAGTCTCAGAAACAGTCTGAAGGGCTTCCAAGGGTTACTTACCTCCTATTGGATCATCTAAGAAGTAGGAGGCTGGTCCTCTATGGTGCAGGATGATGACTCCGGTTCCTCTGTTCCAAGAGTAAGGCTGTAACTGTTTATTGGAACGGTGGCCTTGGGGAGGCGATTGCTAACATCCTCATTGTAGTTAATGAAGGTAAACTATGTGGGAGGGGATGTATTTGGTTGCTGACTTGATGGTTGCTGTTTAAACGCTGTTTAAGCCGTTCTCAGAAGGCATGACGAGGGGAGTGATACTGGACTAAGCTGAAGGTTAGATACTAGATTCAGATGAGGGAAAATGATGGACGAGAAGATTACTACTCGATATGTTGTCACTGGTGTGTTCATAACGTTGTTGGCCACCTCTATATTGCAGTTTATACCAGTTCTATTGGGGGGCATAGTCGGTCTCGTTAGAAGCTTCGGTGTCCAGACTCAGAGCGTGTATTTCTCTCGGCTCTCAAAGATGAGTATCGCAGAGGTTCAGAGAGACATTATGACTACCACTTTTCAACTAATAATGATGCTCATCTTCTTCCTCTCTGCATTGAATCAAAATGATAAGCGAACAAAAAACCTGATGCTGTCTGTATTCATTCTGCTTATGGTCATGAACGCAACCACGATCATTTATAACGATTCGTTGATGGATAAATATGGTGAGTTCGATAAGAGAGTCGAGACTGTCAATTATATCGATCCCTCAGCCACTAGGGACTTTGTTATTCGGTTCCGTTCACTAGAAGATAAAGATGACTACGAGTCTGTCATTTCTGACCTCAATGAGATTCTACTATCGGAAGGAGTTGAGATGTAAGCAATGTCATATGATGTAGTATTGGGCTCGGTACTCACGAGAGAGTGGAGCGAATCTACAGAGAAGAGGAGCTCTCACTACGTAGGAAGCGCAAGAAGCAGATTCGCAGTGAAGGTCGGGAGAAACCAGAAAGCCCGACTCATCCGAATCAGCAATGGTCCATGGATTTCATGTCCGACAGCATTGCCGGTGGTCGGCGTTTCAGGACATTGAATATCATCGACGAATACACCCGTGAGTGTCTGGCGCTGGAAGTGGATCTGAACATTGGAGGGCTGGCAGTTATGAGAACTCTGGAGCGCCTGATAAATCGCAGAGGGAAACCAGAGCGCATACTTTGTGACAACGGTCCTGAGTTCACCAGCAAAGCACTCGACCAATGATGCTATCTGAATGAAATCAAACTCTGTTTTATCACTCCAGGGAAGCCCATTGAGAACTGC
>Ga0066192_1000027_pt1 | contig 29282 bp, 26 predicted proteins | sample WorMetvacBELIZE1_FD_58707 | JGI IMG/M metagenome (GOLD analysis project Ga0066192, IMG submission 58707) | Marine gutless worms symbiont microbial communities from Max Planck institute for Marine Microbiology, Germany - Olavius vacuus BELIZE.1... | ecosystem: Host-associated > Annelida >... | reverse complement strand
CTTCATAAATAGAAGAACCGTATTGAAGACTTTGCTTCAAGGTCATCACAAAGCTCCGCATTTCATTGCTAGGAACCCGCTCAAACATCTCGTCCAATGCTTGCTCAAGGCCCACTACCTGCATTCTTTCCCTAGTACGGTTTAGCAAAAAGCCCAAATCAGGATCAAAATCCTTCATTTCGTTACTTAGGTAGTTCATCGATGATTCAATCGTCATACCGGTTTGAACGCAAACAGCCAGTAAATCAATCATATAAGGCAATTTGTTAGACACTGTTTTCTGCAACTGACGTGTTTTTAAATTCAAATACACGTCCGGTAAGATTAACGACGCTACTACCCATAAAGCACAAATCAGCACCGTATTCGTCAGTTGCCAAGACTCAAGATGCCCTAACCATATTGCCAATGCTACGCCCAGTAGCAAAACAAAGTACTTAGCCGGCATGTAGTAAATGGCGTAGCGAGAATCATAATACCCGGAAGCAACGAACTTGCGTTTCATTTCAGCTTCTGTGGCCGAGAAAGCGACCCGAACAGTATGCTTTATCGGTTGAATCCAACTGTACTTTTTCAAATGACGTACGGTTTTATCTTCCGCATATAGCCATTCAAGACCACGGGTATACTCTTTTTTATAGCTGAGCATAAGGATCAAGACTTGCAGCACAAAGCAAATCACCAGCAGTAAAAAAATGGGGTCCGTAACAAGGTTAGCGAGCACTTCTCATTAACCCCCAAATAATTAAGATACCAATGAACTCACTGGCAAACATGTAGTACAGCAACATACGGCCACGAGAATCGGACATAATAAAGTCGTAATTCTCGGGACTAAAAAAACGCATGACGATGATGAATATAAACGGAATGGCTGCGACGATCTTGGCAGAAGTGCGGGCTTCCGCTGTCAATGCACTCTTCTTCTTTTCAATGGCACGGATATTAAACATCAACTTATTTAAGCGCTGGATAATATCTTTAAGCTGGCCACCGCGCTCCATATTGGCTCGAAGGGTCATCACGAAGAAGAAAAACATCGGATATGGTAGTCGAGCGCAAGCTTTACGAAAAACATCCTCTGGCGCTTCTCCCAACTGTAAACGCTTACCCATATTGGAAAACTCTCGTGCGACACGCCCCTCCAAAGTTGCCCCAACATAACTGATTGCATGGGTCAAACTCTCCCCCGATGACACCGCACTGGTCATCATGTTAAGCGCCACAGGAAAGGACTCTTCAAATTCTTTCTCACGTCGATTGCGCAAGAGCTGGCTACCTAAGAACGTACACACCAACAAAAATATTAGAGTAACGATCCAGATATTGCCCTGAAAAAAACTATCATTGAAAAAGCGTGCCAGCATGCACACTAATACCAAAAACAAAATCAGTTTAACCAGTGCAAAAGCACCTAATTGATCAAGCAAATTCAGCCAAAAGTAATAAACCCGACTAGTGAAGCTTTGACCAATGAGCGACCGTACATCAATCGCCTGTTGAATAGAGTGTGTTGCTTTGGGTCGATGGACACGAGTGTATTCTTGTAGGTAGTCATTTAGATCAAGGCGTCTACGCTGGCGCAAGACATAGATCAGTAGCGCCATCCCAAACACAACTTGAAAACCAAAAAACCACATCATGAGCGGTAGCCACCAGATTCTATGCTTTTAAATGCTTCACTTAAGCGAGCTTCTAAACCAAAGAAACGCGCCTTTTCGAATAAGATAGAACGTTTCATTAAGCCAGTGGTAACAAAGTCACCTTCTAGCACACCCTCTTCGCTTTGTTGATAAGATGGCTGAAAGCGGAAAATTTCCTCTAACACCACATTATCCCCTTCAAGTCCCATCACCTCGGAAATATTCATGACTTTACGCGAGCCATCGTGCAGACGATTCACCTGAATAATGAGATCCACAGCACTGACAATACTGCGACGAATCGCCTCAAGAGGTAGATTATTAGTAGCCATCATGACCATAGACTCTACCCGAGACAATGCATCACGGGGCGTATTCGCGTGCAGTGTCGACATAGAGCCATCGTGACCAGTGTTCATAGCTTGCAGCATTTCGAACGCCTCTGAACCTCGACACTCACCGACAATGATACGGTCCGGACGCATGCGCAAAGAGTTAATCACCAAATCTCGCTGGGAAATCGCCCCCGTATTCTCAATACCTGCGGTACGAGTTTCCAAACGCACAACATGAGGCTGTAATAAACGTAACTCAGCAGCATCTTCAATGGTGACAATACGCTCTTTCTCACTGATGTACTGTGACAGGGCATTGAGCATCGTAGTTTTACCGGAGCCTGTGCCGCCTGAGATCAGGATATTCAAACGGCAGCGGGCCGCGACCATTAACACCTGTGCCATTTCAACGCTCATCGCGCCAAACTCACACAGCTTTTGGAAATCAATACTTTGCTTTTTGAATTTACGAATCGAAATTGCCGTGCCATCAATCGCAATCGGAGGGATTACAATGTTCACCCGACTACCGTCCTCTAAACGGGCATCACAGGTAGGATTAGACTCATCCACACGACGCCCAACTCTGGTAGCAATGCGTTTTGCGATTTCTAGTAACTGACGCTCATCAATAAAATCAATATGCGCTCGTTCCACCAAGCCATTACGCTCAATGAAAACATTATCTGCACCATTGATCATAATATCGGTAATGGTGTCGTCTTCCATCAAATCCTGCAGTGGACCTAAACCTACCAGCTCGTTAACAAGGCTGTTTACAAAATCATCTCGAGTGGTTCGCGGCACTCTTAGGTTTTCACGCTGAATAAGCAAGTCCACCGCATTAGCCAACTGACGACGCAGCTGCTCTTTATCTATATTGGCAATGGCATTGGGATCTAAGGCATCAAATATTTGCTTTCGTATCCCAACGTAAATGGCTTTCGTCCCAATCATCAGCCTTTACCTCACGATCCAAATGAAAACAATGAGCGCTTTTTCTTAGTACTTCCCGCTTTCTCACCCAAAATGGTAGATGTCAGTTGGCGTAACGGCTCAGCCGCCTTCAACGAGCTTTTGGCGATGCGCTTATTATCCAAAATTAGCGCCGGTAACTGTTCGCAATAAGGAATTTCAATATCAATCGGCTGCTTCAAAAAAGCCTCTGCATCCTCTTTAGACAACGTTTCGGCTTTCTTAGGATGAGTATGATTCATCACTAAAATAATACGTAGTGAATCATCGCTGTTTAGGCGTTTAATTTTGTCGCGCATACGCGCAGCATCTCGGACGGAAGCGACGGTAGCAGACATCACCAACACAATGGCATCACATTGACCAATAAAGCGATCTGAATCCAAGCCAAACGCCACTGAGGCGGAACGGTCCTCAATCACAAAGTTGACGTCTTGAGATAAGAAATCCACCACTGAGTTGGTATATTCCAACAGCGTTAGGTTATCCACCACATCAGAATTTAGGGATAACACAGACAACAAACTGTTTTGTCGAAATACCAAAGACTGAGCCAAGCTTTCATCCACTTTAGCAATATCAATTTTTTGTACTTTACGACGCTCATAGTCGCGTATGCCCATCATGATGTCTAAGTCGCCGGTATAGTGATTTTGATCCACCACCAAAACAGATGTCTTTTTGTGAGCGCTCAATTGGTAAGCCACTTCCGCACTCAATAAGGTCGCTCCTACGCCACCTTTAGAACCAACAATACTGATGTATTTCGCACGGCGGTTTTGCCCTGGACCACGGCTACTGTGTCGTTTACGGTTGTCACTAACGCTCCGAACGAAATCAATTAACTCTTGCTTGGTAATAGGCCAAAAAAGATAGTAGAAACCAATAGCTTTCAGGTTACGAATAGTTGAAATCGCATCTTCACTGCCGACCACGATCACCGAGGCGTGGTTTGGTAATAGGTGACGGATGCGCTCGGCATCAGCACTGACATTTGAGCTGTTATTCAACTCAATGATCACCACCTCAATTTCGGCGTGACGAACATGATCTGCTATTTCTGCATCATCGTTTTTTACCACTGCTGGTGGTGCAATGCCTTCAAAGCGATACGCTTCAAGCACCAACTCTTCACACTCGTGAGTCTGAGCAAACAAAACCGACGTAATTTTCTCAGGCTCTACAATGGGCCCACTGCTGCGTGTTTTACGTAGGGAATCTACTAAATCAAACATAGCCACTACCTGTTACTAATATGTTGGAATCATATGCTTACCCAGCATCGTTTCGGGTGATACTAGACTTCGCAATCGAGAGCTTTCTGCAGCACAGCCGTTACCAGATTCGAAGTATTGTCCAACTTGACTGGGTTTACAGTCCGCCGTATGAGCAATGTATTCTGTTAAGGCAATTTTAAAATCAAAGCGTTGTAATGGATTGTATTGGCGTGATAGATCTTCCTGCTGGATCTGTTGCTCAGGCACGCCTAAGCGTGCAAGGTAATCGTTAGCGTAGCGCTGTAAAAACATTCCATCTGTTGAAAAAACAGTGATGGTCATATTATGCGATGACAAGTTCCCTTTGAACTCATCAAGATACTTTGTCAGCACTGACTTAGATTGAGCTAAATGCTGAGCATCCGCATTCAAAGATATTGTTTGTGTAACGGGTATCAGCTCAATGCTCACAGAGGAGGTTTCAACTACAGTATTACGACTTGAACACCCAATCAGAGCAATCAGAGTGAAGCAAGCAATGATCCATTTAGCATTTCTCATTTTTTAAAGCCTCCCGCGGACAAGATCTCTTCGCTTAACGCCCGATTCGGAGTTCGTTCTTCCTGCTGTCGTTTGGGTAAAACAAAGAAGCGTTGCGCATTGGTCGTACGCTGAAAGGTAGGTAACGCGACGTCATTACCTTCTATTGGTTTCACTAAGTTCACTGTGGCTACAATAATCAGCTCTGTTTTATTGCGTTCGGTTTCTGTATAGCGAAAGAGTGAACCAATAATCGGCACATCACCGATAAATGGTACTTTGCGCAATAACTCTCTTTCTTCGCTATTAAGCAACCCTCCTAAAACAAAGCTCTGACCATCAGCTAGCTCAACGGTCGTGCGTGCGCGACGTGTTTTAAATGCTGGAATATTATAAGTGCTATTACCGTATTGGGTATCAACCGAACTGACTTCAGGCATCAGTGATAAACGAATATTATCGTCTGTCAGCACCTTGGCAAGCATTTCAAGGCGCACACCAAACTCTTTGTAAGTCACATTCACCTGATCATCCACTACAGTGGTAATCGGCATTTCCCCGCCCACTAAGAAGCTGGCACTCTCACCAGAGATGACGGATAGATTTGGCTCAGCGAGAATTTGGCCAACCTCATCATCATTGATGGCCGTAATCGCAGAAATAATATTTTCAGTTGTGATAGAACGCAGAGGATTAACAAATACCCCGGAAGACTGCCCTTCAGAATATAAATTAACGCCAAAGTTTTGCATTAATGAATGAGACACTTCCGCCACGGTGATTTTGACATTAACCTGCTTGGTCGTGGCCACTTCGATGTTATTGACAATCCCCTCATAGCTACGACGTCTCATAAAGTCCATCGTTAAGGTTTGTCCATCATCTAAATTCCATTGAATATCGTGATTCTCAACGGACTTCCCCAGTAGCTCCCCAACCATTAGATGAATACCATCTTTTTCCTTTTCTGTTGCCACCGTTCCCGTCAAAACAATCTTATCGCCTAAGTTATAGACTTTAACGCCGGCATTAGGGTAAAGCGTTTCAATATGACGCTGTATGTCGACCATGCTTTTGCTGACGATGATTTGACGTGTTTGTAAGGTCGCGCCATCCTCCGAAAACAGCATAACCGTTGCTTTACCTGTTTGGCGTCCAAAAACGATCACTTTATTTTTGTCGACCACTTGATAATCAGCCACATTAGGAGCCGAAATAAAAACAGAACCGATCTTTTGTTGAGAGGACAACGCTTGGGCCTCACCCACCCCGATGTTCATAACATCCTGCGCCCACAACATAGGCGATAGCGCTATGAGCAACGCTGCGATAAACCATTGCTTAATCATTGTTACCGTTATCCTTATTGAAGAAAGCTCATATTTTGATTTTGAGATGTATTACTTCCAGGTCTTAGTTCACGTACTGGCTTTGCTTCTGGCAGTAAGTCGCCTGAATCAATATTGATATAAGAGCGGCGCGTTTTCTCAGAGGACAACAATATCTCTAATTGCGAGATATTTCGCGCCATAGCAACTTTGGCTGCTTGCTGTTTGGTCAACTGCATAATGACCGTTACCATATTCATATCTTGCCCTGCGGGTAAAATCGCAGACACCATTGAACCGTTATTTTTGGGCTTATCGACTTCTTTTTTGTATACCTGTAGTACTTTTACCCCATTTACAACGCTGGTCAAAGAAACGTTGCTGAGGTCGCGCACCACTGAACTGTTATTTAAGTTCTCTGTCGGTGAGGCAAGCGCCAAGATATCAACAATAGACCCCGCTTGAATGACATCCCCCAACACAGCGCTGGCACGAACGGCAACAGGAACAGGCATAAAGCCTTCTTCTAAGGCAAATCGGAAATATCCTTCTTGATTAGGAAAAGCTAGCAATTCAGGAAAGATAGGTTGATCGGCAGAGGTGTTTTTCTTAATGACCATACCATCCATAAAATCTAACTGAATATCCTTATCAACACCCAATAGGAGAGCTTGAGACTTAGGCACTTCTTCAATGTAGAAGTTATCACGGGACACAAACTGCCCCTTGCTTAGATCAGCTTTGGATTTCCAAACCTGTACGGTTTCTTCTGGAGGTGGGGCAACTTCGGCCACAGGCAAAGGAACGTCATTTTTCGGAGCAGGCTCTGCCGTCTTGAGCAAATATATGCCGATCAAGCCGACGCCTAAAATGATCAACGACAAGTACATCAAAAGTCTGGACTTCATTCCTATGCCTTCGAATTAAATTAACTAATATAAGTAAGCAAAATTAATGGCCCGCCAACCATGGCAATGGGCACCGCATATGGGACACCGCGAGCTCTTATTTTTTGGATATCAGTAGTGTAGCCGTAAAGCAAATAAGCCACCGCAAACGCACCACCAACGAAGACTGTGCCATATAAGAGCAATGAAAGATACTGGGGGCTAACCCCTAAACTTATCACACACAGCAACTTGGTATCACCCGCTCCTAAGACTCTCAATATATGGAGCAAAAAACCAACACCAAGAATCATAAGGGTATATGGCAAAACCGAAACATTTGGGCTTTTTAGCCAAAGACATATTAAAAGAAAAGTAAGACACAAAAGATCTCTGTGTCTTACCTGTCTGGTCTTGATATCTGAAAAAGCCATCTTGGCAAGAAGAATCAGCGCCAATATCACTATAAAGAAATAGATATCAAGGTTTTGCATTAAGATTATGCTTTAAAACTAATCAGCAGCTGCTTCTGTCGCCGTCGAAGTTGCACTACCAATTGCATTCGATACATTCGTCATCGCAGTATCTAACGCACTTTTCAATGTACCATCAGATGCAAATACAGCCGCTACGATACCAGCAATCGCCACTGCAACAACCGCATACTCAATGGCAGTTACCGCATCACGGCTACGGATGAAAGAACTAGCTTTACAGTAAAGATTTAAAAACATGTGAGATCTCCAAGAGAAGTTAATAATCGCCAAAATCCATCTTTTAGCGAGCCATCATTAGAACAGTATTACTTATTCAAAAACAGTGCCAAATCAGAAACCATGAGACATAGTAGCTAATAGAGCATTGATCGCGTTATTTCGAGGGAAAATCATAACAATTCAATACACTAGGTCAATCACAGTTTTACAACAGAAACGCGCCCAACACTTACAAAAAGATACATACAACACTGAAATGTAATTTTTTGTGGCGAAAACTATATATGAAAAAAGCCAGCAGTTTGCTGGCTTTAATAACATACTTTTTAAAACAATTAGTTACGATGAATTCCCAAAGTATCTAATGTTTCAAAGGTAATCGAGCCAACTGCAAGACCACTATCGGTTTGGAACTCCGCCATCGCGTCTAATGTTTTCTGACCCAACTTACCATCCACAGGGCCAGGCTCATAACCACTGTCGTACAGGCGCTGCTGTAAGCTTGCGATAAGAGTGTCATTGATATCACCGTTACACACCGCCTGGCGCATCACCATACGCGGCTTACCGTCGTATGATTTCAGTTGAATCTCACGCATTTGCGCAGGCACTTCCTGCGGACTGGCGCTGGCAGGACGAACAACCTCCTCAACCGCGACATCTTCCATACGAGGCGCTAACGAAACCTCCACTACACGAGCAGGCTCATCGATCACCCACTTAGTAACGTTTTCATATTTCGCTGGGATCACTTCAACTTTGCTTTGCTCAGGCTGAACTAATACCTGAACTTTAACGATTTGCTCTTTCGCTGGAATTTCTTTGGCACAAAAGGCAACACCGCCGCCAGCCGATTGACATTGCTCAAGCACCGTACGAGCTTCTTCGACCACAACACGCTTATCACGCTGCTCGTATACCGCCGGCACTTTAACAAATCGCGTCGTTTCTTCGCGCACCAATACTTTTTCAGTAACGCGCTTATAGGTAGCTGGCTGTAATCGATACGTCACCGTGCCTTCACGAGTCACTACTTTTTTATAACCACGCTTGATTTCAGCAGGGGTGACATTGATGGTGGTGTGAGAGTCTTTAACCGTTACAGACACAGTTTTTTCACGCTTACGCGGTTGAATCTGACCATAGACCCAACACTCACCAGGGTTAATTTCCATACCATTTGGCACAGACATCTGAGGTGCAGAGCTCATCGTAGCGGATGGTATTCCAGGCACACTACTTATTGACTCTTCTGTTTGTAGCGTTTCCGCCATCGTATATGGCAAATGTAGCGCGAGCGCCGTTAGCACGGAGCCTAGTAACAATCGGTTTTTATTCGTACTCACAGGCGTGTTTCCTACTATTATTGAGTCTCCACGACAAACACATACCATGAATGTCGAAGCATTTATTGTTTATTTCGTCTAGTTTTTGCCTTGTTAGCTTGCTCGAATGGCAACAACCATTAATGCAAATATTGTGTCAAGACGCCAAAAATGGCGATATTATCGCCAGCCCCAGCCAATAACTCAAGATTCAATTTGCGTTTGATTGCCTATGAATCAAAGTGCTTCGTAGATCTCTATCTCTACTCGCCGATTCGGTGCTAAACAGCTAATCAGCGCCGTGTCTCTCTGCTCATCAGCACATACAACGATCGGACTGCTATCCCCCACACCTTTAATCAACAGGTTTTGCTTTGTTAACCCCTTTGCCAGAAAGCGGCTGCCAACTTCACGAGCTCGAAGTTTAGAGATATTTAAATTGGCTTCTCTCGAGCCGATCCGATCTGTATGTCCGGTAATTGTCACAACAGGGTTATCGTAACGCTCTAGCAACTGATCAATAAAAGCATCCAAAGACTTTTGGCCGCTGGCACTCAACTGGTAACGATTAAAGCTAAATAGCACATCACTCATTAAAGAAAAGACTTCCAAGCGCTGCTCATTATCACTTGCCGCACCACCAATGTACTGTCTATACATCAGATCACAGACACTCTTACGCCAATCAGCCGACTTAAGTAGCCCGTCGACACCAAACTCTAAACGATACTGACACCCTATGAAGCTTTCAGCAGAAGTGGGGATACTGACGTTATAATCCCAGAAGCTACTTCCCAACTCCATATGCTCTACACTGTAAGGACTACCAAGTAATGCGTTGATGTCTTTCTCAGAGTCACCAAGGTTTATATTAGGGATAAACATCGCAATATCTTGTGCCGCCTCTTGAGCCAGTAACTCCTGATCGAATTGACTCGCCGAAATCACCGCGTCATCGTAAGCAACTTTATTACCAGCACTCATGGCATGGTTAGAAACAAGCGACAGCCCCATCCAAAGGGCACAAGATAACGCACTAAACTTGTTTAACATTGCCTTCCTCATACATAACAGCCCAAACAACCAAGCCACATTGCGACGTGTTTAAAGTAGCAAATAAGATTACTAAACCTTCGCGGGGAATTCACCTACTACGGGAGCAAAACGCGACCTTTAATCAGACTTATTAGCTTTAAGGGTCTCGGGTGCGAGACCTTCGGCATACTCCTTTTCCGCCCAGCGCACAGCAGCCCAGAAAAACACTATCGGGAAAACGTACATCATGACACCAATATTATGACTAAACATGGACTGACTCAGAGCAAAATCCATGTAACTCATAGGCACAAGTGCTCCCGCCATAGCATAAGCTTTCACATTCCAATTATTTTTGTACTCACGCATTTTTCGAAGAAACAAACGTAATGGCACCAAATACACAGCCATCAATGCTAGAAAACCGATAATTCCGGTCAGACTTAGAGCATTTAAATACTCATTGTGGGCATGATAATGTGTGGCAGATTGAGGGTTGATCAAGCCTTGCTCAGCCATCTCTTTCTTCATAACCATACCACCATACTCCCCTACACCTAGCAAAGGCGCATCTTGAAACAGGTAAAACGCACCTTTCCACATATCAAAGCGCAAACCTAACGAGGACTCCTTCAAGTCACCTTGGGTATAACGCACAACATCATCTACCGCCTGCATAACACGTCCTTGGATACCAGTCTGCGGAATAGCCACAGCACTAGAAACAATAACGAACGCAGCGAGAGCAACCACAACCACATTTTTCTTTCCAAGCAAGTCTCGACTTTGCCAAAGTAAAAACAAGCCAATTAACGGCAAAGCCACCCAACCACCACGAGAGGCAGATAAAACAGACCCACCAACACCGCACAAAACACCAACAATACTTACTGCCAGCCAGATATAGGATTTTCTTGAGTAAAAATAGAAAGCCGCTGCACAACTCATCAGCCCTAGCATCATGCTGGTATCACCAAACATAATCGGATGCTCTGCACCATGAGCTCGTTCATACCCCAAGATTAATCTTTCATAAAGCCCTAGACAAAACGCACCAATAGCTCCAAAAACAACCCCATAAAACAGCCAACTAATGTCGCTAGGGCGGCAGCGCATCAATACAGCCAAAACAGGCAAAGCAAATATAAACCGAGACGGACGATCAAGTTCACGTGTATGCCAACCATCTAAATAGACAAAAAACATCATCGCCAAACCATATACCAGCAACACAGCAAACAACATGGTATCTAATTTGATAAATTCAAAAGGGGGATTAAGTCTCTTCAGGGGAAAATAAAAAACTAGGGACAGCAAAAACAGCACAAAAATGCCAAGAGAATAGCCATTATGCAGCACTAAGGAAAACGCCAAGGTAATTGAGCTAAAGAACCAAACAACAGGAAATAACAAACGATCCAAAGTGTATCCTTACTAACTTAACATCAAACATATTGGGCCACGTAGTGTACCCTAGCACCTTGAAAAATCACATAACAACTATAAGCCCTTGCAAGACTCTATGCTACAATCCTGCACAGTTGAACTTAATTTGGAAAATTGGTCGTGCCATCAAAATCAACACTTAAAGAATACGGAAGCTCTGTCGGATTTACCTTAAAGTTATTAGATGCAAGCGCTATCACATTAGCAGGTCTAAGTAGTTATTTATGGCGCTTTGATGGCCGCTATACTGAGACTCTCTTCCCTGTAGAAAGCACCTACCTTGTCAGTTTTGTATTGTCAATTTTGACTTTAGAAATTGTTTTTACGATGCTGGGCGCATACCAAAACTGGAAAAACTCTTCTATAACAGTAGAGCTCAAACATACTTTATTTGGCATATCCATCACCTTTGCCACATTGCTTGTTATTGCTTTCTTTACCCATACCTACACGCTCCTACCTAGAACATGGATTGCCTCGTGGTTTATCTTGTCCTTTTTCTTTATTACATGCTTCAGACTTCTATTACGCTGTTACTATAAGGTAAGCATCAAACGAGGAGCACATGTAGAGCGTATTTTAATAGTGGGCAATGGGCGACTGGGCAAACAAGTTGCCGAGCGCTTAATGAATATGCCAACCAGTGGTTTATTACCCGTTGGTTTCTTAAGTAACCAAAAGAGTGACCACGGGGCAATCAAAACTCTTGGCAACATTACCCAGCTTAAGTCAATTATTGAGCAACACTCTATCAATCAAGTCTGGATCGCACTACCAATGAGTGAAGCAGAGACTATGGCAAAGGTACAAAACGAGCTAAGCACTTCATTGGTAACCATTCGTATGGTGCCAGATATCTATGGCTTCCACCTAATAAACCACTCAGTTTCAGATATTGCCGGGATGCCTGTCATTAGCCTTTCATCCTCACCGATGCTAGATCGAAAAAACCGAATAGCCAAACGCCTTGAAGACATCATCTTGTCCAGTGTTATTTTAACGCTTATCAGCCCGATCATGATCACCATAGCATTGGCTGTTAAACTCACCTCACCAGGCCCGATTTTTTATCGTCAAGAACGCGTAAGCTGGAATGGTAAATCCTTCAAAATGCTCAAATTTCGTTCTATGGCAACTGACAGTGAAAAAGATGGCATCCAATGGGGAGGCGCTGCCGCAATGAGTGTTACGCCTATCGGAAGGCTTATTCGAAAAACCAGCCTGGATGAGCTCCCTCAGTTCATCAACGTACTCAAAGGAGATATGTCTATCATTGGTCCAAGGCCTGAAAGAACAGTATTTGTTGAGCAGTTTAAACATGAGATACCAGGCTATATGCAAAAGCACATGGTCAAAGCCGGCATCAGTGGCTGGGCACAAATTAACGGCTGGCGCGGCGATACAGATTTAAAAAAGCGTATCGAATGTGATTTATACTATATCGAAAATTGGTCAGTCTGGTTTGACCTGAAAATCATAGCACTAACTATGTTTAAAGGGTTTATTCACAAAAATGCTAAGTAGATCATAAGCGGCCGTAGCGAGCCGTCTGAATTTTTAGCTAATATCAATTGGCACTAAGCGATCAAACTCGGTTCCAGTAGCTTTTATACATAGATAAACGACGCGACCACTTTAGACCAATTTTCTTATGACGTTTACCGAGTTTATAACCTAAATACTTTGCAGCGGACGCAACAACAGACCTTGGTAGCCAAGTAATCTTACCTTGTTTCAGTATGAACTTAAGCTGATCTAAGGCGAACTTAACCCCTTCACCCTCAACCCTACCTAGTTGTTCGATCATCCATGGCTGGCTTGAATGAAACACCCCTATATCAAAGTAGCGCTTAAACTCTTCTGACGCTGAATAGTTATGCGAATGATAAACCTGAGCATCAGCAACATAAGCCACTTGCTTACCACTCAATAATGCTTTCGCCGCAACATACGAGTCTTCCCCCAAAATCAGATGTTTAGGAAAAGCACCTATGGATTTTAGAAAGTCGACTCGATATGCAGCGAAAGAGTTTGACAAAAAAGCCTTTCTAAAACCTGTGGGAAACTCATCAGTTAGGCTCGTGACGTAGCTCTTATCTTTATAACTGTTTAAGCGTGCATGCTGAGCTAAAGGATTAGCATCAGCATGTGGCAACTGTCTCCCATAAGCACACACCACATCCGGATACGCTTGAAACACATTCACTAGTTTTGATATAGAGTCATTAGAGCACAACAAAGCATCTTGAGTAAGAAAAACGACCACATCACTGCGTACACTATCTAGAGCCTTTGATCTTGTACCGCCATGATCAAATTCTTTTTGATCGATAACGGTAATATCAAAGCCAAAGGATTCTGCAACTTCTCTAGTGTTATCTTTAGATGATGAATCAACAACCTTTACTGAGGTAATCGGAGGCTTTTGAAAAGCTAGCCTCTTGGCAGATTTCTGCCAGATTTCACCACCATTATGAGTCGGAAGAATCACTGTAATTGACATCATAAAAGCCCCTATAAGAAAATGCTATTAATACCATATTTCAAATAGAAAACTATTCAAAAAATAGGTTCAATATAATTTTTAATGATATAGAAAATAAGGCACACTAAGAAGAGGATACAAACGATATATGATGCACCTGTAGCATCAAGGGACTGTTTTGAACAAAATTGATATCTTAATCGCCACACACAATGGGGAAAAGTATCTTGCAGAGCAGCTTAACTCTCTGCTTGAGCAAACTTACCAAAACTGGCAAGCAATCATTCACGACGATAATTCAACGGACAACACAAGTCATATACTTCGAGACTATGCATCTAGATATCCCGAAAAATTTTATTTGATAGATGATAACACTTCTTTCAGATGTCCAAAAGAGAATTTTTCTCATTTGATGCATTTTTCTAAATCAGACTACCTAATGTTCTGTGATCAAGATGATGTTTGGCTACCTAACAAAGTTGAATTAACACTACTTAAAATGCTAGAAGTAGAGAAAAAACAGAAGAGTAGGCCGATAATAGTACATTCAGACCTAAAAATAGTAGATCACAATCTGAAAGTAATCGCTGAATCTATGAGTGAGTTTCAGAAGATACCTACCAATCTCAATACTTTAGAGCAAATCTTAGCCAAAAGCTCAGTTACAGGCTGTACCATGATGCTAAATAAAAAGGCTAAAGAAGTATCTATGCCGATCCATAAACTCTCAATAATGCATGACTGGTGGGTTGCAGCAAAAGTACTTCAAAATAAAGGCGAAATAGCTTACATAAACATACCTTTAGTACTATATAGACAGCACCACAGCAACTCAGTAGGTGCAAAAAAAATCAACATACTTACATGTCTTACAAGAATTCTACGACTCCGGCAATCATTGAAATCTTTTTACTATGGATGGAAGCAAGCTAGCGCTATAGATCCAAATATAAATATTTACAGTTTTTCAAAACTAAAATGTCTACTATATATACAATGCACATTAAATAAAAAGCGGTTAGATTAATTTCGCCGCTTCTTCATTGCATCTTTGACTGACTGAAAATACGTCTTGAGGTACTCAATATCTCTTAGCTTTATGAAAAATAAGAACTGATGAATTGACGAAACAAAAAATTCTCTGACACAAAATAGCTTTGGAACGTATGGATATTTTAAGATTAGTAGTGAGTTTCTTATACGGTAATACCTTCTTGAAGGGGGGTGAACAGGGATATTGAAGCCTTTTAACTTCAAATGACCACTACCGATCTCATGAGACATCATCAGATTAGGGGTAACAAAAATTTTTATCCCTTTGCTAATTGCTCGCAGACACCACTCCGTATCAACGTAATCTATAAATAGCAGCTCATCCATTAAACCAGCTAGCTCTAGAACTCGCTTTCTTAAGGACATTCCTGATGAAATAAGGCAATCAACCTCCACTGCACACTCCCCCCTCCCCGAATATATTTTCTTTCTAAATCCAAACCTAGTGAACTTGATCGAAGGATACTCAAAGTGATCGTATCTGTGAAAGAAAGTAGGCCCTAACACAATAGGCCCTGAATAATCACCTTCTAAAAGGGAATACTCTGCTTCCAACCTATCTAAATACCCAAAATCTATAGAGGAGTCTTGGTCAAAGAAAACGATAATCTCGTCCTCTGGTAGATTAACTAGAGACTTTATGCCTATATTCTGAGCGGCAGCGATACCTACATTTTCATCGAGAGAGATTATATCAATATTATTAAAGTCACTAAATATTGATTTGATCAACTCAATATTTCTACTTGAATTATCAACAACAACAACTTTATTAAATTGGCTGATATTATCAATAATAAGCGATGAGAGAATTTTCAAATCGGGATTGTAAGTAACCACTACCGCTGAAACAGGCATAAAAAAACAACCTAAATTAAAGAGAAGTTTTCATGAACCTTTGAAAGATTCTTATTATAAAACTTATCTTTTTTTAAGACTTCTCCCCATGTATCTTTCATATACTTCACTTCTTTATTAAACCTTTTAACCTTTTCAGGATTATCTTCTGTACCACGAGATATTGATTCATGATGATAAAGCTCAGCGTATGGAGTCCAAAGATTTCTATAACCGGCCTCACCAACCTTCAGGCAGAAATCAACATCATTAAATGCTACCGTAAGATCTTTTTCGTTAAGACCAGCAACCTCTGAGTAAATCTCTTTTCGCACGATAAGACAAGCAGCAGTAACAGCTGAAAGGTTTTGAACTAGCTTTAAGCGACTAAAATAACCATTACTCCCCTTTGGAAAGTATTTATGAGAGTGGCCGGCTACGCCACCAATTCCTAAAATAACACCAGCATGCTGGATTGTATCGTTTGCATAGTAGAGCATAGCACCGACACAACCAATCTCTTTGCGTATAGCATGTGACACCATTTCACCTAACCAACCAGAGTTAATAACTTCTATATCATTATTAATTAAGCCAATAATTTCACCTTTAGCATATTTTACAGCAAAATTATTAATTGCGGAGTAGTTAAAAGGGTGAGGATATCTTAGAACCGTAATCTTCTCATGCTTCTCAAGAGACGAGAAGTATTCTAATGATTGGGGATCATCAGAATTATTATCTACTAAAATAATTTCATAATTCTCATAATCCGTTAATTCTAAAATAGATTCTATTGCTTGCTTAGTTATATCTTTACCGTTATAAGTAGGAATAATTAGAGAAACCAGAGGTTTTTTCCCAGTTTCATCTATCAAAGGATAGATAACACGATACGTATTGTCGAGTTTACCTTTTTCAACAACAACATCCATATCTAGGTTATCAAAATGATCTTTTAGAGACTTTATACCAGATTGCGTCGTGTATGACTTCTCACCAGAGGATAATGCTGTTGAACCATCAATAGCTCTCCAGTGATATAAGACTTTCGGAATATGAACAACATTCTTATCGTCAATCTCTCTTGAGTATCTTAAAAGCAAATCATAGTCTTGACTGCCTTCATAGCCTTCTCTAAAACCACCAATTTTCTTAACAAGATCAGTTTTATATACACCAAGATGTGAAACGTAATTTTGGCTATATAGTAAATCTAAGTTCCAATCCGATTTGAAATGCGGGTCTAATCGCAATCCATTTACATCGATTTTATCTTCATCTGTGTAGATAAACTGAACAGAAGGGTTGTGAATAATTTCTTTAACAACATATGAAAGAGCATGAGGATGTAACAAATCATCATGGTCCAGTAGCGCTACCCATTCACCAGACGCTAATTTAATCGCACTATTTGAAGAATTAGAAATATGCCCATTTTCTTCTCTAAAGACATACTTGATTCTATTATCTTTCTCAGCATAACTAGAAATAACATCTCTTACACCAGCATTAGTTGAAGCATCATCAGCTATACATAACTCCCAATTCTCATAAGACTGATTAATAACAGAGTCAATACATTGTCTTAAGAACTTGATATCGGAGTTGTATGTAGGCAATAATATCGAAATCAGCGGTGCTGGACGTCCTGAGATGGACGAAACAACCATCTCTTCATCTTTAAGTTCAACTTCATTCCTAGAAATCAGCCAGTTCTGGTAACATCCTGCCTCAATATTTTGTTCTTGTCGTTCATTTTTATTCAAAATAAAGTGATAAATTTTTTTAATGAGACCTTTTACACCACGATCCTTGTAAACGCCGTACGATTTACAACACAAATCCAGTATACGGGCTTTCTTATTGAATGCATTTTTTAAACGACGAAGTGAACATTTTAAAAAGCTATTAAATAATCTAATTGGAGCCATTACAAGCCATGAATTAGAGTTCAATATATCATCATACTTTCTTTTAGTTTCTTCCAGTTGAGCTTCTAATGAGTTAATCTTTTCTAAAAGAGCATCATTATGCCTTCTAAAGAACTGATTACTTTCAACCAACTCTTTCATATTAAAATCTTTCTCATTACTCACCGCACCTAGATGCCTATTTTCTTCTGTGAGAGAAATAAGCTGGTGAGTAAGTTCATTTAAAAGCAACATACATGATTTATCATTTTGACTTGGCTTAGGGTGCTCAAGCTTTAAGTTCTTAATACTTTCTCCAACCACCCAAAACCCTCTATAACAAGCCTCACTGAAGTCAACATTGTTAAGGTATCTATTGTAATGATTGTAAACTGATTCACACACGGACCTAAATCTTTCATCAGCGGTCTCTAGCATATGAATATTCATCATACACTCCCACCAATCTAGCTGCCCCGCCTTAAAATGCTGATACGGTTTAGAAAGAGAGCGCAAAGTATCATTAATAGACTCTACTGAAGGGACCCCCTCTTCAAAATGCTCTCTTAACCAAGGATGTTCAACTCCATGAAACTTTTTAAAGATCTGACTTACTCGCCTCTCAGCCTTGTTAGTAAATCCATCATTATCTATTGGGCAACACATTATAAAAGCTTTTTGAGCGACCCTTGTACATTCTGAAATGACTTCGGCTCGAAGATGCTCTGGAATATGCTCTAAAACATCTAAACAGATGACGAAGTCAAACTCATCATCGTCAAAAGGTAAGTTTGAAGCATCCGCTTGGACGAAACTATAATGTCCTTTTTCAACAGGCTCATTAATATCAGAAAAGGTTATATTAGCATTCGGAAGATATTCAGCTAAATTAAAATGTGCATTTGCACCAACCTCTAAAACCGTTAAACTCTCATTACCCGATAAGCCGTCAATGACGCTTTTAACTGTACTGTATCTTTGAAACTGGTCAAAAATCTGGTTGTATATATTCAAGACTTTACTTCCCATTCATGCTCAATATAGAACACACCTTCACTTTTATATTCAGACTCAACTTTAAAGCCTTGAACTCTTGGAAGGTAATCTATCGTTACTAGTCCCTTATCAGAAAAAACACCAACGTCAAACCAGAATTCCCCAGGCAACAAAGTCAACTTTGGAAGTTTATATAAAACCTTGTGAATTCCTCTTGTAGTTGGAATTTCAATATGTTCTAGATAAGTGTTTGGTCCAAATAGGAACTCACCACTTGAAGAGATAATAGCAGCACCTACAAGAAGAGAGGGCACAGAGATATCAAATACCTCATATTCAATCTCTAAAGTTAAGCTATCAAGTGGTGAAAATTTATTTTCATTTAATGAGGTGGACAGAATCCTAGCAGGTTTTGCTGGAGTTACATTAGAAACATTACTTTCTTGCACCATTTCAGATACTACTTCTGGGGTTGGAGTAGTACTTCTAGACATAAAGTCCCTATAACTATCACAAACAGAAGAAGCGCGATCAAAGGATTTTAGATGCCCTTTATCTAGCCAGAGCGCCTTATTACAAAAGCGCTGAACTTGCTCCGGGGCATGTGTAACGAACAGTATCGTAACTCCTTTGCTTTTTAGAGACTCCATATACTTGATACATTTAATCTGAAAACGAATATCTCCGACCGCAAGTGCCTCATCAATGATCAGTATTTCGGGATCAGTATGGATCGCCACAGAAAATGCTAATCGCACATACATACCAGATGAATAAGACTTAACAGGCCTATCAATAAAGTCGCCTATTTCTGCAAACTCAATAATTCGATCGTACTTGCTGTCTATCTCCTCTGTACTAAGGCCAAGAATAGCAGCATTCATATAAACATTTTCTTTGCCTGTAAACTCAGGGTTAAAACCAGCTCCAAGCTCTAATAATGCAGCTACCCTACCTCTTACCTTGACCACTCCAGAACTAGGTGTAAGTGTCCCGGTAATAATCTGCAATAAAGTCGATTTGCCTGCACCATTGTGCCCTAAAACCCCAACACAATCCCCTTTAGAGAGTTGAAACGAAATATTATCTAAAGCTGAAAACTCCTCATAACGCTTCTTCTTTTTTGAGCCCAGCATTTGATATAGCCGATCAACAGGTCTTGAGTAGAGCTGATAGGTTTTACTCAAGTTTGAGACCTCTATTGCAAAGTCATTACTATCACAGGACATCAGCAAACCCTTTTTTTGTTACCCCAAAGAAAACCAGCCCCAAAGAAAAAATAAAAAAGCTCAGACCACAAACGATCACATAAGAAACTAAGTCAGGAACATTGCCAAATATAACAACATCCCTTACTCCTGTAATGAAATATGCTAATGGGTTAAGAGCTAAATATGGCTGAAGAAACTCTGGCAGAGCCTCTAATGGAAAAAACAAAGGAGATGTAAACATTAAAACCGTGATAGCAACCCCCACAAACTGGCTTAAATCTCTTACATAGACCCCGATTGCCGAGAGAAACCAGATTCCACCTACAATAAAAAGCACGAATGGCAACATAATGAAAGGTAAAAGCAGAATACTTAATGGAATGCTATTAAAGACAACTAATTGTGCTAATAGCAAAATAAAAAAGCTTATTAATGCATGAAACAATGCATTGCCTAATACAACCCAAGGAAGCACTTCCAATGGAAAGACAACCTTTTTGACATAGTTAGAATTCTCAACCATTAGCATAGGTGCTCTACTAATACATTCAGCAAAAATATTAAATATAATCATTCCTGCGAAAAGGATAACAGCGAATTCACCTTGACTAGAGCTCTCCCCTCCCCATTTAGCTTTAAACACCATGGAGAATACAAATGTGTAGACAGCCAGCATCAACACAGGGTTAAAAAAAGACCAAGCAACGCCAGCCATTGACCCCCGATATCGAGCTGCAATTTCACGGTAAGTCAGCTTAAAAATTAGCCCCTTGTGCCGCCAAGCACTCATCATCAATGAGCGGTACATAACTAAATTCCTTAAAGTATTTAGTTGAATTTAGGAGCGTCACAGAAGCGCAGCCCACTTTCATCTTTTGCTGAAAGCTCAGGCAGCATCCCATTAACTAAAGGCCACTCAATATCAAGATCAGAATCATTCCAAAGAATTGAAACCTCGGAATTAGGGTCATAATAGTTCGTGCACTTATATACAAACTCAGCGACTTCACTTATAACGTAAAAGCCATGAGCAAATCCTTCAGGAACCCATAACTGCCTTCTGTTCGACTCCGAAAGATAAACTCCAACCCAATTCCCAAAGGTAGGTGAACTTTCACGCAAGTCGACGGCGACATCAAACACCTCTCCAGATACGACACGCACAAGTTTACCTTGGGTATGCTCTGTCTGATAATGCAACCCTCTTAAAATCCCTTTTTTTGACTTTGAGTGATTATCCTGCACAAAATCTACGGTAGTATTAGACACCAGCTGGTTAAATACTTTTTGATTCCATGTTTCCATAAAAAAGCCACGTTCATCACCAAATACATCAGGCTCAATTATTTTCACACTTTCAATATCTGTGCTGATTACTTTCATATCTTTCACCAATAACTTTTAATATTTTTTATCTCTAGAAGCCAATCACTTGGGGGGACATTAAACTGTTTATGAATCTTCTGGCAGTTCAACCTCGAATTACTTGGACGATCAGCTTTTGTGAGAAATTCTGCACTTGATATAGGCTTTAATACAGGCATTTTATCAAGAAGCTTGGCATCAACTGCGCTCTTAAAGATTGAGTTGGCAAACTCAAACCAGCTTACATAGGGCTCTCCAGAGAAATGATATACCCCCCACTCAGGTGTATTACCTGCATCAATATATTCAATTATTGATATTAGGGCTTGAGCAATATCACCTGCATAAGTAGGCCCACCAAACTGATCGCTGACTATGCTGATTTCATTTCTATCACGGGATAACCTAAGCATCGTTTTAACAAAGTTATTCCCATGCCCACCAAAAACCCACGCTGTTCGCAAAATTAAATGCTTTTCGCAATACTCAGCAACCGCTTTTTCACCCTCAAGCTTACTTTTTCCGTATACTCCTTTTGGTTCTACCTTATCCTTTTCAGAATATGGCTCAAGAGCATCGCCTTTAAATACATAATCAGTAGAAATATGCAGCATAGTCGCACCAACGCTCTCTGAGGCCTCAGCTAAATTCATAGGGCCTTTATGGTTGATAGAGAACGCTAGATCAACATCAATTTCGGCCTGATCAACAGCAGTATAAGCTGCAGCATTTAAAAGATAATCAGGCTTAAATTCCGTAACTATTTCAAATACATCTTTCTTATTTGTGATATCCAATGCATGACGATCTAAAGCTAACAGCTCCACTTTACCTGCTAGCATCTCAGTCAAACAAAATCCTACTTGTCCATTACACCCTGTAATTAAAACTCTTTTCACGAATCACCTGTTTTGCTAATTAAAGACTTAAGGTAACGACCGTATTCATTTTTCAGCATCGGCTTAGCGAGCTCACAAAGTTCCTCACTAGATAACCACCCCTGCCTCCAAGCTATTTCCTCTAGACAAGCTACCTTCAAACCTTGTACATGCTCTATTGTTTGAACAAATGAAGAGGCTTCATGTAGGCTTTCATGAGTCCCTGTATCAAGCCAAGCAAAACCGCGCCCAAGGACTTCTACATTTAAGGAATGATCCTTCAAATACATATCATTAATAGCGGTAATCTCAAGCTCACCTCGTTCTGAAGGTTTTACTTCTTTGGCAAAGTCAATCACTCGATTATCGTAGAAATACAACCCTGTTACAGCATAGTTCGATTTTGGCTTAATCGGCTTCTCTTCAATCGAAATTGCTTTCATTGACTCATCAAATTCCACCACCCCAAAGCGCTCTGGGTCTTTAACTTGATATCCAAAAACAGTAGCGCCTGAGTCCCTTGAAGCTGCATTTTTTAATGTTTTACTAAATGACTGTCCGTAAAAAATGTTATCCCCCAACACCAAACAGACACTCTCATCACCAATAAAATCCTCACCAATTATGAAAGCCTGAGCTAGCCCATCTGGGCTTGGCTGAACGGCATATTCCAGATTCACACCAAAGTCACAACCGTCACCCAAGAGCCGTTTAAAACTATCATTATCTTCTGGAGTTGTGATAATTAAAATGTCTCTAATGCCGGCAAGCATAAGTGTTGAAATCGGATAGTAGATCATCGGCTTATCATAAACAGGCAAAAGCTGCTTTGACACACCTCGAGTAAGTGGATATAAACGTGTACCCGATCCCCCAGCAAGAATAATACCTTTCATAGTTATTCTCCCGCTCCAAGTCTCTCTAAACTATATGAACCATCTAATACACGTTGCCACCATTTAGAATTACCTAGGTACCACTCAACAGTTTTTCGAATACCAGACTCAAATGTTTCCTCAGGCTTCCATCCCAGCTCGCGCTCAATTTTGCTAGCATCGATGGCATAACGAACATCGTGTCCAGGTCGGTCTTTTACGTATGTAATAAGTTCTTCATAACAACCAATACCCTCAGGCTTATTTGGCACCAACTCTTCAAGTAAAGAGCAAATCGTTTTCACAACTTCAATATTGGCTTTTTCATTATGCCCACCAATATTGTAGGTTTCTCCTACTTTCCCCTCAGTGACAACTTTATATAATGCTCTTGCATGATCTTCGACGAATAACCAATCTCGAATTTGCATACCATCACCGTAAATAGGTAGCGGTTTGCCATCTACAGCATTCAAGATCATTAAAGGAATAAGTTTTTCGGGAAAATGATAGGGACCATAGTTGTTAGAACAGTTGGTAACAATTGTTGGCAACCCATAAGTACGAAGCCATGCCCTTACCAAATGGTCACTTGATGCTTTTGAAGCAGAGTATGGGCTGGACGGTTCGTAAGATGTATCTTCAGTAAATAAATCATCTGTACCTTCCAAGTCGCCATACACTTCGTCAGTCGAAATATGGTGAAAACGAAATTTACTTTTCCCAACTTCATCCAACTGCCCCCAATACGAGCGTGCAGCTTCCAAAAGATTGTAGGTCCCAATAATGTTCGTTTCCATAAAGGCTGAAGGCCCATCGATAGAGCGATCAACATGAGATTCTGCAGCCAAATGCATTACTGCATCAGGTTTATGTTCAGAGAATACTCGATCCAATTCAGCACGATCACAAATATCCACCTGTTCAAATACATACCTTTCACTACTGGATACATCTAGAAGAGACTCCAAATTGCCAGCATAAGTCAATTTATCAACATTAATCACTTCATCATCAGTGGAAGAAATAATATGCCTAACAACCGCTGAGCCAATAAAGCCAGCACCTCCTGTAACTAATAACTTCATAAGAGCCTCTAAGCTTGATCACTAAAACCACAATCCTGATATATTTAGTGGTTTATAAATTAACAAATCGGGTATTCTAAGTGAGCTGTATGCACAAAGCTAGGCCGCTCGATGGAATAGGGGAGCTGTTTTAACAAAGTCCTCCTCAACTTAATCATATAATTCATAAGCTTCCATTGGCTCACCAATAATGAGCAACTAATTCTGATTCGGCCTTTGATACCAAGGAGACACCATATCCGTAATACCGTACAAACTGTTTCGCTTACCTAGCATCTGTCCGCCATCACGAGTAATTGGCTGCCAAGCAAAACTGCGACGACTGTTGGTCGGTTTAAACGATAACGTGTCGAATGGAATAGAAATATAAAATCCTTTGGTAAAGCTCCCTTCTCCAAAGTCTTCGGCAGACATATCCGTAATGCTTGCGTAAGCACCAACGATCATGCCGCTATCAAATTGCTTTGAAAAATCGAATCGTGTACCCACATCCTGCGCTAAGAACTTACCAGTATCTAAGCGCAGCAAAGTACCATCAAGGAATGACCACTCAGGCTGATAGTAAAGCGACACATGCCCTGTAAGACCACGCGCTAATATCTTAGTACCACTTCCATAGTCATTTTCATCAGTAAAAATACCAAAGGTAGAGCTTGGGTCACGCTGCGCCACCGCATTGATATCAGCGCCAATTGCCCAGTTAGAACTTGGCTGGCGATACAGTACTTCCGTACCCACACCTGCAAACATGCTTTCTAGATAACCGCCATAAACCTGCTGGTACCAGTTCTGCCCATAACGATCAAACCAAGTTAATTGTAAGTTATTCAGATAAGCATCATTTTCACTAACATACGCGCGCACCAACGTTCGCACGCGATAATTATTAGTACCATCTGACGGTACACTAAAGTTTAATTTATCGTAGTTATCCAACAAGTTAATCGCTATCGAGCTGGATAATTCTAGGTTACGCGTCAGCCAATAAGAGCCGCCACCAATAGCACTCAAACTGTATAAGTAAAATCCTTCAGGGCCACCGAAAGACTGATCCAAATGTGGCTCAAAGCCATAGTTGAAACGATCGAAATCCTCGTAAACTGGCTCAACATCCGCAACAACCGGCGAAACATCTTGCGCTGCGTCCCAAATAGAGGGATCAAAATACGTCACATTGGCGACATCACGGTAGTCTTGCGCTGAAATTTCAGTAGCTTTTACCGGAATGCCTTTCGACTCTTCAACGATTGTAAAAGTACGTACATCACTAGGTACATGATTAGTAATAACAGCCGCAGCCCTTTCTAACGCCACATCACGGTCACGATATTTATTCTGCTTTGTCACAAAAGTAACGCTGTCATTTTGCTGATAAGCGCTAGAAGTCTTATAGCCAGCAACATCATTCAACTCATTATCCAAAGCCTGCCAGTCTACATCAGCCATCACTGCAGGTTGATTGTCAGATAACACAGGAGCTTTGTTATCCAACATAGGCCCTTTCATAGTGTTGAAATTCGTCGAGAAATTCACACCAAACGCAACTGTATTACCACGTTCATAGCTCAGGCGTAGATCAAAGCCATCTGCAACCTCATAAAGAGCACCAAAGTTCCATGGTATATCGGGTGTCATATTAACATTACCCCTGGTAACCGGGCGATCTTGACTGTAATCATTGCCGTCGTATTCCAGTTTAAAACGCAAAGGCTTGTAAGGTGTTTGGTACTCTACACCGCCATATAGCGAAGCAGGCCCTGTAAACCAACGATCATAATCAATCGACCCACCATTATCAGCAAAACCAGACACACGATCACAAAAACGGTCTGACGCACTGCAAAACGGGTTACTGATATTGCCACGAGTACCCAAGTACCCCCAACCTAACCCAAGGGTCACATCAAATTGACCATAGCTATCCGTTGAGAAACGCTTGGTCGCTGCTAAATATTCCCCGTCAAATAGGCCAGTACCACCTAGATCTCGAAGACCGACGGACATCTCTGGAAGCCATTGAGCCTCTTCTAATAAGCGAAGCTTCGCATCAATACCTTTATCAGCATACTCTGTATCACCACTAAAGGCTTGGCTATTACTGTATAGGAGGTCATTCACCTCAGTGTAACGGAAAGTTGTTTCTAACCAAGGCATCAACTGCAACGACACGGTATAAAAAGTGTACTCACTGTTATCACTGTAACCAAAACTAAAAGCACCCTCTTCCGCCATACGCCCAGTTGGCATCTGGATCAAGCCGACACCACCCAAATCTGTCTGTGAAGGCTTTAGCTGCACACCTTGAAAAGGCGGAGAAAAGTAACCACTTTCTTGGGCCTGTAACACACCACTTAGTAGAACGCCACAACCAAAAACAACCGGCGTTACAGATAAATATTTAAATGACATTACAGCTCCAAACGATGACTTAGTAACTGAGCAATATCGCCATTTAAATCGCGAAACTCATAGGGTAAATCTTGCAGCCCAGTGAACAGCATTGCTCCTGGGCTTAAAAAATAAAGCTTGTCACTCCAAGTAAGATCACTCACTGAGTAAACCTTACGGTCTGCCTGAATAATCCATAGCGAATCATAAGGCTGATCCTCTTTCTCAGCATCAGCGAAAACTGCTAGATAATCACGTAACTCAGCATTGTATTGAATATCTAAAATGGCCGTTTTTGGCTGCCGGGGGCTGACAACTTTTATATGGTTAGGTCGATCCGGCAAATACAACCAGAACTCTTGATTTAGTAGGGGATTACGCTTAGAAAATGCTTGGACTTTATTCGGATCTGATTCGATCTCTTGATAATAAACAAAACGCATGCCGTTTATTTGCATCGCAAGATTGAGCGTTTCAGGCGTATTAAGCAACATCAGTTGACGCAGCACTTTTTGCTTTTGAACTTCCACCATAGGTTGCTTGTGAGGATCTACCAATGTCGTGCCAAGAGAATAAACAGGATAATCGGCTTGAGCGTATGCGTCACTCAGTACCTGAGATAAGCGAACACCTTGAGGATACGTTAATAACGTTTGATTCGGCAGTACTGTGATATAAGTAGGAAAGCCTCTCGTCTCAGCAACACTGAAACTTGAAGCCAACATTGCCAGAATAAGGTATACCGAGCGACATTTCATCCGGCTAAAGCACGTTTTAGTAAAGGACATTAAGGTTGCCCTCCTTGCGACGCCTTATCAGCAGAGCGATAAGGAACAAATGGCCTAACCATCAGCATTTCCACCTTATCCATATTCGGCCCTAAATACTGAACACTCTTTACTACAAATGCATCATACTCATCCGTCGAAGGTGCACGCCAATAGGTATTAACAAAACCAGCGTCTAAAGTATCGAACACCACAGTTTCGGTAAATTTATCAGTTTCCTGAGACCAAAGATCTGTTGATACCACTTCAGAGCCTAAATTCTTTGTATTCACATTGGCAGTAAAGCCATATCGATAGCCTGGCGACCAATCATAACGCGCCTGCCATGTATCCACTTTACCTAAAACATAATTACCAGACACTGAAGCAAGCTCTTCTAGATTATCCTTTGTAAAGCCCACAGTATGTACAATACGCCCCCCCTCAGTAACGATGCTATCACCATCCGCACTCAGCCAAGTTAAGCGAAACATTCCGGTAGATTCGTTTTTCGAAGCATCAGACAATATCAATAACAGTGTCTTTGAATTATTCACCGTAACTTGGGCACTCGCGTAGGGCACAGAAGCAATATAATCAGCATCTTTAGCTTTATCGAAATAATCCAAAGCCTTAGTAGAATCAATAATGTTCTTAAAATTAGAAGAACAACCAGACAAGGCAAAAATCAATACAAAGAGAGAGTAGATTGGAAAAGAGGACAGACTCATAGCAAGACCAGCAGCAGTTTAAAGAAAAACCACCTGACATAATAATCAGGTGGTTTGCAAACCATACATTAATTTGTATTAGTCGTAGTACTTACACTTTGAGTCGCAGCATCATCTTTTTTAGTTGCCGCTGCAGTAGCTGCAGCCACACCAGCGACACCGATACCAATTGCACCGGCAGTAATACCGCCAACAGCAGCTGCACCTGCAGCACCTGCACCAGCAGCTGCACCAGCACCAGCGCCTGCTGCACCAGCACCACTAGCGCCCGCACCAGCACCACTAGCGCCCGCACCACCGGCACCACTGCCAGCGCCCGCACCACTACCAGAACCTGCAGCGCCAGTGTTTGCAGGGGCTCCGCTACCACTAGCACCTGCATCTTGCGCATATACTTGGCCCGATAGGGCCAAGGCTACAACCGTAGCCATAGTTAAGAGTTTCATAATATTTCCTTATCATTAAACATCGATGTTTGAAGAATTCTCTTCGTCATCGATTTTAGAGCATGCTTTGTGACAATGTAAGCACTCCATGCACTATAAAAGCTAATTTTTAACCAATTTGCGCCATTTTTAGCAGCAGCTATGACATATTACTGTCACTCTCAAAAGGCACACTCAACACTCACACTTTGTGAAAGCATTACGCAAACAGGCTTTATTTTTGCCCTGTTTTAAGACATCATGGCATCACCTCAACAATGTGTGATATCCACCTTGTCAGCTCCGTAGCAAGCACAAGCATTATCAATACAAGGAACTGTGAGTTTTTAATGTCGTTGTTCAAAATACGAAATCGCACTCAGGCAAAAGCACTCTGCACTGTAGCCTTTTTTTGTTTGCCCTCTTTAGCAGTTTCTTCCCCTTGGCTAGAAGCCAACGATCCATTTGTACGCTCCTCGCTAGTATTACTATCGGATGCGGGACAATTAAGCAGTCCAGTGAATCATTATCCGTTACGCTGGTCGATGCCGGGGGATGATTTCAGCCATGTACAACAAGAAAGTTCCATCGTACGCGAAGCCAACTTGCAACTGCTTTATCGCTTGAACTCGGCAAAGCTCAACCGGGGTAATCGCTCTTTTAAAGCACTTTATGGCTCAGAAACCAGCAGTGCAGCAGGCTTTGGTCAATTTAATGAAGACAAGCGAGGTCTTTACAGCAGTGTTGAGCAATTAAATAACAGCTTCTCTTATCGTGTCAGCGCCAACTACAGCGAATACCAGAACGACACTTCGTTTAA
>Ga0066192_1000025_pt1 | contig 32706 bp, 24 predicted proteins | sample WorMetvacBELIZE1_FD_58707 | JGI IMG/M metagenome (GOLD analysis project Ga0066192, IMG submission 58707) | Marine gutless worms symbiont microbial communities from Max Planck institute for Marine Microbiology, Germany - Olavius vacuus BELIZE.1... | ecosystem: Host-associated > Annelida >... | reverse complement strand
ATAGAAGGCTCTTTGCGAGCGCGACCAAAAACACTCCCCGCAACAGACATTTTTATGCCCCTTCTTGCCTCCTTATTCCTTGCAGCATAAAGATTTCGAGCACCCTCTGGGGTCCCCTTCACCACCTCCGCGCTCGCAAGAATTCGTTCCCCCTCCTGAAACAAGTTAATCGACGCCGCGGTGCTAAACCCATCGAAGGGGAAGACACGTTCCGCGGCAAACTCATCTCCTGTAGAGACTGTCTTAATCATACACGTTTAAGATTCAAAAGTCAAGGTATAGCAGGCCATAAATCGGCAAAATCCTCATGGATTTCTCTCAAATAACAACGATGTTTCGCTCCTGTTTAGGAAGGGGCTGGCCGATAACTGTTGCCGCTTTGCGGGCTTCTGTCTCATTAAGGCCAAGATCAAGAATGATGACCTGGTCGTCTTTCTGGTTCATTTGCTCCTTAAGATCGCTCTGTAACCGCACGCGGTCTATATCCTTAAGCACACAGAAAAAAACCGAGAATTGCCAGGCTTTTCCATAACCTCTTAGCACTTTGTGAACGCGTCGCAGTCTTTTTGGATCTCTGATATCATAGCAAACAAGAAAACATCGACGCATAATTACCTCAATTAGCGTGTGGTTAAGAATGACAGCGTTGGAATTTCTTGCATTAGCCAAGCCGCAATCATTCGTGCGTGCAAAACGATCATGCGCCGATAACTCAAACGATACTTGAATTTCGAATGAGTAATTTCGGTGGCCATCGTTCTACCATGGGCATTGAAAAAGCTCTTCCTGCCAGCGTCGGTGAGTGAACAGCCCGCGGCTGTGCGAATAAAATGTCCTTCGCTCAGTTCTCCCCGATTGAAACAGGTAACAGCGATGGAATCGGCAATCAATGGCCGAAACGGTTCCATAAGATCAAGCGCGAGTGCGGGACGCCCAGGTCTGGATACGTGGAATCCTCCAACAGAGGGTTCCAACCTTGCCAGCCGCAATGCCGCTACGCATTCATGTGTTAATATCGAGTAAGCCAATGACAAGCAGGAGTTGATGGGATCGGGCGGTGGTCGACGTTTTCTGCCATTGGTGTTGAATTCGTCCGATAGAGACCCTTTGAACATTTTTGCAAAGTGCCCAAAATATATGGCGGCCGCTTTTCCTTCATGCCCCCGAACTGAATCTAACGATTCTGCTGATTCTGCGCTCTGAGCTTCCTTTGCCAATTCAGCGGCTACAGTATCAGGTAGTGATTTGTGATTGCGAGTAAGAAGGGTCCGCTGGTTCATGATTTTGGCCGATACGAGGGCGCGAGCGAGCTCAAGGCAGACTCCATCATCATCGAGCCTTCGAATTTGCGATTTGCGGACTTCGGCACTGGTCGAATCGAGTGGATCGATCATGGCCACGAGTCGGCCTGCTGACGAGAGAAACGCGATGGGAATATTTCTTCCAGCAAGGGTGCTGATTGCCTGGGTAGTGATTTGCACCGCGCCTAGCAGCGAAAGGCTTTCGAGGTTTGCGAGAGGCATGGTTTTAGCCACGATACCGTCCCTATTGGTAACCCTTAATTCCTTGCCGCGAACACCAATCTTGACACCATCTTGCTGGGCCACGATATGAATACCGTCATCGCGAGGTGGCCAGAGCTTTCTCGGTGTCATCTCGTCGGTTGGAGATTGCTGATAATTGACTTCGTCCGGTAAACAGATCGGCTGAAGTGAACATCGTGGACAGCGCGGGTCGTTAACCAATGGGAGCGGTCGTGGGCCTTCGGCGCATTGTTTTGCGTTTTCGAATGTTTTTAACGCTTCAGCTTTGAACGCGTCATCAATGCTAATCCTTAAACTGAGTTTTTCGGTGGCGTAGTAAACAATCGCTTCTTCAACTTTGTAACCGGCTTCTTCGAGAAGAATGACCTGCAATCCCACCTGCGCGCGATCAGTGGGCCAAATCCTCGAATAGGAAGGGGGTGGATCCCCTGTTTCTTCAGGACTGACTGGAGACATTGTAATTCGTTTGGATCTGCCCTTGCGGTATTCAACAGGGACAGCGGTTTGACCAGATATCTCAGCCAGATCCAAAGTGGCCGTGAGCTTAAGGGAGTCGCTGGTCAAAACCAAGCTGCGAACGATTTCTGGTTTCTCCGCATCGACTTCATCGTCGTTTTTCTGTGCGGTACTTGCGGCACTGGGCCTATCCACGCGTCGATGAACAACCAACCCCTTTTCCGTATCACTGCTTGGAACAAATACGCCTTCTACTTGCATGTAGTAGAAAAGGCGAGGACAATAGGCATGTTCGGCCACATTGCGGGCCGGCCAAAGGTATTCATCCATGGATCGTATCCAGCTTAGAACGGCATATCACCCTGCGGATGATTCATTATCGGCTATTTCCCCTGATTTTTTGAAATTACGATATCACAAGACTCCATATTTTCTGTCTTTATTGCGTCGCGTGGCCCATACCTCCATTTATCAGGCCAATACGGGGTGGGCTTCTATTTAATTGAGATGTGGGCCGATGCAAGGCGGGTGGGGCGCGTGATTGACGGGATTCTGATTCTGCGAACCGACTGTCTTAGGAAGTTTTAAGGCGTTTCTGCAATTTTTCGCACACCCGGGCTTCAACATCCTTCCAATAAATTGTTGTGCTGCTCCAAAGGTTCTTGTCCTTGTTCAATACGCCAGTCACATCGCGCCAGACATCGGTTTTTTCGCCCTTGCCTTTTTGACTGGTATCCAGCATCACATCCTTTTTGCTGAACAGACCATTTTTCACAGCCAAATCCTTATCCACTGTACCGTCCTTGCTGTTGCAGCGTACCCACCACCATTTGCCTGGCCAAACCGGATCGGTAAGCGCGCGCAGGCCAATGTTGCAGGCGGCATTGAGATCGGCTTGCAGGCCGCCGGCAATCGGTGAGTGTTCATCTGCCGACACGAATACCTGGCCGCCCTTCTGTGGAATACGCAGCAAAAGACAGTCTTGCCGTTTGTTTTTCGTTTTGCTTTTCCATTGCTTTGCAAACTTTTGACATTCCAACAAATACTGATCATTAGGCGTGCGTTCGGCTTCCTTTTTCTTTTTAACTTTGTCAATCCGGTCCTGCCAGAAGGCATCAGGGAACTTGCGAATCGACATATCATTGCAGCGCTGCCCTGGCGCGCCGGTACGAGAGTCTTGCTTGGATGTGTGCTTTGGAAAGATCTGCCGCAGCAGCAAGCCATACAGTTCACAGCCCTGGGCCAGATAGTCGCGCACCTTACCCGATGCCCATTCCATCAATCGCCTGTTTTCGCGCCGCGTATATAGCTCATCCGGTCGATAGTCATCAAGGTTTTCGATTACAATGGCATGACAGGGCGCAAAGCGCTTATCGTCGGAGAGGGTCCTCATGCGCTTGGAACTGTGTTTGCCGCTATCGGTGTTCCCAGGCTCGGCGCCCAGCCCAAGCGCCGCTTCGATGATACGGCTTGAAAGCTGTTTGACACGCTGTTCGCGCAGATGCTTAAAACGATCCAGTGATTTCTGTCCAAATTTCTGCGCGCTGTCATCATCTTTTTCTGGTTTGTTTTTTCGTAAGTCATCCGGTTCTGGTCGCTGGAAAAAGGACTTTTGGCTCTTCCACATGCCCCGTAAGGTAGTAATGCGCATCATCGATAAGCCGCCGGTATAACGGGCGGCTTTTTGCGCGGCACGCTTATCTTTGTGAGTGGTCAAATTATCTCCCTTCAAAATCCGTAAGCCGCGCGGCATTAGCCAGCGAGAAATTTCCTTCAGTTGTCGCTTCCACTCTTCATCATCACTCTTCCAGCGTTTTCCAATCTCTTTGGCCAAATCATCTAGTTTCGATACTTCTTTTGCCAACCGGTTCGCGACAGGTTTCATCCTGTTTCGCAATGCCTCAGTTTCTTCACGTTTCTTTTTGCCGCGTGATGGTGTGGTTTCAGTCACTTCCTGATTGACATGTTTATTCCACAAATTCCGCATGGCCTCATCCTGCCAATCCTGTTGCGCCAGCAAACTATACCACTTAAGCAGAGCCTCCGTCGTGGCATCCGGGCGTGAGAGTTCTTTCTCGCCGCCACCCGGAAGTGGCTTGGCTTTACCAGCCAGATAGTACGCGATCCTCGCGCGATCACCATGACGGCGTAGACCCAGTCGAAGAAGTTGTACAGCTTCACGCTGGTATTCATCCACACGCAGGATATCTTCCCTGTCAAACACCTTGACGCGGCCCACGAAGTTCCACAACTTCTCTAGTTTCTCTTTCTCCTCCTTCCGCGGCTTTCGTGCTTTTTTTCCTTCACCCTGGAGTCGGATGGCGAATTGGCGGTCCAGGCGTGCCCAAGGCGCGGGGGAATTATCAGCGGCAACGCGGCGGTAGATTGTTTGTCCTTTGCCGGAGGGATGCGCTAGATACAAATCCGTAAAATTTGGTTTGACGACTCCCCTCTGCCGACACTCAGCTTCAAAATCATCCGATGACAACGCTTCCCATACCGCGCACGAGGCTGCTGCACGGTGGCCAAGATCAACCGAAAGCACACGCAGGCCGGACAAATGGCACAAATCGTGTCTTTTTAGCCAATCTTCAGGCCTCTTGCTGGCCGCAAGGCAATAACCATCGAATGTTTTGGGGATTGATATGCTTCTTTTGACAGCGTAATCCAGCAAAGGTCCATTCCCTCGCATACTCATGGAAAAGGTCAGAGTCCAGTCGATGCGTCGTTTCATCCCTTCGGCTTTGCTGTCCCAACCAATCTTCTTCACATATTTGCCCAAATGCTTCAGATCGCGGCGCACCGCCTGCAAGCGGCCATTCCAAACTTTTTTGTTCCAGATTTCACGCATCTGTGGCTCGCCCTTGTCGGCAATGCTACGCCCCAAGCGATCCAGCCGCGCTACGGGCGTCCCGTCTTTGTTCGAGTCCTCATTCAATCCCAGATCTGACGACAAGCGCTTGGACTGCCAGTGAAACCTGTGATTTTCCATTTTCTTTCCGTTCCACAAGCGCATCTGCAAATCACGCAGACCCCAGTTTCGCAAGGCGTCCTTTTTTACATCCATAGGATTATCGCCTTTGCCCCGCAGCACATGAGCCATATAACGAATTCCCCAACGCGAACTGCCCAGTTCCGCGAAGACAGGATGGCAAAAAGGATCGGGATGGCGGTAGGCTGGCACCTTGAAGCTCTTTTTTTCTGCCTGCCGCGCGACGACATAATCCTTCAAGATACTGGGCCCATTTTTCCACACCACTTGCGCTTCATCTTCAGCCAATTGATAAAACAAATTGACATCGCCGAATTTCTTCTCGTAATCTCTCTGAATCTCCCTTACTGCCTTTTCTCTTTCTTCGGCATCTTCACAGTTCCGCCAAGCTTTCACCACCTCATTCCAGCCGCCAAGCGCTTTCTTCCTGATAAGATAACCATCCAATGAGCCGCTTTCGTCGCCGCGTTGTTGACAATACCTATCAAGATAATTGCGAGCTTCTTCGGGAATGTTATTGAATTTCGCTATCGCTTCAACCAGTTCCCGCCGCGATATTTCCGCTCGCATCGCCCAGCTATGCGCGATTGAAACACGACGAGCCGCGTGATCCAGCATCGGCGTTATCGTATCGGCCTGCGAAGCGCCCAGATACTCTTTAGTCAGCTTCAAATCAAGGCGTTTTTCCAGCAAGTTCTGAACAGCTTTTGCCACACGCAATATTTTGGCAATCTCTTCAGGCTTGCGTTTCTTCCCTGTACCAAAATTTCTGCTTATAAATCCGCGTGCCGCCCTTGGAAATTCTTTCTCCCCTGATTTCTCGGCCACTGTCAGCCAAATTTTAGCATTCCCAAACAACTGAAACATCGCCTTGGCCGCCTCGTCTCGATCCAGTCCGCTTACTTCCTTGCACAGCTCGTCAAAGGCCGCGCTGCGATTCACCCACATCGCGTCCTTGCGAATAGCGGACTGCAAAGTCGGCTCAACTTCGGCAGCCCAGTCAGTCGCAGCCTTCCCCTTAACCCCGCGCTGCTGCAAAATCTTACGCAGTGCCAGCCCCACTTGGGCGGGACGATCCTGGTCGTTGGCCTTCGCCACTTCCCACTTCTTTTTGCCATCGCCCTTCTCAAACGGCCCCTCACCGGCGGCGGCAAAACCCGCTTCCACCGACAGCCAGCCCAAAGTCAGCATTATCCGCGCGTCGCGCTGGGCGTTTTGCAAATTCATCTGTGCGTCTTCACGCTTCTTACCCGCGCCTGCTTTGGCCAGTTTTTCTTTCAGTTTCAGAATATGCTCTGCGTTTTCCACCAGCTCATGTGACAACCCCCCACGCAGCGTCAGCAGAAAATTGCCAAATACCCGTGCTCCACGATTAATCAGCCAGTGGCTCTGCCATAACGCCTCTTGCCAGTCTTGACCATTTTCGTTCAATCCCTTAATTTTCAAAGTGTAGGCACGCTGGGTAACAGGCGTGTTAAACTGTGGCATTGCTCTTCTCCTGATTCCTTTTCGAAAGCATTAGTGTAACTGATCCAAAATCGAAAGAAAAGGTTATTGTATTCATGAATCCAAATTTTTTTATAGAGGATTGACAAAAAATCCACATTCATTAAGGATCATTCAAGCAATCAACACGGTGCAAGCATTATCCACAAGAAACTAATGAAGCTGTTCGATTTTTGGGCTCAGCTCATCATCATCAAAGCGCTGAAGCTTCGCGCCCAGGGAACCAAGACGATCAACAAGATTGTCATATCCTCGCTCAATCTGGTAGACGTTGTGTATAACACTCTTTCCCTTGGCGGCCATCGCCGCAATCACCATGGCCATTCCAGCGCGAACATCCGGCGATGTCAGCTCCGCTGCGCGTAGTTCCCTCGGGCCAGTAACCACCGCTCTATGGGGATCGCAAAGAATAATACCCGCTCCCATAGCGATGAGCTTGTCCACAAAAAACATACGCGATTCAAACATCTTTTCATGAATGAGAACTGTTCCCTCAACCTGAGTCGCCACTACCGTAATGATACTGGTAAGATCGGGAGGAAAACCCGGCCAGGGTGAATCGTCAATCTGGGGGATCATTCCACCCATATCCTGAATCACTTTCTTGCCCTGTTCGGCGGGAACAACAATCTTGTTTTTCTCAGAATGCCACATGATGCCTAGTTTTCCAAAGGCAATGCGGCACATGCGCATATTGTGAGGATCGGCTTCCTCGATGACTATTTCACCGCCGGTGGCGGCAGCTAGACCGATAAAAGACCCTACCTCCATGTAATCAGCCCCAATGCGAAACTCACAACCGCTTAAGGAAGAAACACCACGAATCTTAAGAACATTGGAGCCGATTCCTTCAATGATGGCCCCCATAGAATTAAGCATGCGGCAAAGATCTTGAACATGCGGTTCACTCGCGGCGTTGTAAATGATGGTGTCCCCCGTAGCCTTTACGGCGGCCATCAGCGCGTTTTCGGTAGCCGTAACCGATGTCTCGTCTAGAAATAAGTCCGTCCCCTCCAGTTTTTTTGCGGCAATGATGAAGTGAAAATTCATCTCAATGGTGGCCCCAAGTCCCTCAAGCGCCAAAAAATGAGTATCCAGCCGTCTTCGGCCGATAATATCCCCGCCCGGCGGCGCGAGAACAACCTTGCCCAAACGGCCCAGCAGCGGTCCGGCAAAGAGTATCGATGCTCTCACCTTTGTCGCAGCCTCTTCGGGTATTTCGCTATCGGTTACCCCGGCACAACAGATTTCCCACCGATTGGCGCCACAACGATCAATCTGAGCACCGAGACTCTTAAGAATATCAAGCATCACATGAACATCTTCGATATCCGGAATGTTATCAAGAATTACCGGATTATCGGTAAGCAGGGTTGCGGCGATGCACGGCAATGCGGCATTCTTATTCCCGCTGGCCTTTATTCGACCGCTAATGGGATTTCCGCCTTCGATAGTGTATCTGGGCATAACATGAAGCTACAGGCCAGCGTTCTCATCGTCAATATGCGGAGGATAGTCTTCAATGGCCGTAATGAAATTCGGTGGTAGTTCTCTCGCCAGCCCAAAGCGTATTCAAGACGTTGCTAATATCATCATGGCGCGCTCCCAAAGTGATTCAACGCTGCCCCTCATTGTACTCTCCGCCATGAAAGGCGTCACTGATACCCTTATAGATTGCGCCGCCAGCGCGGAAAAGGGTAATCGGAGATATTTGAACACCTTCACCGTGATGCGTGAACGGCATCAGGAAGCAGCCAAGGCATTGGTAGACGAGATGAGCCGCAGACGAAAGCTGCTCACCACAATAAATACCGTTTTCGATGAACTCGCTGATATACTCCATGGCATCGAACTGGTAAAGGAGTGTTCTCCCCGTACCAACGATTTGGTGAATGGCTTCGGAGAACGGCTGAGCACTTTGTTGCTTTCCGAGCACCTTAAGAGTCGCGGGGTGGCCGCAAAGGCTGTCGATGCCCGCCACATTATCCGAACCGACGACAGCTATGGACGAGCCATTGTTGATTTCTCCCAGTCCAAAGCACTGATTACCCAAAGTCTGGCGAATCGGAGCGACATCGCCGTAGTAACCGGTTTCATCGCATCAACTGCCGACGGCGTTTCCACCACATTGGGACGGAACGGAAGTGATTACACCGCCAGCATTCTCGGCGCCGCATTGGAAGAAGATATGGTGGAAATCTGGACCGATGTGGATGGGGTACACACTGCCGATCCCCGGGTGGTGCCGAATTCTTTAGTTATCGACGAAATTAGTTTTCAGGAAGCGATGGAACTCTCATACTTCGGCGCAGAGGTTATCCATCCATACACTCTCATTCCCGTAATGGATCAGGACATCCCGGTGTACATCAAAAACACCATGAACCCGGCGACGCCCGGAACGAAAATTGCCAGAATGGTTGCTCCGTCCAATCGAACGATCACTGGTATCGCATCCATCGATGAGATATCCATGGTGAGCATCGAAGGGGGAGGCATGATGGGTATGCCAGGAGTTGCCAGTCGCATATTTTCCTCAATGGCCGCCTCTAAGGCTAACATCATCATGATTACCCAGGCCTCATCGGAGCACAGCATCTGCCTGATGTGCCGCAACCAAGATGCCAAAAAGGCGGTAGAAAGGCTCCAAAGCGATCTCTATGATGCCATTGAAACGAAAATGATTAGAGATATTAAGCTTACCACGGGGTTGGGAATAATCGCTGTTATCGGAGATAACATGAGAGGCCAGGTGGGTTTGAGCGGCAAGTTGTTCAGCGCCCTGGGCAACGCCGGTGTAAACATATTGGCCATCGCGCAGGGGTCGACAGAACTCAATATATCGCTGGTGGTTGAAAATCAACACAAAAAAACAGCTATCAGCGCAATTCACAAGGCTTTTATCGGCTAAGGGAGTGTTAAGACATGCGGTTTGTCAGTACCCGTGGCGCCGGAAGGTCTGTGAGTTTCACCGAGGCCATGTTCAACTCACTGGCTCCCGACGGTGGGCTTTATTGTCCCCGGTCCATGGTTAATCTAAGTGATTTCTTCCTTGAACTGCCGGAGGATATCGAATTTGCCCAGCTTTGTTCGAGACTGACCTCTGCCCTTCTCTCGCCGGAAATAGCTTTCCCCGCCGCCGAGGAGATTGTTCGTAAGGCCTTTGTTTTCGAGCCTTCTCTCCACAGAATTTCGGAGTATTTTCAGGTACTTGAACTGTTTCACGGTCCTAGCTGCGCGTTTAAGGATTTCGGGGCCGCTTTTCTGGCATCCGCAATGAGCCAGCTTCTTGCCGGAAAACAACGCCGTGTTATCATCCTTACAGCCACCAGCGGCGATACCGGCTCTGCCGTGGCCCAGGCTTTTCATGGAAAGCAGCACATTGACGTGGTTATACTCTATCCCTCCGGGCGGGTTAGCCCACTCCAGGAAAAGCAGCTCACCACCCTGGGGGGGAACGTAACAGCCCTTGAGGTGGATGGGAGTTTCGATGATTGCCAGAGAATGGTAAAGGCCGCGTTTACCAACCCGGAACTGAGTTCTCTTCCCCTGTGTTCTGCAAATTCCATCAATTTGGCACGCCTTATACCCCAGTCTTTTTATTACGTGTGGGCCTGGACCCGCCTACGCTCCAAGGGTGATTTTGCCTTCATTGTTCCCAGCGGCAATTTCGGCAACATCACCGCAGGGCTCTATGCCGCGGCCTGGGGTCTACCGGTGAAGCACTTTGTTGCCGCCACCAATGTAAACGATACCATTCCGCAATATCTTGAAACCGGAAACTACCTTCCCCGTCCATCGATAACCACTTATTCAAACGCAATGGATGTGGGAGCGCCAAGCAATTATGAGCGCCTGGATTACCTTTACAATCACAGTATTGCGGTGTTCAGAAACCATGTTCAGGCCTGGTCGGTGAGCGATGAGGATACGATTGATACCATAGCCCGGGTAGAGAAGGACTTCAACTATCTCTGCTGCCCCCATACGGCGGTGGGGTGGAAAGCGGCCGAACTGTATCGTGAAAAAAACCCTGCGCGGCTTGCCATAGTACTTTCGACGGCGCATCCGGGCAAGTTCATGGAAACCGTAAAGAAGGCAACGGGAAAAACACCTGAGCTGCCATCATCTCTATCAGCCATGATGAATAAAAAGAAGAAAGCGGTGGCATTGAGCGGCAGCGATGTAGCCTTGAGCGAATGGCTGGATCGGCGATTTAGAGAATAATTTCCACTAAGCCCTTAGCGACGATTTCTGCCCCTTCCTTTCCCCTTGGCAATGATGCGAACCCTCTTATAGAGTCCCTCACCCTCACTTCTTGTAACAACATCCTCTCTATCGCTGATGGCGGTGTGAATAAGACGCCGTTCGAAGGGGTTCATGGGCTCCAGCAGCCGACTGGTTTGGGTCTTAGCGACCGCATCGGCGCTGCGCTTAGCCAGTTTATTGAGAGATTCTTCCCTGCGAGCGCGATAGCCTTCGCTGTCCAATACAACGCGCCAAGGAATTTCATCTCCGGCCAAGCGGTTCAGATAAATACTGGCAAGCAGCTGTAAAGCATCGAGAGTCTTCCCCTTCTTCCCGATAAGTATGCTTGATGACTCAGAGGTGATTTCGAAAACTAATTTCGCGCCAATATTCTCTTTGTAGCTAACCTCCGCTGAATACCCCATGTTTTCAATCATGCTCATAACAAATTCGGACACTGCCTGGAGATTTTTCTTCGGTACCGCCTTTACAGGTATCTCAAGCTCTTCGGGTGACGCTTTTGTGGACTCATTCTTGTCATATTTGTCTTTTTGATCATGGCCATCACGCGCCGGCGCGCTTTCCCGAGCAGATTTGGTGGCGGTATTTCCGGAGCCTCTGGGATCCGGTATGGAAGTGAGGGGCTTTACTCTGATTCTGACCTTGCCACGGCCAAAAATACCACTGCGGCTGCGTTCGAGAATTTCAACATCAAAGCTTTCACTGCCTAGTTTCGCGGCAGCCTTGGCCACCGCCTCTCTTTCTGAATGTCCTTCGAATTCCATGTTTGTCACACAACACCTCCAGCTGCCTTCCGTTTCTTGAAATAGTTGGTTATTAACTGCTGTCCGACAGTGATGAAATTCATCACTGTCCAGTAAAGCAGCAAGCCGGATGGCATATTATAAAGGATGAAGAAAAACATTATTGGCATTCCCACTGTTAATATTTTTTGCTGGGCGCCACTCTGGGCGCCGGCAGAAGCACGCTGAGTTATCTTGGTTGTGAGAAGCTGCCCCCCTAGATAGAGAACCGGCAGGATACGAATTGCTTCCAATGTCCATATTCTCAGGTTGATTGGGTTGGCGAATTCAACAATGTATTCGGGGGCCGATAAGTCGGTAATCCAGCCGGGAATGAATTCGGCGCCCCGAAGCGGAAAATATCGATTCAAGAGATTGAAAAGAGCAAAGAGAATGGGTAACTGAAAAAGCAAGGGCAGACAGCCACCTAAAGGATTAATACCTTCTTGCTTGTATAGCTCTGCTGTTTTCTGTTGAATTTTCTGCTTATCGCCCTTGAACTGTTCCTGAATTGCTTTTATTTTTGGCTGAGCTGCTTGCATTTTGCTGGTGGATTTATAGCTCTTATGAGTAAATGGAAATAGAATGATTTTGATTAGTATTGTCAAAAAAATGATTGACAAGCCGTAGTTAGGTACAATCCTATAAAAAATCTCCAGAAGCCAGCGAAGAATGGATTCCAGCCATCCTAAAACAGCGCTTGTTCGCGGTGCATTCTGAAACGCCATGCCCGAGACTCCAAACGCGTTGTCTTCGGCCTTGTTGTAGCGATTGAGATTAGCTTTATCCAAAGGGCCAACATAGTAGCGATAGGTATCTTCAATAAGACTCTGCCGGCGTGCTGGCTTGGAAATTTGAAGTCGGGATGCCTGGGACTGACCCTTAACAGGATTTTCGTTCCATGTAATTGTGGAACTTCCGGACCCAGGATCCGCGATTACAGCAAAATACTTCCCGCTAATTGCCGCCCAACTGACTGTATCGCCAATTTGAATAAGATTGTCATCACCCTTTTTTTTGTATAGCTCCCGTTTGAACTTTCCGGATTTGGGATCGGGTCCCCAGGAAATGTTGTTGCGAATTTCATAACGCCCATCGATTTTTGCAAATTTTGGCCCTATTTGAGGACCGTAGGTGAGAGTGTAGGCCGGTTGATCTCCATCCAGGAGCGGAACAAATTTCCCATCGGGGGTTTTGAGAATAATCTGATGTTCAATCATGTACTCGCCAGGAATAATTCGATAGCTCCTGGAAACGGTGAAAATCTGACCATTCTGTATGAAGTCTCGTGAAAAAAGATGGATGATTTCCCTACCTCGCTGGATTCGTTCGTGCTTGAATATGTCGGTGATATAAGCAGCATCATAAGCGCCGAAGGCCATGTTGAAGGTACCAACATCGCTTTCACCGTCCAAAACCATGGAAATGGGTTCATCTTCATCCATTTCTCTTAGCAAATAAAGCTCTGTTACAACGGCTCCAGCCGTGTTGAAGTGTATTTCGAACAGGTCTGTTTTTTCGACGATGGTCTCAACCGGATAATCCTGTTCGCGCAGTTCCACATCACTCTTTTCTACACTCTCCGCCTCGGAAGTTGTTTCGATTACAGTATCGCTTGATTCATCTTCGACGATTTCGAGTTGCTCAGGGGCAATCGCTGGTGCTTCTCGCGCATTCTTCTTCTCGATGGATGACATTAGATATGTTCCTCCGAAAAGGATGAGTGCTGACAAAACAATTGCTAAAACTACATTTTTCTCCATTTTTTCCTCATAAAAGTATCAGGGGACAGGATCGTATCCGCCAAAACGCCCGGGCCGACATTTTCCAATTCGTCGGATTGAAAGCCAAAGGCCCTTAAACAGACCATATTTTTTCAAAACCTCAGCCGAATAACGTGAACAAGACGGAAAAAAACGGCAACTGGGCGGAAAAATCGGGGATATTGCATTTTGGTATATTTTTATCAGCCCGATAAATGGCAAAGCAAGCCAATTACTTATACTTTTTTGCAAAATTCGCACCCTGGATTAACATATTGAACTGCCATTTGCGCTCACGGTAACCATAATCCCCGGGAAACAAGATAACAACCATATCGAAACCTTTCGGCAGATTTTTTTTGGCACCCCTGTAAATCTCTTTAAGAACACGCCTGGCATAGTTACGATGAACAGCATTTCCGAATTTTCTTACCAGCGTAACGGCAAAACGGTTGTAATTCAGGTGGTTTTGCTGCGCCACGAGTCTCGCCCCGACGCATTCTGATTTGATATCCGGCTTGTTGAACACACGCGCAAAATCCGCTTTGCTTTTCAGTCTTTCCTTTCTAGTAAGGCTTTCTCTCATCGGCAATAGACAGTTTCTTTCGACCTTTTCTACGACGACGAGAAAGGACAGCCCGTCCACCCCTGGTTTTCATGCGAGCACGAAATCCAAATTTTCGGTTTCTTTTCATTTTGCTCGGCTGATAGGTCCGTTTCATAATACTCTCCAGGCGGTAATTGAGCCACTATACGGAGAGGTTATCATCCCGTCAAGTACCGCTTCGGTGTCGCATTGTTTCAAGGAGATCGAAAAAAGACTGATCGTTTTCCGTGAAAGAAACTTCTTCCATACCGGCCTGTGAATTCCCATTTTGATTCTCGTATGATTCCTGTTTGCTAGCTTGAACGCGAGAACCATCATCAACTACCACGCGAATTCGCTGTATTTCAAGCTCCGGATATTTTTTGTTTAACATCCTAATAACCTTTTCCTGCTTCCACATGATTTGTTGAGACCAGCCTGGATGATCTGACTCTAAAATGATGGCATGATTGACGATGTCCTTCGGATGAACATGCGCGGCTAACTCAGTACCTACCAAACGGTCCCAACCTGAAACAAAACGGGAGTATCCTGTCGACTCTTTTGGAAGAAGGCGAAGAAACAGTTTCGATAAAACATCTCCAGCAAAGCTGAATTGCTTCTCACCGCTCATAAACGGCGCCACCTTTAACTTCGTAGGTATGAGAGTCATCACCGATCTTACCAGTTTCTTCTCCCGGAAGGAATGTATAAAAAACCTGTTCGGCCTCGGGGAGACGATCACGAAAAAGCCGACGTCTGTTTGGATCGAGTTCCAATAATACATCATCTAAGAGCAGAATGGGTTTTCTTCCAGTTGTTTGATAATAAAAACGGGCCTGTGCCACTCTGAGTGAAAGAGAGAGGAGACGCTGCTGACCCGTCGACGCGCTTTTCGCGAAATTTCTCTCATCAGCGATAAATTGAAATCGGTCTCTATGCGGTCCCGCGCTTGTTGTTCCAAGAGCAATATCCTCGGCTCTTTTCTTCTCCAAACTTTCCATTACCTCCTTGCTGTCTGTTGCCTTATCCCAGGATGGTTGATATACGAGCGTTACCTCTGTTTCAATGCCGGAAACTTCATTGAAAAGAGATGAAAAAATATATCCAAATTCTCGTGTAACCTTCTTTCGCTGTTGAATAAGCGCAAATCCGGCTAGCGCTAACTGCTCACTGTAGTAATCCAAAAGAGACAAATTCCGCTTTCTAAGAATGCAATTGCGTTGGTAAAGCAGTTTTCGGTAATTCCTTAATTGATTTACATAGAGAGGATCATGAAGACTTATGGTTTGATCCATAAACCACCGGCGGCGTTCTGGAGGACCACCGGCAAACAGAAAATCATCATGAACAAAGGCAATGGCTGGAACCCTTCTTAAAAGTTCCTTCCTATCCACCACTTTTTTGCCATGAAGCTTGATGGTTTTCTTGCCATTCTCCCAGGTTATTGAGATATTACCTTCTGATTCTTCAGGAGAATCAAAACGACTATACACCAACATAGAGCGACATCCCCAGGAAACCAAATCGCTATCGTATCGGGTGCGAAAGGATGATCCATAGCTGAGTAAGTATATCGCTTCGAGTATATTCGTTTTCCCCTGACCGTTCTCACCAATAAGATAAATATCGTGAGCATCCAGGTTGATTTTACGGTCTTCCAAATTCCGAAAACCATGAAAATAAACCTCCCGAAACCCCAAATTTTTAATCCTTCTGCATTGGCATCACTATGTGAAAAAAGCTGGACTCAGGAACCGACACAATAGTAATCGCTTTGCTTGTATCGGTGAACTTAATGCACACTTCGTCATCTTTAATCTCTTTAAGAGGATCGCTGATATAGAGATGGTTCAATGCAAAAACAGATTCAGGCCCATCATATCGGCAATTGATGTTCTCTTCCGCCACACCTATTTCACTTTTATCGGACTTCAGCAAAAGCCTGTTCCCGGAAATCGAAAGGAAAACTCTCTTAGATTTATGATCCGCCAGAAGTGAAACTCGTTTCAAGGCGTCTATCAATTCGATACGACTTACCTGAAATTCATAGTCTTGTCTTTCAGGTATAACACGCGAATAATTTGGAAACTGCGCGTCGATGAGATTGCTGGTAATTTTTTGATTATCGAATTGCATAAATAGAGTTTTATCGGCCACGGCAATTTTGAATTCACCCTCTCCTGAAGCAAGCTTACGAATAAGGTGAAGAGCCTTCGGTGGAATAATGATTCCATCGAATTCAGGAACTTTTCCATTTGGCGCATTGGAGATGTAGCTAAGTCGTCGTCCGTCCGTGGCCACCATAATGAGTCGATCCTCACTTTTTTCCATATACACGCCATTCATGAAATATCTGGTTTCATCATCACTAATGGAAAAGATAGTTTGTCCCACCATCGTGATAAAATCCTTCTGTGACAAAGAAAAATAAGATTCTTCATCTGTTTTCGATATTTCAGGAAATTTATCCGCGGATATGCTGTGCAATTGAAATTTGATATTGTCACCACTGAATATGTTCAATAAATCCCCTTCATCCTGAACAATTTTCACATCTCCGTCAGGAAGGGTTCTCAAAATTCCCAAAAGCTTATCGCAAAAAACAGTTGTACTGCCGGAATTTTCAATTATTACCGGTATTCGGGTTTCAAAACTCACTTTGAGGTCTGTCGCCTTGATGATAAGGACATCATCATCCACTTCAAGAAGAACATTGGACAGAATTGAAAGAGCATTACGTGAAGCTATTATTTCCTGAGCAACAGAAATCTCCCTAAGGATGATATTTTTGTCACAGATGAATCGCATAGTATGCCTCCAGCATCAAACAATGATACGAGATGATAATAATGGGAATTCGCTCATGGATACAAGTGCAGTGTTGTTTAATTCTAGTTTATGGTTTCCTTATGATTTATACCCTTCTCACTAATAGTGTATAATAATATCAGTAGTAGTAGTAGTAGGGGCTGAGGAAATGTGGATAATTCTTTTATTTGCTGCCAGTTAAGAGAATTAGTGATGGAGAAGAATTTGGGATTGTCAGTTGAAAACTATCCGGTTTATCCCCAAATTCCCAAGAACTTCATATACTTTCTATTAGGATAACAAATTCTGATAACTTATCCCCAGCTTATTCCCAAGTTTAATAAGCCGTATCAGCCAACCTCTTTGATTGAACGTATCAATCCGACAATGGTGGGCTCCAAAGTAGGGTCGCTTTTCATACGATCTTCGATTCTCTGGCAGGAATGCATCACGGTGGTATGATCTCGACCTCCGAATTCAAGACCTATTTCCGTGGTGGAATAGTCTGTAATCTCTCTGATAATGTACATGGCAATTTGTCTGGGAAAAGTTACCTGTTTGGTTCGTTTTTTTCCTTTGAGATCTCCGGGAGTCACATTGAAGTATTCAGAAACTACTCGTTGAATACGATCAATTGTGATGTTTATCGTGAGATTGGCCGAAAAGGAATTCTTAAGCTGTGACTGAGCTACTTCGACAGTAATTCTTTTGCTTACCAGATCGGCGTACGCGACCATCTTCGTAAGCGATGCCTCTAGATCTCGTATATTGGTTGTAACATTTCTTGCAATGAATTCCAGCACTTCATCGGGAATGGGAATGGTTATTGTCTCAAGTTTCTTTCGTAGAATGGCATATCGAGTTTCAAAGTTAGGCGGCTGAAGATCGACATTGAGACCCCGCTCGAAGCGATTTTTTAGACGATCCGCGAAATTCCGAAGCTCGGAAGGAGGACGATCGCAAGTGAATACCAGTTGTTTTTTTGCGTCATACAGGGCGTTAAAGGTGTGAAAAAGCTCTTCTTGGGTTTCCTTTTTGTTTTGAAGATCGTGGATATCATCAATAAGGAGAATGTCTACTTTTCGATATTTGTTTTTGAAGCGACTTTGCGTTTCACTTCTAATGGAGTGTATAAACTCATTGATAAATGTCTCGGCTGTTATGTATACCACTTTTTTGTCGAGCATATTGAAGTGAATTGTATTTCCAATGGCCTGCATCAGATGAGTTTTTCCCAAGCCAACACCGCCGTATATGAGAAAAGGGTTATATGCCCCGCCAGGATTTGATCCTATGGCTTGAGCGGCGTTGGCTGCGAATGAGTTGTTATTTCCGATAACAAATCCCTTAAAATCGTATTCCTGTCGAAGCTGACTGTGGGGTTCTCTCTTTTTAGTTTTGTCAGGTGATGGCAAGGGAGGTTCAATTAAGGCGTCTGATTGTTTATTTTTGGAAGGACTATTTTTTTCAATTTCGAAATCTATGGAAATCGTGGATCCACTGAGACTTTGAAGAGTTGACTCAAGCATTACGATGTATCGCTGTTGAACCTGATCCCGATAGAAAATTGAAGGGACACTCAGGATAAGCGAGTGATCATTACCGCGGACAAATTCGGTATTTCGGAACCACATGTCGTATTCCTGGTTTGAAAGACGACCGTCTTCTTTCAGCTGACGAAGAGTTTCAGTCCAGAAAAGATTGTAATTGCTGTCACTCATGCTAGTCCTTACTCAACAATAAAACTATATATTATAAATAATTAAATCGATAAATTTCTATGTTGATTCTTTAGGGCAGTGATAGAACCCTCCAATAATTGATCATAATATCCGTTAGAGATAGCCACAAGGGCAATTCGTTTTTTTAATGTATTCAACTAGACCTAAAAGTCTCAAAAAGGTATATTGAATGGCCTTTTTTTTCTGGATACATAAGGAAATATAATGCATAATTATGATGCCCAACACATTCAAGTGTTAGAAGGTCTTGATCCGGTGCGGAAGCGGCCCGGGATGTACATTGGTTCTACCGGATCCGACGGGCTGCACCGGCTAGTTTTTGAAATTGTTGACAATTCCATTGATGAAGCTCTCGGGGGTTATTGCAATAAAATCAGTGTCACCATCGAATCTGATGGCGCAATCGCCATTACTGATGATGGTAGAGGAATACCTGTGGAGACTCATCCTCTTGAGAAAATCAGCGCGCTAGAGGTGGTAATGACGAGGCTTCATGCCGGAGGAAAATTCGAAAAGGGAACATATAAAGTTTCCGGAGGCCTTCATGGTGTGGGAGCAGCGGTGGTTAATGCTCTCTCTCGCTGGTGCGAAGTGATTGTGCATCGAAACAATAAAACCTTTTATCAGAAGTATCAGCGTGGTGTTCCTATTACCGCGGTTACCGAAACCGGGGTAACCGAGCTTAATGGAACGCATACCCGTTTTTTTCCGGATGCTTCGGTATTTGAAGAAACTGATTTCAACTACGATGTTCTTTCCAATCGATTGCGCGAGCTCGCTTTTTTGAATAAGGGAGTGGATATATCACTTGCCGATGAGCGTCCTGGGCATGAAAGAAGTCGAAATTTCATGTTTGAAGGTGGGCTTAAGTCTTTTGTCCAACATCTGAATAAGGGAAAAACACCGCTTTTTGAAAAACCCATTTGGTTTGAGGCCGACAGGGAAGGTGTTGTTGTGGAGATGGCTCTCCAATACAATGAGGGATACAGCGAAACCCTTTTTAGTTTTGTCAATAGCATCAACACCCGGGAAGGCGGTACCCACCTTACAGGATTCCGTTCCGCTCTGACGCGCACAATCAATGAGCTTGCGAGAAATTCGAAATTCAGCAAGAAGATAGACGAAGCGCTCACAGGAGACGATGTGCGCGAAGGACTCACATGTGTTCTCGCGGTGAAGGTGCCCGAACCCCAATTTGAAGGTCAAACCAAGGGCAAACTTGGAAATTCGGAGGTGAGAGGCATTGTCGATAAGCTGGTTGGCGAATCGCTTGCTTCTTGGTTTGAGGAAAACCCCAAGGTGGTGGATGCCATTTTGGATAAGGCCATAAAGGCCGCCCGAGCCAGGGCGGCCGCCAGGAAGGCTCGGGAACTTACCCGAAGAAAGGGCTTTCTTGAAGGCAGTGGTTTACCGGGGAAACTTGCTGACTGCGCGGAAAGAGATCCCACAACCTGTGAAATTTACATTGTTGAGGGTGATTCTGCCGGGGGAAGTGCAAAGATGGGAAGGGATAGGCAGTTTCAAGCCATACTTCCACTATGGGGCAAGATGCTCAATGTAGAGAAAACCCGGTTGGAAAAGGTGCTGGCAAACGAAAAAATGCAGCCCATTATTCAGGCCCTTGGCGCTTCGGTGGGTGTTGAATTCGATGTGAAGAAACTCCGCTATCACAAAGTCATAATCATGGCTGACGCGGATGTGGACGGGTCTCATATCAGAACCCTTCTTCTGACATTTTTTTTCCGCTATATGCGACCGCTCATTGAGAACGGCCATGTCTATCTGGCGATGCCGCCGCTTTTCAAGCTCTCGTCCGGGAAGAGGATTTCCTATGTTTACGACGAAAAGGAAAGAGACAAGGTGATGGAGGAGTGGAACGAGATGGAGAAGATAAGTATTCAGCGCTACAAGGGTTTAGGAGAAATGAATCCTGACCAGCTTTGGGAAACGACTATGAATCCTGATACACGAAGCATAAAACAGGTCAAGCTGGACGATTTTGTCGCAGCAGATGAGATGTTCACAACTTTAATGAGTGAATTTGTGCCTCCGAGAAGAAAATTCATCGAAGAGAATGCTTTATCTGTGGTCAATCTGGACATTTGATATTTTTCACGTGAGGAGTGTCTTGTGAGTGAGCTGCATGGTCAGGTAATCCCAATTGCAATTGAGGATGAAGTTAAAGAATCTTACCTCAATTACGCCATGTCCGTTATCGTCAGGCGGGCGCTTCCTGATGTTCGAGACGGCCTGAAGCCTGTCCACCGGAGAATTCTCTATTCCATGAGCGAAATGGGTCTCCGCTACGACCGCGCCTACAAGAAATGCGGGCGAATTGTTGGCGATGTTCTCGGTAAATTTCATCCTCACGGCGATCAGTCAATATACGATGCCTTGGTTCGCTTGGCCCAAAATTTCTCACTGAGGATACCTTTGGTTCAGGGACAGGGTAATTTTGGGTCGGTTGATGGCGATCCGGCAGCGGCCATGCGCTATACCGAAGCCCGCATGACGGCAATGGCCCAAACTATGCTTGAAGATATCAAGAAGGAGACAGTGGATTTCGGTCCCAATTATGACGAATCCATGACCGAACCGCTGGTTTTGCCCGCTGCCGTGCCAAATCTTCTTGTTAATGGAGCTAGCGGTATCGCTGTCGGTATGGCGACAAACATACCGCCGCACAACCTTTTTGAAGTCTCCGCGGCGATTATAGCGCTCATAGACAATCCCGGTTTGTCCATCGATGAATTGCTGGAATATGTTCACGGCCCTGATTTTCCAACGGCAGGGGTGATATTTGGACGGGCGGGCTACCGGCTTGCTGCTCACAGCGGCAGAGGTAAGGTGGTTGTTCGTGCCCTGTATCATCGTGAAGAAAGGCGTGGCGATCGAGAGGCCATTATTGTCACGGAATTGCCCTACCAAGTGAATAAGGCCGCGCTGATTGTTCGGATAGCCGAGCTGGTTCGCGAAAAAAAGATTGAAGGCATTTCGGATCTGCGGGATGAATCGGACCGAGATGGAATGCGCATGGTAATCGAATTAAAGCGAGGCGTGAACCCGCAAGTGGTTCTCAATCACCTTTTTACTCATACACCTCTACAGCTCAATTTCAGCATTAACAACTTAGCGCTAGTGGATGGTAGACCGAAGCTGCTGAATCTCAAAGAGATGGTGCAGGAATTTATCAAACATCGTCAGAATGTCATTAGGCGGCGAAGCGAATTCGAATTGGCAAAGGCCAAGGACAGGGAGCACATCCTAACGGGGTTGAAGCGAGCGCTGGAAAATATTGATGAGATTGTCAAAATAATCAAAGAGTCAGAGACTGTTGTCCTTGCCAGAGCTAGCTTAATAGCGCATTTTGATTTCTCCGAGAAACAGGCTCAGGCTATACTCGATCTTCGTCTACAGAAACTCACCAGCCTGGAAACACAGAAAATACTGGATGAATTGGAGGAAATCCACCGCACTATTATTTACCTGGAAGATCTTTTGGCAAACGAACACAAGATTTTGGGCGTTGTAAAGCGGGAGACGCGGGAAATTTCGGAGAAATTTGGAACAGAACGACTCACCGAAATAAACCCTGAAGAAGTGATGCAGGTAAACACCGAAGACCTCATTACTGAAGAAGATATGGTGGTGATTATCTCCAATAGGGGATTTATCAAAAGAATTGTGGCAAGCGAATACAAGAGACAAGCCCGCGGAGGAAAGGGAGCCCGCACAAGCGATCTGAAAGAAGATGACTTCATTGAGCACGTTTTTCTGGCTTCAACACATAGTTACATCTTATTTGTCACGTCGGCCGGAAAGGCTTACTGGATCAAAGTATTTGAAATCGCCGAGGGTTCTCGAACAAGCCGGGGAAAGCACCTTCGGACCATTTTTGAATTTGAACAAGATGAAGACATTACCGCGATGGCCCCTCTGGCTGAGTTTGATGAAAAAACCGCTCTTTTCATGGCGACGAAAAGAGGCGTTGTGAAGCGGGTGGCCACTTATGACTTTCGCAATGCCCGATCAAGGGGGATTATTGCTATCAAACTCGATGATAACGATCGGCTTGTTACCGCTTCCTTGGTAAATGGAAACGAAGATGTCTTCTTGGTTACTAAACAGGGGAAAGGTCTGCGCTTTTCGGAAACCAAAGTGCGATGCATGGGTCGAAACTCCCGAGGTGTCAGGGGAATTCGTTTGGCCGAAGAGGATGAGGTGATTGGGGTCTGCCCCGTTCGTGATCAGGAAAAAATGTTGTTGATTTCCGAAAAGGGTTATGGAAAAAGAACCCCCTACAGCGAATTTACAGCTCATGGTCGAGGCACGGGTGGTCAGAGGGCTTATACCACCAGCAAAAGATCAGGATCGCTGGTGGCCGCTCTCGCCGTTAGCGAAGGGGATAGCTGCATCGGTATCACAGCGATGGGAAAGGCTCTTCGATTTTCTGTTGACCAAGTGAGCATTATGGGACGTACCGCTTTCGGTGTGCGGATATTGAATATGTCCGGCGAGGATATGGTGATAGGGATTGTTCGGCAGCCGCAGGATGAGGAAGAAATGGGAAAACAAGAAGCTGTAAGCGATGGCGGAATGGAAATTTCCTGATAAAGAATTCGATTTGCCAGGGCAGCGAAAAAACATAAGATGTTTCACGTGAAACAATAGAAACGACGAATTTTCGGATCCTGTGGATAACCTGTGGAAAAAGGCATTGTTCTCGGAAGAAAAAAAACTTGGCGGACGCAGATTTTTTCCGTCTAAGAACTTTCATCAACTAAATCTATATATCATAACAATTTACAACAATCATCCCGATTTGGCATGTTTTGCTAAACTCTTATGGGATAGAAGGATAAAGGATTTTTCAGTGTGGAAAAAATGTATACAAAATTCTAAATATCCGTATAGTGGAATAACGGTCTAAAACCCTGTTTTCTTGCGGAACGCCGAAACCACGCTGGTATAATTCTGAGTTAATTCCGCTTTTTCAGGAGGGCTGAGAAAACAGCCATCAATGGATTTGAAGTTTAAATCAATCAGATCGTTAACTGTCCAACCAAAATTTTTCATCGTTTTGGCATAATCATCTAATAAGAGTGAATTTTGAACCGTCGGGTCGTCCGAAGCGACAGAAATCGGAACACCCGCGTCCACCAGACTTTTCATGGGATGGGTAGATTCCACCCTCCATGCTCCTGTCTGATAGTTGCTGGTGATGCATTGCGCCAAAAAAATATTTTTTTTCTTGAGAACCTTCTGGAGCTTAGGATCATAGTAAGCAGAAACGCCATGACCAATACGATCCGCGTGCAGTTGTTCGATAGATACCCAGATGTTTTTTGAATCGGAGACTTCACCGGCATGAATGTCGATTCCGAATCGACCTTCTTTTTTGACAACATCAAAAAATTCGATAAAAAGCTCAGGAGGATAGTTAATCTCATCCCCCGCTAAATCGATGCCTACAACTTTTGAAAGATCGAGACTGTGCAGGGATCGATATGTTTCAAGCATCTCGGATGCTGATTGAACGCTGCGGTTAAAGGTGAGAATATAGCGAATATCCAGATTGATCTCATGCGCGGCCGTGTTCGAAGAATCAATGATGGTTCGTGTGACATCGCCAGGATCGAGCCCGGAGAGCTCTGTAAAATGCAAGGGATTGAATCGGAGTTCGATGTAGTGAAGACCATCTTCCTTGAACGATTTCACTGAATCATAAGAAATACTCGCCACATCTTCCAGCGACTTATACCAAAATTTCTTAAACTTACTGAGAAAGAGATGGAAATCCGGTTCATGTTTTTTGGGGAACTGAAAAGCTTCTTTGAATGCTCTCAGATTTTGAGGAACATCTAATTTGTTTTTTTGTGCCATTTTGAAAAGAGAGCCCATTGGATAGGTTCCCTCTAGGTGGCGGTGAACCTCTATTTTGGGTAACTCGGCCAAAATCCTTCTATCTGGTTGAACTTTTTCTAATTGCTTATGATTCGAAAGTCTCATTAACAACCCCTGATATCTTACCGTCGACTGGCTTCCGACATGCTGTTTCTCGTATGCACACTATTATAGCAGGAATACAATGCTTTTTCATTATCGGTAACAGAGAGTAAAAGCGTTACACTCAAGAATTTACGATCAGTTGGCATTTCTGTTCCGTTCCACGAATTCCCGACCTTTTTAAGTCAGGCGCGCTTCAATGCTCAAGTTTGAACATAGCACGCGCTGCATGTATCGGCTAAAATGGGTTGGTCAAGCCGATCAGCGGATGCTATTATCGCTCTATGGGTCGAACGGTTGTTTTCGCGAACCAGAAAGGAGGGGTTGGAAAAACCACCTCGACGGTTAATATTGGAGCCTATATGGCAGCTGCTGGACGGAAAGTGCTGCTGGTGGATTTCGACCCTCAGGGAAATTTAAGCAGCAGCGTTGGTGTAAGGAAAAGCAAAAAAGGAGTTTATGATCTTCTCATCGGTGATATTTCGCCTGAGGACGCTGTCGTTTCCCTACAACATGAGAATTTGTTCCTTCTGCCGTCGAATCTTCGCCTCTCGGGCGCAACGGTGGAGTTAGCCGACGTTGAGGGACGGGATGGATTTCTTAAGCGATCCCTGATGCCCCTTGTGGAAAATTATGATTACATACTCATTGATTGTCCGCCGTCACTGGGGATACTCACGATTAACGGGTTTGCCGCGGCACGATCCGTCATCGTCCCTTTGCAATGTGAATTTTTCGCCCTGGAGGGTCTTTTGAACATGCTGTTCCGAACCATTAAGCGGATTCAGAAAAGCCTGAATCCCGCGCTCACTCTTGGAGGTATTGTATTCACCATGTATGATTCTCGTACTCGCCTGTCGCAAGAGGTTATCAGACAAGTAAAGGGGGCGTTTGAGCCCCACCCCGAATTTCTTTTTAATACGATTATACCCCGCAATGTTCGTTTATCAGAGGCTCCCAGCCATGGACTGCCCATCAATCTATATGCCCCCGACTGTGCCGGAGCCCGCAGCTATGCCGCACTTACCGAAGAGGTGATGAGACGTGTCTAATCGAAGAGTGTTGGGACAGGGACTAGACGCGCTGCTTGGCCGCGACATTGATCTTTCTTCAGTCCAAACCAGTATGCCTCAGGGCATCCACATGATTGCGGTCAGTCAGCTCGTGCCCAACCCCGACCAGCCCAGGGAAAATTTCGACGCTGAAGCCTTGGCGGAATTGGCTGAATCCATACTTCAGCAGGGTGTGATACAGCCCATTCTGGCCGAAAAAAGAGACGATGGCCGATTCCTGATTGTTGCCGGCGAACGCCGGTGGAGAGCCAGCTTGCAGGCAGGACTGACAGAAATTCCGGCCATTGTCCGATCCCTCACGGCAAAACAGAAACTGGAAATCTCCCTGGTGGAGAACATCCAGAGGGAAAACCTCTCCGCGATAGAAGAGGCGAAAGCCTATCATCATCTCATGGAAGTTTTGAAACTATCGCAGCAGGAAGTGGCCGACAGGGTTGGCAAGAACCGCTCAACGGTATCCAATAGCTTACGCCTGCTCAAGCTTCCTGAGAAAATGAAAGAGGCCGTGAAAACCGGCCAGATGTCCGCCGGTCACGCGAGAGCATTATTGGCAATCACCAATCCTGCCGACCAGGAGCTTCTGTTCGCGAAAGTTATCAGCCAAGGATATAGTGTTCGGGAATCGGAAGCCTTGGCGATTGAGATGAACAGGGGCCATAAGGGCGGCGATATTGCTGCGAAACCCATGAAACAGCGCGATCCGGAAATCGACCGCCTGGAACAGCAGTTCATTGAATCTCTGGGCACCAAGGTGATCATGAAGGGCAATCTTGAGCGGGGACGGATGGAAATCTCATGGTTCAATCAAGGGGATTTGACGAGAATTTACGAGATATTAGTGACTGATGAGAGGAGGATTTAATCTGTCGATATGGCCAAAGCATTTACGGAAGCCGTCTGCGCGCTGCTGGAGATGGTGCCGGCAGGTTTTGTAGTAACCTATGGTTCCCTGGCCGCCGCGGCCGGCTTTCCGCGTTCCGCCAGGCAGATTGTGAGAATACTCCACACACAAAGCCGTTCCCGAAACCTTCCATGGCACCGCGTGATCGCGGCAGGCGGGCGAATCGCTCTTGCTGACTATAAGGGAGGTAATCTGCAACGGCAACTGTTACGCTCTGAGGGCATTGAGATTGGCAACGATGGGCGAATTGACATACATCGATACTTTTGGGATTTCCGTAAGTTCCAAGATGGAGGGATTGCTTAAAAGGCGTACTTAAAGAAAGGCGAAAGGAGGCCGGGCCATCTATGCTCAGGAAAACCATCAAGAAGCTTCAAAGAAGAAGGATCAAATTGCCCAGAAACTGAAGGGCATGAAACTCAAAAGAGCTGCTGATCTGGTGCGATTAGGAACTGAGAAGACCTTTTCCTACAGGATAATTAGAGTCTCTACTTATTGCGACGAACATTTCTGGGGGGATTACAATCAGGATCAATAACACTCTTGAGAGGATTATGAAGGAGATACGAAGACGGACCAGGGCCCATCGGCTCTTTCCCCGATGGAGAGTCAGTTTTAATGCTTGTGTCCGCCAGATTGCGCTATATTGCAGGATCAACCTGGAGTGGAAGAATGTATTTGAATATGGATTTATTAAGAGAATGTGAAAAGAAGGATCGGGCAACATAGTCATGGATTCTCAGATTGAGGGAAAATGAATTTGCGAAAGATCTTATGCGTTACCCATGAGTCAGACAGCCATTTCATTGTTCACTACCCCAAACCACAGTACCTCGCCCTTCAGGAAGAATTCAGGAGGCAATCTCTCTCTTCATACGGAGCATTACGGATGGTAAAAAAGGGTAGGCTGCACTGGAGGCGGGGCGTTTATGGGCTCAGGTATAAAACACGACGGCGCTTTCTTCACGCTACCAGGAGCAGTATCCCCCGTCTATGAGCAAATCGCTACCTGTCATGTAATCGGAAACCGAAGCGGCCAAATAGCAGACCGCTCCCTGGAGATCTTCAGGGCTTGCCATTCTCCCCAGAGGTATTTTTTCCAACCACTTAGGCAGCATCGATTGCCCTTCGGGCGTCTCCAGAAGCTTCTCTACCAGCTTCGTTTTGGTATAGCCGGGACTGATGCTATTTACACGAATTCCCAGCGGGGCCCATTCGGCAGCGAGCGATTTGGTCAGATGCAATACACCGGCCTTTGAAGCATTGTATGCCGCCTGATTCTGTGGGGTATTGACGATATGGCCAGACATGGATGCCGTATTGATAATTTTGCCATAGCCAGCGGGAATCATCGTCCGAGCTTCTTCGCGGGCGCATAGATAAACAGCATTCAGATTAAGGGCGATAATTCGCTGCCAATCGGTTAAATTCATATCTATCGTATCTTTCCACATACCGATACCGGCATTGTTCACGGCAATTGTCAAGCTTCCCCACCGGTCAATCACCAGCTCAAGCGCCGCTTTCACATCGTTTTCCTTTGTAATATCTGCCGTTATTGCTATGGCATCAATACCCTTTTCTGTCAGCTCTCCTGAGACGACCTGCGCGGCGGAATCATCAATATCCACCACCGCGATTTTACTGCCAGCTTCGCCCAAGGCATGGCAGAAGCTACGGCCTATCCCCGAAGCGCCACCTGTTACCAACGCGGTTCTTCCACTTAACGCGAACCGGCCTAATATTCCATTTTCTTGTGATTGCATCAGAACATCCCTCCAGAGCTGAGAGAGTAACCCTATTTCTGCGCGCTATGAGTTAATGTACCCTTCCCTACCGAAAGGGCTCAATCTGTATTTTCAAAGCACCGCCGGTACCCTGTTCAATCATTTTCATTCCAGTGGCAAATTCATCAAGACTGAGCTTGTGCGAAACTAATCGGGAAACATCAATGCTCCCTGATGAAAGCATTTTGATGGCTTGGTATGTGTTTCGGACTGATGTAAAGGATGAGAGAATGGTCAAACCTTTACGAAATATGGGAAACGCGGGTATGTCGAATCTTCCATCTTGTGGCGGCACGCCAAAGAGGAGTATCTTGCCGCCAAACCTGACGTAATCGATCGTTTTGGCCATCAACGCCGGCACACCTGTCGCGTCGATAACGATATCAAATGAATCGGTTGGAATCCCATTAAGAGATTCATGTGTGTGCTCAGCGCCATAATCGGCGGCAAGGCGCAGCCGAGCAGCGTTCCGATCAACCTGGGTGATTTCCGATGCGCCATTACTGCGGATTGACTGTGACAGCAGTATGCCAATGGGGCCTGCCCCGAGTATCAGAACCCGATCGCCCATTCGTATACCACAACGTTCAATGCCATGCAGCACACAGGAAAGAGGTTCGACAAAGGCGCCAGTCTGGAAAGGAAGATCGGCAATGGGAAAAACCGCCTTCTCGGGGACAACAACAAATTCGGCCATTGCGCCTGGAATCAGGACACCAACAGCCCTCCAGTTTTCGCAGTAGTTCTGCCGGTTCTCAAGGCATGCCGGGCAGTTATCGCACGCGATATTCGGCTCAACCGCAACAGCATCTCCAATCTGAAATCGGGTGATATCCGAACCCATGGCTGAAACAACACCAGCAAATTCATGGCCCGGAATAATGGGATAGTTCCCCACATAATCACCGTGGAATATATGGATATCTGTGCCACAGATTCCCGATGCTCTTACCTCAATGAGTAGCTCGCCAGGCTCAGGTACCGGCCTGGAAATTTTTTTGACAACTACCGTTCCCGGTTTTTCGATGAATGCCGCCCTCATAGTCTTGCTCATCCTTTCACAGCACCCATCGTTAAACCTTTCACCAGAGCTTTTTGGGTAATCCAACCGAGAGTTATGGCCGGAAGAATGGCAACAGTGGATGCGGCCGATAGCTGAGCGACAAATTGACCCTGCTGCTCACGGAAACGAGCCATATACACCGGCAGTGTGGCAGTTGTATTGCCTGTCAAATTGAAGCCAAGGAAGAATTCATTCCAAATAAAAACGGCAACGAGAAGCCCCGAGGCAACGATACCTGTCCGGACCAGTGGAATAGCGATGTGAATTAACTGACCAAATCTTGAACAGCCATCGATATCGCCAGCTTCCAGGAGTTCTTCAGGCATATCGGCAAAAAAGGAATGAAGCATCCAGACTACCACCGGCACATGAAATCCGACGTAAACAATCATAAGGCCAAAAGGTGTGCCAATGAGAGCGAGCCGTTGAAACCAGGTGTACAGCGGTATGATTACGGCCACAGGCGGCAGTAGAATAGTCGTGATAAACCAAATATATACGCGATTTTTTGTTTCCTTTTTTCGGAATCTCCCAAAAGCGAGGACGAAAGCGGCCGGTGTCCCTAAGAGAAGACTGATTGCTGTGCCAGCAAAAACCTGCAGCAAGGAATTTCTAAGATAACCGAGCATGCTTCGATCTCCGAGCACCTTGGCAAAGGTCTCCAATGTCGGTTTAAAAAACAGAATCGGGGTTACAGCTTGAGCTTCGGTTTTGAAACTACTGAGAAACATATAGAGAATTGGAAAGAAGTAAATGAAAGCAATTCCGAATACAAGAACGGTGAAAAGAGTTTTACTAACGGCCTTTTTATAGTTCATCGGCTTTCACCTCGGGATATTGCGCTATTCATACACCGCCGCCTGTTTGCGGATGGAGTTGTAAAGCACATTGACAATGATCAATGTCAAGATAACGGTCATGGTTGCCAAGGCACCAGCTCGGCCAACATTGGAAGCATTGAAAACTTGCATATAAACAGCATATGGCAGGGTGTAGGAGCGAGTTCCAGGTCCCCCAGCCGTTGTAACAAGAATGAGGCCGAATTCCTTGATAATGAAAATAAGTCCAAGCATGATAGCGACTTGCATGTGGTTTTTTATGAGGGGTAATTTGATGAGAAAGGTGGATTGAACCGCATTCGTACCGTCTATTTTCATGCTGTCAACAAGCTCTTCAGGTATTCCCTGAAGTCCAGCGAGAATGACTAATACAAAAAACGGCATCCATTGCCAGGTAAAAAGGAAGACGATTACCGGGATGGGATAATGACTCAGCAGGTCCGCCGGCGCGAAACCCAGAAATTTAGCGATAACACCATACCATCCGAAAGTGGTGTTGAATATCGTTGTTTTCCATATAACCCCACTGGCTGTTGACATTACAAAAAACGGGCCGAGAATCAAGGTTCTGGCGATATTGATACCGGGGATTTTATGGTCCAGGAGCAAGGAAAGAAGAAAGCCAATAATTGTACAGAGCAGCAGCGCGGCTCCGGTAATCAGGACAGTTTGCCACAGGATGCTGTAGAACTCCGGAATCTGTCTGATATTTTCGATTTTTAGAAAATGAAAATAGTTCGCGAAGCCGGAGAATTTCACCTTGAGATCGGGGCGAGCAAGATTCCATCGCAGCGTCGAATAGACGATGGTGAGTAAAAATGGTACTTGCGTTACTACCGCAACCACCACTACGGCTGGCCATAAAAAATGCCAATCACTTTTCCTTTTAATCACTCTGTTACTCTCGGCTTGGATTGAATCTCACGATGCCATATCCCGCGTTGCGTGCTTTTTGGGAGGAGAAGTTCAGCATGAATATGAGGTCCTCCGTTATAAACAGAGAACCTCATACCATAGTAATGAGCAAAATCTGGATTTACCTGTATCCCCCATCCATAGCAACTTGATTGAACACATCGCTAGTTTTTTGAATGGCCTCATCGAGAGAAATCTTATCCACCACGTAATCAGCAAGATACTCGGTCATTTTGGTGCCGGCATCTGCGAATTCCGGTATGGCAATATACTGAAGACCCACGTAGGGAACCGGCTGCAGCGTCGGATTGGTGAAATCAGTAGACTCGAGAGTTCGCAGAGTCATGTCCGCGTAAGGTGCTCTTGCGTAAACGGGCAATGCGTAAGTTGAAGATCTGGAAGCCGGAGGAGTGCTTGCGCCGGTGGGATCCATATCCACTGTCATCTTAACAAAATCCTTTGAAGTTGCCCAGAGCATGAAGTCAAACACAGCCCTCTTTTTGGCATCGGAGCTCTTTGGATTGATGCCCATCGCCCAATTCCACAACCATGCCGTGTTGGTTTTCTTTTTCTGATGCGGAGGCATCACGTAGCCAACTTTGCCGGCAATTGAAGACTCTGCCGATTCCAATGGCGGGGCGATGGATGTCGCATCGTAATATATACCGGCTTTTCCGGATTGCATCAGAGCAATGCACTCATTGTACGTGTAGGAGAGAATATCTTCCTGTCCGGCTTCTTTGAGAATTTTCTTGTACATTTTCCATGCGCCGCGTTGTTCGGGAGTATCAATGGTGGCATTCCAGTTCATGTCGTAGAATCGTCCGCCAAAAGCGTTAACGATGGTAACAAAGGGTGCGCCGCTCATGCCCCAGCCCGGAGCCCCCCGCATCGTCATTCCGACTATGCCTCTTGACGGATCGTGGATGGCTTTTGCCAGTTCGTAGATTTCGTCCCATGTCGGCTCATCCGGCATAACAAGGCCCTTTTCCGCGAAGAGTTCTTTGTTGTACATGATGAAGGAGCTCTCACCGTAGAATGGGAGCGCGTAGCTATCACCATCAAGAGATAGGGAACCAACCATGCCCTGAATCAAATCGTCACGGTCGTACCAAGCGAGAACATCCGCTGGCAACGCATTGAAATATGGCTCGAGATTCTCCAGCCATCCATTGCGAGCCCAAGTATTGGCTTCATACGGACCGATATAGAACATATCGTAGGTGGTGCCGCCGGTTGATGCCTCGGTGGTTAATCGCTGCCGGAGATCGTTTTCAGGGAGTACGGCGATATTGACAGTAACACCATCGGCTGAATACTCAGTTCGGGCAATCCGCTCCAACGCTTGGGATAGGGGATTATTGGCAAGCGCAATGTTGATTGTGACTTCGCCGGATTCCATTCCATCCGAAGAACCGTTTCCAAAGGCATGAAATCCCGCAATGAGCAGAATCATGCCAAGCAATAAGATAGATTTACTGAAGAAACCTCTCATTTTCCTTATCCTCCTCAAACTTTTCGAGTTCATAAGAAGATCAAGTAGGTAAGCGAACACGATTTGGTCATCCATAATACACGCTTGTCGGGGGGAAGTCAACACTACCTTTGAAACGGTAGTGTAAATACTTTTGTGTCATGAGGGCTGAGGCATCCTCTGATGACGTTCGTTGT